>Ga0209754_1002160_pt1 | contig 16641 bp, 15 predicted proteins | sample MesohylBB_FD_187295 | JGI IMG/M metagenome (GOLD analysis project Ga0209754, IMG submission 187295) | Host-associated microbial community of the marine sponge Aplysina aerophoba from Gulf of Piran - sponge mesohyl, lysed by bead beating... | ecosystem: Host-associated > Porifera > Sponge >... | reverse complement strand
GCTGTATGTGGACGCCCCCAGGTGAGCAAGCGCGGATTCGGAACCGAGTTGGTGGCAGTTGGCCAGGTACTGTCGTATGTTCGGCCTCTTGATGCAGCCCTGTTTGGCTGCGGGCCCGTATGGTGTTCGTGGATCGGATCCAAATCGGCTTAGCGGGCTCAGAGGCCCATCAGCCTACGCTGGTTTTTCCGATCCCGTCTTGCCGACCGTTTGCCCTTACCCGTTCCTGCGTCCTGCTGCCCACACCTCCCCGACAGCGTCTTTGCTTTTCGCTTCTTCTCCTTTCTCCGCCCGGTCAGGCGGCAGTGCGAACCCGGTAGGTCTCCTTCTTTGTCGTCAGCGCCCAGACCGTCCGCGCCATCTTGTTGGCGAGCGCCACCGCCACCAGCTTCTTCGGCTTGCGTGCCAACATCCCGGCCAGCCACGGATCCGTGATCTCGCCGCGCCGGATCGCATGCGTGACAACGGTCATCGCTCCGGAGACCAGGAGCCGCCTGAGGTCGCGCTGGCCCATTTTCGAGATCCCGCCCAGCCTTGGCTTGCCTCCGGTCGTGTGTTGCCGCGGCACGAGGCCGAGCCAAGCCGAGAAGTCGCGACCGCGCCGGAAGCTCTCCATCGGCGGCGCGAAGGCCTGCAACGCCATCGCGGTGACCGGCCCGATGCCCGGGATCGTCATCAGGCGCGCCGTCTCTTCGTCCTCTCGCGACCCCGCCAAGAGTTCACGGTCGAGTCCGTCGATCTTCTCATCGAGTTCTTCGATCCGCCCGAACAGCAGCCTACCCAGCTCGACGACCGCCTCGGGCAGGCCACAGTCCCCGTCTTCGAGCACCGCGGCCAACTGCCAGATCCGGGCCCTGCCCTTCGGAGCGACAACGCCGTACTCGGCAAGGTGGCCTCGGAGCGCGTTGATCGTCTGCGTGCGCTGGCGCACCAGCAGGTCACGCGTGTGAAAGAGCATCGCTTGCGCTTGCTGCGCCTCCGTCTTGACCGCCACGAAGTGCATGGTCGGCCGCTCGGCCGCTTCCGTGATCGCCTCCGCGTCCGCCGCGTCGTTCTTGTTCCGCTTGACGAAGGGCTTCACGTAGATCGGCGGAACCAGCCTCACCTCGTGGCCGAGCGCCGCGATCTCCCGGCCCCAGTAGTGGGCACCGGCGCACGCCTCCATCGCCACCGTGCACGGTGGCTGCGAGGCAAGAAAGCTCAGCACCTTCCCGCGGCTCAGCTTCCGGCGGAAGGCCACCGACCCGTCCGCCCTCGCCCCGTGCACCTGAAAACTCCGCTTTGCCAGATCGATCCCGATGATGGTAACCTCTTCCATGTGGGTGCCTCCTCCCTCAGATGGTTCGACAACGATCGCTCAGTACCATCTTGGCACATCGCGATGCCGTCGGGAGGGGGCGTCCACTCCATCGGCTTGAGCACCTTAGCGTGCTCCAAGCCAGCCCTGCGGACGCCCGCAAAGCCGTGCGGGAGCCGAACGACAGCGCCGTCCAAGGGCGCAGCCACGATGAGGTGGGTGAGGCCGCCCGCGAGGTTGGTCGCCCGGTACTGGCCGGACGCTTCACTGCGGAGGCGCGGTCGGCGGATGGGGTGGGGCCGAAAAAGCCATTCATCGGGGGCGGGAGATCGGCCGGTTGGGCGTTGGCCTCACTCCCTTCCGAGCCCGCAACTTCGTCCGCCGCCGTCCAATTCGATCCGATGACATCCGGCGCATTTTTGCATATCGGAAGTGATACGGAGATCGTGGATGTATTACGTAACACATTGTCACATATGAGCTTACGGGCTTCCGGGATAGTTCTGTAAGACTTTAGACGATTTTCTGCCGTGATTCAGGCCCGTTGTGTTCCGCCGTTACGTCAGGGTTGAGCGCGGTCTGGCTTGTGACGATGCAAGTTTCCCGGCCGCGGACGGCTGGCGCGCACGTCAATACCCGGTTCCGCAGTAGGGCCGCTGATCTACGCTCTTGACCCCTAAAGCCCCAAAGCCACGATGAGCATGGCGATCACAACCAGGCCAAGGCAGACCGCGCGCAGCAGGGAGAAGGGACGACCCGGGAGTTCCCGTCCCCGCCATCGGTGGTACAACATCCCTCCCAACCTGATGCTCGCGCCGCCGCCCACAAGCAAGGCAAGGAACTGCAGGTCGATGGTCATGGCTCGACTCCATACTCGCCGCACACCGATTCGGCCGGGGCGGGGTTCCCCACCACTCCCCTGATCCGCCCCATCGCCTCGAGGTCCATCCGGACCTGAAGCGGCACCGCGTCCTCGGACATCATGTCGCCGCGGAATGCACCGATGTGCACGTGGGGGTGAAATGACGACCCGTTGTTGCCGATGCGGGCAATAGGGTCACCAGCCTGCACGGTGTCGCCCTGGGAGACGAGCACCTCCCGGACGTGAACGTACGCGACGTGCACATCCGTCAGCTCGCCGTCTGCCAGGCGCCCGAACCCGATGGCGCTCGAGCGGCCCTGGCCGCGCACACCGGGGACCGTGGACTCGGGATTGATCTGGACGCCGATCACGACTCCATCGAAGGGGGCCAGAAGCGGCTCGCGCCAGCCATGCCAGTCCTCGTTGCGGGTTCCGTCGCCGCTATGCAGCGACAACAGGTTGCCGTCCGGTCCACCGCTTCGCTGCACGACGACGCAGTCCGCGGCAAGCGCGTCGGGCACGTGATCCTCTGCGCCGAGAGCGTGTTCGGAGCACTGGAACCGCGCGGCCACTGGCGGGTGGATGGTGACAACCTCGATCGCCGTGTTGTCCGACTGCGCCCCGGCTGGCGCTGAGGCCAGCGGGTGGGCGAGAGCCGCGAGGATCGCGGTTGCGGTGATGGTCCGGATCGGTTGCCTGGTCATGGCGGCTTGTGCTCCTTTGTGGGCCGGGAAGTTCGATTCGGAGAAATCCAGCGTCAAGGAGAGGTGAATGAACCAGGCCGTCGCGGCTGCGCGCGCCGTGCTTTTCGACTTCGACTTCACGCTGGCGGATTCTTCCGAAGGAATCACCGTCTGCATGAATCACGCGCTGGGCCGGCTGGGGCTCCCTCCGGCTTCGGCGGACGCCATCCGCAAGACCATCGGGCTCGATCTGCACACGGCGCTCAGGGTTCTGGCGGGCGAGGAGTGGAGGTCCCGGGAAGAAGAGTTCCTCGAGCATTTCATCAGGAAGGCGGACGAGGTGATGGTCGCCAGCACCGTCTTCCTGCCGGGCGCGGCGCGGGTGCTCCGGACACTTCACGAAGCAGGCTATCGAGTCGGGGTGGTCACCACCAAGTACCGGCACCGCGTCGAGGACGCCCTCGAGCGGGACGGGCTCCGCGAGCTTGTCGAGGTGATCGTCGGAGCGGACGATGTCCCCCGGCCCAAACCTGCTCCCGACGGACTGCTGCAGGCGGTTGACTCGCTGGGGATCTCCGCCGGCGACTGCGTTTTCGTAGGCGACTCGGAGGTGGATGCCCGGGCGGCACGGGCGGCGGGCATGGCGTTCGTCGCGGTTCTGTCGGGGACGACGACGGCGGCGGTGTTCGCCGGGTATCCGGTGAAGGCGGTGCTGGGCGGAGTGGGAGAGATCGTGCCGGAACGGTAGTGTGTCACCGCCTGCCAGCCGGTCTCGTCCGGGAGTCGATCGCCGAGAGGCCTCCGGTCTCGTCGGGCGATACCAGGATCACCTCGCCGGGACCGGCCACCACTCGATCGCTCAGCGTCATCGCGAGGTCCTGGAGAGAATCCACGGGCTGCGGGTCCGGGAGGAAGGTCACGTCCAGGGCATGGCTGCCGGGGGATACCGGGAAGCTCCTGTAGATCGTGATCGTTCGGGCGCGCGGGCCGGACCTTTCGACCGGTTCCGAGTGCAGCGTGTCTCCGTTCAGGCGAACCGTCAGCCGGAAGGGGATCGCCGCGTCCGTGCATACCTCCGAGGGGCGCATGTGGGGTAGCACACCGCTCAGCTCGGCTTCGGTGGGTGGCCGGCACTGCCGGTGCGAAGGGGCGGATATGCGCCAGGAAAGCCTCAGTTCCGCAGCGTCCGGGACGGAACTTCGCCAGGTGACCCGGGAGAGGAGCGACAGCACCACGAGCGCGGCAATGGCCAGGGACGCCGCCGCCACCTGTCGCGCCCGCGCCATCACTGCCGCTCGGCCTCGGCGGGCGGGACTTCGCACTCGGTGTCGACCTCGATGGCGGTCTCGCCGGAGGGGGTGTTGAGGCGCGTGAGCGCCCGCATGAAGTCGTCCAGGGCCGTCTCCAGCGCGTGCCGGTCATGGAAGGAGGCGTACGCGACCCGCACCCGCCTCCGGTCCACGCGGGCCTTCAGTTCGGCCTCCCGTTCGTTGAACAGGCGCTCCACAAGCCATCTCGGGCCTTCGCGGCCCCAGCAGTCGCGTGGCGGACAGGCCACGACCAGCACGCCTCCCGCTCCGGCTCTCACCAGGTACTCCACGACCGAGCTGTGCAGGTTCCCGGCGCAGGATACCGGGAACCGCGGCGCGCCGTTTCCCGCCGGTGAGTCGCCGGCCGCGGATCGGCCACACCCCACGAGGACGACTTCCCCATCCCCGAAGGCGTGCCGTGCGACGAACTCCCTGACCCGGGCGAGCTGATCCCGGCCCGTGCGGCCGGGCGGCCCCACGCCCATCGGCGCGCACGAACCGGCGCAGATGCCGCAGCTGACACACGAGGCGGGATTGACCTGGGCGACCAGGCCGTCACGCCCATCGGTGCGCTCGACCATCCGGATGGCGTCGTAGGGGCAGTCCACGTAGCACTGTTCGCACGACGTGCAAAGCCGGGTCGACACGCGGGAGGGAACCGGCCGCCGGGCCTCGCGCGGGCGGGTCAGAAAGGGCACGGAAGCCACCGCGATCGCAACTGCGCCGCCGGCGAGCCAGACCAGCCCGGGGGACGTGGAGCCGGCCACGGGGAGCCAGAAGGAGTAGAAGATGTCCAGCGCCACGTCACCGGGGATGCGCAGGAGGTCGGCGGCGGGTCCGAGCGGGACGGGCAGCAGGATGGCCGCGGCCGTCAGCAGTCCGACGCTCGTCCACAGCAGCGGAGGCCGGGGAAGGAGGACCGGCCGGGCCACCCGGGATACGTGCAGCCAGAGAAAGATCACCAACCCGACGGGAAGTGCGATGTGGAGGAAGAGATTCATGAAGAAGAACGCCGACGGCAGCGGGTTGTCCCCCGCGAAGGTCCGGGACGCCGGCTCGGAAAAGAGGGGAAGGGCGTCGAGAAGACGCGCGCCCTCGGTCGCGAGCAGTTGCCCGTGCGCGTCCCACACCATCACGTAGCCGGTCCAGCCGCAGATGTAGAGCAGGAAGACCAGGAAGATGCCCGAAACCCATGCGAGCGCGCGCGGCCCCCATGAGCGTCCCTGGCAGAACATCCTGAATGCGTGGATCAGGGCTGCGACCACGGCGGCGTCGGCCGCGTACCTGTGCAGCGTCCGGACCCAGCGTCCTCCCCAGGCCTGGCCGTCGATGCGGACCATCGACTCGTAGGGCGAGCCGATCCGGTAGAAGAAGATCAGGTAGAGCCCCGTGACGAGCAGGATCCCCAGGCAGACGATGACGAGCGCGCCCGACTGGTAGAGGGGATTCCAACGCCAGCCGTACAGCCGGTCGACCCAGCCGTCCAACCGGGTCAGTGCCCGTTCCAGGAGTCGCTTGAGCATTGGCTGTACGCGTCGAAGAATTGGATGGATGGTCGGCAGCCGTCCGGCGCCTTTTCCTCTCGTGCCTTGCAGCACCGAATAAATCATATCATCATGATGTTATCCGCAATAGAGGAACGACGCATGAATCGCAGGTCGGGATGATCTCCAGGACGGCCTCCATCGCGCTCCGCGCGCTGCTGTGCATCGCCGAACGGCAGGAACTCGGCCCGGTCTCGGCAAAGGTACTGGCACGGAACCTCGAGCTGCCCCGGAACTACCTCTCGAAGACGCTCTACCGGCTGGTGCAGGGCGGCCTCCTTCAGACGACCCGCGGGCGGGGAGGGGGCTACCTCCTCACCGCGCCCGCCGCCGAGGTTTCTCTGGGCCGAATTGTGGACGTCATCGATCCGGACGGATCCCAACGGCGCTGCCTGCTGGGGCGTCCGGAGTGCTCGGACTCCTCGCCTTGCGCGATGCACGGGCGCTGGTGTGAAGTGCGCGAGGCCATAGACCGTTTTTTTGCCGAAACGACGGTGGGCGATCTTCTCCGCCCGCCGGCTCCCGATCATCGGGGGCGATCCTCAATTCACACGTAGGAAGGAGCGTGGTTCCAATGTCCGACTCCACATCCGCTTCCCCTCAATCGCCTCCCTCCTCCGGGGAGGACACGCCGGTCCCGCGCATGCAGCGGTTGTACGACAGCCCGTTTCTGCTGCTCCTGGCGTGCATCGTGGTGATGTTCGTGTTCTTCACCGGCTGGGGAATGATCGAGATCATGTCCCTCGAGCCCGCACCTCTGCCATAGAAAGGGAGCGTACCGATGTACCGAACCGGAATCGAGCCGCCGGAGCGCGTCTGGTGGAAACAGGTGGGACGGCACGAGAAGATTTGGGTGTGGATCGCCTTCGCCTGGTGCATGGTCCTCTTCGCGATGATGCCGCTCTGGCACCTCAGAGGCGGCCAGAACCCGTCGGGGATCCGACACCGCGTCGATCCGGCCGACTACCGGGCCCGGGTCATGGAGTTCGTGGCGGACTACCAGGTGGGCACCGACAACGGGCTCCCGGTGGTGGAGCCGCCGCCCGGCAGCGATGTCTACCTGCAGGCGTCCCAATACGCGTGGATTCCAGTGGCGCGGCTGAGGCAGGGGGCGGAGTACACGCTGCACCTCTCGTCGGTCGACGTGAACCACGGGTTCAGCCTCTACCCGCTGAACATCAACTTCCAGGTGGTGCCGGGATACGACTACGGCCTGCGCGTCGTCCCCAACCAGCCCGGCGAGTTCCACGTCATGTGCAACGAGTTCTGCGGCATCGGCCACCATCTGATGGTCGGGAAGATCATCGTGGTGCCGGCCGATGAGGCGGCGGACGCGGCCTCGAACGACGGAGGCGGCCGATGAACCCCTTCCGAAAATGTCCGACAACCGGCCTGCGGGTGCATCGCACAGCCGACCAGCTGATCAAGGCCAACGCCGTCGCGGCTACCGTGGCGCTCCTCGTCGGGGGGGTCGCGGCTCTGCTCGTCCTGCTGACGCGCTGGGAGGCCGTACTCCTCCTCGAGGCCGACATGTTCTACCGGATGCTGACCGTCCACGGCATGAACATGCTCATCTTCTTCATCATCTTCTTCGAGATGGCGGTGCTCTATTTCGCCTCCGCCGTGCTCCTGAACTGCCGGATCCCCGCTCCGAAGACCGGCTGGATCGCCTTCGCGCTCATGGTCATCGGGACGCTGATGGTCGAGTGGACGATGTGGACCGGCCGCGCCGACGTGCTCTTCACGTCGTACGTGCCGCTCCGGGCGCACCCCCTCTTCTACCTGGGCGTGATCCTCTTCGCGGTCGGTGCCCTGACGGTGGTCGGGCACTTTTTCGCCATCATCACGGTGGCCAGGAAGGAGAAGGCGTACGAAGGTTCGCTTCCGCTGGTCACCTACGGGGCGCTCACGGCGGCGGCGATCGCCGCGGTCACCCTGTTGCACGGGGCGATCATCTACATCCCCACCTTCCTCTGGTCGCTCGACATGATGAACGTCGATCCCCAGATGTACCGGCTCGTCTGGTGGGGACTCGGGCACTCGTCACAGCAGATCAACGTGGCCGCGATGGTGTCGATATGGTATCTCCTCGGCGCACTGACGGTCGGATCGGTCGTCCTCAACGAGAAGGTGAGCCGCACGGCCTTCGTCCTCTACGTCCTCTTCATCTCGATGGCGTCGGCGCACCACCTGCTGGTCGATCCCGGCATGGGTCCGTCGTGGAAGATCTGGAACACCAGCTACTTCATGTACATGGCCGTGCTGGCGTCCATGATCCACGGCTTCACCGTTCCGGCAGGGACGGAGATGGGCATGCGGCTGCGGGGGGCCACGCAGGGGCTCTTCGGGTGGTTGAAGCGCGCGCCCTGGGGTGATCCCGGCTTCAGTTCGCTGGCGTTCTCGATCGTCGTGTTCGGCTTCGTGGGCGGGATCACCGGGGTGACCTTCGGCACGGAGCAGATCAACATCATCGCCCACAACACGCTGCGCATTCCGGGGCACTTCCACGCGACCGTCGTGTCGGGGACCGCGATGGCCTTCATGGGGATCACCTACTATGTGATTCCGCTCATCTTCCGGCGGGAGATCGCCTTCTACCGGCTCGCGAAGATCCAGCCCTACCTCTTCGCCATCGGCATGCTGATCTTCTCGATGGCCATGACCTTCGCGGGGACCTTCGGCGTGCCGCGCAGGCACTGGGACATCGGCTTCAACCAGGCGCTCTTCCAGCCCGAGTTTTCACCGGCTGTCAACCTCATCATCGGGGTGATGGCGGTCGGCGGGCTGATCGCCATCGTGGGCGGCGCGATCTACATCGTGGTGACCGTGGTCTCGGTCTTCTTCGGCAGAAGGATGGCCGCGGACGATTCCGGGCTCGGGGCGGCCGGCCGCGGTCTGCCGCCGGGGATCACGCATCCGCCGCGCGCGCTGGTGCCGGAAGACGGCGAGGCGCTCAAGCCGGCGGGCCGGCTGGGTCCGGTTCCGGGGACGATGGTGCTCGTGCTGATCTTCCTGGCCGCCTTCATTGCCTACTACTTCGTGAACTGGAAGCTCCTCTCCTTCCTGTGGCAGGTGGGATGAACGCGCGCGTGGACGAGCGAGCCGCCCCGGCAGCCGGCGTGCGGGGCGCCCTGACGGCGTTGGCGGGGCTCCTCGTGATCACCGTTGCGTGGTGGGCGCTGGCCCTGTGGCCGGTCGAGGGGGTTCCACCGGCGTGGCTGGAGCGGGCACGCGCGGTGTGCTTCAACGCGGGTCCCTCGGGGCTTCCCGACCCGTCGGGGTGGCTGCTGCTGGTCGGGCAGCCCATCGGGATGCTGGCGGTGCTGATGGTGGTTGCGGGCGACGCGGTGCGTGCAGGGTTGCGCCGGGCGCTCGCATCCCCGGCGGGGCGGCTCGGGATCACGGCCACCGCAGGCGTGCTCCTCGCGGGGGTGACGCTGGCGGTCGCACGGGTCGCGAATGCACCCCGCGACGCCGAGTGGCTGGCGACGGCCAGCGCGAGGGTGCCTGCCTCCTATCCGCGCCTGGACCGTCCGCTTCCGGAGGCGACGGGCCTCGTGGACCAGCGTGGCGACGTGTTCAGCTGGCGGCGTGTCGCGGGGCGCCCGGCGCTCCTCACCTTCGGCTTCGGGCACTGCGCGACGGTGTGTCCCATGACCGTCATGAACGCGCGCCAGGTGCAGGACCGGTTTCGCGCCGAGGGGCGCGAGATGGCCCTCGTCGTGATCACGCTGGATCCGTGGCGCGACACTCCGGCGCGGCTTGGGGCGCTGGCGCGACAGTTCCACCTGGGCGCGGGCGCCGAGGGCGACGCGGAACGTATCGACTCGTACCTGCTTTCCGGCCCCGTCGAGGAGGTCAACGCCGCGCTGGACGCCCTCCAGGTATTTCGGGAGCGAGTCGCGGACACGGGCGACATCGTGCACCCCGCGCTGGTCTACCTGCTGGACGCAACGGGAACGATCGTCTACGCCGCGAGCGGGCACGCCGACCTGATCGAGGAGTTGGCGCGCAGGGCCACGGGTCAGGGGTGACGCGCTGCGGGGCGGTCGCGGCCACGGGCCGAGCCGGGCGTGCCGCGGCCACGGGCTGAGCCGGGCGCGCCGCGGCCACCTCCCTTCACTCGTACCTCAGCGACTCCACCGGATCGAGACGCGCCGCCTTGCGCGCGGGCAGTATTCCGGCCACAAGCCCGATCGCCATCAGCAGGCCGACGCAGCTCGACGCGATCGGGAGGGAGAGTTTCGGGTTCATGATGTACTCCAGGGCCGGGTTATCGCTGGGAACGCTGTCGATGCCGAACACCAGAAGCGACGCGACGGCGAGTCCGAGCAACCCCCCGCCGACCGAGATCAGGACGGCTTCGAACAGGAACTGGTTGACGATGTGCCGGCGGCGCGCGCCCACGGCGAGCCTGATGCCGATTTCCTGTGTCCGCTCGCGCACGACGACGTACATGATGTTCGCGACGCCGACCCCGGCGACCAGCAGCGTGAAGGCGCCGACCAGCCCCAGGAAGACCTGGATGCCGAAACCGATCTGACCCACGATCTTCTCGTCTTCGATGAAGTCCCAGATGCCGAGCGCCCGTTCGTCCGACGGATCGAACCTGTGCCGGCCACCGAGGACGCGGTACAGCTCCCGCTTGGCGATCGGCGCGTCCGCGACGTTGCGCGGCCGCACGAGAAGGTGGTTCACGAAGTCGTTGCCGTAGATGCTCCGGAAGGTGGAGGCCGGGATCACGGCGCGGTTCTCGTCAGGGCCGTTGTTGCTCGAGTCCTGGAACTTGGATTCCATGACGCCGATCACCCGGAACGAGAGGCCGTCGAGCAGGATGGTCTGTCCCACGGGCGGCGTGTCGCCGAACAGGCGCGCCGCGATGTCGTCGCCGAGGAAGAGCACGCGCCGCCTCTGATCGATGTCGCGCTGATTGATGAACCGTCCGCCGGGAGCGGGGAACATGCGCCGAAGCTCGGAGAAGATCGGGTCCACGCCCTCCATGTAGGTCGTGGTCTGGTTCTCGCCCGCCTCGAGATGCGTCCTGTTGCGGCCGTACGACGGGCTGCCGAACTCGAACTCCGGGATCGCACGCAGGACCAGGTCGAGATCCTCTTCCCGCAGCCGTATCCGGCGTCCTCTCGCGAGGCCCTCGTGCTCAAGGCTCGTCTGGCCGCCGTAGACCATGAAGATCCGTTCTCCCGCATTGAGCAGGCCCACCGAAACCTGGTTCCGGAGGCCCTGGCCGAAGGCAAGCAGCAGGACGATCGAGATCGTGCCCCACACCATGGCGAAGATCGTGAGCAGGGTGCGGGTGCGGTGAGCCCGCAGGTGACCGAGAACCTGTGCGAGGAGTATCTTCCACATCGGTCAGCCCTTCGCGCGGGCGCGTTGCGCGGCTAGTGACGGAGACATTCGACTGGATCCAGAGCCGCGGCGCGGCGTGCGGGCAACAGGCCGGCGAGCATCGCGACGAACGCGAGCAGCGACATCGTCACGGCGGCCACCTGGAGCGAGATCGTCGGCGTGCCCACGATGTCGTTCATGGGGAACAGAGACACCACCTTCACGATTCCCGCCGATGCAAGGACGCCGAGCGCGGCCCCGAGAGCCACGATGAGGACGCTCTCCGCGAGGAACTGCCAGAGGATCGACCGTTGCGTCGCGCCGACCGAGCGCTTGATCCCGATCTCGCTCGTTCGTTCCTGCACGACGATGTACATGATGTTCGCAACACCGATCCCCCCCACGCTGAGCGTAAAGCAGCCCACGATCGCGAAGAACAGCTTGAAGCCGAGGAACATGAAGCCGAACATGCGCTCCCATTCGGCCGTGTCCCAGATCTCGAGTGCGTCCTCGTCCGTTGGATCGAAGCGGTACTTCCTGCCCAGCACCTCGTAGACCCGCGCCTCGACCGCCGCGGTGCGCGAGGCGTCCGCCGTCCGGTACACCAGGTTCGAGACGAAGCGCGAGCCGAAAATGGCCGCGTGCGTGCTCGCCGGAATGAACACCCGGTCTTCGTCGCGGGAGTTGTAGGAGCTGTTCTGGATCTTGGGCTGGAGCACACCGATCACGGTGAAGGGAGAATCCCCGATCCGGACCTGCTCGCCCACGGGGTCCATGTCCCCGAACAGGACACCGGCGACCTCGTCTCCGAGGAACACGACGCGGCGCCGCTCTTCCTGATCCCGCCTGTTGATGAACCTGCCGCCCGGAAGCGGGAAGATATTCCGCATCTCGCCATACACGGGATAAATGCCCGTGATATTGGGACTGACGCCGTTCTGGCCGCGGCGAACCGGGGCCTGGCGCGTCGAGTACTCGGGGCTGATCATCGTGATGTCGGGGATCTGGCGGGCGAGGATCTCGGCATCCGTTTCGCGCAGCCGGATGGTTCGCCCCTCCCTGAACCCCGCGTGGGCGAGCACGGTCCGTCCACCGAATAGCACGACGATCCGGTCGCCCAGACCGTGAAACCGCTTGATCGTCTGCCGTTCGAGCCCGACCGAAAAAGCGAGCAGAACGACAACCGCCACCGTGCCCCAGGTGATCCCGAGAACGGTCAGGGCCGTGCGCAGACGCTGGGCGGAAAGGTCCGCCCACAGCTGCCGGACCATGTCGGCCAGCCTCACGGCGTCTCCTCTACCCGCGACCTCAGGTGATCTCGCGCCGCGGAGGCTCCATGACGCGCTCGCCCTCCGCCAGGCCGTTTAGAACCTCGACGCTGATCCCGTCGCTGAGACCGGTCTCGATCTCGCGCTCCTCGGTCTCTTCGGGCCCCAGTCGAACCGTCACGAACGTGCCCGCCTCTTCGAACCTGACCACGCGCTCCGGGATGATCAGGACGTCCGAGCGGCGCTCGATGATCACCTGGGCGTTGGCCGAATAGCCCGCTCTCAGCAGGATCCCCTCTGCGGGTACAACCGCGATTTCAACCGGAAAGACGGTGGCGTTCTCTTCGTCGCGTCCCGTGAGCGAGATCTTCGTCAGCCGCCCCTCGACGCGCGCGTCGGGAAGAGCCCCGATCGTGACCTCGACCGGCATTCCCTCCGTCAGCCGGCCCACATCGATCTCATCGACCGTTCCCCGGAAGAGCAGTTCGTCCATCTCGGCCATCGTCATGAGGACGGTCCCTTCCTGGAACGTCGTGAGCGGAACGACAGGATCGCCGATTTCCACCATTTTCTCGAGGATGAAGCCCTGGATGGGGCTCTGGATGACCGCCTCCACTGCCTCGTCTCCGATGGTCACGCGCCCTTCCGAGAGCAGGGCCAGGCGCTCCCGTGCGATCTGCAGCTGGAGCGAGACTTCGCTGAACAGGTAGTCGGCGTCCTCGTACTCCTCTGCGGACGCGAGCTCCTGATCGCGCAACTCGGCCAGCCGATCGCGACGCCTGTCGAGTTGCTGCAACTCGATCTCGCGCAATTCGATGGCGCGACGCGCCTCCACCAGTTCGATCGGTGTCGGGTTCGGCTGGACTTCGAGCAGAGGCTCGCCCCGGTAGACGTATTGGCCGGGTTCCTTGTACATCCGGCGCACGACGCCCGCGAGCTGTGACTTCACGCTGACTTCGACGAGCGGCTCAATGCGGCCGACCGCGAGAGCGCGGTCCACGATCTCGCCCCTCTCCACAGCGACGGTGTCCACCTCGGCCTCGCCGCCTCCGGCCCTGAGCACCGCGAACGCCGAGGCTCCCAGGCCTCCGACCACGATCGTGCCGACAACCATCTTCGTGCCTGTTCCCATCGAACGGTGACTCCCGCCTGATTCGCGCTCATGAGCGACCCGTCGGTCCGCTGCAGGAGGGCTTGTGCACTGTGGAATCGTACGGGAGGGTGCGGGGGGCTGGTTTCGGTTTGTACCGGAAACGCTAGGGCGACGGCGCTCTCGGGAACGGGCGCTCAGTCGCCTGGCGACCGGAGGCGAGTGCGTCCGGCAATCCGCGGCTGAAGAGCACTTCCAGCGGCCGTGCCGCGCCGGGGAGCGCCATCGCCGCCACCTGGTCCGCGTCCTCGGCCGCGACGCCCCGGAGGAACCCGCGCACCTGTCCGGAATCCGGGTTGCGCAGGATGGCCACCGCCCGGTCGCTGTCACCATCGAGCACAACGGACCCGCCGGGCCCCGAGAGCGTGATGCTGGCGAGTGTCCCCGCCCACGACGACTGCACCGGCACCGTGAACGCAAACGCCGAACTTCCATCTCCGTCGGGAACATCGGGCATTGCGAAGCTCATCGAGAAGAGTTCGGCGCCGTCGGCGGTCCGCCCGATGAGCAGGTGGTCACCAGCCGCGTCCGGCAATCTGGCCGGGGCGTCGACCGCGAAGGCGGGTTCCAGGAAGGGCGCACCATTCCCGTCCACACCGCCCCACACCAACAGCGTGGCAGTCGTCTGACCAGCCCGATCCGGCAACGCCGGGTGGTCGTAGTCGCTCAGGCGGAAGCGCAGCGCGTTGCTGAAGTGGAAGCCGCTGATCCATTCACGCGGAGCACAGTAGCCCATGATGTCGGAGAAGGACGGGTGGACAAGGGCGCGCTTGCGGAAGTCGTAGCCCCACGCGCCGATGGAACCATCCGGTTGGGGAAAGGCAGGTTCCGGGTCAGCCGGGAAGGGGTCACCGCAGGGAGCATGATCGAGGCTCATGTTGTGCCCGAGTTCGTGTGCCATGGTTGACCCGTCCGGTTGTGAGAAGCTGCTCCGCCCTGGTACGACGGCCAGCCCGCCCCCACGCCCGCTGAGCTTACCCGACATCATGCCTTTGTAGTAACCCGTGCCACCCTCCATGACCCGAATCGCCTGCGTCGCTCGCAGGAGCTCCGAGGCATCGTTGGTCGGGAACACAACGGGTTCGTGCGCTCGGACGTGCAGTTCGGCGATGGGCAGCAGCGTTCGGGTCAGGTGGAGCATTTCGTGGTTGTGGGGATCCGCCGCCATCCCCGTCACCAGGTCAAGAATCGACAGATGGGGACCGTCCTCCCACAGGAACGGGATCAGGGTCAGGTCCATGGGGAGCATCTCCCGAACATCGACCCTCAAGCGGCCGGTCTCGGGGATCCGTTTCTGGACGCCCAGGCCTGGGTCCAGGGTCCCCCGCGGATCGACATCGATGACCATTTCGAGCCCGGGCTGGATCACGCGCCCCGGAATCACGGCGTTGACCGACCTGTCGAGGTCGCTCTCATCGAATCGGTCGGGAATCCGCCACCGCTTGCCCCGGATGTCCAGCCGGTGGGTCTCCTGGTCGCTCACGAAGAACGTCGCACGCACAGGCGGAATCCCTTCACGGGTGCCCGGGCGAGCCGTCACGAACACGCGCAGCAGCGCCTCCTCGCCGGCGATGAGCGGGACGGGAAACTCCCGTGACTGCACCTCCTGGACCAGGTACGCCGCCGACGGGCTCGCCTCCGGGCACCGGGCGATCCAATGCCTGTGGACACGGCCCAGCCACGTCTCGAACTCGGGCTCCGTGGGCATGCACAGGTCCGTGCCCCCGGCCAGGAACACGTCCAGACGGGTCAGGGAGGTCAGTTCCGTAGGCAGGGTGCCCGCCATGCCGGCATTGTTCGTGAGGTTGAACTCCCGGAGCGCCGTCAGGGCGCCGAGTTCAGGGGGCACGGAGCCCTCGAACTCGTTGTCTTCCAGAAGGAGCAGTTCCAGCTCCGTGAGGCCGCCGAGACGGGCTGGAACCGGTCCGGAAAGCGCGTTTCCGCCCAGGGCAAGAACGGTCAGCACGCGAAGGTTGCCCAGTTCCGCGGGTATTGGCCCAGCGAGGTCGTTGTCGCTGAGCAACAGCTTCGTCAAGCCGGTCAGGTCACCGAGTTCCGGCGGAATCGGCCCTGTCAGGTCGTTGAACCGCAGATCGAGTTCCTGGAGGCTGGTGCCACCAAGTTCGGGCGGTATGCTCCCCACCAGGGCGTTCTCCCCAAGTGAGAGGACGGTCAGCTCTTGCAGGTTTCCGAGCGTGGAAGGAATCGGGCCGGTCAGGGCGTTCCTCGACACCGTGAGCCGTTGCAAATCGGTCAGATTCCCGAGTTCGGGGGGGATCGGACCGGAAAGCTCGTTGTCGTCCAGCCCCAGGTCCCTGAGCTGCGTGAGGTTGCCCAGGCTCGAAGGGATCGGTCCGGCAAGGCCATTGCGGTCCAGCCACAGCTGGGCCAGACTGGTCAGCCTTCCGAGATCGGAGGGAACCGGGCCGGTCAGTTCGTTGTTGCGGAGAGACAGTTGCTCCAGGTTGGCCAGGTTGCCGAGTCCGGGAGGGACCAGATACGATATTCGTAAGTTGCTGTATAACAAGTATTTATGTTGCGTATGACCCGCTCGCGTATCACTTTAGATACACAGATATGAGCCGGAATACACTGGACCGAAGGGGACGGTGCCGGACGCAACCGTTGCGGTCAAGCCGTGGAAGAACGGGCATCCTCACCGCGCAACGATCAAGCCGGGTGGCGTGGCTGCGGGCCGCCCGAGCCACCAACGCAGCCGCCTGGCCCGCCGCGGGGGACAGGCCAGCCGATTGAGTGAACGATGACCGGCCCTGGACACTTGGGCCAAGAAACGGGGGCAGAGCCTTGAGCCCGAGGGCGTGAAACGCCTTATTGTTGATTGTGCTCCGGTCGGAGGTCGAGCCCCGACCGGCCGTGACGATGGCGGGCGGGGAGCCGACCCTGCGCAAACTACATCTTTGTGGGAATCGACCCGTGATCCTCGAACACTGGAACGCCAACAGGGCGTACTATCGAGAGTCGGATTGCTCCGGGTATCCCGACAGCATGACGCGCACATACGGACGGCTGATCGCGGCGGCGGGTGCGCTGGCGATCCCCGCGCCATTGCGGGATCCGGACGACCCGTGGCGGCTGGAGGTGCTCGCGCATCCGCACGGCCCGCGCGTCCTGCGAGCGCGGATCGTCGCCCCGGACGGGGAGCCCGTGGCTGTGCTGGCGGTGG
>Ga0209754_1002155_pt1 | contig 16697 bp, 16 predicted proteins | sample MesohylBB_FD_187295 | JGI IMG/M metagenome (GOLD analysis project Ga0209754, IMG submission 187295) | Host-associated microbial community of the marine sponge Aplysina aerophoba from Gulf of Piran - sponge mesohyl, lysed by bead beating... | ecosystem: Host-associated > Porifera > Sponge >... | reverse complement strand
CTGGAGGCCGACCATCGCCGCCACGCCGATATCGAGAACGCCATCCGCGACCCCGCATCAAGTGCGGGGCAGGCTCTCAAGTACGGGGTGGGGCTCGACCATCTCCCCTCAGGACGCTTTCCCGCCAACGCCGCCTGGCTGGCCGTCCAAGTCCTGGCACACAATCTGGCTCGCTGGACCACGCGCATTGGTCTGGGCGAGCAACTGATGACCACCAAGACCCTCCGGCGACGCTTCTTCTCCCTGGCCGGACGCCTCACCCGCAAGGCCCGCCGCCCACCCTGCATCTGCCTCAGGGCTGGCCCTGGCAGAACCAATTCAACTCCGCCCTGACGAAGCTGCGCGCTGTGCCGGTCCCTTCCTGACGCCGACCTCGGCCTTTGACCTGCCCACCATGACGCCCTACGCTTGGACCATCAGCGCCCAGGCTGGGCCCCTGACGGTCTCCGCCTGCGGTCTGCGCTGAAAATCGCTCCCAACGCCGCTACCAACGGCCGTCAACATCGCCCTGGCGCGGCAGCCACACTCCGGATCGTCCATTTCATCGGCGTCAGGTCCTCGCCAGCACATTCCCTGACCCTTCATCCCCCGTCTGACCAGCGCCCCGCGTCGCATCGGTGGATTCGGGCTTAGATTATTGAGAGATCAAATGCTGCATCCATCCAGAACCAGGAGTTTACGGGTCACTGCGCCGCCATTATGCCGATATTTGTCGGATTCCAACGCCCAAACCTTTCCACCTCGTCCTTATTTTCCTCACCCTGCGGTTTTCAGCGGTCTGGCCGGCGCTGAAACCCTGGTAGAACATTTGTGATGCGATTGCCCTGGTCTCGATTTGGAACCCCTTGGCACTGACGACGGTTCGCATGATACTATCCACTCCCGTGACAATCCCAATTCTCGCAGTCTGCAGGGTAGCCTACCATGGCCGATTTTACAGATATCGTACTGTTCCTTAGTTCAGGAAGAGCCCTTGCTTGGATCGGCGCCGGCCCATCCGTGGAGTTAGGTTTGCCAACCTGGCGACGATTAGCTGCCAGTGTTCTAGAAGAGTGTCGGAAGCGACAACGGCCGAGCTTCTCGCGCATTGAGGACTATTACCGCACGACAAAATATCAAGAACAATTCGACGAAGTAGCACTCAGCTATGGTGTGGAATTCCTTCACAATATCTGTAGCACTCTCGTCGCCGACCCAGGCGGTGAAGGTGCGATCTACACGGAATTGGCAGGGCTCGACTTCATGGGTTACTTCACGACGAATTACGATGACTTATTCTCGCGGCACCTTGAACAACATGGCAAAGCCGTAGCGGTGTACCGCAACTCACAAGAAGATATTGAAGCCATCGATATAGACATCACGCCATCGCTAGTGAAGCTGCACGGCGACTTCTCTGACCCTCATTCGGTAGTTCTGACTAGAACGGACTACCAAAACCTTTACATTTCGGGCAAACGAGAGGGGTTTCAGACATTCTTGCAGTCGCACCTAGCGCGTGACCGCATTTTGTTCTTGGGATATTCCCTGAACGATCCAGAGATGCTTGCGCTACAGGAGCGATTAGCGGTCAATTTTAGGCGACAAATCGCCCCTATCGCACTCCTGGCCAACGCGACCGAAGCCGACGTGGAAACATGGAAGCGGAGGTATAACATTGACGTGGTGCCGTACCGGGCTACTGAGACCGACCATAGCGCATTGGTTTCTATGTTGATGTCGGTGTCCCGTGTCCTAGCTGTCGGAGAGCTGGCCCAAACCCGAGTAGCTGATCAAGATCTTCGCCAGGTTCAGGCATTGTACATGTGGCATCGTTTCAGGCCATCCGCCGCCGAGGACGCGCCTGTAAACGCCATACAGTCACTGATCATGGTGGAGCTTGTACGCTGCGGCGGACAAGCCGCTTTGCATGAACTGGCTGGTGGGATTTCGACAAGCATAGGTACAAACGCAACTACAGCCACGGATGCGTTATCGAAGCCTGTAGACCTTCTAGTGGAAGCTGGATGGCTGTGCCGGTCCGGCACACAAATCAAGGTGCTAGCCGAAGGACAAAGACTTGTTGAACGATACGACCGGCAATTTGCGGACCTCATGGAAGTCTTCACGAGGCAGTTGGGGATTGATCTAAAGAAACAAATTGACATCGCAGATGACGTTGCCCACCGATTCGCTGAAGTAGTGCTGGATGCTCTGATTGACCTGTTCGAACTACGCGGCCGAGATATCATGCGGATGGTGTGGGATGACACGCCGATTGCGCCCCGTACTGTAACCGATCTTCTTCAGACTCTTTGGCTCAGAGCCAACACGTTACAAAACGTCGAGTTAAGGGCTTCGCTGGTTGGTTTCGTCCTAGATATACTCATGAACCCCACGGGCGTATACGAGACCGTGCTCGATTACTTGGCAAAGGCCTTCTTTTGTATTCAGGCGATGCGGGTTGATCCTGAGATATCGCGCCATTTGTCTCAAGTTGTCGATGACCGGTCACTTTTGATCGACGAGAATGTCCTGATACCATTAACTGCTAGGTTCGAGGACCGTAATGCATTTATCTCGGAAGCGATCAGGGCCGCACGCGAATCTGGTATCCGGCTATACACAACAAGCCGATTTGTGGACACCGTGCGACACCATGCAAATTGGGCATTAGATTTAGTTACAGAACACGGTATACAATCTGAAGAAGTTATTAGAGCAGCTCTGGGCGAGGGTGGATACTCGCCGAACGCATTCTTGAAAGGCTTTATTAATCAGGATCCCGACGATCATAATCGTGAACTGCTGCAATATATCCGTGAGTGTTTCGGCGGTTCTTATACCAGAGAATCATTTGACGCGTTTTTCGAGCGCGAACTCAATATAACAATCCTCGATACGGCACAATTGAGTGATTTCATTCAACCCCATGCAGACCGGTATCAAGAAGCCATCGACTGGTTGAACCACATGAATCAATCGCGACCTGAAGATGGGAGGAAAAGTATCCAACGGATTGAAAGTGAGGTGGAGGCTCTACTATTGGTCGCCAAGTGGAACGAAGTCCAAGCCTATGTGCCGCATGTGACTACGGCCAATTGTAGTTTTGTGACCTCAGGTTCAAGTATACCTGGGCTAGCTAAGTCCATGGAATTAGTCTCTGGCCCCATGATGGTAGTGAGCACTGAAATGCTTTGGGAGTTACTGTCACGGCTAGGATCGGCTGAAGATGAACACCCGAGTTTCCGGAGCATGATGACGGCCTCACACTTCAGGATGGCCGGACATTTCCTTACAACTGACAATTGTAGGCGTTTCTTCCGACCACTCATTGCTAACGTGAAGAAAGAATTCGAGGAGGCACGAATCCTATTTGAAGATGCTTTGAATGCACAACTTGGAGACCATTATTTGGACGAGTTCGAGGAAGTGAAATGGCCTAGCATCGTTGCGGAATTACAGAACGAAGCGATTCGACGGTCAACGCAACGGAGCAGGGAGCAACAACTCCTTGTTGAGGAAAACGAGAGACTTCGTTCAATGGTTAGCAAGTTTGAGGAGAGCGAGCGGAAACGCAGGGAGTACACCGCACGCCAGAGAGCCGAGCAACGAGAGAGAGATCAAAGGCGACAACCCCGTTGAACTGCGAAGACGATAAATCGGTAGAATGACGCCCCATGTGGTCTTCCCTCAAAGTGACACGACAGCCAATGGAAGGTTCCGGTCCGTACGTTCCTTCCGCACCCAACGCACCAACTTGATTGGCCAAACCTTTCAACCGTTCCTTGAATGGGCACCGCTTCTACAGATACCGCAACGCCGACCCGGCGGACTCGCCGCGGGTGTAGCGGCCGACCATGCCGCCGCCCTGCTTCCAGCGGCCCTGGCGTTCGATCTCGTGGGTGGGGGCGCCGTTCTGGGCCATGCGCCGGGCCATGCCCACCCGCCCGCTGTGGCCGCTGAAGAACTCCCAATCGTCCAACCCCGCGGCCCTGGCGATGGCCTTGATCCGCCGGGCGATCTGCGACTCCGACAGCCCGAACACCTTCACCTCACCACCAGCGCCCGCCGGCCGGATGGCGGCAAGCGCCCCCATGGCGGCGGGGGTGATGGCCACCATGGCGCCCTGGGCCTCGGCGTCGGTCTTGGAGCGTATGACGGTGATGCGGCCCGATCCATCGTCCCAGCGCTGGACGTCGCCCCAGGTCAGCGCGGCGGCCTCGGAGCGGCGCAGTCCCGCGTCGGAGAGCACGGCCACCAGGGCCAGGTCAAACTTCCCCCGCTCGGCAGCCTGCGCAGGAGTCTCGGTCCCACGCCCGCGTTTGCGAGGCTGCACCGCGGTGAGCCGGATGACGGCGAGCACGTCGGCGGTGAGGGCGCCGGACTGGCGCTGGGGTTTCGAGAGGCGCCTTCCCCATCCCTTCAGAGAGGCGCGCACGCCCGGGTCCCGGCAGGGGGACTCCAGCTTCGCCCACTCGTGGGCTTTCGAGATGGCCGACGTGGCCAGCCGGATGGTGGCGATGCTGGCGCCGGAGCCGGCCCGGGCGGCCAGGTAGCGGGCCACGGTGAGGGGCTCCGCCGGCAAAGCAACGAGCCCGACCTCGTCGCACCAGCCGGTGAAGATGCGCCACTGGGTCCCGTAGACGCGGCGGGTGTTGTCGGAGAGGACCGACTCCAGGGCGTCGGCCACGCCCTGGTCGGCAGCCCGCAGCTGGGGGAGAGGTGAGGATTCGCGAGGGATGATCTGCAGGTCGGCGGCGGTGGTCATGGGCAGGTCTCCGGAGGCGGGGTTTCAGGGATGATTTCGGCGGGTGAAAGATGCGCGATAAGAGTGATTATCGCGCGGCGAACGCACGTGCGCAAGTGAGCCACAAGCCCCTGATTTCGCCGTCGTTTGCCTGACCAATGTGGGCCCCGGAATAGTTGCCGGGGACTGGTCTCTCAACCGCCGGCGTGGGCGCTTGGTCCTGCCGCCGGCTCACGCTCTCGGCCGCGTCGGTACGGGACGCCAGCATCCGACGGATTTGTTGTTCGCCATAACCGGGTGCTGCAAGTTTCAATGGGGCCACGGCTTTTCAGCCATGGATACGGTCGCCAGGCAGCACGTACTGGACATGGTTAACCAGGTTTCAATGGGGCCACGGCTTTTCAGCCACGGATACTCGTCAAGCACGAGATGTCCGAGTACAACGGCCGCACGTTTCAATGGAGCCACGGCTTTTCAGCCATGGATACTCGGTGGCGTGTCGCTCCGGCAAGTGTCGACCTTCTCCCCCTCGTCTCCTCGTTTCAATGGAGCCACGGCTTTTCAGCCATGGATACCACTCCGTTCGTTTGGCTTACCGACCGGCAGGAGCTGTTTCAATGGAGCCACGGCTTTTCAGCCATGGATACCTTCCCCAACCTGGTCCGCCTCGCCGAATCCTTCGGGTTTCAATGGAGCCACGGTTTTTCAGCCATGGATACATGAACATGCCGGTCAATGAGTACCTGGGTTGGAGCGTTTCAATGGAGCCACGGCTTTTCAGCCATGGATACGGTGTACCTGCAACAAGTTGGGCGCGGAACTCGCCCGTTTCAATGGAGCCACGGTTTTTCAGCCATGGATACTGGAGTTGGTCAAGCGGGTGTATGAGCGCTTAGACCGGTTTCAATGGAGCCACGGTTTTTCAGCCATGGATACTGGAGTTGGTCAAGCGGGTGTATGAGCGCTTAGACCGGTTTCAATGGAGCCACGGTTTTTCAGCCATGGATACCGCACGGACATCGGCGAAATGGTATTCCCGTTTCAGGTTTCAATGGAGCCACGGTTTTTCAGCCATGGATACTGAGCAGTCGTTGGTCAAGGTGATGGGCGCAAACACGTTTCAATGGAGCCACGGTTTTTCAGCCATGGATACATAGCATGAAGGAGGTCACCATGAAGCCAGTCACAAACGTTTCAATGGAGCCACGGTTTTTCAGCCATGGATACGCCGAGGGGCTGGCCGCCACCTGGCAGGAAGTGGCCGAGTTTCAATGGAGCCACGGTTTTTCAGCCATGGATACCCTATTATGAGACGACAATCTTCTCACGTCGATCATATTCCGCCGCAATGTTGCGCGTCAATACCCAATCCAGTCCGTCCGCTTATCCAGGACCCGGCCGCGATTTTGGTTTCACTCACGGAAATGTGCGAGCGCTCCTGCTTGGGCACTTCATCACCGGAGCGCTCGCAACCGTTGGTGCGCGGGCATCGCAGCGTCCGGAAGACAGGAACAAAATCGCGGCGGCGGCAATCGCTCACCCGGCCCGCAACCATGCCATGACCTGTAGTGTTCGCTGGTGGACCTGATCGCGCTCGGGTCGGCGGGCGTTGGTGGTTTCCTTCCACTTGCCCTCCGCGCGCATCCGGTCGGCCAGCCATTGCGCAGCTTCCAACTGCTCCGGGCCCGTCCAGGTCCCACGGTTGATCATCCCATATATGGCGGTGGTCTCGGGTTCGGTGGGATTGCTGCGATTCTCCAGGGCTTCCGCTATCTGCCGCTCGACGGGGCTGAGCAGGGCCAGTAGTTCCCGGCGTTCGCGTTCGGCTTGCCGCTCCCGCTCGCGCTCCGCCTGGAGGGCCTCGAGCTCGGCTTGCCGCTGCTCCAATCGCGCGGTGCCACCGGCTTCCACGAGACGCCCGTAGCCCACGGCGGTCTTGGCGCCGGCGCCGGCCCAGGCCAGCGCATCACCGATCAAAGTCCAAGCAGCATGCAGATCGCAAACACTCGTACCGCCGGTGGGCAGGATGCCAAAGAGAAAAGTGGATCGGGCTGCGGTGGTCAAGAAGTACACCGGAAGGGGTGAGCGCCAATCTCCCGGTGGGTCCTCAGGGCTCCACCCGGCGTAGTGGGGAGTCATCACATCCGCTTCCAATTGCACCGGTTCCACCGGAACCGCGTCCAGAAACGCGATCCCCCCGCCACGGTCCTGCTCACCAAAAATCCGCGGCACTTGATCCTGAGATGTTCCCTCCGCCTCCGCCCAAGCGCGCGCCATGCCCTTGACGGAACTGCCCGGCAGAAACGGAACCCCCAGCGTGGGGTGCCAGGCAAAACCGTTCTCCACGGGATGGCTGCGGCCCAGGCCCGTCACGAAACGGGATTCGGTGGTCAGCGCCGCCCACCGGCCGCCGCGAGACTCCACCAGTTGCACCATCCGCCGCACGTACTCCGCCAGTTGCGTCACATCGCCCACCCGCCGGTCGGCGACGGTTTTGACCCAGTCCAGTTTTGGATTGGCGCTGCCGGAGCTGGCAAGGGACCAGCCGGCCTGGTCCCACGTGTTGCAGAATTTGTCGTACCACAGGCCGGCGTGGCCCCGCTGCTTTAGCTCACTCGGCTCCAGGACGGACGCCGCGTAAAGTGGTCGCGCCATGTGAACTTACTCCCCGCCGGTCTCGGGCAATTCCGCCCGGCAGAACTTCTTGTGCCAATCCAGCCACGCCAACGCCTCCGCCTGGGCCAGCAGGTATTTGGACTGGTCGTTGGCCATGATGGCCTGCAGCAGGTCGGCGGCGTCAGGATAGATATTGCCGTCGCTTCGGCACAGCCAGCCCTGGATATTTTCGTAAAGCCTCCGGTGCGCCCTCTCACGAGCGCCGGACCCCGACCCTGCCGCGAGTTCGGTGGCCAGCGCCTGCCCCAGCCCATTCATCATGATGGCCGGCCCCAGGCGGTCCACATAGGATCGGTACAAACCTCTTAACTCATCCGGCTCGGTGTTCAAATCGTTGACGCGGGCAAGGGCGTTTTCGGCGCGGATCTGTTCCGAGGTTCTCACTGGTCGCCTCCTTCACCAGCCGTGAGCACATTCACAGCGAACCAGCCCTGGCCCACCGTCTCGTTACCGCCGGCCTGCAGGTAGGGGTCCTGCTCGGGAAACAGCGCGCCCAGGGTCTTCATCGCATCGTCGTTGCGTCCCATCACCAACGCGTACATCACCGTGTCCGGCGGCAGGGTTTCCTCATACCAGAGGTTCTGGCTCTGCTTGCTCCCGTCGTCCGCCAGTACATTGCGGGCCTGGATCGAGAGGCCGTACCGTGCGAACCAGGCGAAGTCGTCATCATGCAGCACGGCTATCTGAGATTCCAGCCGCTGGCGGGTGTCCTCGTGCAAAACGACCGGGCCGATGGCATCGGCCAGCCCGTCCGGGGAACTGCTCACGGAGAACTGGCGCTCCTCCAGGTACAGGTGGTCCTCGCCGGCTGCCAGGACTGCGCCGCGCTCCACCGTCGGCACCGCGGGACGAGGGGACAGCCCCGCGCGGGTCAGGTCCCGGCCGTAGCGTTCGATGAGATGCGGACAGGTGGCCCACCGGTAGGACGAGGTGAGGCTGCGCACCGGCAGGAGCACCAGGCGCGCGTCCGCGACCAGCAGGTCGCCGGCCCGGTCCTGCTTGCCGAAACGGAGGTCAGCGTCGTCCGACGTGCCTTCAAACTTGGTCCGCAGCGCCCCCTTGAGGCTGGATCCGACGATCACCGGGTAGCCGGTGGCCGCTTCCCTGGCCACCGGCAGGTCCACAACCCCCAGGCCGCGCCCCGAGCCGGGATGCACCGGGGTTTCCGCCAACAGGCCCAACATGGCCGCAATCATTATTGAACCTCCGTGTTCCGGGGCCAAACGCCCAGCGCAGCCAGGCCGAAACCCCATTCCTTTCTTTGTCCCAATCGCACCAGCCCGCCCTGTGCAACTATCATCTCGCGCATTTGCGTGGGATCGCCAACTTCGCAAAACAGCACGCTGCCGGGCGGCAGTACGCTTCGCATCGGCAGCGGAGCCCGTTCCAGAGAATTCCACCCGCCGATGCGTAGGGGACGATCCAGCGCCGCCGATACCACCCGAGCGTCCGCCAACTCAGGGATAGGCCGTTCGCCCAGGCAGATGTCTTCCTCAATGTCCAGAGGAGACAACGCCATTACTGCAACCTCGTGGCCGGACGCAATTGCATCGGATGGCGCGTCGAGGAGCAGGTCGCCACCCCACTCACGACACTCGGCCAGCCGGCTCTCCCCGCCCAGGGGAAGCAGTTGACCGAAGGGCGCGGTCCAATCGTCCGGCAAGCCATCAATGCGCGCGCCCAGGGAGACGTCGTCCGCCGGACGCACGTGTCGCACGTTGTAGAGCATCCCTTCGACGGCGGTTCGAGTGGCTCTGTCCAATTCCAGGCCGGTGCGGGGTTCCGTGGCCCACAGGCCGCCGGCGAAAACGACATCCCCCGGAGACGGCAGCGCTCCATTCAGGACCGCCGTCAACCCGGCGGGTGTCAGCCATTGACCATTCGCGGGCTTGAGATCGTGCGGGTCCCCGGTGAAATCCATCGGCTCCGGCAGACGCACCGCGTCGCCCAGGTCGCAGGCCACCGGCGGCCCGGGGCGGAGGAACGTCGCCGGATCCCACTCACCCGAGTTGCCGGTACCCAGCAGGTGCCGCGGCGCCGGGAATAAAGGCTGTCCGTTCCGCAGCAGGAAGGGCACATCAAAGGTCAACCGGCCGAGATCGTAGGGACCATCGCCCAGCACAGCGCAGAACTCGTCGGCCCATCGGCCGCGTCCGTTCCAGCCCCGTTCCGCTGCCAACGCGGCACGCAGAGCGCCGACCACGGTACCCGGGTGCGGTGGAAACACGCCATCGACGCTGCCCATCGGGGTTTCGCCGGCAAAGAAAGGCGTTCCATCCCGGAAGAACCAGGTGTCCAAGGGAGCCAGTTCCACGCCGATCATCGCCCTTACTCCTCGCTCGACGGGTCGGCCAGGAACAATGCCAGCATCAGGGCATCGATCCCCACCTCGGCGCTGTCGCCATGTGTCGCCTCATCACCCGAACGGGATGGCCCCAGCACACGGCTCATAACGTCAGCCAAAGCGCGGGCATCGGATTGCGTTCCGGAACCAGTGGAGTCCAAACTCCTGCCGAGGTCGGCCTGCAGCAGCGGACGCAGATCCACTCCCGGCGGCAGGTCGCCCCAATCTCCCGGCTGCCATCGCTCCCATCCACAGAGCCGGGCCAGCGTATCTCGGAGCCGATAAACCAACGATGCTGACACGCCGGGCTCCGCGGCAGCGTTTCGGAACTGTCGAGTGAGATCGCCCAGCGCCTCCAGGGCCGGAACCGGGTTGCCGTCGGGCGTGTTCCGGTTCCAGGAACTCACCCACTGGCAGTGCTTCCCGCTGCCCTTGAGAACCGTTATCGCCAGCGAGTCGCGCCCGTTGCCATCCTTGGCAACGTCGTCCAGCAGGTGATGTGATTCTTCCAGGACGCTCCGGAGGGGAACGCGCGCCTGGGCGATGACCACGGCCGCCGACAGAGTCGCGGCATCCTCGTCAGCAAATGCGGCCCGGTACGTTCCCGCCAACTCTGCCGCGCAATCGGACGCTGCTTCCACCGGTAGCATCGCCAGCACGTCGTCGCCACCGGCGTAGATCGTCACTCCACCGTGCTTGTCAACAATGACCGGCGCCTCCTCGGTGAAGCCTGATAGCGCTGCTCCCACCGCTGCCCCGCCCAGTTCACCGACCAGCCGTCCCAGGCGATCTCCGTCGGCCAGCAACAGGGCGTAGAAAGGGGCGGTTGAATCCGCCGCTGTGTCCAGGTCCAGCGTCGACGGCCAGCTCACCTGATCCGCGTTCCAACCGAGAGCCTGCCGGGACACCAACGGAAACAGACGTTTGACCAGCCCAATCGCCGAAAGCCGCTCGTTTTCACGCAGTTCCAGTGTGCTTAGCGACCCGCTCTCACGCATCTGGTTCCAGAAATTATCCTGGCTTGCTCTTTCGGCGCGGCTCTGGCCCCTGATGTAGCCGGACAACTCCTGCAGGTCGGGCATCAGCGTGCATTTGTCCCCAGCTTCGTCCGTGGCCCGGTGGCTGCGCCAGTGTTTGCGCCGCTCCAGTAAACCTCCGGGTTGGCCAGATTGGCCCGCAGTCCAGACGAACTCCCAGAATCCGAGCACCTGTCGGTCCCAGATTTCTGCCGTGCCATTGCCATGAGGCGCGACGGGTTGGACGTACCGCCGCCACACAGCGTCGCATACCTTGCGCCAGGCTTTACTCATGCCTTCCTGAGCGGCGGTGGCCACCTGAGACGCCGTGGTGTCCACTTCAACCACGAAGTGGTTCGGCAGTGATCCCAACTTGGGTACAGGCGCATCTTTGGCTTGATTGCCCGAGACCCACTGATACAGCAGGTCTTCATCCACCGCTGGCTGTATCACGATACCGCCGGCCGATTGAGCGCCGTGCATCGCATGTCCGGCAAGGAACGACAACAGGTACGAACTGCTCCACAGGTCGCGGGTGCGCCGCGACTGCGCCACGAAACCCTGCACCGGGCCGATGGAAATGTCCAGGCGTGTACTCAGGGTCAGACCTCCACTGCTTCGGTGAACGGTTCCCTGCGCTGTGCGGGGTCCAGCAGGCGGTTCAGGAAGTCGTGGATGGGTTGGTAGAGGTGGTTCTCAGGCGCTTGCGGTACCTGTCGGCCGCCCACGTTGATGTGCGTCCCACTGGGAAGAAACCGCGACGGCAGGAACGAAATCACCGCCACCGGCGTCTCCCCGCACTGGTGGATGTGGATGAACAGCGGACTGGCGCGACGGTCCAGTCCAGACCCGACAGGGCCCACCTGGTTACCGGCGCCCGGGCCGTAGTTGTGGGGCAGGCCGAATGCTATGCGACGTGGATGGGCATCACGGTCCTGGGAAGACCGTTTCATCAGGTCGTGATCGTCTCTGAACCGCCGTTCAGAATCGATCTGATTGCCCAGAATCTTACCGTTCCTCCCCCAACTGCGGTAGCGTACCAACTCCCGACCGACCAGGTCCAGGAGGTCCAGGGGTTGGCGCGCTGCGCTGGATGCCAGCACGTGCCGGCTTTCCGGCGTCAGCGCCGTGTATTCCGGTATACCGGAGGGCCCGCCGCCTCGCGGCAGATCACCTATCGCCGTGTTCAGATCTGAAATGGTGGTGGGCGCTCGCCATGTCTCTTCGCCGTCAATCAGCAGCGAGGCCAGGCTCAACGAGCCGTATCCCTTGCGGCTCCTGCTGCCCATGCTGCCCAGTGTGCCCAGAGCAACCAGCGCGTCCCGCGCTGACCTGATCTCCTCGTCGCTGAGTGCCCGTGCGCGCATTCGCACCGTGAATTCAAAGGGCGCCGCCAGGCAGGCGCGGGTGAGTTGGCCGGCCCTGATCACCCCAAAACCCAGGTAGCGCGCCCCTTCGCCCACGGTGAGGACCTCGTTTAGGTCCACCGTGGCCGGATCGGCTGGTGCCTGTAACCGCATTGACAGCCGGCTCTGGCCTCCGCCCGCGCTGCCAAACAACAGGTCCTCCTCTCGTTGTATCTCTGCTAGGTCACCCTGGAGCCTGGACCAGGCCAGCGCCCGCCACCAGAACCGCAACACCCCTTTGAAACTGGGCAATCGTAACTCAGGACGGTGATCATCCGCGCCTCTGCCAAACAGCGGCGTGGTGACCAGGAACCGAGCTTCGATTTCCACCGCCACGATCAGCCCTCCCGCCCGTCAATCCAAATCGCATCGCCCACGACGTAGGGATTGGACCGTTGTTCCTCGGGCGGCCGGCGGTCGATGAGCCCTATGCGCCGAACCGAGATCCGACTGTTTGGAGAGTTGCTGGCAATTTTCGGGGCCTCGCTGGCGATTTTCTCGACCGCCACCCCCATCAATGTCGTCCCGCCCGTGATATTGACCACCACCTCTGTGGCATCCTCCAGCAATTGGTGCGCCGGACCGGTTATCTGGCCGAGCTCCGAAATTCCGGCCTGTGGATCCTGGAATATCAGGGTCTGGATCTCGCCTTCATACTTGCCGTGCTCCAGCAGCGCATCGTTCACCACCGATTCAGTCTCATTGGAACAGACTATGATGCACAGCGTGGGCTCGCCCATCCGATCATCCCGGCGGCAGGTCTCGAGCGCGGTCAGGAGAACCCCAGGCGTCATTCCCAGCGGGCTCACCAGTACCCGCTTGTCCGTTGCGAGCACGGGTTTCAGCAGATCACCGTAGCTTGGACACATTTTCAACGTGCCATCCCAGTATTCCAGCACGGCCGCAAGAGCCTCGCGTCGTTCGGCTGACCCTATGATGTCCGCTGGGGTCATGCCGTGGTGGTGCGTGCTGTTCCGCAGCTCGGTTAGATCGGACCAAAACTTGCCCAAGCGACATATTTCCGTAGAAGGACACTTGCCTGCACAGACTCGCTGGCCGCAGGTGGCTGAGCCGAAACTGGCCAACACCGCCCTGGCCCTCCGGCGAGACGAACTGTAAATGAGCCATTCCCCATAGTCGCCCCTGCACCACGCTGCCCACGAAATCGCCCATTCTTCCATCATGCCGATGGCCGTGGATGTGTTCCGGCACCGCAGCTGGTAGTCGATGACCCGGGCCTGGCGTTTCAGCTCGCCTGCGCCAAGGCTAACCCGGTCTTTCCAGTACGCGCCGGCGCGCAATTCAAAGGGTTCGAGCGTGTCGCGGAATTGGGTGAGCAACTCTTCGACCAATGGCGAGATTGCAGCGGATAAACTACCAGGCGTTTCCTCCGGCGGCGTGGTCGCATCATCGGACGAGCTCTGCGGTGGTGCGCTCAAGTCAACGTAAAAAAGGTCGCCAAAACTCTTCGCTACAGTACCTTTCCCAGAGCCGTGCTGTTGTACCGTTTGCTTCACCTCCTCTCTCCTTTGCTGCCGCGCCCGTTTGCGCTCTGCGCCACTCAACAGCGAATGAACCAGGTTCCCGAACTCCAGTGGCAGGCCGGATGCGTGGGCCTCGGATAGCCGCATCAGGTCCGAGGCAAGACCTGACGGATCCGATAACCCGGCGGCAAGGTCACCGTCATGACCTGCGTTTGCCTCACCTCCCAGCGCGGTTGCCAAAGGTATCGCGCTGCCAGTGTCGCGGAGCGTCCGTACCGCGTAAATCAATTCCTGTAATTCGAGCAGAGGGCTGAGATCAATCAATGGACTGATGGCAGGCGCATCCTGCAACATGCCATAGTAAACGCCGCGAACGCGTATATCCCTCAGCGAAGCGAGGTATAGGACCGCCGCATAGGTCAAAAACGAGTAGTGCCGGAACCCGTGGGTGATGTCCACCGTCAAATCCACGTTGTCTGGGATCTTATCCGCCACCGCCGACAGAAGGTCGGCAAGCTCGTGTGGGCTTCCGGTGTTTGGCACCTCCACCGGATCCGCGTGAATATCTCTCGCTAACCCGCGTTGGAGGATTTCCCAGGTCTGCTCCCTCGCTTCCGACGTGCAGATGGCCAGCACTCTACTGGGGCGGTCCGTCTGCTCCAGCAACTCAAGCAGGGCCAACGTCGAAAGATTGGCTTCCCGGTGCACGTCTCCCAGGCCGTAGACCGCTGACCTGGGGTTGATGCCCAATATTGTCAAAAGCACGTGTTCACGAGATCGGTCAGATTCATCGCGCTGAAAGCTGGCGTTCACTCGATACCCTCCGTCGACAGGTCACTCTGAAACAGGAACCCCGCCAGGTGGGAGAATGATGCCAAATCGCAGGCACACACAGCGCCCAACGACGCTGAGTCAACAACTACGCAGGAACAAACAGCCCGAGCCCGTAGTGGCAGCCGAAACCCAACGCTATTGGCCCCAGGACCGGTTCCGGCCATTCTAGTATGAAATTGAATGCGCCACCACCATTGCTGCCGGAACCACGCTGCCTGGAAAACGCGAATGGCGGCAGTCCCTCGCCGCCACCGGCCCGCATCGGAAGAATCGGTTCGCCGGGATCAATTCGATGCACCCGGATCAGACCTGGGCCATCGGGCCAGCGCGTCGCGACCTCACGGACCACCTGGTCCTCCGGGCCGTCCACCATCTGGCGGAGGCCGTTGGCGTCCCGTGGGCCGCGGAAACGGGTATGCCGGGGCAGGATATAGGGCGTCAGCGACCGCCACCGCCAAGACACGCCGAGGATGGGCGCCGCGTCCCTAAAATCCGCCGCGGCCCCAATCGCCGCAACGCTGGCGCGAACCGAGGGCTGCCCCCCGCCGGGGTTCAAGCCGTCAATGGACGCCACGGACGCCAGTTCTGCGGCATCCAGGCCTGCGGGAGTCGCCAGGGTCAGGTGATCCAAGCAGCCGTCGCCGTCATCGTCGGTGGGCAGGTAGAATGTGTGACGATGTCCCCGCAACGGCCGACCGGCCGCGTCCTTGCCCGACAGGGCCGGAGAGACGCGCCGGCCGTTAAGCCGGCCGTAGCGGGACATGGCCGCGCGCCGCGTCACATCGCCCCACCGGACAGTGTCGCCCACCGTGGGCAGCGACCTACCGAAAAGGGCCAAGCGAACCACCTCGGCGCGGATGAGGTTGGGCGAAAGCCGTGGCGTGTCGGCAGAGTCGCAGTTCAAGGGTTGCAGTTCACTGGAGCGTCGGCGTGGTCGAAATCCCCGGCCTTGAGCTGATATCAATGCCGGACGGGTCGTCCCAATGCTAACCCAAACCATTGGGCAAAGGCGATGCATGTGGTGACTCTATACGGTGGCGCCAAACACTCGACCCGATTTGGTTCGCGCAACCTCCATTACGTCGGGCAGGTCGTGTGCGAACTTCCGCCGGAGGCCACGGCGGTGATCAACCCAGGCGGCCGATTGTCGCGACCGTGCAATCTCGTTTCAATCATATGGCATTGGTCCCAGCGCTGGCCGCTGGCACCCCGACAGATCAGGGCGAGATCGAGCGCATCGCCTCGTCCACTGACTAAATGCAATAAGTAAGGCGAGCCGCCATCCACGCTGACCACCGGATGGGGGATGACCAGGAGCACAGGGACATTGCCGTGGCAGACGTGATGCCGGAGGGTGCCCGGTGAGCTACGACTACGGCGACACCACGGAGCTGTTCCTCGAGAACCTGGAATGCCACGGCGATCTGGTGGGGCTGCTATGCCCGCGTCAGCCGTGGCACGGGGACCTCTCTCCGGAGGCATAGCAGGCGGAAACCACTGAGCCGAGATGGCACGCTGCAGGGGTCCAGGCGGTGGGTTGGTAACGAAATCGCCCGCCCCGTCGCGGGTGGCCGGACTTGCCTATGGGCTGGCGACTACGTCAACCGATGCTCTACGGGCGCCGGCTGCGGGTGGCGCGTTTGAAGTTGCGGTTGAAGGTCTGTTCCTGTCGTCTTCTCGCGCCGTCGAAACGCCTGGTCAGGCCGGCGATGCGCTTCCACTCCCGCGGGGTATGCCAGCGAGAAGGTCAGAGCTAGCAGCCCGTCCGAGAAAAACGGTAGTTGGGCAGTTTGGGCTATGATGGGTTGAGCATCAGATTGGAGGAGTGGTCAATGAGCAAGACCTACCTTCCCTACGACCCGGACCAGCAGTTGCTGTTGCCACAGGCCCTGCAGGAGTGGCTGCCCGAGGATCACCTGGCCTATTTCATCTCCGACGTCGTGGATCAGTTGGACATCTCGGAGATCATGGCCCGCTACGAGCAGGAGCGGCGGGGCGGACCGCCCTACCACCCGCGGATGATGGTCAAGGTGCTGCTCTATGGCTACTGCGTGGGAGTGGCGTCATCGCGCCGGATGGCGCAGCGGCTGCACGAGGACGTGGCCTTTCGGGTACTGGCAGCGAACAACACGCCTGATTTCCGCACCATCTCCGACTTTCGCAAGGATCATCTGGAGGCGTTGTCGGGGCTATTCTTGCAGGTGCTGA
>Ga0209754_1002151_pt1 | contig 16705 bp, 14 predicted proteins | sample MesohylBB_FD_187295 | JGI IMG/M metagenome (GOLD analysis project Ga0209754, IMG submission 187295) | Host-associated microbial community of the marine sponge Aplysina aerophoba from Gulf of Piran - sponge mesohyl, lysed by bead beating... | ecosystem: Host-associated > Porifera > Sponge >... | reverse complement strand
ACGTGATGCCCGGGTCGTGGTTGATCGCCTCCGTGTTCACCGCCTTGAGGAAGCAGAGCTTGTCGGCAATCCGGGCCGTGTTGGGCATCAACTCGCTGACCCAGGCGCCGCTCTCGCCGTGCTGCGCGAACTCGAACATCGACGCCGTGATCGGGAACTCGGCCTGATTCGCAGTCATGCCGGTGACACGCTGATCGCCCCGCACCGACGCCGGCAGTTCCTCACCGTGCCACTCGGCAAGCCGCGGCTTGTAGTCGAAGAGATCGATCTGGGAGGGCGCTCCCGACTGGAACAGGTAGATCACCCGCTTTGCCCGGGCCGGGAAGTGGGTGCCGTCCAGCGCGCCGAGCGCCCTCGAGGCCTCTGTCCGTGCAGCCCACGATGGTCCCGGGCCGAGCAACGAAGAGAGCGCCGCGATGCCGATGCCGGTGCTGGCAAGACCGAAGAACTGCCGCCGGCTCACGCCCAGGGCGTAGTCGGCCTGAGGATCGACTCCGGGCGTCGGGCCGCAGGTGGGACAGAAGGGGTCGAAAGGTCGCCTGCTCATAGCCTCGTCACCGCCTCGTCCAGGTTGAGTACCGCGCTTGCCGCGACGCTCCAGGCCGCGAGTTCTACGACCGGAACGCTCTCGTCGACCGGCCGTTCACCTACCCGGAGCAGCGCAGCGGCCGCTCGAGGGTCCTGCTCGTAGCTCTGCCTCAGGTCCGTCAACAGATCACGAATCGCCGCACGTTCCACTTCGCTCGGCAGTCGCGCCAGCACCCGGACGTAGAGTTCCGTCATTCGGTCGTCGTCGCCGGCGCGGCCCGGGCCGTCATGTCCGGCGAACAGGCTCGTCGCCAGCACCCGGGCCGCCTCGACGAACTGGGGATCGTTCATCAGCACCAGCGCCTGCAGCGGCGTGTTCGAGCGCGACCGTTCGACCGTGCAGGTCTCCCGGTTCGGTGCGTCGAACACGAGCATGTTGGGCGGCGGCACCGTCCGCTTCCAGAAAGTGTAGAGGCTGCGCCGGTAGAGCGCGTCGCCCTCGTCCTGCTCGAAGATTCCGGCGGTGAAGCGACCCCGGCTCTCGTAGCCGATTTCTCGCCACAGCCCCGGCGGCTGATAGGGCTTGACGCTCGGACCGCCCAGCTTCTCCACCAGCAGACCGGCCGCGGCGAGCGCTCCGTCCCGGATCACCTCGGCGTCCAGCCGGAAGCGGGAAGCCCGCGCCAGCAAGCGGTTCTCCGGATCCAGTTCGATGAGTTCCGGGCTCGCCTTCGAGTTTTGACGATAGGTCGAGGACATCACGATCGTCTTCTGAAGGGCCTTCAGGTCCCAGTCCAACCGGACCAGTTCAGTGGCCAGCCAGTCGAGCAGCCCGGGGTGGGACGGCCACTCGCCCTGGGAACCGAAGTCGCCGGAGGTCCCTACCAGGCCGCGCCCGAAAAACCTCTGCCACGTCCGGTTCGCCGTCACTCGCGCGGTGAGCGGATGGTCCTCGCTGATCAGCCAGCGCGCCAGGCCGAGCCGGTTCTTCGGAAACTCTTTCGGAATCGGCGGCAGGAAGGACGGAACGGCCGCCTCAACCTCGTCGGCCTGCTGGTCGTACTCGCCCCGGCGCAGCACGAAGGTCGGCCGCGGCTCCCCCATCTCGCGCATGATCATCGTGGTCGGCACTTCCGCCTCGACTTGCCGACGCCGCTCCGCAAGCTCCGTGTAACGCGCCTCGTTCGGTTGCCAGGGCGGCCAGTCGTTGCGACGGAAGCGGCGCCGCACTTCGTCCGCCTGCTCCCGCGTCCGCTGGTCCTCCGGCAACCCGACAACGTACTCGAACTCCCGGTAGGCCGCCGCGATGCCGCCGTAGGGTGGAGGCAGCGCCTTCGGCCCCAGGGACAGGTAGGCGACCTCCGGCGCGTCGGACACTGTCAGCCGGAAACGTCGCAGCGCCTTCTGGCCGTAGCTCGACTCATGACGCAGGACGATGCGCAGCCGGAGGCCGGCCGCGTGGGCCGGCGCGACGCGACCGGTATCGGCTGGCACGGCCGGAGCGGCCCGAAAGACGGCCGTCCGGGCAGTGGGCCTGGTCACGTAGCCCGCGCCCCAGCCGGTTTCCCGGTCGCCGTCGATGGCCATTTCCACCGGCAGGAAGGACGTCGCATAGTCGGCGTAAGCGTCGACGAAGTCCACTTCCACCAGCGGCCCGTCTTCCTCGAGCGGCGTCGCCCGGACCTCGATCTCGGTCAGCACGAAACTGCCGTCCTCGGCGCGGCCGATCCCCAGCGACGGGTCGGATCGATCCCGAAGCGCCTCCAACCGCAGTGCACCGATCCGGTCGAGGTCGGTCTCCGCCTCGATCACGTACACGTCGGTCGCCGGGTTGTCGCCCGACACCTCGATCGTGCCGTCCTCGAGGACCGTCATTCGGGCGCCGGCGGTCGACTCCACGGAAACCGGCACCAGAGGCCGCCACCTCTCGCCCAGCCGGCGGTCCCACGCTTCCTGCCACGCCGCCTGGGCCGCCTCCGCTTTCCCGTTCGCATCGTCAAGCAGCGCATCCAGCGGCGCGAGTTCCGCCCTGAGTTCCTCCAGCACCGCCCGCTGACCCGGGTCCGGCGCCGGCACCTTGGGTTCCGCGTTCCCCTGGCTCCCGTCGAGACCTACCTCGTCGACCGTGTTGAAGAAGGCGGCGAGCTGGTAGTACTCGCGTTGGCTGATCGGATCGAACTTGTGGTCGTGGCACTTGGCGCAGCCGGCCGTCAACCCCATCCATACGGTGGATGTCGTGTCGGTCCGGTCGAAAACGTACTGGACCCGGTACTCCTCGGGCACCGCACCGCCTTCGAAGTTGATCATGTGGTTGCGGTGGAAACCGGTGGCCAGCAACTGCTCCGGCGTCGGTTCCGGCAGCAGGTCCCCGGCCAGTTGCTCGACCGTGAACTCGTCGAACGGCTGGTTGCGATTGAAGGCGTCGATAACCCAGTCGCGCCACCGCCACATGTGCCGCTCGTTGTCGATGTGGTAGCCGTTCGTGTCGGCGTAGCGGGCGGCGTCGAGCCAGGTGCGCGCCATGTGCTCGCCATAGCGTTCCGAAGCCAGAAGCCGGTCGACCAGGCGCTCGTAGGCGCCGGGCCGGTTGTCGGCGAGGAACGCCTCGACTTCGACGGACGTCGGGGGCAGACCCACGAGATCGAGCGACAGCCGGCGAACGAGAGTACGGCGATCCGCCTCCGAGGAAGGCTCCAGCCCCTCCTTCTCCAACCGCTCCAGGACGAACCGATCAAGGTCGCCGCGGGCCCAATCGTCCTTCGCGACGGCAGGTGGCTCAGGCCGCACCGGCGCCCGGTAAGCCCAATGATCCTCAAACGCGGCGCCCTGCAGGACGAAGCGCCCCAGGATCCCGATCTCGCGCTCCGTCAGAGTCGTGCCCGCATGCGGCGGCGGCATGCGGTCGAGCGCATCCACCGCCGCGATTCGCTGGAACAACTGACTCCGGGCCAGGTCACCCGGCACCAGCGCGCGCCGCCCCGACGGCAACACGCCATGCGCGGACTCAGCCTGGTCCAGCCGGAGTCCAGCCTGCCGGACCGCCTCGTCCGGCCCGTGGCACTCGTAGCAGTTCTCCGAGAGGATCGGCCGCACATCGCGGTTGAACGACAGCGGCTCGCCGGGCCCCGTAACGCCGTGCTCCACCGGCGGCACCTCCCGCGCCGCCACGTGCACCCCAGCCTCAGCGTCATCCGCCAACGGCCACTCCGCCCCAACCTGAATCCAGGCCTCGAGCAGCTCCCGCTCCGCATCGTCCAGCGCCCGCGGCGGCGGCATCTCCAGCTCATCCTCACGCCGAATCGCCGACACCATCAAACTGGCCTCGGCATTCCCCGGCACGATCGCCGCCCCCCGACCGCCCCCGATCAACATCGCCGGCCGCGAATCAAGCCGCAGATTGCCCCTCTGTCTGAGCGGTCCGTGACAGGCGAAACACCTGCGCTCGAGTACGGGCAGCACCTCAGATTCGAACTTGGGCACCGTGGAGCCACCCACCGGCGCCCCGCCTCCGAAGCCCAGGCTACAAACGATCCAACCCGCGAACCAGCCCGCTCGTGAACCCATCCGTCTCCGCGTCCCTACAACCGCTGTCGTACCGAAAGTCGCATGTTACCGCGCCCTTCCTTGCGGCCGTGTCCGCCGCGGTCCGCGGTCCGCGGCACGCGGCGCTACACTGCGCCCTTCGCCAACGGCACGGGACACGGCATGGACTTCGGCATCTGCGTCGCCAGCAAGATCGACGACATCGGGTACATCGAACGGGCAGAGGCGCTCGGGTACAGCCACGCCTGGATCGCGGACAGCCAGATGATCTGGTCGGACTGTTACGCGGTCCTGGCGCTGGCGGCGGAGCGGACGAGCCGGATCAAGCTCGGCACCGGGGTCGCGATCACGGGCACGCGGATCGCACCGGTGACGGCCCACAGCATCGCGACGATCAACCGGATCGCTCCGGGACGGACGTTCCTCGGCATCGGCGCCGGCAACACGGCGCTCCGCCTGATGGGCCACCGGCCCGTCGGCGTCGCGGAGTTCGGCGAGTACCTGCGCGTCGTGCGGGCGCTGCTCGACGGCGAGGAGGCCGACTTCGCGTTTCGCGGCCGCACGGAGCCGCTGCGGTTCCTGATGGAGGAACAGGGCTTCATCGCCACCGAGCCCCGCATTCCGATGTACGTCTCCGGTTTCGGCCCCAAGAGCCAGGGCCTGGCGGGCGAGGTCGGCGACGGCCTGGTCATGTCGATCCCGCCCAACGCCTCCCTCTTCGACCGGGCGATCGAGAACTGCCGCCGCGGCGCCGAGGCGGTGGGGCGCGACTTCGACCGCGACAGCTTCTACACGTGCTCCCTGACCACGACGGTGATTCTCGAGCCCGGCGAGGACCTGACCTCTCCTCGAGTCATCGAGGAGTGCGGCCCCTTCGTACTCTCCGGCCTGCACTACCTCTACGACCAGCAACACCAGTTCAACCGGGAGCCGCCGCCCCACGTGCGCCCGGTCTGGGACGAGTACTGCGCCCTGGTTGAGCAGACGCCGGCGCGCGGGAGGCACCTGCGCGTTCACGCCGGGCACTGCACCTACTCCCTGCCGGAAGAGGAGAAGTTCGTCACCCCGGACCTGATCCGGGCCTCGTGTCTGGCCGGAACGGCGGACGAGGTCAGGGCCCAGGTTCGCACCCTTGCCGACGCCGGGCTAGATCAACTCATGCTGTTGCCGTCGCTCGCCACGCAGGAGCGGGTGATCGGGCAGTTCCACGACCAGGTCATGGTCCACATGTAGCGGCTCTGCGCCCGCGAAATGACCTGCCTGTTCCTCATCCTTCACGTCAGCGCACTCGTCGTGCAGCCACTGGCGCTGTTCGTGACGATCCCCCTCCACATCATCGCGTCCGTCATCGCGAACAAGAAGGACTCGTAGGGCCGTCGGGCCCGCGTACGATCGCTCCATGCTGCTGCTGGTCCTGCCCTGGGACGCCGAGGCCGAGGCATCCCCCGAGTGGTGGTACCTCCGCCGCTGGCTCATCGGTGAAGCGCGCGCCGTCTTCGGCGACGTAGAGGTCGTCTCCGAGCTTCCGGCCAAGCCGCCTGAACGCACGGAGGCGACGCTTGTCCTGAGCTCCTGCCGCGTCCTGATCGGCCGCGCTTCTCTGCGCAGGATGCGGCAAGCACTCGCGGCGAACATCCGTGACGGCGGCTGCGGCGCCGTCTACGCCACCGACCTGACGACGACCGGCCCCGAGGCAAGCAGCGATCTCTTCACCCTGGCGGACTTCGAACAGGCCGAGACGGCGTGGCTGGCCGCCGAGGCCACGAACACGGCCGCGCAGCAGGCCGGCGAAGGGCCGTCCCCCGCCGCCCTGCTGTCGACGGCGGGCGCTGGTCGACTGGCCTCAGGCGACCGGTTACCGGGCCCGCGCGCCGGTCTCTGCTACGAGTTCATCGACTACTACGGCGGCGAGCGCGCCGACGTCCTGCCCCTGCTGCCCGAGGACCTCGGACCCGCGTCGTCCGTGCTGGAAATCGGCTGCGGACGCGGAGCAACCGCGGCGCTCATCAAGCAGCGCTTCGGCTGCCGGGTGGTCGGGCTCGAACTGAATCCCGAGGCAGCAGCGGCCGCCGAAAGCCGGCTCGACCAGATGATCCGCGGCGATGTCCAGGATGTCGAACCCGGCGAGACCTTCGACGCGATCGTCGCCTTCGAGCTGTTCGAGCATCTGACCGATGGGCAGGCGTTCCTCGAACGCGCGGCGACCTGGCTCCGTCCCGGCGGCCGGATCGTGCTCTCGGTACCCAACGTCGGTCACTACTCCGTCGTCGAGGACCTGATCGCCGGGCGCTGGGACTACATCCCCATGGGCCTGCTCTGCGCCACGCACGTCCGGTTCTTCACCCGCCGCACCCTGGAGGACTGGCTGCACGCCGCAGGCTTCGACCGCTACCGGATCGACGCCCAGACGACTCCCCTGCCGAAGCGCATCGATGCGCTTCCCGAGTCGCTCTCTCCTGACCGCGACAGTCTGACCACGGCCGGCTTCTACGTTTCGATCTTCAGGTAGGCGGGCGCCGGAACGCCCGCATCAGCGCTTCGGCCGTCCGTCGCTCCGTGTACGTCTCGGCGATGGCGCGGCCGGCTACGCCAAGCCTGCCGCGCAGATCCCGGTCGCGCCACAGCCGCTCCACCGTCTGGCGAAGGGCTGGGCCGTCTCCAAACGGCACCTTGATCGACGCCTCACTGTCCGGATCCAGGTCACGGTGGGAGGGAATGTCCGTCAAGACACAGGCGCGGCCGCAGCCCATCGCCTCGAGCGCGAGGAGGCCGAAGCCCTCGAGCGGCGACGACGGCCCGATGCACAGGTCGACCCCCTGCAAGAGCGCAGGCACTTCCGCCGGCGGCACGTGCCTGTGCCGGGCCGCCTCGGGCCACAGGGCCAGCTCCTCGTCGTCCGCGTCGAGGGACAGGCGCACCAGCTCGATCCCGCCGCCCGTCTGCTCAAAGAGGGGCCGGAGCGCCCGCATGCACCAGGCCACGCCCTTGACCTCCAGTTCCCAGTGCCCGCTGACCAGGACACGCAGACGGCCGTCGTCGGCGCGCTCCCCTTCCGGCGGACGAAACAGGTGAGGCTCGAAGGGCTGCGGAATCCACCGCGCTTCGACGCCGTGCCGGTCGCGCACCGTACGAAGAAGGTGCGGCGACACGACCAGCTTCAGTGCCGGCAGGTCGTAGGCCGCCCGCATCACCTCGCGAGCGCCCGCCTCCAGCGTGTCGTGGCCCGGCTCGTAGCCCTGGCAGAGGTGGCAGGCCAGCCGTTCCGCGATCTCGATCGCGGGGACGACGGTCGGCGCCAGCGTACCGACCGCCACCTCGACCCGCGGCAGGAATCGGCGTTCGAGCGCCGGCACCTGCCGGTAGAAGGCGCGGGCGCCTTCAAACCAGTCCGGACAGGGATCGGGCGAATGGACCGTGACCTCGACCCCGAGCCGACTCAAGGCCCGGGCGTGCTGGAAGACGACCTTGACGCCACCGTAGAGCGCGGCGCCGGGCAGAAGATAGGCGACCCTCAGACCCGAAGACTCCTCACGCGACGATTCCCAGCGGCGGCCGTGTCCGGTAGGCGCCACGCGTGAAATCCGGGAACTCGACCGGCTCGCTACCCCGAGCCACCGACAGCTCGCTCAGCTCGACCGGGGCCGAGAGCGCCGCCGCGTCGTAGACGTCCATGTCCGTCGGAGTGCCCTCCAGCAGACAGCGCACCAGCCGGTAGTCTTCCAGGTAGTCCATGCCGCCGTGGCCCGCGCCCTCGGCGCTGTCCGCCTGCTCCGACCACAGCGGGTGCTCGAACCGCTCCCGGTAGGGCTCGACATCGCTCCAGTCGTGGCCCTCCGCCTCGCCCTCGATGAAGATGCGATCCGGAAAGCCCGCGAAGACGCCGCGCGTTCCCTGGACCAGGTTCAGGCGGCTGTACGGCCGGGGCGTCGTCGTGTCGTGCTGCAACAGAATGCTGCGCCCGCGCCGGGTCCGGACCAGGCTCGAGTTCATGTCGCCCAGGGCGTAGCGGACCCTGGCACGCGGGTCGTCGGCGCCGAAGCGCTCCGCCGCGTACTTCGCCAGACCGCGGGCCGGGCTCGAGAGCGAAACGAGGTAGTCGAAGCAGTCGCCCCGGTTGATGTCCATGCACTGGGCCACCGGCCCGAGCCCGTGGGTCGGATAGAGGTTCGCGTTGCGCTCGACCGAATGCTGGAGCCGCCACAGGCCCTCGTTCGCGTCCGAGAACTTGATCGACCGGAGGTCGTGGATGTACGCCGCCTCGCCGTGCAGGAGCTCGCCGAGCAGCCCCTGGCGCACCATGTTCAGGACCATCATCTCGCTGCGGCCGTAGTTGCAGTTCTCCATCATCACGCAGTGGCGGGCTGTGCGCTCGGCCGTTTCGACGAGTCGCCAGCAGCCCTCGAGCGTGATCGCGGCCGGAACCTCGACCGCGGTGTGCTTGCCGGTCTCCATCGCCTCGACGCAGACCGGCACGTGCCACCGCCAAGGCGTCGCGTTGAACACGAGGTCGACGTCATCGCGCTCGCACAGGCGCTTGAAGTCCGTCTCGCCGCGCGTGTAGAGATCCGGCGGCTCCTTCTCCGCGTCGACCACCCAGGATGCAACTTCCTCCGCACGTGGTTCGTCGATGTCGCAGATCGCGACGACGTCGACGCCGTCCAGCGCCAAAAAGTTGCGCACGTGCCCGCCGCCCTGGAGACCGACGCCGACGAAGCCGATCCGCACACGTTCCAGGGGCGGCGCGGCGAACCCGGCACGGTACGCCTCGGCGGCCGCGTCGTCCTCCTGCGGCGCGACCGCCGCGCCGTCAGGTTCCTGTCCCGCCGTGGCGCCGGCGCGCAAGGCCGCAGCGGCCGCCGCAGGCCCTACCCAAGCCGCCTTCAGCAGGTCGCGGCGGCCCCACTGGGGAATCCACCCACTCATCGCCCTGAGCGTACACCCAGCGGCAAGCGCAGGGCTGAGGTTCCTAGACTCCTTGAACAGGCCGGCCCTCTACAGCTGAGGCAAGTTCCGCCCACTGGGTGCGCCGGCCTTCTGGCCGGCATCTGCTCCGGCCTGCACGCTTGTCGGTCCGAGGCGAAGCCTCGCTAGTTGAAGAAGTCGTCCGTGCCGCTGTCGCCGAGGTACGAAGCCTCTTCGTCGAGCCAGGCCTGGAACTCTTCCTCCGTGTGGACGGTCAGGAAGCCGCGCATCGAGTAGTGGCTGTTGCCGCAGAGCTGGGCGCAGGCGATCTCGTACACGTAGTCCGGATTGCCCGTCTCCTCGCGGATTTGCACTGTCGTCTTCGTCGGCACGAACCAGACCGGAATCGAGAGTCCGGGAATCGCGTCCTGCTTGATCCGCATGTTCGGCAGGTTGAAGCTGTGGATCACGTCCTTGGAGGTCAGGTGGATGATCGCCGCCTTGTCGACCGGAAGGTGCAACTGGTTCACCGTCCAGATGTCGTCGGCGCCGGCGCCCTCGCGATCCAGGCCGATCGGATTCGTCGCTTCGTCGGTCAGGTGCGGGTCGTTGTCCCCGAACACGCCGTCGGCGCCCGGGTACCAGACGTTCCAGGCGAACTGCTGGGCTACAACCCGCACGACCGTCGAATCTGCCTCGCTGGGGATCTCGTCCACCCGTTCGGCCCACATGGGAATCGAGAAGCCGAGGAGCAGAATGCCCTCCGCGATCGCTACGGCGACCTCTCCGTACGTGCTCATCTTGCTCTTGACGCCGACGTAGTCCGCCTTCGGGTTGCGGCCCGCGCGGAAACGCATCAGCGTGTAGATGAAGAAGGCCCCCCAGACAATGAAGAGCGCGAGCATCAGGTAGTGCACCGCGTCGATCATGTTGTCGATCCGGCCGGCGTGCTCGGACGCCGCAGCGGGAAACATCGCATCCATCATGATTTGAGAGGCTCCTCAACTGTGCTCCACCAGGGAGGCACTGGGTCTTTCCGAGAATCTTCGCGGTAGCGACGCGCGCGGCGCCGGAGATAGAGGAAGAAGAGAACGAAGGCGCCCTGCATCAGGAACACGGCTCCGAGGAGGAACCAGACGCCCGCCCGGGCGGCGTCGATCATCGAACCCTCCGCGGCCCCGTAGCAGACGGAGCAGGCCCACGCCGCCTGCTCGGATCCGAACAGCCACAGGCCGACCACCACGGGCACCGTGCGGAACAGTTTGCGGCGGCGATTCCACTCCTCTTCCGGGGTCGTGACCTTGCGCCAGAACCAGAAGCCGTACCACACCAACACGCCCGCGACCGCGAAGGACAGGAATGCGCCGACGGCGTACCCACCGCCCTGCGCCAGGCACCAGCCTCCAAAGAACAGCGCCAGCAGAACGGCGCTGCCCACGAAGACGATGTGGATGACCTTGAGGTTCATGGCTGGTTCAACGAGTTTCTGGCCGGATCAGTGCGCCGCCGGCGCTCCGCTCGACGTGAAGTGCCCAGCCTGGTCGATGACCGAAGTCAGAAGGGGTACCGCCATCAGCACGATGAAGAACGCCACGGTGAGCAACAGCACCCAGTAGATCAGCCTCTTCTCCGCGATCAGGTGCATGAAGAAGCAGGCGACGAGCGACGCCTTGACACTGGCGATGAACAGGCCGATGGCGAGTGCCACCGGCACGGAAACGTCAAGGTAGTACGCGCCGACCGTAGCCCCGGTACCCACCATCAGGGCGCCGAACACCATGAAGTACGTACGGACGGTCTTGTCGATATCGGCGTGGTCACTCATGGGATGCAACTCGCTCCAGGGTAGCTATCGGATCAGGCGAAAACGGTGCAGCTACAGCAGGTAGAAGACGGGGAAGAGGAAGATCCACACCAGGTCGACGAAGTGCCAGAACAGGCCCGAGTGCTCGACGCGGTCCGTCAACCACTGGCGGTTGGTGTGGAACAGCTTCGATCCCGGTCCCGAGAAGTAGGCGTTCCATGCCATGCCGCCGATCACGTGCAAGGCATGGAGGCCCGTCATCGTGAAGTAGATCGCGAGGTAGGTGTTCGACGACGGGAAGTGGTCGTGCGCGAACTTCGCCGTGTACTCGAAGTACTTGATGACGAGGAAGATCGCGCCGCAACCGACGGTCAGCCAGCCGAACAGCCGGAACTTGTTCAACTGTCCACGCACCAACGACGCCCATGCCATGACCATGGTGAGACTCGAGGCGATGAGGACCGCGGTGTTGAGCGTCGCCAGCGGAATGTTCAACTCCGCCTCGGCCTGCATGTGCGCCCACTCGCCGTCCGACCCGATGCGGAGCATGATGAAGGTCGCGAACAGCGCGCCGAACAGCATGACCTCCGAGGTCAGGAACAGCCAGATCCCGATCTTGCCGTTGTTGAGGCCCGTCTCGGGGTGGGCTTCTACCGTGTAGGGGATTTCCATCTCTTCAGGTCCTCGAACGGTCAGGTGGAGGCCGGTTCGGCCTGTGGGGCGTAGTCCTTGTCGCTACCCGGGACGCTGTACTCGTACGGCCCGCGCGTGACCTCGATCGGCTGATCGAAATTGCCGTGCGGTGCCGGCGAGGGCGCCAACCACTCGAGGGTGGTCGAGTTCCAGGGGTTGCGGCCGGCCTTCTCGCCGTTCCGGATGCTCATGAAGAAGTTGATGATGAACGGAATCTGGGCCACCGCCAGGCACCAGGCCGAAACCGACATCATCCGGTTCAGACCGGCAACCTCGCCCGCGAAGTCGTAGGTGATGCCGCCGTCGGCGAGTCGCCGGGAGACGCCGCTCAGGCCCTGGATCATCATCGGGAAGAAGACGCCGTTCATGAAGACGAGCGAGGGCCAGAAGTGGAGTTTGCCCAGGAACTCGTTCATCTTGCGGCCGGTGACCTTCGGGAACCAGTAATAGACGCCGGCAAACAGCGCGAACAGGGTTCCCGGAGCGACCACGTAGTGGAAGTGCCCGATCACGTAGTACGTGTCGTGTAGCGGGATGTCCGCCGCCGAGAGCCCGAGCGGCAAGCCCGTCAAGCCCCCGATGCCGAACATCGGCAGGAAACCGAGCGCGAACAGCATCGGCGTGTTGTAGCGGATCGAACCGCCCCAGAGCGAGATGAACAGCGCGCTCAGGATGATCACCGACGGGATGGAGATGATCATCGTCGTGGTCTGGAAGAACGTGGACATCACCGAGCCCATGCCGGTGATGAACATGTGGTGCGCCCAGACGATGAAGCTCATGAAGCCGAGGAAGATCAGCGAGTACACCATCGAGCGGTAGCCCCACAGCGGCTTCCGGCTGTTGTTCGCGATGACCTCGGCCACGATGCCCATCGCCGGCAGGATGAGGACGTAGACCTCCGGATGGGCGAGGAACCAGAACAGGTGCTGCCAGAGCAGCGGACTGCCGCCACCGCTCACTTCGAGCACCTCGCCGCCGACGACCAGCCCGTCGGGCAGGAAGAAGCTGGTTGCAGCGATTCGGTCCATCAACTGAAGCACGCCCGCGGCCTCGAGCGGCGGAAAGGCGAGCAACAGCAGGAAGGCGGTGACGATCTGGGCCCAGCAGAAGAACGGCAGGCGCATCCAGGTCAGCCCGGGCGCCCTGAGCTGGACCGCGGTCGTGATGAAGTTCACGGCGCCCAGCAGCGACGACGTAATCAGGAAGATCATCCCGATCAGCCACGCCGTCTGTCCGTTGAGCGCAATGTCGGCGAGCGGCGAGTAGGAGGTCCAGCCGTTGCCAGCCGCGCCGTTGGGCAGGAAGAAACTGGCGAACATCGTCACGCCGCCCAGGAAAAGGCACCAGTAGCTGATCATGTTGATCCGCGGAAACGCCATGTCCGGCGCGCCGAGCTGCAGCGGCATGACGAAGTTGCCGAAGCCGCCGACGGCGAGCGGGACGACGCCGAGGAACACCATGATCGTGCCGTGCATCGCGCCGAGCTCGTTGTAGAAGTCCGGCAGCATGATGCCGCCCGGCGCCCGGTTCTCGCCCAGGAGGGAGCCGATCAACGGGATCGGCTCGCCCGGGTAGGCGAGTTGCCAGCGCATGATCATCATCAGACAGAACCCGAAGAACAGAAACGCCAGGCCCGTAACGGAGTACTGGACGCCGATCACCTTGTGATCGGTCGAGAAGATGAACTTCCGCCAGAAGCTCTGCTCGTGGTGATGTTCTTCGTGTGCGTGTGAGGCTTGAACGGGCTCCGCCATGGACGCCGCTCCTTTCCTGATCCTTCTAACTCGATCCGGTCGCTATGCCTGCGTACCTACTGGGGGCCCTGGAACACGAAGTTCAGGGTCTGCGTATCGCTGGCGCCGACGGTCACCGTCTCAGTGAGGGCTCCGCCATCGCCGAACCTCTCGACTTCGTGGCGCGCCTCGATCGTGTAGGTGCCGGCCGGCACGTTCTCGATCCGAAACGAGCCGTCCGTGCCGGTCACCGCGTAGAACGGATGGTCGACGACGGTCACCCAGGAACCCATCCAGGGATGGACATCGCACTTGATCCGGAAGCGCTCCGTCTTCGCGAACTCGTAGTCGGCCTCGGTCACGTTGGCCGGCATCGCCCGGTTGAAGGGGGGGTTGTCCTTGGACAGCGAATGGACGTTGTGCAAGAGGCCGTCCGAGTTCTTCACCTTGAACTGCTGGCCGACCTGGACACCCATCACGTGGGGCGTGTAGATGCAGCCGTTCTGGTCCATGACCACCGGCTCGGACGGCACATCGAAGCTCTTGCCGCCAAGACCGTCCGTGATCATGACGAACACGTTGGCGAGAGCCTGGTCGGCGCCGAGCACGAGCGTTTCCGGCTTGACCGCGCCGCTGTGCTTCGCCTCGCACTTGGGATCGGCGCCCATCTTGAGCGGCGGGAAGTTCGGCACGCGGCCGTCGTACGTGATCTTGCCCACGATCGTGCCGCCGAAAGCCATCGAGGACGAGGCCAGGGCGATGGCGAGAAGAACAGCACAGACGCGGATCGTCTGCTTGGAAATCATGTCGATGCTCCTTGAAGGGAGGTGATGTTGAGGTTGATCAACCGGGGGGCGGCTGCCTGACCGCGCCTACCGCGCTCAGCGACTGCCGGATGACTTCCCCGGATGCAGGAAACGTTCTCCTAAGAGCGGAGGGCAGCGTAGCAAGGACCGGGACGCGGAACAAGATGGATCGGCGGTGCGGCGGGTCGAGCGAACGGGTCGTCAGATGTTCTCGAAGGCCAGCGACTCGACCAGGCGCGGATCGCGGGTCGGCAGCAAGGCGCCGCGCCCCAGGAGCCAGGTCACGACCGCCACGAAGAGTCCACCGACTCCAAGCAGGGAAGTCAGGTCGAGGAAGCTGAAGGACATCTCCCTGTGCAGGTTCGGCATGACGAGCCAGAACACGTCCCAGAAGTGCATTCCCAGCATCCACAGGGCGCCGACCATCAGCAGGGCCCGGTTTCGCTTGATCGTTCGGGGCATGAGGAAGAAGAACGGGATCGCGAAGTGGCCGATGGCCAGCAGCAGGGTCGCCGGACGCCAGTTCGCCGGATTGTCCGGGGTGCCGTGCAGCCGGCTCAGGAACCAGTTCGTCTCCTCCGGAATGTTCGCGTACCAGATCAGGAAGAACTGGCTGAAGGCGATGTACGCCCAGAACACGGTGAAGGCGAACAGCAGCTTGCCGAGGTCGTGCAGGTGCTCCCCTGTGATCACGCCGCGGAAGTAGCCCGCCGATTCGAGCAACAGGGTGAGAACGGTCAGGGCCGCCAAAGCCGAAACGATCGCGCCGGCGAAGAAGTAGACGCCGAACATCGTCGAGTACCAGTGCGGCTCGAGCGACATGAGCCAGTCGAATCCGGCAAAGGTCAGGGTCAAGGCGAAGAGGGCGATGGCCGGCGGGCTGAATCGGGCCATCCGCCGGGAGAGCGCTTCGTCCCCGCTGGCGTCCTGCCGCCGCGAGGCGTTCCGGAAGAACAGCGCCAGTCCCGTCCAGACGGCGAAGTAGACGACCGCGCGAAGCCAGAAGCCGCTTTCGTTCAGCCAGGGCTGCTTGCCCTGGAGCAGCCGGTCGTGCGCCACCGCGTCGGCGTGGGTCCAGTGGAACAGGTCGTACATCCCATAGAAGACGACCGGGATGAAGAGCAGCGCCAGCAACGGCACCGCGCACGCGAGGTTCTCGGCCAGCCTGCGCACGACGACGCCCCAACCCGCCTTCGCCGCATGGTGGATCAGCACGAAGAAGAGGCAGCCGAGACCGATGCTGAGGAAGAAGATGACCGCCACCAGCCAGGAGTGGAAGAACTGCTTCGCGTTCTCCTCGGAGCCCGTCGCCAGGACGACGGAGATCACGGTGAACAGGACCCCGACCGCGCCGGCGTAGAGCGGCAGGCGAGCCCACAGGCTGCCGGGCCGGATGACGAGCTGATCCAGACGAACGATGCGCGGTCCGTGGCTCATGCGTTGCCCTCGTCCGGCGGGTCCTCGATCGGCACATGCTCGACCTCGACCGCGCCCAGCCCGCTCAGAAAGTCGGCCGTACCCTGATCGTCATACTTCGGATCCCAGGATTCGATCGCGATGAAGAGGCCGTCATCCGTGACCCGGGCGAACGTCTCGGAGCGGAACAGCGGATGGTGGTAGGTGGGCAGCTTGTTCAAGGCGAACATGCCGAGCACCGCCCCCAGCGCCGCGCCGAGCACGCCGAGCTCGAAGGTCACCGGCACGAACGCCGGCCACGTGAACAGCGGCTTGCCGCTGATGACGAGCGGATAGGCCATGATGTGAACCCAGCTCTGGAGGCCGAAGCCGAGCCCGGCGCCGGTCAGACCGGTCGTCAGCACGAGGAACGGCAGCTTGGACGGCTTGAGGCCCATCGCCTTCTCCAGGCCGTGGACCGGGAAGGGAGTCAACGCGTCCCACTTCGAGTAGCCCGCGTCCCGAACCGCCTCGCAAGCACGGTAAAGCGCCTTCGCGGTCCTGAAGCGGGCCAGCACGCCGTAGTGGCTGTAGCCGCCGGAGGCCTCGGGGACCTCGAGGTGCATAAGGCCCATGTCAGGCCCCTCCCCCACCGGCCGGCGCCGGCTGCGCCGCTACGTCCGCGTCGGAACCGCCCGCCACGACGCGGACGAGTTCCTCGCCCTGGTGCGGGTCCGCCTCCGGCAGCACCGTCTTGACCTCCGCGGTCGCCACCATGGGCAGGAAGCGGGCGAACAGGCAGAACATCGTGAAGAACAGGCCGAAGCTGCCGATCAGGGAGGCGAAGTCCCAGAACGTCGCCTGGTAGTAGTCCCAGCTCGCGGGCAGGAAGTCGCGGTGCAGCGACGAGGCGACGATCACGAAGCGCTCGAACCACATGCCGATGTTGATCAGGATGGAGGAAACGAACAGCCAGCCGATGTGGTTGCGCATCTTCTTGAACCAGAACAACTGCGGCGTGATCACGTTGCAGCTCACCATGATCCAGTAGGCCCACGCGTAGGGTCCGAGGGCCCGGTTGGCGAAGGCGAACTGCTCGTACGGGTTGCCGCTGTACCAGGCGATGAACATCTCGGTCGCGTACGCGTAGCCGACCATGCAGCCGGTCAGAAGCATGATCTTGGCCATGTTCTCGAGGTGGCGCATCGTGATGATGTCCTCCATCTCGAACAGGACCCGGCAGATCAGCATCAGGGTCATGACCATCGCGAAGCCGGAGAAGATCGCGCCGGCGACGA
>Ga0209754_1002149_pt1 | contig 16707 bp, 14 predicted proteins | sample MesohylBB_FD_187295 | JGI IMG/M metagenome (GOLD analysis project Ga0209754, IMG submission 187295) | Host-associated microbial community of the marine sponge Aplysina aerophoba from Gulf of Piran - sponge mesohyl, lysed by bead beating... | ecosystem: Host-associated > Porifera > Sponge >... | reverse complement strand
TCTGAAGATCATGGAGGGGACGGTTGCCTCGGTGCCCCCGCAGGGCGGGCGCAAGCATCCGCAGCAGGAATTCCTCCAGGTGGATACGACAAACATCCTCTTCATCTGCGGCGGCGCGTTTTCCGGGCTGGAAAAGATCATCTCGCAGCGGGGCAGGGGATCGTCGATAGGCTTCGGCGCCGATGTGAACGCACCCGAGGACCGTCAGACGGGCGAGGTTCTGAAGGGAATCGAACCGGAAGACCTTTTGCGGTTCGGCCTCATCCCGGAGTTCGTCGGCAGGCTGCCGGTCATCGCCACGCTAGAGGACCTCGAGGAAGGCGCGCTGATCGAAATCCTCACGCGGCCCAAGAACGCCCTAGTCAAACAGTACCAGCGCCTGTTCGACATGGAAGACGTACGGCTGACATTCGCCGAGGATGCGCTGAAGGGTATCGCCGCCAAGGCGATTTCGCGCAAGACAGGCGCGCGCGGCCTCAGGGCAATCATGGAGAGCATCCTTCTCGACAGCATGTTCGACCTGCCGGGCATGGAGGGCGTCGAGGAGATCGTCATAAGCCGCGAGGTTGTGGAGGGGGGCGCGCAGCCTTTGCACATTTATGTCGAGCGCGGGAACGAGACCAAGGCGGGCGCTTGAACGGGCCGCGACCCGTTCCCAGATAAGGGCTGTGCGAGGCAGTTGAAATGATGTCATCAAGTCAGCCTGGCCCATCGCAGAGCCCCCCAAGGATGCATCATGAGTAGTTCCAGCGGCGACCTCTATCCTGTTCTCCCCTTGCGGGACATTGTGGTCTTTCCCCACATGATCGTGCCGCTCTTCGTCGGGCGCGAGAAATCCGTGCTGGCTCTCGAAGAGACGATGAAGAACGACAAGCAGATTCTACTGGTCACGCAGAAGGATGCTGCAACCGACGAGCCGGGACCGGACGACATTTTCCGAATCGGCACGATAGGCTCCGTGCTTCAACTCCTGAAGCTGCCGGACGGCGCCGTGAAAGTGCTGGTCGAAGGGCAGGGCCGCGCCGAAATCGTAGACTACACCGACCGGGATGAGTTCTTCGAGACGTCGGCCCGGGATGTCCCGGAAGGCGGTGAGGGGGACCCGCAGGAAATGTCGGCGCTGGTCCGCTCGGTGGTTTCGCATTTCGAGAACTACGTCAAGCTCAACAAGAAGATTCCGCCCGAGGTCATAGCCACGGTCGGCCAGATCGAGGATCCTTCCAAGCTCGCCGACACCGTTGCGGCCCATCTGAGTCTCAAGATTGCCGAGAAGCAGGAACTGCTTGAAACGATACCTGTCTTCCAGCGTCTGGAGCGCGTTTACGCGTATATGGAAGGCGAGATGGATGTGCTCGAAGTTGAGAAACGGGTCCGCTCGCGCGTAAAGCGGCAGATGGAACGCACGCAGCGAGAGTACTACCTGAATGAGCAGATGAAGGCGATCCAGAAGGAGCTGGGCGACGGCGGGGAGGGCCGTGACGAGCTCTCGGAGATCGAGGAGGCGATCAAGAAGACACGTCTCTCCAAAGAAGCAGCGGAGAAGGCAACTGCGGAGCTCAAGAAGCTGCGTAGCATGAGCCCGATGTCGGCCGAGGCCACGGTCGTGCGCAACTATCTCGACTGGATGCTCGGCATCCCCTGGAAAAAGCGGACCAGGGTGAAGAGGGACGTGCGCGCCGCGGAGATTGTTCTCGACGAAGACCACTACGGTCTGGAAAAGGTCAAGGAGCGGATCGTTGAATATCTGGCGGTCCAGAATCGCGTGCGGAAGCTGAAGGGTCCAATCCTCTGTCTGGTCGGGCCACCCGGTGTTGGCAAGACTTCGCTCGGCAAGTCGATCGCACGGGCCACGGGGCGTAATTTCGTGCGCATGTCGCTGGGTGGGGTACGCGACGAGGCCGAGATCCGCGGACACCGTCGCACCTATATCGGATCCATGCCCGGCAAGGTGGTCCAAGGCATGAAGAAGGCAAAGTCGTCCAACCCGCTTTTCCTGCTGGACGAGGTGGACAAGCTTGGTGCGGACTGGCGCGGCGACCCGTCATCGGCACTTCTGGAAGTGCTCGACCCCGAACAGAACAGCACTTTCAACGATCATTACCTGGAAGTGGACTACGACTTGTCGGATGTGATGTTCGTCACGACGGCGAATACGCTCAGGCTGCCTCAACCCTTGCTCGACCGTATGGAAGTGATCCGTATTCCCGGATACACCGAGGACGAGAAAGTCGAAATCGCCCGCCGCCACTTGATTGGTAAGCAATTGACGGCGCACGGGCTGAAGAACGAAGAATGGTCGATTTCGGATGGCGCTCTGCGCGACCTTATCCGGTACTACACGCGTGAGGCCGGCGTCCGAAACCTGGAGCGGGAGATCGCGAACCTGCAGCGCAAGGCGGTGAAGGAGCTGGCGACCAGTGAAACCGGGGCAGTTAGCGTCGAGAGCGACAATCTCGAAACCTATGCCGGTGTGCGCAAGTTCCGCTACGGACAGACGGAACTGGAAGATCTTGTCGGGGTCACGACGGGCCTTGCATGGACAGAGGTAGGCGGCGAGATCCTTTCTGTCGAGGCCGTCGTCATGCCGGGCAAGGGCAACGTCAAGCACACCGGCAAGCTCGGCGATGTCATGCAGGAGTCGGTGGAGGCGGCGCGCAGCTTCGTTCGTTCCAGGATGCTGCGGTTCGGAATCGTTCCACCGGAATTCGACCGCCGGGACATCCATGTTCATGTGCCGGAAGGGGCAACACCGAAGGACGGACCCTCCGCCGGCGTCGCCATGTGCACGTCGATCATTTCCGCGCTTACGGCTATCCCGGTTCGGCGCGATGTTGCGATGACCGGGGAAATCACGCTGCGCGGCCGTGTTCTGCCGATCGGCGGGCTGAAGGAGAAATTGCTTGCGGCTTTACGGGCCGGCATCACCACCGTGTTGATTCCCGAGGAAAATATGAAGGACCTCGCGGAGATACCTGACACTGTGACGAACAGCCTTGAGATCGTTCCGATCGAAACCGTCGATGAAGTGCTGAGCCGGGCGTTGACTGATATTCCAACGCCGATAGAGTGGCAACCTCCGGAGGCGGTGGAGACCCCTCCGTCGGCCGTAGAAGGGGCAACTTTCGGAGGGATGGTTACGCATTGATATGCAATCGGATTCTATATTGTTCCCGATTGTGTATGGTTTCTCTGGACGTTTGCTGTGAATCGGGTTAGCAACTGCATCATCCTCAGCGAAGACGGGAGGGAGAAAGAATGAACAAGAACGATCTGGTTGGAGCTGTTGCGGTATCCGCAAACTTGCAACGGGCCGAGGCCACCCGGGCCGTGGAGGCTGTTTTCGATACCATCAGCAAAGCGCTTGCCGATGGTCAGGATGTGCGCCTGATCGGTTTCGGGACCTTTTCGGTAGCCCACCGGCCCGCATCCAAGGCGCGGAACCCCAGGACCGGTGAAACGATCGATGTTGCTCCGTCGAACCAGCCGAAGTTCAGGGCCGGGAAGGGCTTGAAAGACGCCGTGAATTGACGGCAGGTCGGGCGAGCCTGAGCCTGGGGGCGATTAGCTCAGCCGGGAGAGCACCTCGTTTACACCGAGGGGGTCGGCGGTTCGATCCCGTCATCGCCCACCACTAATCTTTCTGGATAATCAATTGACAATTTTGTTATCTGGCCGTTTTGCGTGCTCAGAGTGAATTGGCGTTTTGCCCGGTTTGTTCCAAGATTAGCTGCGGCATAGGAGAAATTATTTCGCCTTTTGGCCGCCAAGCCAATAAGGCAGCGATGTCAGATCAAGTCCTGGCTTTTGCAGCAAGCACCCAGGCCACCCGATCGACCGGAACCCGGCGCGAGGAGGCTTTACCCAGCCGACGGTCGTACAAACCCTACAGCTCGTCCTCCTCCCAGCGCCGCCGGTAGCGCCGGCACGTCCGTTCCGACATCCCCAGAAGCTCCGCGCGTCCGGCGCCGAAAGACGCTGTAACCCGAAGCGGCCCAACACATCCTCAGAATTAGGCCGCGTCCTTGACTGATCGGCAGGTCTCGGCTAGACGGTCGCTGTTGCGCCTGCGGGGGTGTAGCTCAGTCGGTTAGAGCGCTGGCCTGTCACGCCAGAGGCCGCGGGTTCGAGTCCCGTCACTCCCGCCACTACCCCTGTCGCCGGCCGCATGTCCGGAGGGCCTTGTCAGGGCTTTGCAGCCGTATCTTCGGCCACTATGGTGCGCTGGGATCGGGTTCGAGAAAAGGGAGGCGGGCCCAGGACGATGGATGCGCTTCTGGCGGAGTATGTACCGATATTGATCTTCACGGCTGTTGCCGGAGCGCTAGCGGCAGGCGCCGTGATCGCTTCAATGGTCATTGCGCGGCAAAAGCCGGACTCCGAAAAGCTCTCGACCTACGAATGCGGCTTCGAGGCTTTCACCGACACCCGGGGACGCTTCGATGTGCGCTTTTATCTGGTCGCCATCCTGTTCATCATCTTCGATCTTGAAGTGGCATTCCTGTTTCCCTGGGCGATTTCGCTTGGCGGTATCGGCATGCTTGGTTTTTGGTCGATGGTGATTTTCCTTGGCGTGCTGACGGTTGGATTCATCTACGAATGGCGCAAAGGGGCGCTTGAATGGGAGTGATCGGGCAGCCGGCGCTCGGGCCGGGAGTGGAGCAAGACGCATTGCTGCGCGGGGTCAACGACGAACTCCAGGACCGCGGCTATGTGGTTGCGCAACTGGACAAACTGGTGAATTGGGCACGTTCGGGGTCGTTGTGGCCGATGACTTTCGGGCTTGCCTGCTGCGCCGTGGAAATGATGCACACGGCCTGCTCGCGTTACGACCTCGACCGCTTCGGCGTCGTGTTTCGTCCGAGCCCGCGACAGTCCGATGTCATGATCGTGGCTGGTACGCTTACCAACAAGATGGCGCCGGCGCTTCGCAAGGTTTACGACCAGATGGCCGAGCCGCGCTGGGTGATCTCCATGGGCTCGTGTGCCAATGGCGGCGGCTACTACCACTATTCCTATTCCGTGGTCCGGGGCTGCGACCGAATCGTGCCGGTCGATGTGTATGTGCCAGGATGTCCGCCGACCGCCGAAGCGTTGCTTTACGGCGTGCTGCTGCTTCAGAAGAAGATCCAGCGTACCGGCACGATAACACGCTGAACCGGACCCATAGATGGACGAAGCCCTGAAAGACCTCGCCGAGCATGTCGAGGCGGCGATAGGCGAGAAGGTTGTGCTCGAACCCGGAGCCTCGGAATTGGTGTTGCGGGCCGGGCGGGATGCTCTGCTTGAGGTGCTAACCTTTCTGCGCGATGACGCAAATTGCCACTTCAGGTGCCTCGTCGATCTTTGCGGTGTCGACTATCCGGAGCGTTCGGAGCGGTTCGAGGTTGTCTACAATTTGCTGAGTCACCGCCACAACCTTCGGATCCGCGTCAAGACAGCGACGGACGAAGATATGCCGGTGCCTTCCGCATCGGGGCTCTTCAGTTCGGCGGTCTGGCTCGAGCGGGAAGCCTGGGACCTCTACGGCATTTTCTTTTCAAACCATCCGGACCTGCGCCGACTGCTGACCGACTACGGATTCGAAGGCTATCCGATGCGCAAGGATTTCCCGCTCACCGGGTATGTCGAAGTCCGGTACGACGACGAACAGAAACGCGTCGTCTATGAGCCGGTGGAACTGACACAGGAGTTCCGTTCCTTCGACTATCTCAGCCCGTGGGAGGGACCGCTGCCTGGTGACGAGAAGGCGGAGGCGCCTGATGGCTGAGGCCCAGATCCGGAACTACACATTGAATTTCGGCCCCCAGCACCCGGCCGCTCATGGTGTACTGCGGATGGTCATGGAATTGGACGGTGAGGTTGTGGACCGCATCGACCCCCATATCGGCCTGCTGCACCGCGGAACCGAGAAACTCATCGAGCATAAGACCTATCTCCAAGCGGTACCTTATTTCGATCGACTCGACTATGTCGCACCGATGAATCAGGAACACGCCTTTGCGCTTGCAACCGAGAGGCTACTTGGCATCGACGTGCCGGAGCGCGGTCAGTATATCCGCGTCTTGTTCTCCGAGATTTCGCGCATCCTGAACCATCTGTTGAACCTGACGGCTTTTGCTTTGGACGTTGGCGCCATGACGCCCATGCTTTGGGGTTTCGAGCAGCGCGAATTGTTGTTGGAGTTCTATGAACGCGCGAGCGGCGCCCGCTTTCACGCCGCCTATTTCCGACCCGGCGGTGTCCATCAGGACCTCCCGGAAGGGATGCTCGACGACATTGCCGAATGGTCCGCGGCATTTCCCAAATTCGTTACCGATATGGAAGCGCTGCTAAACGAGAATCGTATTTTCAAGCAGCGCACCGTCGATATCGGACGCGTATCGGTGGAGGATGCGTTGAACTGGGGATTTTCTGGACCGATGCTGCGGGCGTCGGGCGTTCCCTGGGACTTGCGCAAGGCTCAGCCCTACGATGTGTATGACCGGATCGATTTCGACATTCCGGTGGGCAAGAACGGTGACTGCTACGACCGCTATCTGGTCCGCGTCGAAGAGATGCGCCAGTCGCTCCGCATCATTGACCAATGCGTGCGGGAGATGCCGGATGGGCCGGTCGTCACCGAGAGCAACAAGGTGGCTCCGCCCAAGCGTGGCGAGATGAAGCAGTCGATGGAGGCGCTGATCCATCATTTCAAGCTTTACACCGAGGGTTACCGGGTGCCGCCCGGGGAAACCTACACGGCAGTGGAGGCACCGAAGGGCGAGTTCGGCGTCTATCTGGTCTCGGACGGCACCAACAAACCATACCGTTGCAAGATCCGGGCTCCCGGTTTCGCGCATCTGGCTGCCATGGACTTCCTGTCGCGCGGCCATATGCTTGCCGACAGCGTTGCGATTCTGGGCGCCATGGACATCGTGTTCGGAGAGGTCGATCGATGAGCGGGGGAGCAGAAACAGCCGAGAGCTTCGCCTTTACGGCCGACCATCTAAAGACTGCAAAGGCGGTGGTCGCGAGATACCCCGAAGGTCGGCAACAAAGCGCCGTAATGCCGTTGCTGGACCTGGCGCAGCGACAACTCGGGTGGACATCCCCCGCCGTGATCGAATACGTCGCCGACTTCCTGGGTCTGCCTGCGATCCGCGTGTGGGAGGTCGCCAGCTTCTACACGATGTACTACCGCGAGCGGGTGGGGCAGTACCGCCTGCATGTTTGCACGACGACACCGTGCTGGCTGCGCGGGTCCGATGAGGTCGTTCGGGTCTGCAAGGAAAAGACAGGGCTCGAATTTGGAGAAACCGACGAGAAGGGGCTTTTCACGCTGCTGGAAGTCGAATGCCTCGGAGCGTGCGTCAATGCGCCAATCCTCCAAGTCAATGACGACTACTACGAAGACCTTGACGCAGCCCGGACGGCATCGCTGCTCGACGCCTTGGCCGAAGGCCGACCGCCGGCCGCCGGAACTCTGAGGGAGCGGCTGAATTCCGCGCCGGAAGGCGGCAAGACGACGCTGCTGGAGGTTGACGCCCGATGCTGAGCGACCGGGACCGTATTTTCACAAATCTTTACGGCGAACATGACTGGACGTTGAAGGGCGCCCGCGCCCGCGGCGACTGGGACGGCACGGCCGATCTGATTGCCAAAGGACGCGAGTGGCTGGTCGAGGAGGTCAAGGCATCGGGATTGCGCGGGCGTGGCGGAGCGGGATTTCCCACTGGCCTCAAATGGTCCTTTATGCCGAAGCAAAGCGATGGACGCCCCGCTTATCTGGTGGTCAACGCCGATGAGGGAGAGCCCGGTACGTGCAAGGACCGCGACATGATGCGCTGGGACCCGCACAAGCTGGTCGAGGGCTGCCTTGTCGCTTGCGCGGCGATGGGAGCTGGCGCCGCATACATCTATGTGCGCGGCGAGTTCTACAACGAGGCTCGACACCTGCAGCACGCCATCGACGAGGCTTACGAGGCAGGCCTTATCGGCCGTAATGCCTGCGGTTCAGGCATCGATTGTGACATTTTCGTGCATCGAGGGGCCGGCGCCTATATCTGCGGCGAGGAGACCGCCCTCATCGAGAGCCTGGAGGGCAAGAAGGGACAGCCGCGACTGAAACCCCCATTCCCGGCCATGGCAGGGCTCTACGGCTGTCCGACGACCGTGAACAATGTTGAGACCATCGCCGTGGTGCCAACGATCCTGCGCAGAGGCGCGTCGTGGTTCTCCGGCTTCGGGCGCAGCAACAACACCGGCACCAAGGTGTTCTGCATTTCGGGTCATGTGGACCGCCCTTGCAATGTCGAGGAGGCGATGAGCATCCCGATGAGGGAGCTTATCGAGAAGCATGCCGGCGGCGTGCGAGGCGGCTGGGACAATCTGAAAGCCGTCATTCCCGGAGGTTCCTCAACGCCGATCCTGCCGAAGAGCATCTGCGACGAGGTGCTGATGGATTTCGATGCGCTTCGCGACGTACAGAGCGGACTCGGGACCGCTGCCGTGATTGTGATGGACCGTTCCACGGACGTCGTGCGCGCGATTGCGAGGCTTGCACGCTTCTATGCTCATGAAAGTTGCGGGCAGTGCACGCCTTGCCGCGAGGGAACCGGCTGGATGATGCGCGTAATGGAGCGGATGGCGTCGGGCCGTGCCCGTGTCGAGGAGATCGACATGCTGCTCGATGTATCCAAGGAAATCGAAGGGCATACGATCTGCGCGCATGGCGACGGTTCCGCGTGGCCGATCCAAGGGTTGATCCGCCATTTCAGGCACGAAATGGAGGACCGTATCCTTACTCACCGTATCCGGGCCGCGGCGGCCTGATTCGGGAGAGGGGGGAGCCGATGCCGAAGCTTACCGTCGACGGAATAGAGGTCGAGGTCGCGCCCGGCAGCACCGTCCTTCAGGCGATAGAGGCCGCAGGTAAGGAGGTGCCGCGGTTCTGCTATCACGAACGTCTTTCGATTGCGGGCAATTGCCGTATGTGCCTCGTCGAAATCCGTCCAGGACCGCCGAAACCGGCCGCCTCATGCGCTATGCCCGCTGGCGACAATATGGAAGTGCTAACCGCCAGCCCGATGACGCAGAAGGCACGCAAGGGTGTGATGGAGTTCCTGCTCATCAACCACCCGCTTGATTGCCCGATCTGTGACCAGGGCGGCGAGTGCGACCTGCAGGACCAGGCCCTGTTCTACGGTGCGGACACGAGCCGCTTCGAGGAAAACAAGCGTGCGGTGCCGGACAAGGACATGGGACCGCTCATCAAGACGACGATGACGCGGTGTATCCATTGTACCCGGTGCATTCGGTTCGCTGAGGAAGTCGCGGGCGTGCCGACGATCGGTGCGATCGGGCGCAGCGAGCACTTGGAAATCACCACGCTTGAACACGCCGTGGCAAGTGAGCTTTCCGGAAATGTCATCGATCTCTGCCCGGTAGGTGCGCTTACCTCGAAGCCTTATGCCTTCAATGCGCGCCCATGGGAGTTGCGCAAGACCGAAGGCATCGACGTGTTCGATGCGCTTGGCGCGAATATCCGAATCGATTCGCGCGGCCCGGAAGTGCTGCGCATTTTGCCGCGCCTGAACGAAGAGGTGAACGAGGAGTGGCTCGGCGACAAGTCTCGCTTCGCGCATGACGGCCTTCGTCGCCAGCGCCTGGACCGGCCCTATGTGCGCCGGAAGGGCCGGCTTCATTCGGCGAGTTGGGGCGAAGCTTTTGCTGCCATCCGGTCAAGACTCGAGGGCCGCTCCGGCCTGGATATTGGTGCCATCGTCGGAGATCAAGCCGACGCCGAGGCGATGATGGCGCTCAAGGATCTGATGAAGGCCCTTGGCGCGCCGAATTTGGATTGCAGGCAGGACGGTACGGCCGCGATTCCCAGCCAACGAGCCAGTTATCTGTTCAACTCCACCGTCCAGGGGATCGAAGAGGCGGACGTGCTGCTGTTGATCGGCAGCAATCCCCGCTGGGAATCTCCGGTGCTCAACGCGCGGATCCGCAAGCGATGGCTGGCAGGCGGCATGCAGATCGGCATGATCGGCGAGCGACACGATCTCGGCTATCGCTACGACCATCTGGGCGAAGGCGGACAGACATTACGGGGCGTGGCTGCTGGAAGAAACCGGTTCTGCGCCGCGCTGAAGAGTGCATCGCGTCCGATGCTGATCCTCGGTACCGGCCCCCTCTCACGACCAGACGGCGCGGCTGTACTGGCTGCAACCCAGCGCATAGCTGAACTGAACGGCCTAATCCGCGAGGATTGGAACGGCTTCAACGTGTTGAATCGGGCGGCGTCGCGGGTTGGGGGCCTCGACCTCGGATTCGTGCCCGGCGAGGGCGGAACGGATACCGCAGGCATGTTGTCCGGCGCCGTCGATACGCTTTTTCTGCTCGGCGCCGATGAAATGGACCTGTCCGGCCTCGGCGATGCATTCGTCATCTATCAGGGGCACCATGGCGACGCGGGTGCTGCGCGGGCCGACGTCATCCTGCCGGGCGCGGCCTATACCGAGAAATCCGGCACCTGGGTCAACCTGGAGGGACGCGTGCAGCGCAGCGAACGGGCGACCTTTCCGCCGGGGGAGGCGAGGGAGGACTGGGCGATCCTGCGCGCCCTGTCGGATGTGCTGGAGAAGCCGTTGGCATACGATTCGCTGTCGGCATTGCGCGCCCGCCTGGGCCGGACGAATCCCGTATTCGATACGCGGGACGATGTCGCGCCGGCGCAATGGCACCGCACCGCTCCGACCGGCCGGATAGACGATACGCCATTCGCCAGCCCGATTTCCAACTACTACATGACCGACCCGATTTCGCGCGCCTCCGAAACGATGGCGGTTTGCACGGAAACTTTTCTCGCAGCGGAAGCCCGCAATGGTTAGCTTCTGGAGCGCCTATGTCTGGCCGGCGGCCGCGATCGTCGGCTACATCCTGCTCATCGTTCTGCCGCTGCTTGGCTGCATTGCCTATCTCATTCTAGCCGAGCGTAAGGTCATTGCATCCATGCAGATGCGCAAGGGACCGAATGTGGTCGGGCCCTTCGGTTTGCTCCAGCCGGTGGCCGACGGCCTGAAGCTGTTGACCAAGGAAACGATTATTCCCGCCGGCGCCAATCGCGTCGTCTTCATGCTGGCGCCGATGCTGACCTTCGTGCTGGCGCTCGTCGCCTGGGCCGTGATTCCCTTCGACCTCGGCTGGGTATTGGCGGACATCAATGTTGGGGTGCTCTACCTCTTCGCCATCTCGTCCCTCGGCGTCTATGGCATCCTGATGGCGGGGTGGGCCAGCAACTCGCGGTATGCGTTTCTCGGTGCATTGCGGTCCGCAGCGCAGATGGTCTCCTATGAAGTCTCGATCGGCTTCGTCATCGTGACGGTGCTGCTGTGCACCGGCTCCCTGAACCTTTCGGTCATCGTCCAGGCGCAGCAGGGGCCTGCCGGGCTGTTTTCCTGGTTCTGGTTGCCGCTGCTGCCCATGTTTGTCGTGTTCTTCGTGTCTGCGCTGGCCGAGACCAATCGCGCGCCCTTCGACCTGCCGGAGGCCGAGGCAGAACTCGTCGCCGGCTACAATGTCGAATATTCGGCAATGACGTTCGCTCTCTTCTTTCTGGGCGAGTATGCGAATATGATCCTGATGAGCGCCATGACTGTTGTGCTCTTTTTGGGGGGCTGGCTTTCGCCGGTCCCGTACGAGCCATTTACATGGGTTCCCGGCATTATCTGGTTCGCGTTGAAGACAGCCTTGGTCCTGTTCGCCTTTCTCTGGGTAAGGGCGACTTTCCCGCGTTACCGCTACGACCAGTTGATGCGACTCGGTTGGAAGGTGTTTCTACCGCTGTCCCTTCTCTGGGTGGTCGTAACGGCCGGTGTGCTGGTGGCATTCGATTGGGTGCCCGAGCCGGTCGCGGCGCAGTCGTGAACGACAGGGAGTATTGAGCAATGGCAGCTCTCGACCGCAGCATGCGCAGCTTCCTGCTGGTAGAACTGGTCTCCGGCATGTGGCTCACCTTGAAATACATGTTCAAGCCCAAAGTGACGCTGAACTATCCTTATGAAAAGGGTCCTCTGAGCCCGCGCTTTCGAGGCGAACACGCGCTGCGCCGGTATCCGAACGGCGAGGAGCGCTGCATTGCCTGCAAGCTGTGCGAGGCCATCTGTCCGGCCCAGGCAATCACCATTGAAGCGGAGCCGCGCGAAGACGGCAGTCGGCGAACCACGCGCTACGATATCGACATGACGAAGTGCATCTATTGCGGCTTTTGTCAGGAGGCCTGTCCCGTCGATGCCATTGTCGAGGGCCCGAATTTCGAATTCGCGACCGAGACGCGCGAAGAGCTCATGTACAACAAGGAAAAGCTTCTGGCGAACGGCGACCGCTGGGAGGCCTCGCTCGCAGACAATCTCGCCCTAGATGCGCCTTATCGCTGAGACAGGGAGGAGGCAGTGATCGTTCAAGCCCTGGCGTTCTATGTCTTCGCGGCGGTTGCGACCGCGGCCGGAGTCATGGTGATCTCCGCCCGCAACCCGGTGCATTCGGTCCTGTTCCTTATTCTGGCCTTCTTCAATGCGGCAGGCTTGTTCGTCCTGTTGGGTGCAGAGTTCCTGGCGATGCTTCTGGTGGTGGTCTATGTCGGCGCCGTGGCGGTCCTGTTCCTGTTTGTGGTCATGATGCTCGACATCAACTTTGCGGAGTTGCGCGAGGGGTTCCTGCAATACCTTCCCATCGGTGCGCTGGTCGGCGTCGTCCTGCTCGCCGAACTGGCGCTGGTCGGCGGCAGCTGGGTTCTTTCCGAGGGTGCCGGGGCGACATCCCTGCCGGTTCCCGATGAAAAAATGACCAACACGCACGCTCTGGGCCACGTCCTGTACACGGACTACATCTATCTCTTCCAAGCGGCTGGTCTGGTGCTGCTGGTCGCCATGATCGGCGCGATCGTGCTCACGCACCGCAGGCGCACAGGGGTGCACAGGCAACGGATCGTTACCCAGATCGACCGGCGCAGAGAAGACACGATCGAGGTCGTCAAGGTTCCGGCCGGGGAAGGCCGGTGATGCTGGAAATCGGCCTTGCGCACTACCTCACGCTCGCAGCGGTTCTTTTCACACTCGGCATCTTCGGCATTTTTCTCAATCGCAAGAATGTCATCATTATCCTGATGTCGATCGAGCTTATGTTGCTTGCGGTCAATATCAATCTGGTCGCGTTTTCGCGGTTCCTCGAAGACATGACTGGCCAGGTCTTTGCCATGTTCGTGCTTACGGTCGCGGCGGCCGAGGCCGCAATTGGCCTTGCGATCTTGGTGGTCTATTTCCGCAATCGCGGATCGATCGCCGTCGAAGACATCAATTTGATGAAGGGCTGAAGCAAGGCAGGCAAGCGCATATGTTGCATCTCGCCGCAATATTTCTTCCGCTCTTGGCAGCGGTTGTCGTCGGTTTGTTCGGGCGCCTTATGGGGGACCGTCCATCGCAACTGGTGACGTGCCTTGCCGTGACCGTTGCGGCCGCCTGTTCGGTCGTCATCTTCATCGACATCGCCTATGGCGGTGGCGGTACCGAGACACTGCATGTTCTGGACTGGATCCGGTCGGGCGGATTCGAAGCGCACTGGACACTTCGCTTCGACACGCTTTCGGCAGTCATGCTGGTGGTTGTTAACGGCGTGGCGGCCTGTGTTCACTGGTATTCGATCGGCTACATGAGCCACGACCCGCACAAGCCGCGCTTCATGGCCTATTTGAGCCTCTTCACCTTCTCCATGCTGATGCTGGTGACCTCCGACAATCTGATTCAGCTTTTCTTCGGCTGGGAGGGGGTTGGGCTTTGCTCCTATCTCCTGATCGGTTTCTGGTACGACCGGCCGGCGGCCAATGCGGCGGCCATCAAGGCGTTCATTGTGAACCGCGTCGGCGACTTCGGGTTTGCGCTCGGTATTTTCGGCATCTGGCTGGTATTCGAAACGGTCCAGTTTTCGTCGATTTTCGTGGCTGCTCCGGACCATGTCGGCAAGAGCGTCAGTTTCCTCGGCATGGAACTGCCGGCCATCGAACTGCTGTGTTTCCTGCTGTTCATCGGCGCGATGGGCAAGTCGGCGCAAATCGGCCTGCATACCTGGTTGCCCGATGCCATGGAGGGCCCGACGCCTGTTTCCGCGTTGATCCATGCCGCGACCATGGTGACAGCTGGCGTCTTCATGTGCGCCCGCCTGTCGCCGCTGTTCGAGTTCGCTCCCGACACCCTGGCCTTCATTACCTTCATCGGTGCTACGACGGCCTTTTTCGCCGCGACCTGTGCGTTGACGCAAACGGACATCAAGCGAGTCATCGCGTATTCCACATGCAGTCAGCTCGGCTACATGTTCTTCGCGATCGGGGTTTCCGCCTATCCGGCCGCAATCTTCCATCTTATGACCCATGCCTGCTTCAAGGCGCTGCTGTTCCTCGGTGCCGGCAGCGTTATCCACGCGATGTCGGGAGAACAGGATATGCGCCGCATGGGAGGTATATGGCGGCAGGTCAAGCAGACCCATGTCCTGATGTGGATCGGCTCGTTCGCCCTTGCCGGGCTACCTGTCTTCTCAGGCTATTTCTCGAAAGACTCCATCCTGGAAAGTGCTTGGGGGGCGCATAGCAGCATTGGCAATTACGCCTTTACTTTCGGGATCCTCGCTGCGGTGATGACCGCTTTCTATTCCTGGAGGCTGCTGTTCATGACCTTCATGGGTGCGCCGCGCGCGGACGAGAAGGTCATGGCGCATGTCCATGAATCGCCGGCCGTCATGCTGATTCCGCTCTATATCCTGGCGGCAGGAGCCGTAGTAACAGGGTTCGTATTCGTGGACGCCTTTGTCGGCGAAGACTGGGACCGTTTCTGGGGCTCCTCCATCCTGATTCTCGAGCAGAACTCAGCGATGACGGAGGGACACCATGCACCTTGGTATATAAAGAAGCTGCCTCTGGCGGCGGCGTTGGTCGGCATTCTGGTTGCCTGGTACATGTATATCCAGAAGCCGGACGCGCCCGCCGCTCTCAGAAGACATTTTGAACCGGTGTACCAGCTCTCCTTCAACAAATGGTGGTTTGACGAAATCTACGACGTCGTCTTTGTACGACCCACGAGGTACCTGGCCCGGTTATGCTGGAAGGGTGGAGACGGATTTGTCATAGACGGCTTCGGCCCAGACGGGCTGGCGGCGATTACACGGGCGCTGGCTCGTCGCGCCAGTATTTTCCAGTCGGGTTACATTTACCATTACGCGTTTGCGATGATGGTGGGCGTGGTCGCCTTGGTTTCCTGGTATCTGTTTTCGGTGGGGTTCTAGAGGCATGAGTTCGGGGGTCGGTCTGCTTTCGATCGTCACTTTTTTGCCTCTTGTTGGCGTGTTGGCGATCCTGCTTCTTTGCCGCGGAACTGGTGAAGATGCAATTCGAAATGCCCGCATGGCAGCACTATGGACCACGCTAGCGACCTTTGTCGTATCCCTCTTTCTCTGGTTCCGGTTCGATCCCGGGACAGCCGATTTCCAATTTGTCGAACATGTCGAGTGGTTGCCGGAGTTCAATATCGCATACCGTATGGGTATCGACGGCATCTCTCTGTTCTTCGTTTTGCTTTCAACATTTTTGACACCGATATGTATTCTATCGAGTTGGACCGCAGTCCAGGTTCGGGTGAAAGAATATATGATCGCATTTCTTGCTCTTGAAACGCTCATGGTTGGAATGTTTTGCGCCCTAGACCTTGTCGTCTTTTATGTCTTCTTCGAGGGTGTGCTGATCCCGATGTTTCTGATCATTGGGGTTTGGGGAGGCGTGCGTCGCATCTATGCGGCGTTTAAGTTCTTCCTCTTCACACTGCTGGGCTCAGTATTGATGCTTCTTGCCCTCTTGGCTGTCTATTTGGAAGTCGGTTCTACAAGTATTGTTCAAACGCTGGCTTATTCTTTTGCGCCGGACTTGCAGATTTGGCTTTGGCTTGCATTTTTCGCCAGTTTCGCGGTCAAGATACCGATGTGGCCTGTGCATACCTGGTTGCCAGACGCACATGTCGAAGCACCAACAGCCGGTTCCGTGATCTTGGCAGGTGTACTGTTAAAGATGGGCGGCTACGGGTTCATTCGGTTTTCGCTACCTATGTTTCCGGAAGCTAGTGAGTTCTTCACGCCGCTTGTCTTCGTGCTCAGCTGTGTGGCGGTGATCTACACCTCGCTCGTGGCGTTGGCTCAGGAGGATATGAAGAAGCTCATCGCCTATTCCTCCGTTGCGCATATGGGCTTCGTGACCATTGGTATCTTCACAGCTACCAACCAGGGCATAGCCGGCGCTATCTTCCAGATGCTGAGCCATGGCATTGTGTCCGCTGCGCTTTTCCTGTGCGTCGGTGTCGTTTACGACAGGCTGCATACCCGCGAAATCGCTCGCTACGGAGGGCTCGTGCATCGCATGCCGGCCTATGCGGCGGTGTTTATGGTGTTCACCCTGGCATCTGTCGGACTACCCGGCACCAGCGGGTTCGTGGGCGAGTTCCTGGTGTTATTGGGTGCGTTCGAAGTCAACACCTGGGTCTGCTTCCTTGCCGCGACAGGCGTCATCCTCGGTGCTGCTTACATGCTGTTTCTCTACCGTCGCGTCATTTTCGGCAAGCTGGAGCGGGCGGAACTTCAGGCGATGCTGGATCTCAATCCGCGTGAGATCGCTGTATTCGTTCCGCTCGTGGTACT
>Ga0209754_1002146_pt1 | contig 16734 bp, 13 predicted proteins | sample MesohylBB_FD_187295 | JGI IMG/M metagenome (GOLD analysis project Ga0209754, IMG submission 187295) | Host-associated microbial community of the marine sponge Aplysina aerophoba from Gulf of Piran - sponge mesohyl, lysed by bead beating... | ecosystem: Host-associated > Porifera > Sponge >... | reverse complement strand
CTACCAGCGCAAGGAGATGGTCACCGGCGTGGCCACGGGCTATCGTGACGTCGATCGGCTGACCGCGGGTTTCCAACCCTCGGACCTTCTCATCGTCGCCGGCCGGCCGGGCATGGGGAAGACCGCTTTCGCGCTCAACATCGCGGTGAATGCCGCGCTCCACGGCATCGGCGTGGCCGTCTTCTCCCTCGAGATGGCGATGGAACAGCTTGTCCTCCGGATGCTTTGCGCGGAAGCGCGCGTGGACCACTCCCGGCTCCGGACCGGTTATCTCCGGGAGAACGAGTTCCCGGCGTTGGTGGGGGCGGCCGGGCGGCTGGCGGAGGCGCCGGTGTACATCGACGATACCCCCGCCGTCACGGTGCTGGAGGTGCGCGCCAAGACCCGGCGGCTCCTGCGCGACCGGACCCGCAAGATCGGCCTGGTGGTCGTCGACTACCTGCAGCTCATGCGCGGCCCCCGTGACTCGCCCAACCGCGAGCAGGAGATCTCCGAGATATCACGCTCCCTCAAGGCGCTGGCCAAGGAGTTGAACGTTCCCGTGGTGGCGCTCTCGCAGCTCAACCGGCGGGTGGAGGAACGGGGCGACAAGCGTCCGGTGATGGCGGACCTGCGGGAGTCCGGCGCCATCGAGCAGGACGCCGACGTGATCATGTTCATCTACCGCGAGGATGCTTACGAAAAGGACGCGACCAAACATACGGGTGTCGCCGAGGTCATCGTCGCCAAACAGCGCAACGGCCCGGTCGACACTCTCCGGTTGGCCTTCCTGAAAGAATACACCCGGTTCGAGAACTACACCGGGCGTGACGACGAGGGTTTCTCCGACGCCGAGGAATACTAGTGTCGTGTCCCACGTAAATGTTGACAAATCTGCTGGTCTTTTTCGTCGTCGGCTGCGTTGCTCTTCCTCGCGTGGTAACCGCCACTGCTCGTCATCGCGCCTTGCCGACAACGAAAAATCCTGCGCATCTTTGTCAACATTTACGTGGGACACGACACTAGCAGGTTGTCGAAAACACCGTGTGGCGCCCTTCGACTTCGCTTCGCTACGCTCAGGGCGAACGGTTAAGTCAAGGAATTCTGATGAAGATTCCGTTCGTCCTGAGCGTAGCGAAGTCGACGGACGCCGGCCCATGTCGCAGGGAGTTTCACCAACCTGCCAGAAGGGAAGAGGGCGGCCGAAGGCCGGGTGAGGCGCCGGACTATCCTATGCCTTCTCGTAGCGCCAGAATCTCCTTCACCCGCGCGGTAACGTCATCCCCCCGGGTCAGGTAGCTGATGATGGCGGCCGCGTCCGCGCCGCTGTTCCAGGTCTGCGCGACGTTCTCGGCGGTGATGCCGCCGATGGCGACGATGGGGATGCGTACCCGCTGCCGCACCGACGCGAGCCTCGCGGGGCCCTGGGACGCATAGCCCGTCTCCTTGGTGCGGGTGGGGAACATCGGGCCGAACCCGATGTAGTCGGCCCCGCCCCGCTCCGCGGCTTCGGCCTGTTCCGGGCTGTGGGTGGAGATGCCGATGAGTTTTTCCCCCACCAGCGGCCGTGCCGCTTCCAGCGGCAGGTCCTCCTGGCCCAGGTGCACGCCGTCGGCCTGGGCGGCCAGGGCGATGTCCACCCGGTCGTTGACGATGAGGAGACAACCCGCGCGGGCGGTGCGTTCGCGGGCGGTGAGGGCCAGGCGCAGGAACTCGTCCGCCGGCAGATCCTTCACTCTCAACTGGAGCACCGATACGCCCCCCGCCAGCATGGCGTCGATCACGGAAGCCACCGGGCGGCCGCCGGTCTGTTCCGGGTCCACGATGGCATAGAGTCGCGACGGCAGACAGCTCACGGTTCCCGCTTCACGGTGATGTGGAGGTCGGTGATCTTCTTCCGCAGGGTGTTGCGGTTGATGCCGAGCAGTTGAGCGGCGCGGATCTGGTTCCCCCGGGTCGCCTGGAGGGTCAACTCGATGAGGGGCCGTTCCACGCGCGCCATGACCGCGGAATGGAGGTTCTCCACCTGGACCCCACGAGTGCGCCGGAAGTAGTCCTCGAGCTTGCCCCGGATGATCTCCTCCAGTGACAGGGTGTCGTAGTCGTTCGACACAGGCTCCGGCGGGCTCGACAGCACGAAGTCCCTTGCCGACAGGATCGGTCCCGGGGACAGCACCGCGGCGCGGATGAGCACGTTCTCGAGCTCCCGCACGTTGCCGGGCCAGTCGTATTGCTGGAGCTCCTTGAGCGCGTCCGGCGACACTCCCGACACCCGTGTCCCCATGTCACTGTTGACCTTGGCGATGAAGTACTCGATCAGCGCGGGCAGATCGGTGCGCCGGTCCCTCAAGGGCGGGATCTCGAGGGGTATGACATTGAGGCGAAAGTAGAGGTCATCCCGGAAACGGCTCTCGTGCACCGCCTTCTCCAGGTCCTGGTTGGTGGCGGCCAGAAGCCGGGCGTCCGACTGGAGCGTTTCCTTGCCACCCACCCGCCGGTAGGATCCGTCCTGCAGCACGCGTAGCAGTTTGGTCTGCAGCTCCAGCGGAAGCTCGCCGATCTCGTCCAGGAACAGGGTCCCGCCCTGGGCCTGCTCGAAGGTCCCCAGGTGCCGTTCCAGGGCGCCGGTGAAGGCCCCCTTTTCGTGGCCGAACAGCTCGGATTCCAGCAGGTCCCTCGGAATCGCCGCGCAGTTCAACGGCACGAAGGGTTTCTCCCAGCGGGCGGAGTTGTAGTGCAGGGTCTTTGCCACCAACTCCTTGCCGGTTCCGCTCTCCCCGTGGATCAGGATGGTGGTGTCGGTGCCGGCAACCTGTCCGATGGTCTTGAAGACCTGCTGCATGGCGGCGCTGGTGCCGATCATGTCGACGCCGGGCTCGTATTTCTTCTTGACCTCTTTCTTGAGGTCGCTGAGCTGCCGGATGAGCCGGCGCCGGTCCAGCGCCCGCTCCACCACCACCATCAACACGTCGAGGTCGAAGGGTTTGGTAAGATAGTCGAAAGCCCCGGCCTTCATGGCGTCGATGGCGTTGCGCATGGTGTTCTGCGCGGTCATGACGATGAACGGCGTCTGAACACCGCGTTTTTTGGCCAGGTCGAGAAGGGCCAGTCCCTCGATATCCGGTAGCTGGATGTCGAGCAGGACGGCGTCGAATGCGGACTCGTCCAGGAGCTGCCGCGCCTCCGCGCCCGTGACGGTGCCGGCCACCCAGTATCCCTGGCCCTCCAGCGCCTTCCGGAGCACGCGGCTCAGGGACTCGTCGTCTTCCACCAGTAGGATACGGCCCTGCTCCATGGCTAGACTTGTTGGGCGGGCAGCGAGACCTTGAACACCGATCCCTCGCCCAGTTGGCTTTCCACTCCCAGCCGGCCCCCGTGTTCCTTGACGGTGCGGTCGCAGATGGCCAGCCCCAGACCGGTCCCGCGCCGCTTCCGGGTAAAGAACGGCGCGAAGATGTCCGGCAGGTCGTCCTCGTCAATGCCCATGCCGTCGTCGCGGAAATCCACGCTGACGAACTTGGTGGCGCCGGAGTGCCCGGAGCGCAGCGAGAAATCCGTTTCGATGCGGGTGGTCACGGTCACGCAGGTAGCCTCGGCCTGCAGCGCGTTCTCCGCCAGGTTGAGAAAGACCTGGATCAGCCGGCTCCGGTCGCCCATGATCATGGGCAGGCTGGGGTCGAAGAACCGCTGGATGCGCACGTTGGCGGCGGCCGCCGTATGGCCCTCCAGCCCCAGCACGTGCTCCAGCACCTCGTGGACGTTCAACGGCTCCACCTGGAGCCCAGTCGGACGCGCCAGATCCAGGAGCTGGTCCAACAGTTGATTGACCCGGTCCACCTCCCGGATCATGATGTCGGTGTTTTCCAGCAGCGACGGGTCGTCGGCCACCTCGGCGCGGATCAGTTGGGCCGCCCCCTTGATACCACCCAGAGGGTTCTTGATCTCGTGGGCCAGGGCGGCCGCCAGCTTGCCCAGCAGGGCCAACCGGTCCGAACGCCTCAGGTCTTCCTCCATGGCCTGTCTCAGGGTGCGGTCGCGCAGGAGCAACACGCTGCCGGCGACCCGGCCGTCATGTTCCCGAAGAGGCGAGACCAGGGCGCTCACGGGGACGCTCTTTCCGCGCGGCTTGAAGAATTTGTTCTCCGCCCGGCTGGTGCTCTCGTTTGGCCCCAGGCTGTTGTCGATCATGTCCAGCAACCACCCGTTGGCGCGAAAGAGGTCGTCGGAGGTCCGTGTCAGCAGTCTTCGGGCGGACAGCCCGGTGAGAATCTCGGCCGCCTGGTTGGCGAAAGACACGCCGCGCGAGCGATCCACCACCATCACGGCATCCTCCAGGCTGGTGAGAATGTCCTGCCAGGAGACTGCCGCCGGAACGTCGCCTGCGTGCGGTTGGGTTGCCATGGGCTGCGGGTTCGACATGGGTCGTTACAGACACCGGATGATAACCGGTGTAGGAGCGGGTTTCAAACCCGCCCGTGCCCGTGCCGTGTCCCGGCTTCAGCTTGCATTACGCGGCATCTATGTGTAAAAGGATAGGCATCGGTGGGCGCCTTGCCCGCTTTTTTATTTGAGGTGCGGATGGCGGCAAGCGAGACAGTGGACCGCCTCTGGGAGATCGTGGATCCGTTGGCCGCGGACGAAGGTCTGGAGGTGGTGGATATCGAGCTCCGGCACGAAGGGAGATCGGGTCGTGTCCTGCGCGTCTACCTGGACAAGTTCGAGAAGCAGGACGAAACCGAGGTCCCGGGGATCGACGAGCTCAGCCGGGTCAGCCGGGAGTTGAGCGACATCCTGGACGTCTACGACATCGTCGCGGGTGCCTATACCCTGGAGGTCTCGTCTCCCGGGATCAACCGTCCGCTCAGGAAACCGGAGCATTTCGCCCGGTTCGTCGGACAAAGGGTCCGGGTCCATACCGGTGAGATGATCGGCGGCCGGAAGAAGTTTCTGGGACCGCTTCACGACACCGCCGGAGAGGGTGTCGTGGTGCTGCAGGACGGGCGGGAAGTGTTCATCCCTTTCGGCCTTATCGTCAAGGCCAATGTCGAGTACGAGTGGGCTTCACCCTGATGCCGGGGTGGGGAGGGAAAGATGCAGCAGGATCTTAATCGAGTCATCGAGCAGGTGACCAAGGAAAAGGGTATCGACAAGGAGATCCTGGTCGAGGCCATCGAGTCCGCCATGGTGTCCGCGGCCAAGAAGACATTCGGCGCGGAGCGGAGTTTCGAGGCGCAGTACAATCCCGATATCGGGGAGATCGAGCTGTTCGAGCCCAGGGTGGTGGTGGACGACGTCGCGGATCCCGAAACCGAGATCGAGCTGGAGGAGGCCCGGGAAACGCTGGACCCGGACGTGGAGCTGGGCGATGAGTTGCTGATGAAGATCGACTCCGCGGTGTTCGGCCGGATCGCGGCGCAGGCGGCCAAGCAGAACATCGTACAGCGTGTGCGGGACGTCGAGCGCGAGATCATCTTCGACGAGTTCAAGGATCGCCAGGGTGAGCTGGTCCACGGCATCGTGCAACGCTTCGAGAAGAACAACATCATCGTGAACCTGGGCAGGACCAATGCGATCCTGCCGGAAAAGGAACAGGTGCCGCGGGAACGGTACCGGCAGGGTGACCGCATCCGGGCGTACATCGTCAGCGTCGAGATGACCAGCCGCGGCCCCCAGATCGTATTGTCGCGGACCCATCCGGGCATGCTGATCAAGCTGTTCGAGCAGGAGGTCCCCGAGATCTACGAAGGCATCGTCGAGGTCAAGGGAGCGGCCCGGGAACCGGGCGGCCGGGCCAAGATCGCCGTCACCTCCAACGATCCCGACGTGGACCCCGTGGGCGCCTGCGTGGGCATGAAGGGGACCCGGGTGCAGTCGGTGGTGCAGGAGTTGCGGGGAGAGAAGATCGACATTGTCCACTGGATTTCGGAGCAGGCCGAATATGTCTGCCGCGCGCTGGCCCCCGCCAAGGTCACCAAGATCCTGCTGGACGAGGACGCTCACAGCATGGAAGTGATCGTCCCCGATGAGCAGCTCTCGCTGGCCATCGGACGCAAGGGTCAGAATGTTCGACTGGCCTCCCGCCTCACCGGCTGGGGCATCGACGCCCGTAGCGAGTCCGAGGCGTATGAGGAGAGCCGGCAGGCGAGGCAGTCGCTGTCCGCCGTGCCCGGCGTGAGCGAGGTGATGGCGGAACTGCTCTTCCAGTCGGGTTACAAGTCGGCCGAAGACCTGGCCGAGGCCGAGCCGGCAACCATCAACGAGATCACGGGCATCGACCTCGAGAAGGCCGTGGTCATCCTGGATGCGAGCACGAAGCACGTGGAGGAAGCCCGCGAGCGGGCGGAACGGGAAGCGGAGGAGGCCGAGCGGGCGGGGGAGGAAGCCGAACAGGCGGGGGAGGAAGCAGGACCGGAAGCCGCGGGCGAAGCGGTGCAGACGGCAGGCGAGTCCGCGGAGGCGACGGCCGCCGCGGCGGAGGAGGATGAGGCGGAGACGAGTCCTCAACAAGGTGCGTAGGGGGTAGGCCGCCGCATGGGATAAATGAGCGCTCGTTCACCGGTACGGACCTGTCTGGGTTGCGGTCAACGTGACGCGAAGACCGCCCTGCGGCGGATCACGATTACGGAGGACGGCCTGCAACCGGAAGAATTCAGGGGACGAGGAGGCTATCTGCATTTCAGCGAGGATTGTTGGCGCGCTTTCCTGAAACGCAAGAAGATGTATCGGGCGTTTCGTCGCGATTTGTCTCGCAAGGATCGAGAGGATCTGGTGGGAAGGCTTCGCGCTCAATGGGGTGGGAAATGAGTAAAGTGAGAGTGCATCAACTGGCCAAGCAGCTCGAGATCGAGCCCAAGGATCTCATTGCCCAACTCGAAAAGATCAGGGTCCGTGGCAAGAAGCCTCAGAGCTCCCTCGAGGACTCGGAGATCGAGGCCGTCAAGGCGGCGATTGCCGCCACCGAGAAGCCCAAGGTCACGGTCGGTGAAGAACGGATCGTGGTCGATCGCATGATCACCGCCGAAGACGAGGACATGGGCGAGGTGCAGGCGCACGAGAAGGTGGTGGAGCGCCGCGTCCGCGCCAATGTCATCCGGCGGCGCAGAAGCACGGTCGAGTTGGTCACTCGCAAGCCCATCCACCCGGTGGAGCCGCCGCCGGAAGAGGAGGAGGCGCCGGCCGAGGAGCTTGCGGCCCAGGCGACGCAGGGGGCCGCGCCCGCGGACGTCACCCCTCCGGAAACACCGCTTCAGGAGACCGGATCTCTCGAAACGCCGCTGGTGGAGGCCACGCCTCCCGAAACGGCGCCGGCGGAGGCCGCGCCCGAGGAGGCCGAGGTCCAGGAGGCCGCGGCTGCGGCGGTCGAGGTCGAGGAGGTCGAATCACCGGCGGTAACGGCCGCCGAGGAGCCCGCGCCGGTTGAAGCAACGGCGTCGGCAACCGCCGAACCGGAGGCCGCGAGCGCCCTCGACGTCCAGGCGCGGACGGAAGAGCCGGCCGCCGGGGAACCGGCTCCCGACGCCCCGGCGCCGGCCGTGGCTGAATCGGCCGCGCCCGCGGCAAACGGCAGCGCCGTTCCCGCGCAGGAGACACCCGGCGAGGTGCGGCCCACCGGCCCCCGAATCCTCGGCCGTATCGATTTGCACCGCAAGGCGACGCCCGCGCCGGCAAAGACCGCGGCCGCGAAGACCGCCACCCCGGGGGGCGCCGGAGAACGGACGGCGCGCGATGGCGCCCAGCAGCCCGCGGCGGCGGAGGCTCAGGACAAGGCCGGCAAGGGGGGCAAGGGCAAGAAGCGGGTCATCCGGAAACAGGAAGTCATCGAGCTCAAGGAACGCGAATTTCGCTCGCCGCGAGGGCGCGTGCTCAGGAAGAAGCGCGCCTTGCCCGGCAAGGAGCAGAAGAAGACCGAGATTACGGTGCCCAAGGCCAGCAAGCGGGTGGTCCGCATGGCCGAGGTCGTCACCGTGGGCGACATGGCCCGATCCATGGGCGTCAAGGCGGGCGAGGTCATCAAGAAGCTCATGGGCCTCGGCATGATGGCCACCATCAACCAGGTGCTCGATTACGACACCGCCACCCTGGTGGGGAACGAGTTCGACTACCAGGTCGAGAATGTCGCCTTCGACGTCGAGACCGCGCTCCAGGGTCAGCACGAGGTCGTGGACCCGAGGGAAGCACTGGAGCCGAGGCCCCCGGTCGTCACCATCATGGGACACGTCGACCATGGCAAGACGTCGTTGCTCGACGCCATCCGCAGCACCAACGTCACCGACGCGGAAGCCGGCGGCATTACCCAGCACATCGGCGCCTACCACGTCCGGCTGGACGGCAGGGGCGTGACCTTCCTCGACACGCCTGGACACGAAGCCTTTACCGCCATGCGCGCGAGGGGCGCCAAGGTCACGGACATCGTGGTCCTGGTGGTGGCCGCGGATGACGGCGTCATGCCGCAGACCATCGAGGCGGTGGACCACGCCCGCGCCGCGGAAGTGCCGATTATCGTGGCGGTGAACAAGATCGACCGCCCCGACGCGGACCCGGAACGGGTCCAGCGCGGCTTGGCCGACCATGGCCTGGTGCCCGAGGCGTGGGGCGGCGACACGATTTTCGTGCCGGTTTCCGCCGTGACCCGCGAAGGATTGCCCGGCCTGCTGGAGATGCTGCTGTTGCAGGCGGACCTGCTGGAGCTCAAGGCCAACCCCAACAAGCTGGCCCGGGGCGCGGTGGTGGAGGCCAAGCTGGAGCGCGGCCGCGGTCCGGTCTCCACCGTGCTGGTTCAGGAAGGGACGCTGAAGGTGGGGGATCCCATCTTTGCCGGGCCGCACCACGGCCGGGTAAGGGCCATGATCGACGATCAGGGCCGCAAGGTGGACCTGGCAACCCCGTCCATACCGGTGGAAATCCTCGGACTCCAGGGAGTACCGCAAGCCGGCGAGGCGTTCTCCGCGCTTACCGATGAGGGCAAGGCCAGGCAGATCGCGGAATACCGCGAGACGGAGCAACGGGAAGCCGAGCTGGCCAAGACCAGCAAGGTGTCGCTGGAAGAGTTCTACGACCAGATCAAGGCCAACGAGGTCAAGGAACTGCGGGTGGTGGTGAAGGGCGACGTCCACGGCTCGGTGGAGGCGCTCAACGAGGCCGTCACCCGGCTGTCCACGGACGACGTCAAGCTCAGGGTCATCCACGGCTCGGTGGGGGGCATCACGGAGAGCGACGTGTTGCTGGCCAGCGCCTCCAACGCCATCGTCATCGGTTTCAACGTCCGTCCGGAGCCCAAGGCCACCAGCCTGGCGACACAGCAGGGCGTGGACCTGCGGCTTTACACCATCATCTATGAAGTCATCGACGACATCCGGTCGGCCATGGAAGGGCTCCTGGAGCCGGTGTTCCGCGAAGAGTTCCACGCCCGTATCCAGGTCCGGGAGGTCTTCAACATTCGCGGCGTGGGTACCATTGCCGGCTGTTCGGTCACCGACGGCAAGATCCTGCGTTCGAGCCTGGTACGCCTGCTGCGGGATCAGGTGGTGGTGCACGAGGGCCGGCTGGCGAGCCTGAAGCGGTTCAAGGACGACGTGCGCGAGGTTGGTACCGGTTACGAGTGCGGCATCGCCATCGACGGTTATCAGGACGTCAAGGTGGGCGACGTCATCGAAGGCTTCGAAAAGGTCCCCATCACCCGCGGACGCCCGCGGGTGGACGGTGGGGCCGCGCACCAGCTCTCGGCGGACCGGTAGGCCGACCCCTTCGACCTCGCAGCGAGATGGCGCCCTTCGACTTCGCTACGCTACGCTCAGGGCGAACGGAAATGAGGCTCCCTTCCGTTCGTCCTGGGCGTAGCGCCGCGCAAGCGGCGCGAAGTCGAAGGGCGCCATCTCGCTGAGAAGTCGAAGGGCACAGGCTTGCAGCCATCTCGACTGGCATGATTGTCGGCGTTCTCAAGCTCGCGCTGATTCTGCATGAGAACCATTCCCTCAAGGGGAAACGGTCGGTCCTGCGGAAGATCCAGTCCCGGGTATCCAATCGGTACAACATCTCGGTAACGGAGTGCGGTGACCAGGAACTGTGGCAGCGTGCGCTGCTGGGGTTCGGGGTCGTCGGCAGCAACGCCAGAATCGTCGAGGCGACGCTGCGGCAGGTGGTCGAGTTCGTGGACCGGTTGGGTCTGGCGGAAGTCGGTGAGTCGGACATCCGCATTCTGCATGAATAGGCGCCGGCGGACGGAGAGTCATTGAGCAATCGTCAGAGGAAAGACAATTCCCGCTCGCAGCGGGTCGGCGACCTGTTGATCGAGTTCGTCTCCCGGCTGCTGTCGGGCACGCTGAATGATTCGCGGGTCCGCGCGGTGACGCTGACGGCCGTGGATGTCCGACCCGATCTCAAGCACGCCAGGATCTACTTCACCGTGCGGGACGGCGAATCGCAGAAGGAGGAAGCGCTCCTGGGCCTGCGCGGAGCCACCGGCTTCATCCGTGGCCGGATCGCCGCCGACCTCAAGCTGCGTTTCGTGCCGGCCATCGAATTCGTCTACGATGAGGCCTCGGACCAGGCCCGGCGCATCGAGGACCTCCTCGACGCGGTCGGACCGAAGGAGTGAGCCCCGACGCCATGCATCTCGACCGGAGCGGCATCCTGCTGGTGGACAAGCCGGAGGGTCCGTCCTCGGCGCGGGTCGTGGCCACGGTGAAACGGCTCACCGGCGCGCGCAAGGTGGGCCACCTCGGCACCCTGGACCCGTTCGCTTCCGGCCTCTTGCCCCTGGCGCTCAACGAGGGGACCAAGATCGCGCAGTATTTCCTGGATGCCGACAAGGGTTACACCGGCGTGATGACCCTGGGGGCCGAGACCGATACACAGGACCGCACCGGCAAGGTGCTGTTCCGGCGCGATCCGCCGCTCCTCGACCCACCGCGGATCGAGTCCCTCCGCGCCGAATTCAGCGGCTGTCTCCAACAGGTGCCGCCGATGTACTCGGCGCTCAAGAAAGACGGCTCCCGGCTCTACGAGTTGGCGCGCAAGGGGATGGAGGTGGGACGGGAGGCCCGTCCTGTCCGGGTGGAGCTCAACCGGTTGCAGCAGGTGGGCCCCGCCGAGCTGGAGTTCGAGCTGACCTGTTCCAAGGGTACCTATGTGAGGACTCTGGCAGCCGACATCGGCCGGTCGCTGGGGTGCGGAGCTCACCTCAGCCGTCTTCGCCGCGTGGCCGCGGGCTCGTTTCGAATTGCCGACGCCGTTGCGCTGGATGAACTTGGAGACCTCGAGGATGTCGATGCCGTTCCGTTGGTATCGTTGAACGACGCCCTGGGCCACCTGGGTTGCGCCGTCCTGGGTGTCGAGGCGGTCGAAAGGCTCAGGCGCGGCCTGCAGGATTCCCTCGCGGCGATCGAGGATCCCGCCGCGGCCGAGACCACCCGCCGGGTGGTGGATCCGGCCGGTGACCTGGTGGCGCTGATAGGGTGGGAGAAGGCCGCGGCGGAATGGCACATCCTGCGGGTTTTCAACCGCTCCCGGTGACCCGGCGGCGTTGCCGGCGCTGGATTCGACAGCTTTACAGGCGCCGGACCCGTATGCTACAAAGCATTTGAAATATAACGAAAGGAAGAAAGAAAAGGGTACAGATGGAATCAGCTAGGGAGCAGACCAGCGAGACGATCAAGCAATTCAGACTTCACGACTCGGACACCGGTTCGCCTGAGGTGCAGGTTGCCATTCACAGCCACCGCATCACTTACCTGACAGAGCATCTGAGAACTCACAAAAAGGACCATCACACACGGATGGGCCTGCTCAGGCTCGTCGGGAAGAGGCGGCGGCTTCTGGACTATCTCAAGAAGACGGATGTCCAGAGGTATCAGACTTTGATCCAGCGGCTGGGTATCCGCCGATAGATGCCCCAGCCACTGGTGTCCCTTCCCGCGTTCTTCTCTTCAGCCCCCACTACCCTCGAGGGTAAGACATATGCACACAAAGATTGAGTTGGATTATTGCGGCCGGCCGCTATGTATCGACCTGGGCAAGGCCGCCGGGCAGGCCGACGGCGCCGCGTTGGTCCGTTTCGGCGAGACCGTCGTCCTTGCCACCGCCGTGGCCTCCAAGGATGTCCGGGAAGACATCGACTTCTTCCCGCTGACCGTCGACTATCAGGAAAAGACGTTTGCCGCCGGGCGGATTCCCGGCGGTTTCTTCAAGCGTGAGGGACGTCCTTCGGAAAAGGAAATCCTCACATGCCGTCTGATCGATCGGTCCATCCGGCCGCTGTTCGCGGGCGGACTCAAGGCCGAGACCCAGATCATCGTCACCGTGCTTTCCGCGGACGGCGAGAACGATACCGACATCGTTGCCATGTTCGGCGCTTCGCTGGCGCTGGAGATATCCGACATCCCCTTCGGAGGCCCGCTGGCGGGCGTACGGGTGGGCAGAATCGACGGCGAATGGGTGATGAACCCGCTCCTGACCGAGGTTTCACGGAGTGACGTCAACATCTTCCTCTCGGGGACCCGGGACGGCATTGTCATGGTGGAAGGCGGCGCGGCCATGGTACCCGAGGACGAGGTGCTGGACGCGCTGTTCCAGGGACACCAGGCGATCCAGCCGCTCCTCGACCTGCAGGAAAAGCTCAAGGACCAACTCGGCAAAGCCAAGCGGGTGCCGCCGCCGGAGGTAAAAGACGAGGCGCTGACGGCCCGTGTGAGGGAGCTCGCCGAGGAGAAGGTCAAGGAAGCGGTGTGCATCGCCGACAAGAAGCAGCGGAACGCCCGCATCGACGAGGTGGGCGACGAGGTCATGTCGGCGGGTTCGGAGGAGTTCCCCGGGCGCGAAAAGGAAGTCAAGGGAGCCTTCAGGTCCGTCGAGAAGTTCCAGCTCCGGGATCTCGTGCTGCAGCAGCGCAAGCGCATCGACGGACGCGGACTCAAGGACGTGCGTCCCGTCACCTGCGAGGTGGGCCTGTTGCCGCGCACCCACGGGTCGGCACTCTTCACGCGGGGTGAGACCCAGGCCCTGGTGGTGGCCACTCTCGGTACGGCGTCCGACGTTCAGCGGATCGACGCGCTCACCGGTGAGCAGTTCAAGAAGTTCATGCTCCATTACAACTTCCCTCCCTTCAGCACCGGCGAGGTCAAGTTTTTGCGCAGCCCCGGCCGGCGGGAGATCGGCCACGGGGCCTTGGCCGAGCGGGCGCTGGCGGCGGTTCTGCCCGCGGACGATGAGTTCCCTTACACCCTGCGCGTGGTTTCGGAGATCCTGGCCTCCAACGGATCGTCGTCCATGGCCAGCGTTTGCGGCGGCTCCCTGTCGCTGATGGACGCCGGCGTGCCGATCAAGGCGCCGGTGGCGGGCATCGCCATGGGCCTGATCAAGGACGGCGACGAGGTGCGGGTGCTCACGGATATTCTCGGCGACGAGGATCACCTGGGCGACATGGACTTCAAGGTGGCCGGGACCCGCGACGGGATCACCGCGCTGCAGATGGACATCAAGATCGACGGCGTGACCCGCGAGGTCATGCGGGAAGCCCTCTATCAGGCCCAGGAAGGGCGGCTCCACATCCTCGACGTCATGGAAGGCACCCTGGCGGAGGCGCGCGAGGAGGTCTCCCAGCACGCGCCGCGCATCACCACCCTGAAGGTCCGGCCGGAAAAAATCCGCGACATCATCGGACCGGGAGGCAAGGTCATTCGCGGCATCGTCGACGCCACCGGCACGAAGATCGACGTGCAGGACGACGGCACGGTGACGGTGGCCGCGGTCGACGAAGCCGGAAGCCGCAAGGCCATCGACATGATCCAGGGGATCACCGCGGAGGTGGAGATCGGCCGGCTCTACAAGGGCACGGTCCGGCGCGTGATGGATTTCGGCGCGTTCGTCGAGATCCTGCCCGGCACCGACGGCCTGGTCCATATCTCGCAGATCGCCGACGACCATGTCCGCCATGTCCGGGACGTGCTCAACGAGGGCGACGAGTTGATGGTGAAGGTCCTTGACGTTGACCGCCAGGGAAAGATCAGGCTCAGCCGCAAGGAAGCCCTCAAGGAAGAGCAGGCATCCTGACGGTCTGACGTCCGGTCCGGTCAATCCTTGTGCCGGGGCGCGAAGGAAACTTCGTCCCCGGCAACGTGCGACGAACCTGCGGGCGGGTTTCAACCCCCCGTGCCCGAATCATCTCCAATGTTCGAAAAGACCGTTCTCGACAACGGCACCAGGATTCTCACGGAGCAACGCTCCGGTACCCGGGCGGTCAGCCTCGGTATCTGGGTGGAGAACGGCTCTCGTCACGAGGAACGCCCGCAGGGCGGACTGTCACACTTCGTCGAGCACCTGCTCTTCAAGGGAACGGCGAGGCGCAGCCCCCAGAAGATCGCCGAAGAGATGGATTCCGTCGGAGGGGTGATCAACGCCTTTACCGGCAGGGAGTCCACCTGTTACTACGCCAAGGTCGTCGACGAGCACCTGCCGCTGGCCATCGATGTGCTGCGGGACATTTTCCTCAACTCGGTGTTCGACCCGGACGAGATCGAGCGCGAGCGTACCGTGATACTCCAGGAGATCGCCTCGGCTGACGAGAACCCCGAGGACTTCGTTCACGACCTTTTCAGCCTCGACTACTTCGGCGACCACCCGCTGGGCCGGCCGATTTGCGGCGAAGTGGAGAACGTAAGCGGATTCAACCGGGACGATCTGGTGGGATTCGTGGCCGATCGCTACCTGCCGGGCCGGATCATCATCGCCGGAGCGGGCAATCTCTCCCACGCCGAGCTCGTAGACGCGGTGGCGGGAGATTTCGGCGCGGTCCCTTCCCGGCCGTTGGAAGCCGCCGGCCCGTCCCCGGAGATCCGCCGAGGACTGCACCTCCACCCGAGAAAGCTGGGACAGGTGCACATCTGCCTGGGCGTGCCCGCGCTGCCCTACGGCGACCGCCGGCACTACGTGGCGCACGTTCTCAATACCCTCCTGGGCGGCGGCATGAGCTCGCGGCTATTTCAGGAGATACGCGAGAAGCGCGGCAAGGCCTATTCGGTCTATTCCTTTCTGTCACCGTACCGGGACGTGGGCTACCTTGGCGTCTATGTTGGCACCAAGGCGGAATGGACCCGGGAGGTCATCGATCTCGCGGTCGAGGAAATGTCCAAGGTGGCCGCGGGCGAGGTCAGCGAGGACGAGCTTGCGCGGGCCCGGAATCAGCTCATTGGAAACTCCCTGCTGGGTCTGGAGTCCGCGGACTCCTGGATGAGCCATATGACCCGAGGCGAGATGCACCACGGCAGGCAGGTGTCACTGGACGAGATCGTCCAAGGCGTCCGCGACGTCTCGCACGACGCCGTTACGGCGCTGGCGCGCGAGTTCTTCCTGGCGGAGGCGATGACCGCCACCGTGCTCGGCGACCTCGACGGACACAGCCTCGAGGGGCTGTCCTTGCCTTCTCCGTAGAGAGAGGGGACAGGGTGGTCCGGCGCCATGGCCGAGGTGAAGGTCCAGATCAAACGGGTACGGCACGGCAAGTCCGCCGTTCCACTGCCCCGTTACATGACCGAGGGTTCGGTGGGACTGGATCTGGCCGCCGCGGTGGAGGAGGAGGTGGTGCTGGCGCCGCTGGAGCGGGCGCTCGTGCCGGCCGGATTCGCCCTGGCGCTGCCCGTGGGTTTCGAAGCGCAGATCCGTCCACGGAGCGGCCTTGCCCTGAAGCACGGCGTGACCCTGGTGAACAGCCCCGGCACCATCGACTCGGACTACCGGGGCGAGGTCCAACTGGCTATCATAAACCTGGGGGCGGAACCGGTGACCATCCGTCATGGTGACCGCATAGCCCAGATGGTGATACAGCGTGTCCCCCGGGTGAGCTGGGAAGAAGTGGACGCGCTTCCGGCATCCGCGCGTGACGCGGGCGGCTTCGGCCACACATCCAAGTAAGATGATCGAACGCTACACACGGCCCGAGATGGCCCGGATTTGGTCCGAGGAGAACCGCTTCGCCAAGTGGCTGGAGGTGGAGATCCTGGCCACCGAAGCGTTGGCCGAGCTGGGCAAGGTGCCCGGGGACGTGCCCGCGCGTATTCGGCGAAACGCGCGCTTCGACGTCGCGCGCATCCGCGAGATCGAACGCGAGGTGCACCACGAGCTGATCGCGTTCCTGCGCTGCCTCGCCGAGTCCATAGGCGACGACGCCCGCTTCGTGCACGTCGGCATGACCTCGTCGGACGTCATGGACACGGGCTTTTCCCTGCAGCTCAAGGACGCCAGCGCGCTCCTGCTGGAGGACGCGCGCACGTTCATGGCGGTGCTGCGGGACCAGGCGCATCATTACAAGGACACGCCCATGATGGGCCGCACCCACGGGATCCACGCCGAGCCCATCACCTTCGGCCTCAAGCTGGCCCTGTGGCACGAAGAGATGGGCCGCAATCTGGCGCGCCTGGAGGGTGCCGTCGCCGAGGTTTGCTGCGGCATCGTCTCCGGCGCGGTCGGCACCTACGCGCAGGTGCCCCCGGAGGTCGAGGCGTACGTGTGCAAGGCCGCGGGCCTCACACCGGATCCCGTGTCCAACCAGATCATCCAGCGCGACCGCCACGCCTACTTCTTCAGCGTCCTGGCCGTGCTGGCCAGCTCCATCGAGAAGTTTGCCGTGGAGGTCCGCCACCTCCAGCGCACCGAGGTTCTGGAGGCCGAGGAACCCTTCGCCGCGACCCAGATGGGGTCGTCCGCCATGCCCCACAAGCGCAACCCGATCCTGTCGGAGAACGTTTCCGGCCTGGCGCGGCTGGT
>Ga0209754_1002142_pt1 | contig 16764 bp, 15 predicted proteins | sample MesohylBB_FD_187295 | JGI IMG/M metagenome (GOLD analysis project Ga0209754, IMG submission 187295) | Host-associated microbial community of the marine sponge Aplysina aerophoba from Gulf of Piran - sponge mesohyl, lysed by bead beating... | ecosystem: Host-associated > Porifera > Sponge >... | reverse complement strand
CGCGCCATCGAGAGCCGCTGGGGCGTGTCCGCCTACGACAACTTCGGCAGCGTGGAGACCGGTTCCCCGACGTTCGAGTGCGAGGAACGGAGCGGCTACCACATCAACGAGGACGCCTACATCTTCGAGGTGCTGGATCCGGCCACCCACGAACCGGTGCCGCCGGGCAGCGAGGGCGTGCTGGTGGTCACCTGCCTCTTCAAGGAGGCGGCGCCGGTGATCCGCTACAACATCGAGGACCTGTGCGAGTTCATCGACGACGGCTGCGGCTGCGGCCGCACCTTCCGGCGCATCTCCAAGCTCCGGGGCCGCCTGAGCGACATGGTCAAGGTGAGCGGCATCCCGTTCTATCCCACCTCGGTGGAGACCGCGCTGGAGCGTCTACCCCAGCTCACCCGGGAGTACCTGGTCACCGTGGACCGCGTGGGACAGCGGGACACCCTGACGGTGGAGGTGGAAATGCGGCCGGGCTGCGAGGCCGGCGCCGCTATCAAGCGACAACTGGAACGCGAGCTCAAGGTGGCAACGAGTCTCACCATGGAGGCCGTGCTGCTCACCCCGGGTGAGTTGGGCCAGTCCCTGGGCGTCGAGGACCGCATCAAGGTGCGGCGTATCCGGGACAAGCGGACGACGTAGTGCATCGGGCCTCGGGAGCGCCTCATCGCGGACCTCGAATACGGCGCTGTTCCCGCTTGCAATCGACTGCCGGGCACCTTACGTTTTGCCTCATGATTTTCGACGACAATCGCGGCTTTATCGACGCTCTCCGGCGCTCCGGCGACCTCGTGGAGGTGGAGAAGGAGGTCACCTGGGACCTGGAGCTCGGGGCTATCAGCCGGCTGGCCTGTGAGAAGGATGGCCCGGCGGTGTGGTTCAAGCGTGTCACGGACTATGTCGGCGAGGTCTCGGTTTTCGTCAATCCGGTCGCCACCTGGCGCCGCATCGCCATCGCCCTGGGGCTCCCGGCCACCGCCACGGTGCGGGAGATCTACGAAGCCTACGAGAAGGGGGAAGGCAACCCCATCGAGCCGGTTGAGGTCAAGGAAGCGCCGTGCAAGCAGGTGATTCGCCTGGGCTCCGACGCCGACCTTTTCGACCTGCCCACGCCCATGCTCCACGAGGGCGACGGCGGACGCTACCTGGGCACCTGGGACCTGGTGATCTCGAAGGACGTGGACAGCGGCTGGGTCAACTGGGGCATGTACCGGTTCATGGTCTACGACGCGCACCACTTGACCGGCTTTCCGCGCCCCACGAGCCACCTGGGCAAGGTCTTTCAGGAGCACTACGTGGCCCGGGGGAAGCCCATGCCCCTGGCCATCGCCATCGGCACGGATCCGCTGTCACACTTCGCCGCCGCCGCCACCTACGCCCTGGGGGGCGACGAGGCGAGCCTCGCCGGGGGTCTGCGCGGCCGGCCGGTGGAGATGGTCCGTTGCGAGACCAACGATCTTCTGGTGCCGGCCCATTCCGAGATCGTCATCGAGGGCGAGGTCTTGCCCGACCGGGTGGGACTGGAGGGTCCTTACGGCGAGTACCCGGGTTACCGCACCGGCGAGATGGGCAACGGCATCCTGTTCCGGACCACCGCCGTCACCCACCGGAAAGACCCCGTTCTCACGGTGGATGCCACCGGTTACAAGGACGACAGCTCGACGGTGACCGCGCTGTCGGGCGCCCTGGCCATCAAGCGCAGGCTCGAGCGCCACGGCGTGCCGGTGCGGGACGTCTACGTGCCGCCGGAGGGCGCCGTGCACCTGGCGGTCATGAGCGTGGACTACGGCGGCCAGGAGGTGGCCCGGAAGGTGCTTCAGGTGCTGACCTCGCGCCGGGCGCTCTTGTCGAAGCTCTTCCTGGTGGATACCGACACCGACGTGTACGACATGGGCAAGGTCCTGCACGCCTTCTCGACCAAGTGCCACCCGGCCAACGGCATCCACGTGATCCACTACGAGGGGCGCGCCAATACGCTGACCCCCTGCTACAGTCAGGCGGAACGGGCGGCGCAAAAGGGCGCCACCGTGCTGTACGACTGCACCTGGCCGGGGGAATGGTCGCGGGAGTGGGAGACGCCGGTGAAGGCGACCCTGGACTCGATCTTCTCCAAGGAGGTGCAGGAGAAGGTGCTGAAGAACTGGAGCGAGTATGGCTTCAAGCAGTGAGCGCGCCTGGGACACCTTCGTGCGCCGGCCGGGGGATCTCAAATGCGGCGGCGAGGCGCCGCTGGTGCTGAGGGACCTGAGACCGGGCCGCGGCAAGTACGGACTCCGGCACGTGGTGGGCATCGTCCGCGAGGGCGACGGCCCTGGCGACCTGCTCGTGGTCCGCACCGTGGTGGGCGTGGTGCTGCCCGGGTCCTATACCGTCGAGATCGTCCGGGAGCTGCCCCAGGAGATCGCCGGCACGCCGTACCAGGACTTCTACGGGGCGTTGCAACGGGCGGCCGAGCCGGAACCCGCGTAACGACACTCCTCCTGATCGATACCCCGCCGATTCCCGCCTTCTGTCCGGCCGCGGGTGCATGTCTGTCCCGGTGTCACCGGACCGGAGCGCTTCACTGCTGGACGCCGTGCGGGTCCAGCGCGTCCCGAAGACCGTCCCCGATATAGTTGAACGCCATGACGGCGATGAAGATCAGGACGCCGGGGATCAGGATCCACGGGTGGAAGCGGATCTGCGCGATATCCATGGCGAGGGCCAGCATGTTGCCCCAGGAGGCCTCCGGGTCCTGGATGCCGAGGCCGATGAGGCTGAGGCCCGATTCCCCAAGAATGTAGCCCGGAATGGACATGGTCGCGGCGACGACGGCGTAGGAGAGCGTGTTGGGCAGCACGTGGCGGATGATGATGCGTGAATGGGGAACACCCATGGCGCGCGCGCTGGTGACGTAGTCCATTTCGGTGATGGACAGGACGAGGCCGCGGATGATCCGCGCCAGGCTGGCCCAGCCGATGAAGCTCAGGATGACCACGATGGCGAGGTATGTTTCGAACGATGACCAGTCCGCGGGAATCGCCGCACGCAGGGCCAGGAGGAGGTAGAAGGCCGGCATCATCATCAGCATCTCGCACAGGCGCTGAATGAACATGTCCGTACGTCCGCCGAAATAGCCCGAGGCGCCGCCGATGAGCATTCCCAGGACGAACGTGATGGCCACTCCGATCAGCCCCACGGATAGCGAAACGCGGCTGCCGTACAACAGGCGGGAAAGGACGTCGCGCCCGAAACTGTCCGAGCCGAGCAGGAAAAGCATGGGCCGGTTGGGGTCGTTCTCGGAGATGTTCTCCACGCCGCGCAGGCCGAACAGGTGCAGCCGGGTCTCGATGAGTCCCAGGAAACGGTGGCGATCTCCGGTGACGAAAACGCCGATGGGATAGGTGGCGCCGGGGGTTTCGCGATAGACCTTGCGCTGGTTCTGGTCGAATTCGAAGGCGCTGTTGCGGATGTAGGGCCACCTCAAGCCGTCCTCGTCGGAGAAATGGATCCAGGTGATCATGGGCGGATGATAGGCCTTCTTCCGGGCGCTGGCGGCATAGTGATAGGGCGCCAGAAAGTCCGCGAAGATGGCGGCGCCATAGAGGACCACGAGGATCCAGAATCCCAGCATGGCGAGACGGTTGCGCCGCAGACGTGAGAGAGCGCGCCGGAGCGGAGAGTGGGATCCGGGAGTCGTGCGCGTTTCGCGGCTGGCCTTGTCGGAGTCGGGGGGCATGGCAGCTACCTGTAACTGATGCGCGGGTCAACCCAGGCCAGCAGGATGTCGGCGAGCAGGTTGCCGATGATCAACAACACCCCTCCGGCCAGAGAACTGGCCATTACGACGTAGATATCGTACGAACGCACCGCCGTAAGCATCAGTTGCCCGATCCCCGGGTAGCCGAAAACGATCTCCACCAGAGCCGAACCGCCGATGATTGTGGGCAGCAGAGAGCCGAAGCCCGCCACGAACGGGGTGATGGCGTTCCTCAGGATGTGCTTGTAGTTGACCATGGCATTGGAGAGGCCCTTGGCCCGTGCGGTGACGACGAACTGCATGTGGCTCTTGTCGAGAAACTCCGCCCGCAGCACGCGGACCAGCGCCGCCATGGAGCCGGTGCCGAGCACGAGCACCGGCAGGACCAGGTGACGGGCTACGTCCATCATCCGTCCCCACGTATCGAGTTCATGGTAGTTCGCCGACGTGAGCCCGCCGATGGGAAGCCATTCGTACAAAGGATTGTTCGGGTTGAAATCGTAGGTCAGGGTCACGGCATAGAGCAGCAACAGCGCGAAGAAAAACGAGGGGATGGCCATGCCCATGTAGGCCATGAAGCCGAACGCCTTGTCGCTCCAGGAGTAGGGATGCGTGGCCGAGTAGATGCCGATGGGCAGCGACAGCAGCCACGTGAAGAGAATGGCCAGGACGTTCAACAGCATGGTGTTCTTGAGAAAAGGCCACATGGTGGTCCACACGGGCTGGCGGTTGGCGATGGATTTGCCGAAATCGGGCATGCCGATGCGGAAACCGCTGCCGGCTTTCACGAGCCGGATCTCGTCCACGAAGAGGGAACCGGGGACGTCGCCGTGGAACGAGATCGGACCCATGCGCGTGGTATCCACGCCCGCCGCGTGGAGCTCGGCGAGGTCGACCGCCAACGACGTGGTGGCGTTGCCGGTCAGGAGCAACTCGGTGGTGTGGGCGTTCGAGTCCACATCCTGGAAGGACACGGACACCGTCATCGGCGGCAGCGGTTCCGGGACGATCCTGAAGGTCACGCGGTCACAGCGGGCCGGCTCCGCCAGCCCGGGCGGAAAGGCATTGCGGACCAGCGCCAGGCGCCGTGCCGGATCCAGGGTGTGACGCGTCGTGGCCAACACCGTATCGCCGGAGTGATAGGCGACCTCCAGCACCGCCGGTCTTCCGCCGCGCTGCCGGGCGAAGAGGAACAGCCCCTTGAGTCTGTTCCGGTCCGCGCCGAAGCGGGCGTAGTCGGCGTCGGTCAGCGCCACCGAGGCCGGTTCGGCCGTGCCGACCCTTCGGCGCTCCTGAAAAGCCTTTCCCTCCCGGTCCTGGATGCGCAGGAAGATGTCGGCGCCGCCGGCCCGGTCGTTGCGGAGTTCCATTTCGATGGAGCGAAACTCGTCGCGGGACCAGTGGTTCCAGGCGCGTTGGCTTGCCGCGTTGGGGTTGTCCGTCTTTCGCAGTACGCCGAGGCCTCCGGGCCCGTCGAAGTTGAACCCGAGCCCGAAGCTGCCGTCCGCCTGCACCGGGACGAGGACCGGCGTGGCGTTGCCGGTGATCTTGTAGGCGCTACGGTTGGCGGCCAGATCAGCGTACTCGAAATCGGCGATGCGAACGCGCTCACGGGCGAAACGAACGTCGAACAACACACCGCGCAGCCACCGCGAGTACTGGGTGACCCAGCCCTTGTCGGCGCCGAACTCGCGTTTCCACTGGCGCAGTTGCCGCTGGTCGAGATCGGGTTGCAGCGCCCACTGGTCGAAATAGTCCCCCGGAGCGATCTGGATGATCATGAAGATCACGAAGGTCAGGGCGAACAGCGACGGAATCGTGATCAGTAGCCGCCGTACGATGTAGGTCGTCATGGTCGAGTCATCCCGGACCAGAACGGTAAACGGGTCACTTCAGGTAGAGCCGTCGTACGTCGAACAGCCCGAACAGGGTCGGCGTGACATTGGCGAAGCGGTTGCGGATGGCCGTGATGCGCTCGGCCAGCGCGGTGTAGACGACGGGCACGTTGTCGGACGCGATCTGCTGGAACTCGTGGTAGATGGCAACCCGCTTCTCGTGCTTCAGCTCGCGGCTGCCGCTCACGAACAGCTCATCGATCCGCCTTTCCCACTCGGTGGCCGGCTCCTCCTGGTTCGGGAACCACAGGTGAAGCCGTTCGCCGGAATGCCAGAAGTTGATGCCGTGATGGGGCTCCACGCCGCCCGTGAAGCCGATCACGATAGCGTCCCAGTCGTAGGTGCTGGTGAGTTGGGACACCAGGGTGTTGAATTCCAGGAATCGGAGGTTCACCCGGATGCCGATTCTTGCCAAGTCCTGCTTGATGATCGTGCATACCCGTTCCCGCACCGTATTTCCGGAGTTGGTGGCCAGAGTGAAGACGATGCTGTTGCCTTCGGCATCTTCCCGGACGCCGTCGCCGTCAACGTCGAACCAGCCCAAACCGTCGAGCAGGGCATTGGCCTTGCCGATGTCGTACGGGTACCGGGTCACGTCCGGGTTGTGGAAGTCGCCGGCGGCGGGGCTGACCGCGGCCCACTGCGGATAGCCGAGGCCGTTCATGACGTTGTCGATGATGCTGTCCTTGTCGATGCTGTGGGCCACCGCCTTCCTGAAAGCCGACGTGCGGAACCACCCCAGCTTGACAGGATCGACGAACGGCGTGTCGTGCTTGGGATTCTTGCGGGCGTTCATGTTGAGGGCGAGGAAGGTGGTACCGAAGTTCGGCCCTCGCTTGAACAGAGTGAAGTTCTTGGCCGCTTCCTGCGGCTTCAGGATCGGAAAGTGCTCGCCGGTGACGTTCAGGAAATCGGTTTCGCCGGCCTGGAATTTCAGCAGCGAGGTGGCCAGGTTGGGCACCACCAGGTAGACGATCCGGTCCAGGTAGGGCAGGGGGTTTCCGGCCGTGTCCTTTTGCCAGTACCGCGGGTTCTTCCCGAGGACGATGCGTTCTCCCGCGTCATAGCGCTCGATGGTGAAGGGACCGGTGCCGATGATGTCGCCGGGGGCGGTGCCCACGTCCCAGGTGGACGTGAAAGTGCCGTCGTCCACGTGCCTTTCCAGGATGTGTCTGGGATAGATGGAGGTGCCCATGCTCCGCAGGAAGGGCGCGAACGGTACCGGCAGGGTGAAGCTCACGGTGTGGTCGTCGATCTTCTCGGCCTTGACCTGGCCCCGTTTCCAGGTCTGCGTCGCGGCATCGCGATAGCGGATGGTAAGGCCCGGCCGAGCCGAGGCGGGGATGTCGTCGTTGTAGATGACTTTCGCGAACGTGAAGATGACGTCGTCCGCGGAGAAGGGCGCCCCATCCGCCCACGTGACGCCCTTGCGAAGGAAAAATGTCCAGACGAGCCCGTCCTCGGACGACTCCCAGCGTTCGGCCAGGCTTGGCTCGACCTCCGAGGTCAACCAGGAGGTCTCGACAAGCCCTTCGAACACGTAGTCGAGAATCTCGGTGGAGGAGGTCTCCGTCGAGATGGCCAGATTGAACGTCTTCGGGCCGGAGATCGTAGAGTACGTCAGCGTACCCCCCGGCTTACCGATCTCGTAGCGGAAGTCCGAGGCGTTTTTCTTGAGCCGCTCGACCAGTCCGAGGTCGCGGGAATGGACCGGTTGCGGCGCCGCGAAGAACAGAACCGTTGCGACTGCCGCGAGAGCGAACATGGATCGCGTGGGTCGAAACATTGTCATCCAGGAACTATATGCCGCTACGGTCCGTTTGCAAGTGAATGCACAGGGTTCGGGCGGAGGGACGCCAACCTTGCCGGGAACCGCGCCACTTGACGAGGGCAGACCGTCAGTCTACCGTAACTCGTTGAACTGACACGAGGTCGCGTCGAAGCGCACGCTGGACATGCGCGGCCGGCAACTCCGGGATGGAAGGGGTTCCTGATGGCTGAAGAGGACGTACGGGTCCTGACCAACGAAGACATGGAAGGTCTTCTCGACATGGGGGAGATCGTGGAGGCGGTGGAGACGGCCTACGGGGAGCTTGGCCGGAAGATCGCCGAGGGGATGCCCCGGCGCCGGCTGCACATGCCGCAGGAGGGCCTGGAGCGCACCTGGTACTGGCTGAATGTGATTCCCGGGGCGGTGCCGGCCTTCGACACGGCCGCGGTCCGCCTCGATTCGTCCCAGATCCGGTTCCGCAACGTCGGCGGCGCCAGCCGCATGGAGTTTCCCGGCGACTTCTCCGGCTTCGTCATGCTCTTCAGCATCAAGGAGCGCGCGCTCAAGGGCATCGTCCACGACCACTACCTGTCGGCGCTCCGGGTCGGGGCCACCAGCGGGGTGGCGGCGAAGTATCTGGCCCGGGAGGACGCGTCGGTGCTGGGCATTTTCGGCAGCGGCACCCAGGCCCACGGCCAGGTGTCGGCCTTTTGCGCGGTGCGAAAGATCCGGGAGGTGAAGGTGTTTTCGCTCCGGGAGGAGAACCGTCAGCGCTTCGCCAGGGAAGTAACCGAGCGCTACGGCGTCAAGGCCCGGGCGGTGCGACGTCCGGAGGACGTAGTCCACGACTCGGATATCGTCGTCACGGCCACCAACTCCGGCGACCCGGTGTTCGACGGCGACTTGCTGGAGCCCGGCACGCACGTCGTCTCCATGATCGGCCCGGACTGGTTCGACAAGCGCCGGGAGCTGGACGACGCCGCCATCGAGGCCTGCGACCTCATCGTGGTGAACTCCAAGGAGCAGGTGGAGATCGACGAGCAGCCCGAGCTGATGTCGCCGATCAGGAAGGGCATCATCGGCTGGGAGCAGATTCACGAGTTGGGCGACCTGGTGATCGGCAACATCGCCGGCCGCACCACCGCCTCGGAGATCACGCATCACAACAACAACTGCGGCATGGGCGTGCAGTTCGCCGCCATCGGCCACCTGGTGCTGGAGGAGGCGAAGAAACGAGACCTGGGCACGCGGCTGCCGGTGGATCTCTTCATGACGCGGCGGACGGATGTGTCTTCCCCCTGAACCGCACCGGAGTTCTCCATGGCCACGACCCTGAGCATCGACCCCCAACACCTGAAAGGCCGGCACGTGGACCGCGCCGTCGAGGTGCTCCGGCGCGACGGCGTCATCGTCTACCCCACGGACACCATCTACGGCCTGGGCTGCGACGTCACCAGCAAGGGTGCGGTGGAGCGCGTCCGGCGCATCAAGGGGCGCGAGGCCAACAAGCCGATGTCCTTCGTGTGCTCGGACCTGGTCCAGGTGAGCCGGTACGGCCACGTATCGAACTTCGCGCACCGGATCCTCAAACGGTTCCTCCCGGGCCCCTACACCTTCGTCCTCACCGCCACCAAGGAAACGCCCCGGGTGTTCCAGTCCAAACAGAAGACCGTGGGTATCCGGATTCCCGATCACCCGGTGCCGCTGGCGCTGGTGGAGCAGCTCGGCAACCCCGTGGTCAGCACCAGCGCCAACGAGAGCGACGAGGAGGTGGTGACCAACCCGGCAGACCTCGAACGGATCTTCGGCCACCGGGTGGACCTCATCATGGAGTGCGGCACCCTCCCGGTCCTGGCCTCCAGCGTCATTTCTCTTGTCGATGACACCATCGCGATCCTGCGCGAAGGGCAGGGGGATCTCAGCTACTTCAAGAGCCTCGTCTGATCCCGACGCTGGAGTTCCTTCACCGCATTTACCGTCTGCACTGGCCAGCCCGTCGGCCTTTGTTCCGCGCCTTTGCGGCCCCTGTCACGTTGACACTGGTGTCGCGCGTGTGGCATACGGGGGCCACGCCAAGCAAGCAAGGAGGTGCCCCATGCGAGCAAAGCGTCTTACGACAGTACTCGTGGCAGCGGTCGTCGCGCTGGCCCTGGGCTTCCCGGGTCCGGCGGTTTCGGCGGACAAGTATCCCAGCAGGACCATCACCTGGCTGATCCCCTACGGTCCGGCGGGTGGTTTCGATCTTCACAGCCGCGCCATGATCGTGGGCATGAAGAAAGCCCTGGGCGTCAACATCATCATCCGGAACCGGCCGGGGGCCGGCGGCAACGTCGCCTGGAACCTCACCTGGGGCGCCAAGCCCGACGGCTACACCATCTCCACCGTCAATATTCCCGGAGCTATTATCTCGGAGTTGTTCCACGAACCCAAACCACAGTACCGGTTGAAGGACTTTTCCTGGATCGGGCAGATCTCGGCCGGACCGTATATTTTTGCGGTTGGAGCCAAGACGCCGTTCAAGACCCTGCAGGATATGCAGAAGGCCAAGGAATTCCTGACCACGGGCTCGGGGGTGGGCGGTACGGACTGGATTACGGCAACCCTGTCGGGAAAGGTCATGAAGTTCCCCCTCAGGCATATACTGGGCTACCCGAGCGCGCCGGCGTCCAACATGGCCATCGTCAAGGGAGAGGGCCACGGCCGTCCTCTCGGCCTGGACTCCCCGGGCCAGATGGCATTCATCCATGATGGCACCATGAGGCCCATGTGGGTCTACCTGGACAAGCGCGATCCGGACTTCCCCGATGTCCCCACGGTGGGGGAGTTGGGTTATCCGGGCCTGTCGGTGCTTGCCTCTCACCGGGTGGTGACGGCTCCTCCCGGCATGCCCAAGGACCGCCTGGCCCTGCTCCAAAAGGCGTTTGACGCGGCTACCAAGGACCCGGACGTTTTGTCGCGGTTCAAGAGGATGAAGGCGCGGATCGACCCCGTGGTCGGTCAGGACTGGAACAACATGCTCAATAACTTCTACGGCCTGATCCAGGACAGCGGCGACGTCTTCAAGGCGGCGCTGAAGAAATAGTGAAGCATTGCGGACGAGAGGCGGAAGAGGGTGTATGCGGAAGAAAGACCGGGAGCAGGCAGCCGATCAACAAGGAGGGACCGATGTTACGTAACTTGATACGAATAGGGTCTTTGTTGGCCGTCCTCGGGATGGCCGTTCCAGCGTACGAAGCATCGGCCCAGAAAGGGACCTGGCCGGAGAAGGGCAAGACCATCACGTGGTTGATCCCCTATGCTCCGGCGGGCGGGTTCGATCTTCACAGCCGGGCCGTGAGCGTCGGCTTGAAGAAAGCCCTCGGCGTCAACGTCATTCTGAGGAACCGGCCGGGCGCCGGCGGAACCATTTCCTGGAACCTCCTCTGGAAGGCCAAGCCCGACGGCTACACTATCGGGACCGTCAACATCCCCGGGGCCATCGTCTCCGAACTGTTCAACGACCCCAAGCCGGTTTACAAGCTGAGGGAGTTTTCCTGGCTCGGACGGATCTCGTCCGGCCCCTACGTGTGGGCGGTGGGCGCCAAGACCCACTTCCAGAACCTCAAGGACTTCCAGGACGCCAAGGAGGTCCTTCTCACCGGCACCGGGGTAGGCGCTACCGGGTGGGTCACCAACTTGTTGACAGCCAAGGTCATGGGGTTCAACCCGAAGTTCATCCTCGGTTATCCGGGCGCTCCGGCCGCCAACATGGGAATCGTCCGAGGGGAAGGCCACGCCAGGGCCCTGGGCCTGGATTCGCCGGGCCAGATGGTGTTCGTGGAGGACGGCAACATGAGGGCCATGTGGGTCTACCTGGACAAGCGTGATCCCAGGTACCCCGACGTCCCCACCGTGGGGGAGCTGGGCTTTCCGCAGCTCAGGGTCCTCGCCTCTCACCGCGTGGCGACCGCTCCGCCGGGTATGCCCAAGGACCGGCAGGCGATCCTACAAAAGGCGTTCGAAACGGCGCTGAAGGATCCGGAGGTGATTGCACGGTTCGCGAAGATGAAAGCCAAGTTGTCTCCGGTCGTGGGCGAGGACTGGAACAGCATGCTTGACGGCTTCTACGGCCTGATCAACCAGTACGGAGATATATTCCGGGAAGCCCTGCAGAAAAAGAAATAACCGGGCTTTCCCGAGTCACAGTCGACCCCTACCGGCCGGGACGCGCCGGCATGGTTTCTCCATGCGTGCGGCCCGGCCGGTCGCGTGTCGGGCGTAGAGACCCCGAACAATCCGGACCCGGAAGGAATGTCTCGATGAGGAGCGCCTACGGCTTCAAGATCCCCGAAATCGATCCGGAACTGACCCGTGTCGGTCCCGGCACGCCCTGCGGCGAGCTTATGCGCCGTTATTGGCAGCCGGTGTGCCTGTCCCGCGACCTGGGAGATCTGCCCAAGCGAATACGCATCATGGGCGAGGACCTGGTCGCTTTCCGGGACGGCGAAGGCCGGCCGGGGCTGCTCTTCTTTCGCTGCAGTCACCGGGGCACTTCCCTGGAATACGGCCGGGTGGAAGATCAGGGACTTCGGTGCTGTTACCACGGATGGCTGTATGACGTGGAGGGCAACATCCTCGACATGCCGCTGGAACCTCCCGGGAGCCAGGTCAAGGATCACCTCAAGCACCCGTGCTATCCGGTGCAGGAATTCGGCGGCCTCGTCTTCGCCTACATGGGGCCGTTGGAAAAGATGCCGGAGTTGCCCAAGTACGATGCGTGGGTACACGAGGGAGGGAAGTTCCACGCCCGATTCGGTCCCCGGATAGGCGGCTCCGTAGACTGCAACTGGCTCCAGACCGAGGAAAACCTCATGGATGCGCTGCACACGGTGTGGCTGCATACGCTTCACAGCGGCTCCCAGTTTCCCACCCAGGTGTTCACCTCGCTACCGGAAGAACTCAGGTACGAAGAGACCGAAATGGGCATGCGCTTCGTCATGGTCCAGAAGCTCGAAGGCGGCAAGTGGGCCGAGTTGATCTGCGAAATGGTCATGCCCCTGAACGCTCACCTGGTCTACACGAGCGAACTCAAGACCACGAAAGTGAACCAGGTCTCCTTTTGCGTTCCGGTGGACGACACCCACGTCAGGTCGGCCAACATCCGCTGGATGCCGGCGGACGAGGATGAGACCCTGTTGAGCGGGCGCGCGAAGCTGGCGCCGGGAGGGCGGTCCGACACGAGCTACGAGTACGGCCAGCGCCACCCCGACGACAAGGAAGCCCAGGAAGGCCAGGGCGAAATCGCCAACCATCGGCTCGAGCATCACGTCACCTCGGATGAAGGCGTGCTGATGTTCCGCCGGATCCTTCGGACGGCCATCGAGGCGGTAAGGGAGAACAAGGATCCCAAGGGGATCATACGGGATCCTCAAAAGGCCGCCTGCGTGCCCACGACCGCAGGGGCCAGAGTATGGGAAGAGGGCGGGAGACGGACGCGGGCAGGTTGATATATGGCGGAGTACCATGCACATTGGGAAGCAACTCGACTCAGCAAGGAGGTATTCAGTTTTGCGAAAAGTAATCGGACTCGTTTCTTTGTTGGCCGTCCTCGGGATTGCCGTGGCCACGCAAGTGGCATCGGCCCAGGACAAGTACCCCAGCAGGACCATTACCTGGCTTATTCCCTATGGACCGGCAGGCGGTTTCGACCTCCACAGTCGCGCCATATCCGTGGGGCTGAAAAAGGCCCTCGGCGTCAATGTCATCATCCGCAACCGGCCCGGCGCGGGCGGCAACATCGCCTGGAACCTCACGTGGGCCTCCAAGCCGGACGGTTACACCATCTCCACCGTCAACATTCCGGGCGCCATCGTCTCGGAGTTGTTCGACAACCCGAAGCCTCATTACAAATTGAAGGAGTTCTCCTGGATCGGACAGATCTCGGCCGGGCCGTATGTCTTCGCCGTCGGCGCGAAGACGCCGTTCAAGACGCTGGAGGACCTGCAGAAGGCCAAGGAGGTCCTGATCACGGGCACGGGAGTCGGCGGCACGGCCTGGGTGACCGAGGCCCTGACCGCGGCGGTGCTGAAGTACAACCATCGTTTCATACTGGGCTATCCCAGCGCACCCGCGTCCAATATGGGCATCGTGCGCGGCGAGGGCCACGGACGCGCCCTGGGCCTGGATTCACCGGGACAGATGCAGTTCGTTCATGACGGCCATCTGCGGCCCCTGTGGGTGTATCTGGAGAAGCGCTCGCCGGACTTTCCCGATGTGCCGACCATCGGCGAGCTGGGACATCCGGAGTTGACGGTGCTGGCCTCCCACCGGGTGGTGACGGCGCCCCCGGGCATGCCTAAGGACCGGCTGGACATCCTCCAGAAGGCGTTCGATGCCGCCACCAAGGATCCCGAAGTGCTGGAGCGCTTCGCCAAGATGAAGGCCAAGATCGAGCCCGTGGTAGGTCAGGATTGGGTGAACATGCTCAATGGCTTCTATGATCTGATCGCGGACAACGGGGAAACCTTCAAGAAGTCGCTGAGCAAGAAGAAGTAGTCGAGCCGCCCGTCAGGGAGGAAGGAAGCGGGAGACTGTATGCAGACCGTGAGACTCTACAGCGGAGACGACGGGGAGTCCCATTTCGAGGACATCGAGTTCAAGTTCGAGCCGGATCGCCAGATGGAAAGCACGTCCCTGGGGGCAGCCAAGAGCGTGAACGTGCGGCGTGTGCCGCCGGGCGTGCTGCTGGAGTGGCATCCGGCGCCCCGGCGGCAGTACCTGTTCACCCTTTCGGGGGCTTGGGACATCGAATGCGGCGGCGGTGAGGTGCGGCGGTTTCAGGCCGGCGACATCATGCTCGCGGACGACCTCACTGGCCGCGGGCACCAGAGCCGGGTGGTCGGCGACGAGCCCCACGTCTTTGCCGTGGTGCCGCTGGCGGACTGACCCGGCCAGCCTACGAACCATCGACGGCGGCGGAGGCGCCGCCGTCGACCACCAGCGCCGTGCCGGTGACGAAGGACGACTCCTCGCACGCCAGGAACAGGATGGTGCTGGCCACCTCCCGGGGCTCCGCCCAGCGTTTCATCAGCGTGTGTTGAGCGCCCGTGCGGCGCAGTTCTTCCTCGCTCACGCCACGGGCCTTGGCCCGCTCGATGTGGAAAGGGGTGATGGTGGGGCCGGGACAGACGGCGTTCACCCGGATCCCGTGCCCGACCTCTTCAATGGCCATGGTGCGGCTGAGGCTCACCACCGCGGCCTTGGTCACGTCGTACTGTCCCATTCCCGCCCGTCCCGCGACCCCGAAAACCGAAGAGACGTTGACGATGCTGCCGCCGCCCCGTGAACGGAGCAGGGGAATGGCCGCCTTGCAACAGTGGACCGTGGCCATGAGGTTGACCGCCAGGATGGATTCCCAACTGCCCGCATCGGCATCCGCCAGGGCGCCGTACACGCGGATGCCAGCGACGTTGACCAGGATGTCGAGTCCGCCGAAGTGTGCCGACGCGGCGTCGACCGCGCGGGTCACCTGTGCCTCGTCACTCAAGTCGGCCGCCATGGGCATAATATCACACGACGGGAACCGCTCGCGGATTGCCGTGGCCGCGGCCTCGGCGGCCGCGCCTTCACGGTCCACCAGGGCCAACCCGGCGCCCTCCTCGGCGAAGAGCATGGCCGTGGCGGCGCCGATGCCGCCTCCGCCGCCGGTGATGAGGGCGACCTTTCCCTGAAGCCGGGGCACCCGTCTACCTCGAGTGGCCCATGGCCGCGCGCAGGGCCACGTCGGCCGCCGGGACCGAATAGCCCTCGGCCGCGAGTGCCGCGGCCGCTACTTCCTCGTCCTCCTGCGGCGCGGCGCCGCTCACGCCGATGCCGCCCACCACCTCGTCGCCGATCCAGATGGGCAGCCCCCCCTGGCCGATGGCGATGCGCCCGTCGTGCACCACCTGCACGCCGGTGTAGAAGACCGGTTTCGGGTTCGCTTTCTCCTCCAGGACCGCGGTGCTCTGCCGGAAGGCCGCCGCCGTGTAGGCCTTGGCCCGGGCGATGTCGGGCGCCACGAACTTGGTCCCGTCCATGCGTCCGGCCCACATGAAGTTGCCGCCATTGTCCACCACGGTTACCGTGACCTGATAGCCCTTTTCCTCCGCCGCCTGGACGCCGGCATCCACCAGCGCCCGCGCCTGTTTCATTCCAAAGCTCAAAGTGTGATCCTCCTGTCTCGTTTTTGCTTGCTTACGTCCTTTGCCCCGTCCTCATGAGTCTTTCGAGCGGACGGCGGGGGACCGGTATCCTCGCGCCGGCGGCGAGAAGCTCCCGGACCATGCGCTCGCGGTTGCGGTCCAGATCCGCCATGGCCTCTTCCGGTGACAGTCCCTCGCCGAAACACCCCGGCAGCTCCGGATACTCCGCGCGCCGCAGCCACCGGCCGTCGGCTCCCTGGACCGCGGCCACACGAAGGACGTACGGCACGGCCAGATATTCTTCGAGGGTCATTGGTTGCCTGTCCTTCGACTTCGCTTCGCCACCATCAGGACGAACGGTGCCATCGCTCACGGGGTGATCTGGACCCGATCCTTCACCGCCTCGACCCACACCGCATCCTTCGGTAGTCGGACGGAGGTTGCACGGACGTGGTGGAGCCTCGGGTCCAGTCCCGGCGGGTCGGCTCGCTCCGCCCGCATCCTCCGGGCGGAGTCGATGAGGCACTTGCGCACCCGGATAATGGCGGAGTCGCTGGTGCCCAGACGCTCGAGGGTGCGGTCGAAGATCGGACCCTGGCTCTCGGTCATGGCGCGGTCCTGCATGCCGAAACCGGGAATGCCGCAGAACATGCGCGTCCGATGGGCCTCCCAATCCATGCCGTAGTCCCCGGCGGGGCCCTTGGCGGGCCGGATGTCGCCGTAGGGGCCGTTGACGGGCGGCCCGTACTCCGTGATGTGGGCGCTGAAGCCGGTATTCAGGGACACCAGCTCTTCCTCCTTCAGCGGCCGTGTCGGGTGCCACGTGATGGTCCAGTTGATCAGGTGCTCGTCGTCGGCCGGAACCCAGGCGTGGGAATGGAGGATGGGGTCCTCGTCCTGGGGCGGCGGCATGGTGTAGAAGGGCATGATGAACTGCGTGATGCGCCAGTAGTAGCGGTTGTCTTCGACGTTTCGGCGGGCACCGATCATGACCCCGTAGTCGGTGTCCACCACTTCGAAGCGGGGGCTGCGGTCCGAGGTTCCCACCGCCGTGTCCACGCCGAAACCGGCCTTTTCGATGTTCTCGAGGGAGGTCGGGTCGGCCGTGTCCAGCGGCGCGTGCAGGAACGAGATGTGGCTCGAATCGATGCCACCTTCGAGGGCCTGGAAGTAGTTGCTGTGCTGGTAGTACTTCGAGATGAA
>Ga0209754_1002133_pt1 | contig 16828 bp, 18 predicted proteins | sample MesohylBB_FD_187295 | JGI IMG/M metagenome (GOLD analysis project Ga0209754, IMG submission 187295) | Host-associated microbial community of the marine sponge Aplysina aerophoba from Gulf of Piran - sponge mesohyl, lysed by bead beating... | ecosystem: Host-associated > Porifera > Sponge >... | reverse complement strand
TGGGGCAGCGGGAGCGGGCTCGGAGGCAGGCGGTTCGCTGCCGAGCAGATTCTCGCGTTCAGCCAGCTTTCGCACCCGGTAGGCGTGCGCCTCGTCCATGCTCGAAGAGGTGGCCCGTACCCCGATGCCAAGGCTCTTGCAGAGATCCAGGCACTGGTTGTTGGAGATCCTCAGCTCCCTTGCCAGGTCGTACACCCGGATCTTCTTCGCCACGACGTTCCCCTGCGGTACTGCGCTCAGCGCGTGCGGACCGACGGGGAGACACCGTCGGCCGCCGGCTGGAGCGCGGCGATCAGATCCTCCGAAGCGCCTTGGGTGACGTCCCTGCGGAACGCCTGGCGCAGGCGGTTCGGGGAGGCCGCACGATGCAGGCAACCCTCGTCGCCGGCGCAGACCCAGGCCCCCCGGCCCGGCAGCGCCCGGCCCACCTGCAGCCGCCCGCCCACGAAGGCGAACCTCACCAGGTCGCCGACCGGGCGCGCGCGGCGGCAGCCGATGCAGGTGCGGTGCCTCGCGGCCCTCGCGGCGGCTATGACGCGCTCCCCTGTTCGGGCGCCGGTTCCGGGGCGGCCTTGGCCTCGACCTCGGCTTCGACCTTGACCCCGGGTGCACCAACCCCCGCGGCGCCACCGGTCCACTCGTCGACCGAGATCGTCGGGCCACCCTCGGCGGGTCGCCAGACCTGCTCGCCGGTGTCCCGATCAATCACCCACTCACCCTCGGCCCAGTCGACCTTTCCGTAGGCCGCCTCGGCGGCGATCTGGGTCTCGCTCTTGATCTCTATGCGCCAACCGGTCAGCCGGGCCGCCAGACGGGCGTTCTGGCCTTCCTTGCCGATCGCCAGGGAGAGCTGGTAGTCGGGCACGATGACCTCGGCGTTGCCCAAGTCCTCGTCGATCCGGACCTCCTTGACCCGAGCCGGAGAGAGGGCCTTCATGACGAAGTCCGTGGCGTTCTCGGCGTAGGAGACGATGTCGATCTTCTCACCGCGGAGTTCGTTGACCACGTTGCGGACCCGCGCGCCCCGGGCGCCGACGCACGCCCCCACGGGATCCACGTTCTCGACGTTCGACCACACGGCGATCTTGGTGCGGTGTCCTGGCTCGCGGGCGCACGCCTTGATCTCGACGGTGCCGTCGGCGATCTCGGGAACCTCGAACTCGAACAGCCGCTTGATTAGCCCCGGATGGGTGCGGCTGACGACGATCTGGGGCCCCTTGGCGGTCCGGCGGACCTCGACGATGTAGGCCTTCAGGCGGCTCGACGGGTCGGGGCGCTCGTAGGGCACCTGCTCGGACTGCGGCAGCAGGGCTTCCACCCGGCCGAGATCCAGCAGCGTGTAGCGCGAGTCACTCTGCTGGATGATGCCGGTCACGATGTCGCCCTCGCGCCCGGCGTACTCCTCGTACTTGAGGTCCCGCTCGGCCTCTCGGATCCGCTGGGTCATGACCTGCCGGGCCGTCTGCGCGGCGATGCGCCCGAAGTTGTCCGGCGTGACGTCGAGTTCGGGACCGGTGGGTTCACCGTCGGCGTCGATCTCCTGGGCGAGCACGCGGATGTCCATGGTCTCGGGGTCGATCGTGACCCACGAGTACTCATATGCGCCCGGCATGCGCTTGTAGGCCGTCTCCAGAGCATCAGCGAGAGCCCCGTAGAGGGTGTCCACCGAGATGCCCTTGTCGGCGGCGAGCGCCTGCATGGCTTCCAGCATGTCCAGGTTCACGCGACCGAACCTTCCTTCGGCGCCACGGGGTTGGCGGCCCGCGCGCCGTTGCGGCGCTGGTTGGGCCGGTCCCAGTCGAACACGGTGCGGGCTCTCTCGACGGACTCCAGGCGGACCTCGGTGCGCCGGCCGTCTGCGGTCTCCAGGGTGATCGACTCGTCGTCGGCTGAGACGAGCCGGCCCTCGAGCCGGCGCTCGCCGTCGCCGCCGGGCCGGAGTTTCACCGAGACCGGCGATCCGACGGCCTTGCGATACTGCTCGGGTCGCCGGAGCGGACGCTCGATCCCCGGGCTGGTGATCTCGAGCGTGTAGCGGGACGGAACCGGGTCAGCGGCATCCAGTTCAGCCGAGAGGGTGCGGGTCACCAGCACCAGGGTGCCGCTGTCGATGCCTTCGGCGGTGTCAACGGTGAGGCGCAGCCGGCCGCCGCCCCACTGCACGTCTTCCAACTCCACCCCCAGGGGTTCCAGCAGCGGGGCGGCGAGGGTACGGACGCGCGTCTCAACACCGTTGGTGCTCTCTGTGCGCTCGCCCATCCGTCCCGCTCCGTCCCGGGTTTCGTTTCGTCGTGCGGGCTTCGACCCGCTCGTGTCGAAGCTCACCCGCTGCCACTGGTCACCAATCGACAACAAGGGCGTGGGACCCGCCCACGCCCTGTCTGCCAGTTGACCTGAAGCAGCCCCGAGTATAACGCTGAGAGGTTCGCGAACGCGGTGCCGCAACCCGGCGCGCGGCCCGATGAAGCGTCGCTCAGGTGGTGGCGGCCCGGCGCACGATGTCGACCCGCGCGGCGGTGTCGTTGGCGTCGGCGCCCTGCGTGGCGAGCAGAACCGAGCGATCCCGTTCGGCCTCCCGGCCGGCCCGGTCGGTGTCGGCACGAGCCAGCGCCGCCTCGACACCCTCGGCACAGATCAGCTCGGCCCAGGACACCAGAGCGTCCACCATCTCGTCCTCGGGCACGACGGCCACGTTCTGGCCCTTCACGAAGAGGTGGCCGCGCCCGCGCCCCGCGGCGATCCCCAGGTCGGCGTCGCGTGCCTCACCGGGACCGTTGACGACGCATCCCATGACGGCCACCTGCAGCGGGATCTCCCGCTCCCCGAACGCCTCCAGCGCATCGGCAGCGATCTTGAACACGTCCACCTCCGCCCGGCCGCAGCTCGGACAGGCGATGAGGTCCACGTTCTTGCGCTCGCGCAGGCCGAGAGCCTCGAGCAGCGTGCGACCCGCGCGGGCCTCGGTCACCGGGTCGGCGGTCAGCGAGTACCGGATGGTGTCACCGATGCCTTCGGCGAGCAGCGTGGCGATACCCGCAGTGGACTTCACCACGCCCGCCGGCGGCGGGCCGGCCTCGGTCACGCCGAGGTGCAGCGGATGATCGGTGACCTCGGCCAGCTGCCGGTAGGCGTCGATCATCAGCGGCACGCTGGAGGCCTTGACGGAGATCTTCACCAGGTCGAAGTCCACCTCGGCGAAGTAGGCCAGCTCGTCGAGCGCTGAGCAGACCATCGCCTCGGCGGTCACCTTCCCCCCGTAGCGGGCATACAGATCGGGATGCAGGGACCCGCCGTTCACGCCGATGCGGATCGGCACGCCCCTGTCCCGGCACTCGGCAGCCACGGTCTTGATGTGCTCGGGGCGCCGGATGTTCCCCGGGTTCAGCCTGAGGCACGCCACGTTCGCCTCGAGGGCGGCGAGTGCCATGCGGTACTGGTGGTGGATGTCGGCGATGATCGGGACCGGCGAACGCGGCACGATCGCCGCCAGACCCTCAGCGGCTTCGATCTCGTTGCAGGTGCACCGCACGATGTCGGCCCCGGCGGCGGCGAGCGCATAGATCTGCGCCAGCGTGCCTTCGACATCGGCGGTCTTCGTGGTTGTCATCGACTGCACCGAGATGGGCGCGTCGCCTCCCACGGCGACCTCGCCGACCATCACCTGACGGGTCCGGCGTCGCGGGAACGTGGCTTGAATCTCCACTATTTCGTCCTTTCGGGCCGATCCTGGCTTAGCCGGGCAGGTTCAGCGGGTCGGCGATGTCACGAGAGAGCGCCACAAGTCCGACGGTCACCAGCACGATGACGAACACGTAGGCGGCCGGCAGCATCTTGGCGACGTCGGCCCGGTACTGCCGCCCACCGAAGGACCGCAGCCGCTCGTAGGTGGCGATGACCACGTGACCTCCATCGAGTGGAAGCAGGGGGAACATGTTCAGCACCCCGAAGAACACGTTGATGAAGGCAAGGAAGGCCAGCAGGGCCGCAACGTCCTCCTCTGCCAGCGAGCCGCCGATCTGGGCCACGCCCACCACCGAGACGACCCGGTTGGCATCGCCGGTACCGACGTCTCCGGTGGCGACCTCGTCCGACTCGAAGTCGACCAGCGGGCCGAGCAGGCCGTCGAGCCCCTCGAGGCTGAACAGCCCGGCAATACCCTCCGCCGTGGCGCGCACCACCAGCCCGAAGTCCGACAGCGAACGCCCCAGGCCGGCCACCGGATTCGCGCGCGACGGGGGCCCCAACTCGGGGCCGACGCCCAGGAAGCCCGACGTGCCGTCGCGGGGCGCCACGCCGATGGTGCCCCGGAGTTGGAGCATCTCGCCGTCGCGGACCACGGTGACGGCGGCGGGCCGGTTCGCCAGGTCGGCGAGCGCGCCGCGCAGGTCTCCGAAGTTCTCGATGTCGCGGTCCTCGACGGCGGTGATGCGGTCACCGGGCTGCAACCCCATCGTCGCCGCCGGGCTCTCGGGCACGACGCGCGAGACCTGCCAGCGGGGGGTCTGCGTCACGTCGGGGCGGTCGAAGCCGTGATATCCGACCGCCGAGTAGAGCACCCACAGCAGCAGGATCGCCAGCAGGAAGTGCACCGCCGAACCTGCCACGGCGACCGACATGCGCCGCCAGTAGGGCTTTGCGCGATACGTGCGGTGTTCCTCGACGGGATCCACCCGCTCGAGGTTGTTCATGCCGAGGATGCGGACGTAGGCCCCTGCCAGGATCGCCTTGATCCCATAGGTCGTCTCGCCCCGGCGGATCGACCACAGGCGCGGCCCGAAGCCCACGTAGAACTCGCTCACCTTCATGCCCGCCCAACGCGCGGTCAGGAAGTGCCCCAACTCGTGGAGGACCACGATGCCGATGAGTGCCAGCACCACGATGAGGACGGGCACACCGCCGAAGACCCCGAGCGCAGCCAGAGCCCCCAGGACGAGCGCCAACCGCATCCAGGACGACACCGCCGGAGACAGCGCGGGCCGCCGCGGCGCCGTCGGATGCCGCGGCCGGCGACCCGACGGCCACGCGATCCAACCCCGCGGGCGGTCGGTCCGGCCGGCAGCGGCGCCCCGCCGGGATGGGCTCTCGCTGCTCATGCGGCCGCCCGCCGTGCCACCAGCGCGGCCGCGGCGCGGCGCGCCCGGTCGTCGGCCTCCAGCACGGACTCCAGACTGTCGGCCCGCTGCACCGGGTCGGCCTGCAACACGCCGTCGATGATCTCGGCGATGGCCATCCAGGAGATGGCGCCCTCCAGGAAAGCCTCGACGGCCACCTCGTTGGCCGCGCTGAGCACCGCCGGAGCCGTCTCGCCGCGCCGACCGGCCTCGTAGGCCAGCGCCAGACACACGAACACGTCACGGCGCGGCGGTTCGAAGTCGAGCCTCCCCAGGGCCGTCCAGTCGATCGGACCGTAGGCGCAATCCAGCCGGTCCGGGTAGCCGATGGCGTAGCCGATGCACAGGCGCATGTCCGGCATCGAGAGCTGCGCCATCGTGGCACCGTCGACATACTCCACCATGGAGTGCACCACCGACTGCGGGTGCACGACGACGTCTATCCGGTCGTAGTCCACGCCGAACAGCTCATGGGCCTCGATGACTTCGAGTCCCTTGTTCATCAGCGTGGAGGAGTCGACGGTGATCTTGGGCCCCATGTCCCAGGTGGGGTGCGCGAGCGCCTCGCCGGCGGTCACCGACGCCAGTTCAGCGCGTGAGCGCCCCCGGAAGGGCCCCCCGCTGGCCGTCAGCAGGATGCGGGCGACCTGATCTACACGGTCGGGCTCGCCGAGCGTGTCGTTTGCTCGCAGGCACTGGTGAACCGCGCAATGTTCGCTGTCGACCGGAACGAGTTCCGCGCCGGGCGTCGCCAGGGCACGTGCCACCACGGGGCCGGCGGCGATCAGCGACTCCTTGTTCGCCAGAGCCAGGCGCCGCCCGGCCTCCAGGACCGCCATCGTCACCGGCAGCCCCGCGAAGCCCACGACGCCGTTGACCGTCACATCCGCGGTGACCGCCGCGTCGGCCAGGGCCTCGGGCCCGGCCAGGAGTTCGATGCCGGGCGGCAACAGCCGCGCCAGGCGTGGGGCCGCGGACGCATCGGCCAGCGCCACCAACTTCGGTCGCACGGCACGGGCCTGCGCCGCGAGCGCTTCGACTGAGCGGCCGGCGCCCAGGGCGGTAACTTCGTACCGGTCCGCGCAGGCCGCGGTGACCTCCAGCGTCTGGACGCCGATAGAGCCCGTGGACCCCATCACGGCGAGCGTTGTGCCCATGGCCCTCCTTCGGCGCCAGTCTACGGGCGAAGGGATCGGAGCCGAAGTCCGTGCGGTGCGCGCCGCCGGGGCCCGCCCGGGGCCACCGCAGGGCTAGATCACGTCGATGAGGAGCGCCAGCCCCCAGGTGGCCGGCATGGCGAAGAGCATCCCGTCGAACCGGTCCAGAACGCCCCCGTGGCCCGGCAACAGGTTGCCCATGTCCTTGATGCCCAGGTCGCGTTTGATCATCGACTCCGAGAGGTCGCCCAGCGTCGCCGCCACGGCGACCACCACTCCCAACACGAGTGCGTGCGAGACCGATCCGGGATTGTCACCCCACGGATCTATCCGTCCCACTCCCAGGATCACCGCGCAGGCCACCACGGCGAGCACGATGCCGCCGATGAGACCCTCCACGGTCTTGTTGGGGCTCGCCTTGGAAAGCGCGGTGCGCCCGAACAGCCGCCCCACAACCCAGGCGCCGACGTCGTAGCCGACGGTGCCCACGACCGCTCCGAAGAGCAGTCCGGTGCCCTTGTCGTGGGTCAGCATGAGGGCCCCGAAACTCCCCAGAACCGCCACGTATCCCACGCCGAAGAGCGTGATCGCCACGTTGGGCACGGGCCGCTCGGAGGTCACGCCGACGAGGTGCCAGCAGAGTGCGGCCATGACGACCAGCCCGAGGGCCAGGGGGTAGGCCTCGGCTCCCCGCCAGTAGACCGCCACGGGCAACCCGACGGCCGCAACCAGCCCCACGAGGGTGGCGGGTTGGTAGCCGACCTGACGCGTGGCGCCGAAGAACTCTCCGGCGGCCAGAACCATCAGCACACAGAGCAGCACGAGTGTGAGGATCGGACTGACCCAGAAGCACACGATGGCCACTGCGCAAAGCGCCGCGCCGGTGAGGATCGCGGGCCCCAGCCGCCGATCCGAACTCCGCTCACGCGCCCCGATGGGCGGTGGCGGCTCGGCACCGTGCCAGACATCGTCGTCCTCGCCGAAGAACTGCACCCCCGCCGCGGTGTCGGTTACGCCGACCTCGGCCGCCTGAGGGTGCTGCTCGGTGAGGTAGCCCACGTCGAGTCCCTCGTCGCCGCCATCGGCGGCACCCCAAGTGGGACTTCCCTCACTGAAGGTGTCCCAGGCCTCCTCGGCCGGCTCGACATCGGGTTCTACCTCCCAGACGCCGTCGTCGGCACCCTCCGTGTAGCTCTCGTGGAGGTCGGCGTCGCCGCCCTCCCATTCCTCCGGCCCGGCCGGGTCGTAGGGGTTATCTCGATCCACTGGCGCGCTCCTCTGTCAGACCTGCATCAGTTCGGTTTCCTTGGCCTCGAGGGCCGCTCCGACTTGTTCTTCGAATTCCTGGGTCATCTCGTCCAGGCGCCGCTGCCCGCGCCGGCTGTCGTCCTCGGAGATGTCCCCGTCGCGCTTGAGCGTGTCCAGATCCTGGCGCGCCGCGCGCCGTGAGCCGCGCAACGCCACGCGACCGGACTCGGCCATCGCGCGGACCAGCCGGACCAGCTCGCGGCGGCGCTCCTCGGTCAGCGGCGGGAAGTGCAGTCGCACCACCGACCCGTCGGTGCTGGGGTTGAACCCCAGATCGGCACGCTGGATGGCCTTCTGGATCGCCTCGATCGAGCGCTTGTCGTACGGCGAGATGACCAGCATCTGGACGTCGGGAACGCTGAAGCCGGCGATCTGCTGCAGGCTCACTTCCGCCCCGTGGTAGTTCACACTGAGCCGCTCCACCAGCGCGGAGGTGGCCCGGCCGGTTCGTACACCGCTGAACTCCCTGCGGGCGTGCGCGACGGCCCGCTCCATCCTGTCGCGCGCCTCGGAGACCACGATCTCGATCAACTCTTCACTCATGCGGCACTCGCCTCGCAGTGCAACCGCGAGCTCTCAAGCCACGATGGTACCTATCGGGCGACCCTCGATGATGGACAGTACGTTGCCCGCCTGCATGAGGTCGAACATCACGATCGGCAGGCTGTTCTCCATGCACAGGGTGGCGGCGGTGGCATCCATGGCGCGGAGTCCGCCGCTGACGAGATCGATGTAGGAGATCTTGTCGAGCTTGACGGCGTCGGGGTCGGTGCGCGGGTCGGCGGTGTAGATGCCGTCGGTCCCCGAGTGCGTGCCCTTCAACAGCGCGTCCGCCTCGACCTCGACCGCCCGCAGAGCGGCCGCTGTGTCGGTCGTGAAGAACGGGTTGCCGGTCCCGGCGCCGAAGATGACGACGCGACCCTTCTCGAGGTGGCGGATGGCTCGCCGGCGGATGTAGGGCTCGGCGATCTGCGCCATGTGGATGGCGGTCTGCACTCTGGTGGGTTGATCGAGGCGCTCGAGGGCGTCCTGCAGGGCCAGGGCGTTGATCAGGGTGGCCAGCATGCCCATGTAGTCGGCCTGGGCTCTGTCCATGCCGCCACCCGCGTGCTCCTGGCCGCGCCAGATGTTGCCCCCACCCACGACCACCGCCATCTGAACACCGGTCCGGTCGCGGACCGAGGCGATCTCGTTGGCGATGGTGGCGGCGGTCTCGGTGTCGATGCCGTAACCCGCCGATCCGGCGAACGCCTCGCCGGAGACCTTGAGCAGGACGCGACTCCAGCGGGGCATCACTACCCGAGGTAGGACTGTTCGAAGCGCACGATCCGCCCGCTGCCGATGCTCTTGGCGACGGAGGTCTTGTCACCGTGCAGTCCCTGCTCGAGCAGAACGCTCTCGCGGAACCATCCGCTGAGGCGGCCCTGCACGATCTTGTCCCAGGCAGCCTCGGGGCGCCCCTCGGCCTTGGTGATCTCCAGCACCGAGGCGCGCTCGCGTTCCACGTCGGCCTCCGGCACCTCGTCGCGGTCCAGGTAGCGAGGCTTGGCAAAGGCGACGTGCAACGCGACCTGGTGCAGAACCTCCGCATCGACGCCGGCGCCCTCCACGATCACGCCGTTGACCCCGCGGCCGTCCTGGCGGTGAACATAAGTGTCGAGCGTGTTGCCCTCGCCGGCGCGCACCTGCACCACCGACCCGAGGGAGATGTTCTCCTTCTTGGCGAGCCGCAACTCATCGATCCTGCCGCCGAACGCCTCAGCCGCAGCGGCGCCGCCGTCACGGACCGCCTCGGCAATCTCCTGGGTACAGGCCAGGAAATCGTTGGCCTTAGCGGAAAAGTCGGTCTCCGAGCGCAGGAGCACCAGCGCGGCGACGCCGTCGCCGGCGGCGACGGCGATGGCTCCCTCGGCGGCCTCCCGGTCGGCCCGCTCGGCGGCCTTCGCGAGGCCCTTGCGCTTCAGGACCTCCGCAGCCTCGGCGGGATCTCCGGCGGCCTCGATGAGCGCGCGCTTGGCATCCATCATGCCTGCGCCCGTGGCGTCTCGAAGCGCCTTGACCTCTCTCGCGGATACCTGGACCATCTGCCCTCTCAACCCTCCGCGCCGGCGGGAGCGCCGGACTGCTCCACGGGGTCCTCGCCGGCGTCGCCGGCCTCAGCCGCGGCGCCCTCCCCGGACTCCTCGAGGCTGCGGGCGACCCTGGCCTCGCGATCGCGCATGTCAGCGGCTGCCGCGGCGGCAGCCTCCGTCTGCTGGCGCGCCACCTCGGCCTCCTCCTCGGCGGTGCGCTGCGGGGTCGGCGCGACGGTGCCGCTCATCTCCGCCAGGCGCCGCCCCTCGACCACGGCGTCGCCCATGATGCGGCACATGAGCTCGCCGGCACGGATGGTGTCGTCGTTACCGGGGATGACGTAGGTCACGACGTCGGGATCGCAGTTGGTGTCCACCACGGCGATGAGGGGGATGCCCAGCTTGTTGGCCTCGCTGACGGCGATGTGCTCGGCTTTGGTGTCCAGTACGAACACCGCCTCGGGAGGCGTGTTCATCTGACCGATGCCGCCCAGGTTGCGCTCCAGCTTGGCGAGCTCGCGCTGCAGGCTGAGCGCCTCCTTCTTGGGCATCGCGTCGAACCCGCCGGTGTCGCGCATCCGCTGGTACTCCTGCATCTTGTGGACGCGCTTGAAGATCGTCTGAATGTTCGTGAGCGTGCCGCCCAACCATCGCTGGTTGACGTACGGCATGCCGCAGCGCTTGGCGTGTGTCTCGACGCTGGGCTGGATCTGCTTCATGGTGCCGACGAAGAGGAGCGTCCCCCCGTTGGCCACCATGTCCCGCACGAACGAATACGCGTTCTCGATGCAGGTCAGCGTCTGCTTCAGATCGATGATGTAGATGCCGGCGATGTCTCCGTGGATGAATCGCTTCATCTTCGGGTTCCAGCGCCTGGTCTGGTGCCCGAAGTGGACACCTGCTTCCACCAGTTGGCTCATGGTCACGACGGGTGCCATGGTCTCCTTCCCATCGGTTGGGTGACAGTCCGCGCCTTGCACCTCTGAGGCGACCGTGGGAGAGCGCGGACGGAAATCGTCGGATCGGACAGGCCCTTCGGCCGCCGGGGAGTCTACCGGCGCACCGCCCCACCCGACCCCCGGGTGGGCCGGCGGGATGGCGGGGCGCCGGTCCCGAGCCTTCCGATCGCACCCTGGGCCGCAAACGGGACCAGCCGAGCGGGCCCGCCGATCCCCAGCAGCACCGCCGGATCCACGTAGGCCTCACCGATGCGGGCGCCGAAGTGGAACGACGTGCCGGTCGTGCCCAGAACCTGGCCGGCGTCGACGGTCTGGGTGGCGCGGACCGCCACGCTGCGCAGGAAGGAATAGCTGGTGCGCACGCCGTCGGCATGCGCCACCGTCACGTGCCGGCCCGAGCCGACCTGCCCGGCGAAGGTCACCACCCCCGCGGCAGCCGCCCGCACGGCGCTTCCGGGCCCGGTGGCGTATTCCAGCCCCCTGTTCCCCGGAGCGCCGGTGTGCGCCGGCGGGCGGAAGAGATCGACGACGATCCCGTCGGTGGGCGGGCGATAGAAGACGACGGGCACAGGCCCCGGGTTCGAGACGGTCTGTGCGCCGACCGGCGCTTGAGCACCCGGCACTGCAAGGGCCGCGGCGATCACCGTCAGACCGGCGATCGCCCGCGTGGTCAGCCGCGCGGGTGCGCCGTTTCGATCACCGAACGCAGCCGGCGGCGGCTGACGTGGGTGTAGACCTGGGTGGTGCCCACGCTCTCGTGCCCGAGCAACTCCTGCACCGAACGCAGGTCGGCGCCGCCGTCGAGGAGATGCGTGGCGAACGTGTGCCGGAGGGCGTGGGGGTGGGTCGGCTCGGACGACCGGCGATCCATGATGCGTCGCACGTCGCGCGGCCCGAGCGGCCGGCCTCGCAGGTTCCGGAACAGGGGGTCGTCGTCGCCGGAAGCCACCACCGCGCCGGAAGTCTCCCCGGCCCGCGAGGCGGCCTCGGTTGCCTCCCGGAATCGCTGCACGGCTCGCACCGCCGGGGCCGAGAGCGGCAGCAGCCGCTGCTTGTCGCCCTTGCCGGTAACCCGCACCCTCGACCGGTCCAGATCCAGATCCGCCGGACGCAGGGCGCACAGTTCGGCCACGCGCATACCGCTGCCGTAGAGCAACTCCAGCACGGCGTCGTCGCGCAGACGCCTGAGAGGGTGATCCCCCGAAGCGGCGGGACTCCGGCCGGCCAGGAGCGACTCCACAGAGTTCTCCGAGAGCACTTCGGGGAGCCGGGCCGTCCCCGCGGGGGTGGACAGGCCAATGCAGGGATCGCTCGGGCAGCGACCGGTCCGGGTGGACCAACCGAAGTAACGGCGCAGCACCGAGGCCTTCCGCGCCACGGTGCGTGCCGCGTAGCCGTGGCGTGTCAGACCGGCCAGGTAGCGGCGCAGATCCTTGCGTGTGACGGAGGAGGGACCGGCCAGCGAGTGTTCCTCGGCCCAGTCCACGAAGGCGTTCAGGTCTCGCCGGTACACGGCCACCGAGGAGGGAGCGAGGCGCACCAGTGAGGCGCAGAACGTATCGGACGCCCATGCCGGCATGCTTCGAGGCTACCAACCAGCCTCGCCGCACCGGGGAATGGGCGGCACGCCGGAGTTGTGACCTCATCCCGATCCACCGCCGGCGACAGGGGCCTCGGCGCGTCGCTCGTACCACAGCCCGCGCCGCGACAGCAGTCCCGAGGCGCTGAGGTTCTCCAGATGCCACGCCAGTTCGCCCAGCCCCACTCCGGTACGCGACGCCAGCATCTCCAGGGTGGCCGGCATCCAGTCGAACGCTTCCAGGATCCCGACCGCCACCGCATCGGTGATCGGGGCCACCCCGCCGGCTGCGCCGGCAGTGTCCCGGGGGGCCGGCGTGGTCCGGGCGATGTCCAGAAGCACCAGCAGATCCTCGACGTCGCACAGCACACCGCCGCCTTCGGCGATGAGCCGGTTCGTCCCGGCCGAGGCCGGGCTGCGGATCGGTCCCGGCACCGCCGCCACCGTCCGGCCCCGCTGCGCCGCCTCGGTGGCGGTCCCGAGGGCGCCGCCGTCGGCATGGGACTCCACGACGACGCAGGCATCGCTGAGCGCCGCCATGACCCGGTTGCGGGCAGGGAATCGCCAGCGCTCCGGGGCTGCCCCCAGCGGCGCCTCGGAGAGCAGGAGCCCTCTCTGCGCCACCATCTGCCACAGCACCGCGTTCTCGCGGGGATAGATGCGATCCAGGCCGCTGCCCACCACGCCGACCGGAGGTACGCCGTCGGCGGCAAGGGCGCCCGCATGTGCGGCCGCGTCGATACCGATTGCCAGTCCCGAGATCACTGCGACCCCGTGGGCCGCGGCCGCCCTGGCTAGGTCGAAAGCCACATCTGCGCCGTAGCGGGTACACCGGCGGGTGCCGACGATGGTGACCGTCGGGTGCTCGAGGAGTTCGGGCGTGCCCTGGCTGAACAGCACCGCGGGCGGTTCGGGATCCCCCGCCAGGCGCGCCGGATAGCCGGCGGCGCCGCGCCGGCGCACCGTCACCCCTGCCTGTTCGTGGCGCCGCTGGATCTCGGTGGGGTCGGCCCTGCGGGCGTCGCCGACCCAGCGCCGGCCGAGCTGCTCGCTGACACGCGCCACTGCGCGCACCTCGGTGAGTGCGCCGCCGGTCAGGACGTTCCAGGCCTCCGCCGGCTCCCAGCGCCCCAGCAGCCGCCCGAGCCGTGCCGGACCCATGCCGGCCAGGCTCGCCAGCGCCCCAAGGTAGACCTCGTCGCCGACAGTCTCGGGCTCAGCGGTCACGGTCTCACCGGTAGTCACCTCCCCCGGCCCGGCGCCCACCTCGGAAGTCTCCGCGAGCCGCTCGCCCACCGCGGCGGCTGCTCCCGACGGCTCCGAGGGCTCAGGCGACATGGCTGCCCGCGTACGAGCGGTCCAGGGGCACCGGGTTGTTCCGCAGTTGCAGCGCCAGAGCAAGGTCGGCGCCCCGCAGCGGCGGTTCCCGACCGTCGAGGTCGCAGATCGTCAACCCCACGCAGCGGATGCGCTGCAGGCCCCGGGCGCTCAGCTGACCCGACGCCACAGCCCGCTCGGCCAGCGCGGCGGCCTCGGGGCTGAGTGGCGCCTCCCGCTCCAGCACCCGCGAGCCAAGCGTGCTGTTGTAGCGAACGCCGCGCCGCGCCGCCCGGCGGCGGGCCGCCAACACCCGCTCGCGCACCGCCGCCGAGGATTCCCCGGGTTCGCCCCGGAACAATTCGTCCGCCGAGGGGCGCTGCACGAAGAGCCGCATGTCGAAGCGATCCAGCAAGGGCCCCGAGAGGCGCCGGGCGTACCTCACGCGGGCACCGTCGCTGCAGCGGCAGTGGCCCGGGCCGCCGGCGTTGCCGCAGGGGCAGGGATTCATGGATCCCACCAGCACGAACTCGGCGGGGAAGCTGATCGAGCCGACTGCCCGGCTCACCCTGATCACGCCCTCCTCCAGCGGCTGGCGCAGGGCGTCCAGCACCACCGGGGAGAATTCGCCCAACTCGTCGAGGAACAGCACACCGCCGTGGGCGGCGCTGATCTCCCCCGGCCGCAGCGCCCTGGATCCGCCACCCACGAGGGCCACCATGGTGGTGCTGTGGTGCGGCGCCCTGAACGGCGGCCGGGTGATGAGCTCGCTGGTGGGCACCCCGAAGTCGCCGGCGGAGTAGATGCGGGTGACGATCCTGGCCGCCTCGGTGTCCAGCGGCGGCAACAGGCCGGGGAGACGCCGGGCGAGCATGGTCTTCCCAGCGCCCGGCGGGCCGACCATGAGCAGGTGATGCCCGCCCGCGGCGGCAATCTCCATCGCCCGGCGCCCGAAGCGCTGGCCGCGCACGTCCCGCAGATCCTCGGTCACCTCCGCCATGGCGGCCGGTGGCGCCGGCGGCGGGGGGTCGAACGGAGCCTCATCCCGGAGGCACCGCACCAGTTCCTTGAGGTTGGTGGCGCAATGGACCTCCTGATCGCCACCGAGCCGGGCCTCGGCATAGGCGTCCTCGGCAACCACCACCCGGGGCGCCTCAGCCGCCTCGACCAGGCTCAGAGTTCCCGGGACCCGCCGCAGTGCCCCGTCGAGGCCCAATTCGGCGACGAAGCCGAACTCGCTGGTCTGGTCCTTGGTGAGCTCCCCGCCGGCCACGAGCACTGCGACCGCGATTGCCAGGTCCAGGCCCGCACCCTCCTTCCGGACGCCCCCCGGCGCAAGGTTGACGGTGACGCGCTTGTCGGGCCAACCCAGCTTGCTGGACAGGACCGCCGCCCGGACCCGGTCGCGGGACTCCCGGCATGAGGCATCCGGCAGACCCACGATCGTGAATCCTGGAATCCCCCGCCCCACGTGGACCTCCACGTCCACGGCTTGACCGAAGACCCCCTGCAGCACCGCTGACCGGATCGTCGCCGTCATCGCCTGCCTCCCTCCTCGTGGAACCATTCCGGGCAGCCCGACCGGCTCGCCAAGTGACAGGGGAAGGAGGGAGGAGCGTCAGCTCTTATCCAATAGTTCAGTCAATATACTGTAATATGATGTCTGTGACCACCCACTGCCCAATCAATTCGCGCGGCGCACCGCGGTCGGGCCGGACACTTGCCCGAGCGGCGGGGCAACGACCGACAATGCGAGACCCTTCACACCAGTTCGCCGAGGGCCGAACGCCGGTACCCCGCTGCTGGAGTCCGACGACGTGACCGGTTCCGTCTTCACACCAGTCCGCCGAGGGCCGAACGCCAGTACCTGCCGCAGCGACCGGCCCGATCGCTCACAGACTCCGGTGGCCGCGGAATCCGAGCGGCTGTCGCGCGCAGGCCTTATGGTTCGAGTCGTGAGCGAGACGGTACGAATCTGGACGATCGGCCACTCGAACCATCCCATCGACCGGTTCATCGCCCTGCTTCGCGAGGCAAGCATCCAAGTGGTCGCCGACGTGCGCTCACAGCCCTACTCCGCCTACGCCGGCCACTTCAGCCAGGCACCGCTGCGAACGTCGCTGGAGGAGGCCGGGCTCCGGTACGTGTTCCTGGGCCGCGAGTTGGGGGGCCGGCCGCCGGAGGCCGGCATGTACGACGAGGACGGCCACGTGCTCTACGACGTGGTTGCCGCCTCCGACAGATTCGAAGCCGGCCTCGACCGGCTCCTCGAGGGCGCCAGAAGCTTCCGCGTGGCGCTAATGTGCAGCGAGGAGGATCCAACCGAGTGTCATCGGACCCTCCTCATCGGCGAGGCGATTCGCCGCGCTGGTTTGCCCGTATCGCTTCGACATGTTCGAGCGACCGCGCAACCGGAACAAATGACCATCATCGATCCCGGAGACGTAGCGCCGTGGAGATCTGCACGATCGGTTTCACCAAGCACACCGCTGCAGGCTTCTTCGACCTCCTGAGGGCCGAGAACGTCGAACAACTCATCGACGTGCGCCTGAACAACACCGGCCAGCTCGCCGGATTCGCCAAGCGGGACGACCTCCGCTACTTCCTGGCCAATCTGTGCGGGGCCGACTACCTCCACGAGCCCGCGCTGCTTGCTCCGACCGGCGATCTCCTCAGGGGATACCGGCACAAGGAGTTGACATGGGCCGAGTACGCCCGGCGGTTCGACGAACTACTGGCGGCACGGAGGATCGAGAGCGAACTCTCGCCGGAACTGTTCCGCCGACGGACGGCGCTGCTCTGCAGCGAACACACCGCCGAGCGGTGTCACCGCCGGCTCGTGGTGGAGCACCTCGGCCGCCACTGGGACGACGTGATCGCAGTCCACTTGCCCCGGATCGAGACATTGATCACTCGTTGGCGCTCGTCAAGGTCACTCGACCGTTGTTCAGTTGGTCGGAGTGGAGCCCGACACAGCTGCGGGCCGACTTCGTCTACCGCGGGAACTCGTACGACCTGCCGATTACGTTCGAGGACCTTCCTCCGGCCGGCCAATCGGCGGCGGACTGGTATCTGACGATCAGCCTCGGAGAGCCCTACGCGCGCCAAGGCAACAAGTGCTACAAACTGGTCGCCGGCGCGATCGAGATTCCGTAGCCTGCTCTGCGGCGGCGAAGCCGGAAGAGGGTCGCACGCCAGAGGAGCGTGATGGGGTTCGATCCCACCAGGAGATGGCAGCGGCGGCGGACCGACTACCTCTTCGTGGGCCTCGGCCTGGCGGTCTGCGTCGTGCTGGTCGTCTGGGGGATATGGGGATGAGCGCGCC
>Ga0209754_1002122_pt1 | contig 16906 bp, 10 predicted proteins | sample MesohylBB_FD_187295 | JGI IMG/M metagenome (GOLD analysis project Ga0209754, IMG submission 187295) | Host-associated microbial community of the marine sponge Aplysina aerophoba from Gulf of Piran - sponge mesohyl, lysed by bead beating... | ecosystem: Host-associated > Porifera > Sponge >... | reverse complement strand
AAGCGGGGCTCAACAGGGCAATGCTTGATACCGCCCTGGGAGAACTTAGAAGGAATCTTGAGTACAAGTGCGGGAGGCTCGTAGAAGTGAATCCCGCGTATACAAGTCAGAGATGTTCTGAATGCGGACATACAGATAAAGAGAACCGTAAAACCCAGGCACGGTTCCGGTGTGTAAGTTGCGGCTGCATGTCCAACGCGGACACGAATGCCGCGATGAACATACGGCGTCTGGGAATGGCGCAACTGCACGGCGAGGAGCGTTCCGTCTTTAAAAGGACTCCGGCGACCCGTGAAATTGATATGAGGCTGACACATGGTTAGTGAAGTATATAATTCCCATAAAATCAAGCTGTTCCTGATAGCGGGCTTAATAGCTGTTATGCCGACGCTGGCCGCCGCGGTCGACTGCAGCACGGTTGAAAACAACAATCTCGCAATTCACGCGGTACCGGAACTCGTTCACCAGAAAGTTACGTTTGACGTAGCGGCGTCGCATACCCCGTTTGATGAGAAGTACTCGGAGATTGACAATATCAGCGTGTTTACTGGGGGAGCGGGCTTCAAGATAGCGGGAGTCAAGCTGGGCGTGGGCGTAAGTCACTATACAAACGGAACGTCTTACCCGGTAAAGGACGGAGATCCTTGCGTGGGTAACACCGCGCTGGCCGTGGCGGGTTTTGTTAACCTGGGAGAGAGCGCGAGGCTGAAACTGGGGATTGCCAGGAGCAGCGACATAATAGACTCGTTGTCAATCGACAATACTACTTTTCACGCAGGTTTACGTTTCGGATTCTAAAAATGAAACAAACGCAGGAGGACATAACTAAATGGACTTGAAGATCATTGACGTTAATTTTTTTACAACAGAGGCAATAGCGTCTTACCTTATAGAGACCGGCGAAGGACCGATGCTGATAGAGACCGGTCCCGATACGTCGTTTGAGAATCTTAAAAGCGGTCTTTCGGACCTTGGCTACGCGCCCTCTGACGTAAAACACGTGTTCGTAACCCACATTCATCTTGACCACTCGGGTGCCGCCTGGCATTTCGCCGCGGCGGGCTCCACCATATATGTTCACCCTGTAGGAGCTCCGCACCTTGTTGCCCCTGAGAAACTCATGAAATCCGCCGCAAGGATATACGGGGATAAAATGGAAGAGCTTTGGGGTGAAGTGAGGGGAATGGATGAAAGCAGCGTTGTTGCACTTGAAGATATGCAGAGTGTCAACATAGGAGGCGTGGAAATACAGGCTGTTGAGACTACCGGGCACGCCGGACACCATTACTCCTATCTCGTTGAAAATGCCCTTTTTACCGGGGATACGGCGGGATGCGTAATGGCTGGGGGCCCGATGATTCCCGCGACTCCTCCTCCCGAAATACATCTTGAAAAGTGGTACGCTTCTCTTGAGAAGATGAGGGAGATCTCTCCCGATATCATTTATCTTACCCATTTCGGCGGATATACGGACGTCGGAGCCAAGCTTGATGCCGCCGAAGAAAAACTGCAGGAGTGGTCTGAGTGGGTTGGCGAGAGGTTATCGGCCGGGAAGAGTGATGAGGAAATAACCGAAGAGTTCGGAGACTACTTCAGGGAAATGTTCGAACGGGAAGGAGTAAGCAAGGAAGTCTATCGAAAGTATGATCTTATGGCTCCTTACCACATGAATGCTGGTGGCCTTATAAGATACTGGAAGAAATACAAGCTTTCGGATTCCTGAGTTTTTTCGCTTGGGCAACGGTTTTGTTTTCTTCGGGCCCTGTCGTTATAATTGTTTGTTTTTGAATCGGGGTGTGGCGCAGCTGGGAGCGCGCAGCATTTGGGATGCTGAGGTCGGAGGTTCGAGCCCTCTCACCCCGACCATTTTTTGCGGTTCGACATATGTTCGGATTTTTCCGCGCCCGTAGCTCAGCCAGGATAGAGCAACGGACTTCTAATCCGTAGGTCAGAGGTTCGAATCCTCTCGGGCGCGCATTTCGGTGCTGCGAGATTTCTTTTTCAAAGAAGCGCGGCGCCCAGGAAAAGGTAGAAGGCGGTACCGAATATATCGTTGAACGTAACCAGAAACGGTCCCGAAGATACCGCCGGGTCCATCTTTAACCTGTTAAGAACCAGCGGGCCCGCGACGCCAAGAAACGAAGTTGTAAGCGTAGCTCCCACAATCCCCGCGAATATCACGAGGAACAGCCTTACGAAATCGATATCCGCGGTATTTAGCGCAATTCCAATAAGGGAGCCCAGAACGCCGCTTATGATCCCAAGGACTAGCCCCACCTTTAGTTCTGCCAGAAGAAGGTCTTTTATCTGGTTCATCACGAAATCACCGGTGGCCAGGACCCTGACAGTGATGGTGTTTGTCTGAACTCCTACGTTTCCTCCCGTGGCCATGACCAAGGGAAGCAGCGCGGCGAGTATGATGAAATTCTCAAGCGTGGTCTGAAATTTCTGCATTATTATAAACGCCACAAGAAGCTCGCCCGCGAGAGCGAGCATTATCCAGGGGGCTCTCAGCCTCACGTTATCGTATATGGACGTGTGTACCGGGTGCAGTCCCTCGCCACTTATGCCGCCGAGCTTGTATATGTCTTCTCCCGCCTCTTCGGATATGACGTCGAGTATGTCGTCGGCGGTTATCCTGCCGAGCAGCACTCCGGAATCATCTACCACGGGAAGCGACACTTCGTCGTATTTCCTGAAGATCTTGGCTACTTCCTCCTGATCCATGTCCGGAGTGACCGTGATCTCAACCGGATCCATTATGGTCCAGAGGGGAGAATCAGGTGCCGCCGTCGAGAGCTTAAGCGGGAACACCCTTCCGACGAGTCTCCCCGTTTCATTCACCACGTAGACCATGTGCAGGTCCTCCACATCGTCTTCGTCTCCTTCCTCGATTTGCCTTATGAGTTCAACGGTTTCTCTCGAGGTGGCGTCGTGCGGACTTTTCAGAACCTCGGTCTGCATGATTCCGCCCGCGGAATCTTGCGGATACTTTAGAAGCGGCGTTACTTCCTCGCGTTCTTCCGGATCCATGGTTTCGAGAACCTTCTTCGCTACATCTTCCGGCAGTTCTCCCAGGAAGTCGGCGGCGTCGTCCGATTCCATTTCGTCGGCCATCGCGGTGAGGGAAGTCTCCCGTATAAGCTTCAGTATGCTTACGCGTTCCTCGGGGTTAAGCTGGAAATAGACCTCGGAGGCTACTTCCGCGTCGAGAGCCTCAAGGATGAGATGCTTTTCTTCCTGTGGGAAAGCCTGTAGAAGGGATGCTATCTCGGAGGGGTGCATGGACTGGGTTATGCTTCTAACGGCATCCCAGTTTCCCTTCTTAACGGCCCTGTCTATTTTCCTTACCGTTTTTTTGACGTTAACCGGCATCGCATTACTCTCGGTTTCGTATTTCTTTAGGAGGCGTGTTGAGACATTGCCCCTTTTCTGAACAGATTAGAATACAGTTTTCGGTATCGATTACTATAAAAAATATGTTCTGCGGTTTTTTATTTCTGCGGCTTTTCTGGGCTCGGAATAGAGTCAGCAGTTTGTTTTCCAGCTTTCCGTAGCGAAACAAATGTTTGCGGAGCTACTGTTTTAGCGATGTCCCGCTTTACTCGGTTATTCTAAAGAAGCGATTTTATCAGGTGTTTCCATCCGCTTTACTTTGTTCCAAGCTTTCCGCAGTTCCTCTTGCTGGAGAGATGCCCATTAAACAACTAGCCCATGAGCGCGCGGAGGAAGGTGTCCGCGCAATACTGCCAAGGTTTCAATATTCATCAGTGCTTGATATTCTCCGTAAAACGCGTGGAAGTGAGGAGGTGCGTGGTCATCAAAATACATGCGTATGATGATTCCGTAAAAACGGCAGAGTTCAGGCATTTGCAAAAGAAGCGTCCGTGTTCGCCATCTCCGCAATTGATTTTCCGGTCAGTCGCATGTAGAGGGCGTCTGGACAGAGCTCAATATCATCTCCCCAAGCTATTGCTCCGTATGGGGTTATACGCACCATCTCGAAACATTTACGATCATTCCAAGCTTTGAACACGCCGTGCCCTGCCAAGTGAGATAGATTGATTTCCCCAGCCGTGCCGTCCGAGTAAGAAAGCCATATACGGTAGCCATCTCGCGGTTCTATTTCCGTTGCTCTGATCATTTTCTGTTTGCCAAAGTATACTGACTTTGCGTTTTGTCTCTATAATCTGATTACGCCGTTTAACGTGAGCGAAAATGCTCTTTGATTCTCGCTCGCAGTCATGAAGCGCCCCGCATAAGACGGATGGAACTTCAGTTAACAAAAGCAATTATAACTTTTGCCACGCGTGGTTCAAATTCGTATGGACAAAACTGATTAAATTGAACGCTGTCAGCCGGTTGTGAAGCCATGTAATCGCTTTTAATCTATGGGCCGTCGATGTTCTTCCATTCTCATAAAGCCGTAGCGGGAGGAAGCCATCCATTCGCCCGCTTTGTGGGTATGGTTGCCATAACTCCTATGGGAGAGCAGTCATCGGGAAGTGAAACTTGATCAGCAAGCGATATCTCGCAGAAGAAGCAGACAAAAAACCGTGCCCAAGGCGAAAAGCGACACTTCCCGCCCTGGTCGCACCAAAAAACAGGATCTTTTCAATCCGGCACTCTGCTACTTCTTTTTGCGTCTGCCGGTTTTTTTCGCGATAAGCTTTTTCAACTCCCTGCGGTCGGGGCTCAGCAGCTCTTTTACGTAATCGACGTTTACCTTGGTCACTATTATATGACCGACTTCGGTGTTAACCGATTCGTAAATCCCAAGTCTCATCATCCCCTTTGTCTGCATGAGGTTGTCTTCCGTGGGGCTTACGTAGTGCACGAAATCCGTTCTGTAGCGGTGAATCAGAAACAGGTGAAGCAAGGTCGCGAGGCGTTTCTGGCGAAGCGAGGGATCAAAATTGTTCTCGTCCCTTACAGTCAGTATCTTCTCTCCCTTTCTGTCCTGCAGTATCTCGAATATGATATCCCCCACCTTATCGCCGTTGCCGTTTATGATGTTCAACTCAAGCACGAAAGTTCCCACAGTGTGGGGCTTAAGTTCGGCGGTGAAGCTGTCTTCGATTTTGTAGTGTTTTGTCCAGGCCTCGAGCCACTCTTCGAGCAACTTGATGGAAACCTCCGTCTGGACCAGGTGCTGGAACTGCGTCGAACCCTTGCCCATGGCCTTCGTGGTCGCGGTTCTTCCGGAACTTGCAACGAGTGCTCCGTCCATGCGGGGTCCTCCAACATGGGACTGCGGAGTCTTGTAAGGCGAATCTATGAGCCTCAGTCTTCTCTGCACGCGGGCCAGGGCGAGCATACCGTCTTCCATAAGTGCCGTTGCGAACTCTTCGGCGGCCATGCCGTCGATCTGGTGGCCTCCGTAGGTTATGAAATCGAACACGAAGCCGAGCTTCCCTATCTCCTCTGGGAATTTTTTCATTTCCTCATCGGTCATTCCCGTCGTGTCCCAGTTAAAGGAAGGAGACAGGTTGTAGGCAAGCATCTTGTTCGGAAAGACCTCGTGAATGGCATCTGCGAACTGCCTTGCGTCCTCAAGGTCCGCCGTCTTGGTTTCCATCCAGAGCAGGTCGGCAAAAGGCGCTACGGCAAGGGACTTGGCGATTGCGTATTCAATCCCGCCTTTTACCTGGGAGTACCCCTCGGGCGTTCTTGAAATCTCTGGGTCCCATATGTAGTCGATTCCCAAGGAATCGGCTTTTGCCATTGCGTCTTTTGTTGACGCGGTTTTGGCAAACTCCCTCCACTCCTCGATGGTCATGTCGAACTCAATGCCCTGTTCGATGTTAAACTGCATGAGCGTTTCTATTGTTTCGCCGAAGGTGGTCAAGCCGGATTCCTCTTCCCATATCTCGACGAACTTGGTGACTACGGAATCGAAAGCGGTCTCAAGCTCCTGGGTGTCCCCTTTCATCTTCTCTATGTTTTCGTCGATAACCGACGCTATGCCCGTTTCCTCAAGCCACTTGTCCGTTTCCGCGTAGGTCTCGTTGCTTATCTTGTAGAGCTTGTGGCCGTTTATCTCCTTTACGCCTTTTTCGTGGATCTTTTTTAGAATTGTGAGGTAGGCGTTTTTGTAACTGGGGATGTTGAGCTTGGTTGCTCCCAGGAGAAACGGCTGGTCCCGCTCGTCCCCGTTTCCGTCAAGAAGGTTGGCGGCTTCGGCATCGGTCCTTGAAACTATTATCCCCGGCACTTCCATTATATCCAGCTGGAACCGGGCGGCGTTTAGCCTCTTTATCTGCTCGTCAGAGGGCACGAGAACCTTCCCCCCCTGGTGACCGCATTTCTTGGTTCCGGGCTTCTGGTCTTCTATGTGATAGCCGGTAACTCCCGCCTCGACGAACCTTCGGACAAGGTTTCTCACGTGGGCGTCGCCGCCGTGCCCAGTGTCCGCGTCGGCGATTATGAATGGGCTGTAGTCGATCTCAGGCGTCTGCTTCCTTTCCTTCTCGGTCATCCTTGCGCGGTTGTATCTCTGGTTCTTGTCCGCGGCGAGAAGCGCCCTCACTATGGGGGCCGCCTCGTCCGGCACCTGGCTAAGCGGATAGCTCGCGAGATCGGCTCCCTGGTCCTCGCCGATCGATCCCTTTGCCGACGTGGCCCATCCGCCGAGATATATCCCCTCTATCCCCTTTCTTTTCATCATGACCGCCTGGCCTGGCGAATAGGGGCCGAAGGACGTTATCTGTTTTCGCTCGGCGAAAAGCTCGCGGAGTCTCTTGTAGAACGCCTCCGCCGCGTTTTTCGCAATCGAATAATCCCTTCTTATGGTTCCTCTCTGCTCCACCACCTGGCGGGGTGAGTAAAGACGGGTTATTTCCCTGAAGCGCGCGCTCGAGAAATACCTTTTCGTCTTTCTTATCTCAGCTTCTAACTGGCTCATGGGTATGTTCTCCTGAAAATAAAAATGGTTGTTCTTCTGGAACCTAGATTACGAAATCCAGGTTCTCGGTGATTCTCCTGTCATTGCCCGCAAACTCCGTCATGTAGAGTTCGATTCTCTGCGAGGCTAAGTCGTGGTCGTGGTTGTTCAGGTTTATGTTGAGCAGGTCTATGTACCACGGCACCTTGACGTCGTCAAGCACGTAGGCTCTCACTATCTGCTTCGCTATCGGAAGGGTGGTGGGTTTTGAGATGTCGTGGACGTCCCTGTCGCTTGCCGTTTGGAGCTTTTCGTACTCTTCCTCAAGAAGCCTCTCGAAAACCTCGACGGTGAACGTGTCCCCGGCCTTAAGCCCGGTCTCGGGGTCGTCCTCGGTGAGATCCGCTCCCTTGTGGATCCACTCCCAGAGTATGCTTAGCCTTATCTCTCCGGTTGCGGCGTCTTCCATCAGGTAGAGGATGTCGTCGTTTCCGAAAAAGTCGGCAGGCTTAAGCGCCGCGGCCTGGAATCCCTGGCCGAACGCATTTCCGTACTGAAGTCCGACGCTGAGCAGGTTGCGCGCCCCCCTTATGGTTCTCGGGGCGGGCTCAAGAAGTGTGAGGCCGTCTGCGTCCTCTTGTGTATAGGTAAGGGGAGGGAACTCTCTTCCGAGCTGGTTCTCCTCGCCGACTTTCTCCCAGACGGGTCTTATTATGTGGACCATCTTCCAGTGGGCGACCCACTTGCCGCTTGCGCCTTCCTGCTGCTCCCTTACGGCCCCGGCGTAGGCCTTCTCCATGCTGCTCTCGACCCCTTCCTTCGATCCCACCGGTATGTTCGGTTCCATGCCTCCCTGCCAGAGCGCGAAATTTCCGTTTATATCAGGCGTGTTAACGGCTCTTCTCACGCGGTCTTCGTAGTTTCTCATGTATCCATAGGTCATGGTAATAGACTCTATGTTCGGGTTAACGAAATCCACATCCCACGCCATGGCGTCAGAGACGCTGTTTATGTAATCCCACCTGCCGGTGTTAAACCCGGCGAAGTGCTTGCCCAAAACTGCCCTTATCTCCATGAGCTGAAACGTCTCCTCAAGCTGCTCTATAAGCACGTACACCTTTATCGTGCCTTCGGGAAGCCCGATGTGGCCCTCAAGGGCGCTTAGCATCTCGTTCCAGAGCGCGGCTTCCTCGGCGGTCTGGATCTTCGGCAGGTAAAGGACTATGGATGAGTTCCTCTTGGCAAGCTCCCTGTAGTTGTTAACGACAAAAAGCGTCATGTCTACCACGGAAGCCGAAAGCGCTACGCCGTCAGCATCGCGTATGTGGCGGTCATCCAGGTGAAGCCCCCTCGCCCGGAAAATAACAGTGGTGAAGTCAAGCTGCTTTTCCCAGTCCTCGATTATGTCGTGTCCGAAAAAGCTCTGCCCCCACCTGTTTATCTCCCCGGCCACTCCTTCAGCTGTTTTCATGAACACCTCGTCCCTCGCGATTGCGAGCTTGAGGTTCCGCTGGTTGTCAAGTGACATGGTCGAGATCTGCCCGAGGGCATCCTCTCCGTCAAACATCCACCCGTCGGCACCTGAAAGAAGGGCGTAAGCGACGTTCCTTATACTTTTTTCAACTGGGGAGTTCGGTTTTGCAGCCGGGCCCGTTCCCTGTATCCACTGTCTTCTGAGGTCGTGGGGAATCTCCGGCCCCTCGAATTTTCCGTCCCTTGCGTCCTGGACCTTCATGTCGGTACGCGGGATGAGAGAATCGGGATCAAGAAAGGTTATTCTTTCCTTGGATTCGTAGCGCCTTTTCCTTCTCTGGGTCCTTTTTTCCATAAGGGCCTTCTGTTCGCCGTTATAGCGGGCCATGAATTCAAGGGCCTCCAGCGCCTCCGGCGTATAAACGTCCCCGTAGGATTGCTCGATGTTGTCTCTTATGTGCAGTGTGGTGCCCATTGGTTCTTCGCTCCTCGGATGGCTGTTATGATTGAATAAAAACTGGCTAGTATAAACAAGTTCTCGATTAAATCAAATATCCGTGACGAGACCCGTCGGGCGGCGGGGAAAACGGCGGTTTTTAGCCTTGAGCGGAATCGGACAGGCGAGCAGAGATGGGGTTTTTAAGCTGGCGCCTTCACTCGGACCGTGAGGATATCCGTGTCGTGATACTGCTGATGTTTTACCGACGAGGCGATGTGTCGCAACAGTCGCAGAGACACCTCTTGTTCAATCGGGACTTCCGTCGCCCGCTCGCCTAGCAGCGCGATCTGGTCTTGGAGATTTTCTTCGGTGGCTGATGCAATGAATTCAAGCACAGCCTCGTCGCCTTCCTTGTGCGCAATAATGTGCAGTTGCCGCAAAGGCTCTTCCTGGCTTGGTGCCGTCTTCTGCTCGAGCAGCGTGAGCAGGGTTTCTTCACTAGCAATGTCAAGGCGGTCAGCCATCGCCTCCCCCCAGCCGCTGTGGGAAGCAAACGATTGCAGAAACTCCCGGATTTTCGGCAATGCCGTAATGTGGAACGGAAGCTCTATGCGTTTCCGCCGAGGTTCAGTGACTTCGACAAAAAGCGTCAGGAGCAGAGCGGTGAGACCACCCGCTGTCATGCCGTTCTGCAACAAGCCGCCGGCAAATTCCGCGAAATACTCAGGGAAGATCACGCCGTTCTGAAAGCCGACACCTACCCAGAATGAAACTCCCGCAATCATGCCTTTGCGGTAGTCAATTCCGTCCTGGACGACAACCTTCATTCCAACCACAAACAGCATGGCCACCAGGATGGCCAGATACCCCGCGGCCACCGGATTCGGAATTGCGAGAATTACGCTGAGCGCCTTGGGGAAGCATGCCAGGATGAGAAAGAGGGTGCCCGCAGCAATCCCGACTCCCCGGGCCCCCACTCCGGTAAGTTCCGTTACCGATACGCTCGATGAGTACGTCGTGTTTGGAACCGTGCCGGCGCACCCGGATAGCAGGTTGCCCACCCCATCGGCGGCCACAGCTCCCTGAACAGAACGGAAGTCTACGGCTCGTGGCCGTCGCCACGAAATGCGCTGAATCGCTACGGAGTCGCCGATTGTTTCGATTGCGCCAATCACGGTGACAAAAATGAACCCGGGCAGGAGCGTCCAGAACGTCGGTCCAAAGCTCAGATCGAAGCCGGGCCAGCCTCCTTGCGGAAACCCGATCCAGGCAGCTTCGGAAATTCCCGTCGTGTCGTAAATTCCAAAAAAGCCGCCAACAATGCACCCTGCAATGATGCCTGCTACGGGTGCCCAGAGTCGGAATACACCGGTGGCCTTGATGGCGATGGCAATGATGACAAGTACGGTCACAAGTGCGCTTAGGGGGGCAGCCTGGGGATGTGCGGCCTCCTGAACGTTATCCAGGAGATCGAAAATTATTGGCATCACGGTGACGGAAATCAGCATGATTACCGTGCCCGCGACTGTGGGAGTGATGATCCGGCGAAACAGGGAAAGACGTCTCGCCAGGGCAAACTGGAACAAAGACGAGATAATTACGAGCGTCGCCAACATAGCGGGCCCGCCTTGCGCGATCGCAGTAATGCAAATTGCGATGAATGCGCCGGAGGTGCCCATCAGGAGGACATATCCCGCGCCGATTCGACCAACTCTGACGGCCTGCAATATCGTGCTGATTCCGCTGATCACGACTGATGCGAATACCGCCCACAGCATGTAAGTCTCAGATCCGCCGGCCGCCTTGATCACGATGACCGGCGTGAGGACGATCCCCGATATTGTGAGAATGGCAAGTTGTAAGCCTAGCCCGGCTACCAGCAGCGTTGGCGGCTTGTCGCTGGGTTCGTAGCGGACGTCTGATTGCAAGGCGGAATCATCGGTAGACATACTGGTACTATACTAAGTTTAGTTAAATTTTTCCACGGAGCGATAAGTGCGGGCTGGAAGCGTGACAATAGGGTGCCAATACAGCGTTGCCGAAAGCAGATGTAGAACTTTTGGCGACTTTCTCTCGGCAATTTGTCTGTTAACGAGCTTGCCGGTATATTAGCAAATTCGGTTTTTACTCCACAGAACAATGAAGGTTTCAGCGGTGGGTGTAGCTCAGCCCGGTTAGAGCACTTGGTTGTGGCCCAAGAGGTCGCCGGTTCAAATCCGGTCATCCACCCCATTTTCCAAAAGGCAGCGTAACGTATGGGACTTCGATGCGGAATAGTGGGACTTCCAAATGTCGGGAAGTCAACTCTCTTTAACGCTCTTACAAACGCGGGCGCGGCGGCCTCCAACTTCCCTTTCTGCACCATAGATCCAAATGTGGGAGTTGTCGGGGTCCCGGACCCGAGGCTTTATGCCCTCTCGAACATAGTAAAACCCCAGAAGACCGTTCCCACCAGTCTGGAGATAGTTGACATCGCGGGACTGGTTAAGGGGGCTTCCGAGGGAAAGGGCAGGGGAAACGCTTTCTTGTCCCACATAAGGGAGGTTGACCTAATACTCCATGTCGTTAGATGTTTTGAGGATGAAAACGTGATTCACGTCGAGGAGGGAATCGATGCCATCCGCGACATCCGCACTATCGAGGACGAGCTTATCCTAAAGGATCTCGAGACGGTGGAGAAAAGGGAGGAAAGACTCACAAACCAGGCCAAGGGCAGGGATAAGGACGTAATAAGGGAGCTTGAAACGGTGAGGTCGCTTCGGGAGTTTATAGAGACCGGGCGGCGCGCGAGGGATTTCCCGCGCCAGGAAGGAACCCGAGACACCGTAAGGGAGCTTTTTCTCCTTAGCGAAAAGCCGGTTATCTACGTCTGCAACGTCTCAGAAGAGGAAGCCTCGGGGGGCGGGAGAAATGCCGAGGTAAGCAAGGTAAGGGAGCACGCGGAGCGCTCTGGAGACGAGGTCATCGTTGTTTCGGCCAGGATAGAGGCCGAGATAGCCGAGCTTGAGGGTGAGGAGAAGGCGGTTTTCCTCGAGGAACTCGGGCTTTCTGCTTCCGGCCTTGACAGGCTCGTTAACTGCGCGTACTCGAATCTCGGGCTTCTTACCTATTTCACCGCGGGGCCGAAAGAGGTTAGGGCGTGGACGGTCCGTCGGGGAACCAAGGCGCCTGGGGCCGCCGGGCTGATTCACACCGATTTCGAAAGGGGTTTCATAAGAGCCGAGACCATATCCTACGAGGATTACGTGGGAGAAGGTTCTGAGCAGCTGGTCAGGGAAGCCGGAAAGATGAGGCTCGAGGGAAAGGATTACGAAGTCTGCGACGGGGACGTGATGTTCTTCAGGTTTAACGTCTGAGTTGCTAATTGCTGAAGTCAACTTTTATCCTAATTCTATTACTTAAGATTTGACAGTTTCTTGATCTTCGAACAAGCAAATAAAAATTATTCTTTCAGGAGACTCTGCCCTAAAGAACTATTTATACTATATAATGAGTCTATTAGAGATAAGAAACAGGGTTCTCGAAGGAAGGAACAATGGACAGAATATGGGATTTTGGAGATTCCAAGGAATATCCTATACATAGAATTCATAGCTATCCGGCAAGATTCCCTGCTTTCATAACCACTAAAGCTTTGCAGTATGCCGAGCAAAACGGCGTGGAAGTTAAAACTGTTGCGGATATCTTTTGCGGTTGTGGTACGACTGCGGTGGAGGCGAAAAGGAAAGGTAAGAACTTCTGGGGTTGCGATATAAATCCTGTGGCTACCCTGATTGCACAGGTTAAAACCACACATTACCGAGATGTTGTTCTCGAAAGGTATTTTTCCGCTGTTAAAGACAGCTTTCACTCTGTAAGCATGACTGAAAAGGATTATGAGAAAGTAAACGACAGAATAAAATATTGGTTTGAGGAAAAGAACATTGAATCTCTTTTGAAACTGAAGAAAGCGATCGAGTTAGAAATATCTAATCGCAGTCGATACAGGAAATTTTTCCTCTGTGCTTTCTCGAATATACTCAAACCGACATCCAGATGGCTTACAAAATCCATTAAAGCTCAGGTTGACCCGAATAAACCTGTCAGAGATGTTATGGAATCCTTTGAAGATCAGTTTAAGCTGATGAGAAAAGCAAACGCAGTGAACATATTTCCCCCACAATGCAACAAAGTTCGAATAGTCAGAGGGAATTTTCTTTCAATAAGCCCAGAAAAACCTTTGGCTGACTTGATCGTTACAAGCCCTCCTTATGTAATATCTTATGATTACGCAAGTATACATCAGTTATCACTTCTTTGGCTCGGTTTTGCTCGCGACTATCGTGATTTGAGAAAAAATATGATTGGCAACCAGGATGGTGTTAGGACTCCCTCAAGATCAGATATTGAGAGACTTCCTGAAATCGGCAGTAAAACTTACAGAAAACTACTTCAGACACACAGTCGCAAAGCGGCCTCCGTTGCAAGATATTTTATAGATATCAAGAAAACCGTGACCAAGTGTCAGGATATTCTAAACAGCAATGGAATGGTTCTTTTTGTCATGGGTAATACTAAGTACAGAAACACCGAGATAGACAACGCCGGATACTTGGTCGAATGCATGGAGAAAACCGGTTTTCATGATATAAAAAAAATGACTCGGAAAATTTCGTCAAAGATCATGACTCCCTACAGAGACTCAAGGGGTCGCTTCACCAGAGATTCAACCAAGCGAAAGGTCTACAACGAAGAATTTATTGTTACGGGAAGAAAGAAATGAGCTTGGAAAAGTTATCCATTCGTCCATACGCGAGGCTTTTGACTATGCTTGGCGACCAGTTGATAAAAAACGAAAGGATCGCGCTTGTGGAACTGATTAAAAACGCGTATGACGCAGATGCTGATTCGGTTGAAGTGCGTTTTGAGAACTTTAACGAAGATATGTCAATCAATGACTGTTCCAGCATAGTGGTAAAGGATGATGGATGTGGAATGAATCCTGAAAAAATAAAAGATTCATGGATGAATCCAGCTGATCCGAAGAAATATATTGAAAAAGAGAAAGGAAAGAGAAAAACGCCTGAAAAGAAAAGAGTTATACAGGGTGAAAAAGGGATTGGTCGCTTTTCAGTTCTGAAATTGGGGAAATCAATAACAATAACAACTCGGTTTGAAGGGTCAGAATTTGAGTCGGTACTTAAATATGATTTTACTGAATTTGATGATGAGTTCACTTCGAGAAATGATGAGCAAAAGGATATTTTTCTGGATGAAATTGAAATAGATTATTCAGAGGTTGCCCCACCAGAACTGATAACGGGGTCTCGGGGAACCGTAATAGAAATATGCGAGCTTAAAGGGCAGTGGAATCAAAACATAATAGGCAAATTATGTAGAGACGTGTCCGGTCTGACAGATCCTGTTTCGAGGATTACCGATCGTAAGGTCGACGATAATTTCAAAATATCGATATTTTGCAATGGGGAACCTGTGCCTGTAGAGGATGAAAATGCGGAGTATCTGAAAAGGTTGGTAGAAGATAAAGCTGTATTGGAAATCCAGGGAGAATTCAATTCCGAACAAAATGCATTTGTATTCAATGAAGGTAAAAACGGCAAAACAGAGAGGATAAGTCTTGAAGATCCAAAAATAAAAGGCTTGTGGATATGGAAGAGGGAATTCGAGGACGAAGTAAGTGGATATATTCAGCCCACATTGTCCGGACTGTCGATAGAGGAAAGGGGAATTAAACCTAGGCGGAACAGGCGGAAGGCAGGTGATAGTTATCAGTGCGGGAGTTTCAGTTTTCATTTTTTTATATTTGATTTTTCACGAGGTATATCAGAGAAATATGAACTTAAACAGAGCGAAAAAGACATGCTCAAGGACTACAGGATTTACCTTTACAGGGACAATGTCCGGGTTTATCCATATGGGGATCCTGATGACGACTGGCTGAACATAGATGTAACAAGAGGCATCGGAAGGGCAGGTAATTTTTTCAGCAATGATCAAATAGTTGGCTGGATTGATATATCTCAGGAAGACAATCCTGATCTCAGAGATAAAACCAACAGGGAAGGACTTATAGAGAAGGGCGACGCGGTTTCAGATTTCAAATTTCTTATACCGACCTTTTTGTCCTACATCAAGCAGTACCACTATTCACGCTACAAACAGAAGGGAAAAGACAGAAATGTGGTTGATCTTTCGCGTAGTGAAATTGTTTCCAAACGCCTGTCTGACTTAAAAAGTGATTTCAAGGAGAAAGGGGATAACCCATCTGTACTTAAAGTCGGAGAAATAGAGAAAGATTATAAAAAAGAAAAAAGCTACCTTCTCCAACGAGCAGAGATAACTGAGGACTTGGCCGGTGTTGGATTGTCGGTGGAAATGGCTTCACACGATATTATGCTTATGATAGCCAGAGCCGATGATATCGCCAAACAACTCAGCAGGTTATCAAAAAACTCGGGTGACGACGAAATCAGACAGAGATCTGACATGCTTGTTGGGGTCCTTTCTCAGGTCACCGATTCAATGCGGGATGTTCAAAGTCTCTTTAAATCGGCGAAAAGAAGAAAAAAAGCTCTAAGGATTGAACCTGTGCTGGACAAGATTTTCCAAATATACAAAAGCCTGCTGGAGAAAAAAGATATCCATTATCGGAAAGTTGTTTTTCCCGGTTCTCCCCTTATAGCCGATACCAACGAAGGAGTTGTTATGCAGGTGCTGATCAATCTTTTTGATAACGCTTCTTACTGGTTTGATACAGTTGATAGCACGGAGAAAGAAATACTGGTCACTTTGAATGGATCTCAGGGAGAACTTATTTTTTCCGATAATGGTCCAGGTATAGATAAAGATGACTTGCCATATATCTTTGAAGCTTTTTACTCCGGCAAAGGTCGGGAAGGCAGAGGCCTCGGTCTTTACATAGCCCGCCAGCTGCTTCAAAGACACGATTACACCATATCCGTGACGGAAGGTAGCAGGGGAAAATTGTCCGGTGCCAATTTCGTTGTAAGTTTTATCAAGGAGGAGTCTGAGTGAATCTTAAAATTCTTATGTCGGGAATAGCTGTTGCTATTGATGATGAGTTCGAGGAAACCGATAAAAAGAAAGAGGACAAAATTTTTCGAATCGTTGAAAATATTGAAGATGAATGGGAAATGCCTTTCTACAAAACCCATAAAATTCCGCCGGACGGTTATTCAGACAGTTTGCTTCGGTCGGCCAGTTTCGTGCTTCTTGACTGGAAATTATGGCGGTCCGGCTCTGCTGAGCTCGAGAAAGACGGCATCGAGAAAAACATCAGGTTTCTTGAAAAAGCGAAAGAGTATTTTATTCCGGTTTTCATTTTTACAAATGAAAATCCTTCTGATGTTACCGACAAGCTACCTGAAGATTTGTACGACGCTGAAAAGTCGGAGAGCAACTTCATATTCATAAAGAGTAAATCGAAGCTGGCGGAGAAAAATGACATTTTCGATTCAATAGGAGAATGGATAGAAAGGAATGCTTCCGTTTATGCTTTGAAAGCTTGGGAAAGGGAGTTTTACGAGTCCAAAAGAGCACTTTTCAGTTCTATGTATACGAAAAGTCCTGACTGGCCCAAAGTCTTCTGGAAGTCTTATGAGGATGATGGGGTGGACCCAAGCTCGTCTCTGGCGAATCTGATAAACGATCACCTGTCGGGACGTTTCAGGACGGATATTTTCGAAAAACATATTCTTGATTCAGGGTTCTCCGGTGTAAGTCTGGAAGATCTAAGATCGCTGATACAGAATACGAGTTTTGTTGGGAACGACAATCTTCCCGACAATGAAATAAGATCAGGGGATCTGTTCATTCCCTCGGAAGGGAAATACCTGATCAATATACGTCCCGATTGCGACTGCATACCAAGATTAAACGTGAAAACTGCGGACGACGTGGAACTTTACTGCTTGCAGGGGAAGAGACTGTCGGAAGAGAAGCTGCGGGAAAGTTACCAGAATGGTGCTTATTCCAGAATAAATGAACAGCGATTCCGATTTAAAGTGAACACCTGGATCTCTTTTTCTTCTTCCTCAAAACAGACTTTAACACGTCAGGAATTTTCCTGTCAAACAGCGAGCAAAAAGTCT
>Ga0209754_1002115_pt1 | contig 16956 bp, 15 predicted proteins | sample MesohylBB_FD_187295 | JGI IMG/M metagenome (GOLD analysis project Ga0209754, IMG submission 187295) | Host-associated microbial community of the marine sponge Aplysina aerophoba from Gulf of Piran - sponge mesohyl, lysed by bead beating... | ecosystem: Host-associated > Porifera > Sponge >... | reverse complement strand
GCGGGAGAAGTTTGCCGTGCTCAAGGAGATCGTGACGCGGGTGTCGAATCACTACGGATTCGAGGACTCGCAACGACTGCTCGAGGTGGTTCACGCCCGGGAACGGATATGCAGCACCGCCATCGGGGAGGGGGTCGCTATCCCCCACGGCAAGCTGCCCGGTTTGAAGCGCGTGTTCATCGCTTTTGCCCGCAGCCGTGAAGGGGTCGATTTCGACGCCCAGGACGGTACCCCCACCCATCTCTTCTTTCTGCTGGTTGCGCCCGAAGGGTCCACCTCCGAACACCTGAGCGCCTTGGCCCGGGTGTCCCGGCTGGTGAAGGACGCCTCTCTCAGGGAGCACCTGATGCGCGTGCAGACTCCCGAGGAGGTGGTCAGTCTCATCGAGGAGAAGGAAAGGACCCTCTGACCGCCCTTTTCGGTCCCGCCGGCCATGATCGATCCGCCCGAAGCCCATGCCCGACCTTCTTGACATCGTCGTCATCACCGGCATGTCGGGTTCGGGCAAGAACGCCGCCATGCGGGCCCTCGAGGACAACAGTTTCTTTTGTATCGATAACCTCCCGGTGCTGCTGATCCCCAGGTTCATCGATCTGTGCCAGGGCTACCGCGAAGGCATCGAACGGGTGGCCTTCGGCATCGACCTCCGCGGCGCCCAGTTCATCGAAGGCTGGCGCGAGGTGCTGGCGGAGACCCGCCGGGCCGGCCACCGCGTGGAGGTGGTCTTCCTCGACGCCAGCGACGAGCTGCTGCTGCGCCGGTTCAACGAGACCCGCCGGCCGCACCCGCTCCAGGGAAGCGGCCCGGTCCAGGAGGGGATCGCGCGGGAGCGGGCGGCCTTGACCGGAATGCGGGATTCCGCGGACCGTGTCATCGATACCACCGGTCTGAACGTCCACGACCTGAAGAAGGTCATGGAGGATTCGTGCGTCCGCGCGCTGGGCAAGCGACAGATGTCGATCTTCCTCATGTCCTTCGGCTACAAGTACGGAATTCCCGCCGAAGCCGACATGGTCCTTGACGTGCGGTTCCTTCCCAACCCATTTTTTGTTAGTGGGTTGGAGGCCAAGAGCGGATTGGCGCCGGAAGTGCGGGATTTCGTGCTGAGTCGAACCGAGACGCACGCATTCGTGGAGCGCATGAATGCGTTGCTCGACTTCACCCTGCCGAACTACGAACGCGAGGGCAAGAGCAATTTGACCCTGGCCTTCGGTTGCACCGGCGGCAAGCACAGGTCGGTGGTGCTCGCCGCCGAGTTCGCGCGGCTCCTCGAGGGGACGCCGTGGCGGATTCAGCTAAGACACCGGGACATTGACAGATGATCGATGCACCGCGTTAGAAAGAGACTCGAGATAAAGAACCGCCTCGGGATGCACGCCCGCGCCTCCGCGCTGCTGGTCCAGACGGTGAACCAGTTCGCCGCGGAGGTGAAGATCTCCAAGGACGATAACGTCGTGAATGCGCGTAGCATCATGGGCGTCCTGACGCTCGGAGCGGCCAAGGGCGCCAAGATCCGCGTGGAAACCAAAGGAGAGGACGCCCAGGAAGCGATGCTTGCCATCGAGGAACTCATCGAGGACAAGTTCCGCGAGAGCGATTAGGATTCTCCGGAACCGCAACAGTACCCCAACGGAAGGGTCGAACAGGAATCATCCATGACGAACAAAGACTTTGTTTTCACCTCGGAGTCGGTCTCGGAGGGCCATCCCGACAAGATGTGCGACCAGATCTCGGACGCGGTGCTCGACGCCCATCTGGCGCTGGACCCGGACAGCCGGGTGGCGTGCGAGACCCTGGTCAAGAACGATCTGATCGTGATCGCGGGCGAGATCACCAGCAAGGGCAAGGTGGACTACGAGAGCGTGGCGCGCCAGGTAGCCCTCGACATCGGCTACGACCACCCCGACAAGGGTTTCGACGGCAACAGCTGCGAGATCCTCGTGAGGCTGGTGAGCCAGTCGCCGAACATCTCCCAGGGGGTCACCGAAGGCGAAGGCCTCCACAAGGAACAGGGCGCGGGCGACCAGGGGATGATGTTCGGTTACGCGTGTGATGAGACCGACGAGCTCATGCCGCTGCCCATCAAGCTCGCCCACGATCTCGTGTCCGATCTGGCCGACATCAGGAAATCCGGGAAGGTCCCGCTGGCCAAGTTGTTGCGCCCGGATTCGAAGTCCCAGGTCAGCGTCCAGTACCGGGACGGCAGGCCGCAGCGGGTCAGCAACGTGGTGGTTTCGACCCAGCACAGCCCGGAAATATCCCACGATGACCTCAAGAGAGACATCATCAACAGTGTCATCAGGGAGGTGGTGCCGGCCCAGTACCTCGACGGCGATACGGAGTTTCTCGTCAACCCCACCGGCAGCTTCGAGATCGGTGGCCCCCAGGCCGATGCCGGCCTCACCGGCCGCAAGATCATCGTGGACACCTACGGCGGCATGGGACGTCACGGCGGCGGCGCATTCTCGGGCAAGGACCCCTCCAAGGTGGACCGGAGCGGGGCGTACGTGGCCCGCTACGTGGCCAAGAACATCGTGGCCGCGGGACTGGCCCGGCGTTGCGAGATACAGCTCGCGTACGTCATCGGCGTCGCCGAGCCGGTCTCCATCGCCATCGATACCTTCGGCACCAGCAAGCTGTCGGATGCGGAGATCGTGAAGCTGGTGCGAAAAAACTTCGATCTCAGGCCCAAGGGAATCATCGATGCCCTGAACCTGCGGACGCCCATCTACCAGAAATCCGCTGCCTACGGTCATTTCGGCCGCAAGCCGGAGAGCGGTCTCTTCACCTGGGAGAGCACCGATAGGGCTGAGAGCCTGAGCAGCGGACTCAAGGGCTAGGACGAACCACACTGCAACCCTTCCGGTGGTGGCGGCTGCACGGCGGTAGTGTAAGCGGGCCGGCGGAGATGGAGAGGACTATGGCGAAATCGAAATTCGACATTGCCGACGCACGCTTGGCGGCGGACGGCTGGAAGCGAGTGCTCTGGGCGGATCAGGAGATGCCGGTGCTGCGCGACGTGCGCGCCCGTTTCGCGAAGGAAAAGCCGTTCAAGGGCCTGCGGTTCTCCGCCTGCCTGCACGTGACCGCGGAGACCGCCAACCTCGCGCGTACCCTGAAAGCGGGCGGCGCCGACGTGGTGCTGTGCGCGTCGAACCCGCTGTCGACACAGGACGACGTGGCGGCGGCGCTGGTGAAGAAGGAAGGCATGTCCGTGTTCGCGGTGCGCGGCGAGGACCACAAGACCTACTACCGGCATCTGCGGTCGGCGCTGGATCACCGGCCGTCCATCACCATGGACGACGGCGCGGATCTCGTGTCCATGCTGCACCAGGACTACGCCAACCTGGCATCCGGGATGGTGGCGTCCATGGAGGAGACCACTACGGGAGTCATCCGGCTGCGGGCCCTGGAGGCCGACAAGGCGCTGAAGATTCCCATCATCGCGGTCAACGACGCCGCTACCAAGCACCTTTTCGACAACCGCTACGGCACCGGCCAGTCCACCATCGACGGCATCATCCGCGCCACCGACGTGTTGCTGGCGGGCAAGCGGGTGGTAGTGGCCGGCTACGGCTGGTGCGGCCGGGGCGTGGCCTCCCGTGCCCGGGGCATGGGCGCCAAGGTGATCGTCACCGAGGTCGACCCGGTGCGCGCCCTGGAAGCCTCCATGGACGGCTTCGACGTCATGCCCATGAAGGAAGCCGCCAAGGTGGGCGACCTCTTCATCACCCTGACCGGCGACATGCACGTCATCCGCAAGGAGCACCTGCGGGCCATGAAGGACGGCGCCATCATCTGCAACTCGGGCCACTTCGACATCGAGATCGACATCAAGACCCTCACCGAAATGGCCGAGAAGTGCGAGAAGAACGTGAGGAACCACGTCGACAGCTACACGCTCCCCGGCGGCAAGCGCCTGTTCCTCCTCGGCGAAGGCCGCCTCGTGAATCTGGCCGCCGCCGAAGGCCATCCCGCCTCGGTCATGGACATGAGCTTCGCCACCCAGGCCCTGGCCTCCGAGTGGGCCGTCCAGCAGCGGGACAACCTCTCACCCCAAGTCTACGACGTCCCCCAGGCCGTGGAAGAATGGGTCGCCGGCATCAAGCTCGCCACCATGGGCATCCAGATGGACAAGCTCACCCGCGAGCAGAAGAAGTACCTGTCGTCGTGGGAGATGGGGACCTGACGACCGGTCCGCCCCGGACTAGAAGGGAAGATCAAACCTATGGGCTAGGACAGGAAGGGAAGCCGGTATAGAGATGATTGATCAATTAACGGGAATCGCCGTCCCAGAGTGGTTGATTGAACTTTCACCGACCACGATGAGAAAAGGAAGATTTCCGCTCAACAAACTGCTGCGTAATTCGCTCTATTACCCTTGTTCGGCCTTCGACGGCGATCCTGTCAAGCATCTTGCAGGCAACGTCCTCAGCTTTGTCTATGCGGATCACGGTTATGGCCGGGACGAGTTCTTGGCCGAGTTGGAGAACCGGGGATTCGACAACTACGATCCTCTGTCAACTCCTCGTTCAGTGGAGCCACAGGAGTTGAGGCCTGCGGGTGTGGATTGGCGGGAGCCATTTTACTGTATCTGGTCTGTGTTTCAACGGCGAGAAGGTTGCGACCCCAATCATGGGCCGAGCCGTTTCAGTCTTCTCTACATCTGCGGGGAAGCGGTAGAGACGTTTCGAGCCCTTTACGTCGAAACCGGCGTGGCGCCGAAAGCTGTCGCTGTGATTCAGCCCAGTTCAGATATCATCAAGGATCCGACAGGAGAATTCGCCAAGGATGTCCTCCAATACAACCTAGGCGGGCGGCCCGAAATCTTGTTGTACGGAGGCTATTTGGAATGTGAGGCGTACCCAGCGGCGTGCTGGCCGGGCTACCCCATGAACTTGTGCTTCTATCGAAGGTACCCTTATGGAGGAAGCCGCGGTTGCGTTGGCATTTGGTCGCGACGACCTCCATCAGAAGGCTGAGCGCCTTCGACTGGGTTTCCGCGACCTGTCTGTGGTAGCCAAGCCACTACCTCGCGTCAAACGCTCAAACTGACACGGACGTGCCTCCGTCTGATTCGCCTAGTAGAAAGCCGCAACGGTGTGGCAGTTTTGGCGCAGAAGATGCTCGTGATCCCGACGAACGTTAGGGTGAAAGTCATTGACGACGATGGTGAACGGCGAGCGCAGAGCACATTTCTGCAAGCCGCTGGCGAAGGCTGAGCGGCTTCAAGATCGTTACGCTATGTCCCCAAGTCACGAGATGCCAGCAGATTTCCTCCACACCCCCCGCTCCAAAGTGCACCGTCAGAGAACCATCGCCGTTCTCGGCGACGGTCTGGCTTGGATGGAATTGAAATGCTTTGGCGTCCGGCGCCGCGTCCGCATCGAAGCGGAGCACTACATCAACTGGATTCTCCTGAAAGGTGCCGAATGAACGCTGGGCGTAGCGCCTCAGGTCGAACGCCGGATCGCGTTCGAATGTTTCATCAGTAACCCTGGCCTGGGTCACGTTCGCGAGGCGCCAGAGCATGGGGTCCTTTCCCCTATCCGTCCGCCCCACCAGGAACGCGCGGTTGCCGTAGAGTACGCCGTAAGGCCGCACCCGCCGCCGCACCCACCGTTCCGATCCTCGAGAGAGGTAGTCGAACTCGACCTTGTGGTGTGCCGCGATTGCACTCCGCAGGAGCGAGAGCAGTCCGTCTTCGAGGCGTTCTCTCGGGCCGGCGCGCATGGCGAGCCCCTCCACCTCCATGAAGCTGGCGAGGGCGATGTCGAACTCTTCGCGGGAGTGGCGGCGCGATGCTGCCCGCAGCTTGACCGCGAGATCCCGGAGCCTGCTGGCACGTTCCGCAAGCCCGGCCCGGTCCAAACTTCCCACAGTGACTTCGAGGTCAGCCAACTCCTCGGGCGAGACCTGGACAAAGGGGTGCAGAGTGGGTGAACAAAGCCGCCAGTGAATTCGCCGGTCACCGTTGTCCGTGTCCACTGTCTCCAGCGGCCCGAAGGTAGCCTCGACGGCATCTCGCATCCGCTCCGCAGTACGCCGGCTGACGGAGAATTCCTCCTCAATGTCGGCAAGGGTCACGCCACGGTGGCTTCCTTGAAGCCGGATGGCCAAGCGGAGGAGTCCTGACAAGCGTTCGTAGCGCATTCTCTAGTCAACTAGGGATCGGAGACAATCCCCTCCGTCACGCTCGAAACCGCCTCCCTCGACGACACAGTAACGCCAACGAGGAGTTTGCCCATCCTCAGACCGATTTCCTACGATGAATAGATACTCGACGTTGTCTGCCTCTGGACATGCTCGTTTAACTTTGCGGCCCATTTCAAATAGCTTTCGGAGTTTCTCGTCTAGCCAATCTTTCGTCTTCGGGGTTGTCTTGCAGTCGTCACGGTAGTCGTAGAAGATCAGGACCTTCAGTGGCGAACGGAACATGAGAAGTTTCCACATCTCCGTTTCAACGTCTTCCCCGTTCTCATGCTCAACGATCACACGCAGGCAATCTGGATATGGTCCCCCACCTTTGGGACGGTAGATGTACGAGTCTTCCTGCTCTTCGTAGTAGACGGCATCCAGAGTGTACCACTCCCTCCCCATCCCTAGGGATGGGCACAGCCTTGTCGCTAGACGTCTGAGAAAAGATTGCTCACAGGGAGTTTCCTTTTTCGCGAGCATATATTCCGTCCATGGTTTGTTGTGCTCGTAGGCACGCAAAATGTCATCCTGTCTAATTGGCAACTCCTCGCGCCACTGTTCGGCAAACGCCTTGCAGAAGTCCTCGGCAGAAACTTTCTTCATGTCGTCGGTCCTTTCCATCGCCTTGAATTCTCCTTTTTTGCCATGCGGTCTACTTTCGGTAACACCTTCGTCCTACACCGTAAAGCCAACTCTTCGTGGGTGGAGCGGCTTAGCCTCACACTCCCCCCACAGCATTCTCTTCAACGCCTGCGAGTCCCCCAAGCAGCCCAGAATCTCCGCCCTTCGCCGCACGACGGGAAAGTCGCCCAGGGCCAGGTTCGGAAGGCTTGCGATCCCCGCGGGAGCCTCGATGCCGAAATAGACACGGAACGCCGCCTTTGCCTGTTCGGACGAAAGGAAGCCGAGCGTGATCTTGAAGGTGAACCGCCGCAGGGTGGCCGGGTCGAGGCGCTCGCCGAAGTTGGTGGTGCAGGCGAACGGAAGCGGGTGGCTTTCCATCCAGGTCAGCATTTCGTTGACTTGACTGACCTCCCAACTCTGTTGCGCGAGGCGCCGGTCGATGAGCAGGGAATCGGCCTCATCAAAGACCAGGAAAGCCTCGGCGTCGCGTGCCTCGGCGAAGGCTTCGGCAACCTGTTTCTCGGTTCCTCCAACCCACATCGACATCAGATCGGATGCGCGTTTCTGCATGATCTCGAACCCGAGCCTGTCGGCCAGATGGCGGACGTATGCACTCTTGCCCGTGCCGGGCGGTCCTTGCAGGCACAGGGAGAAGCAGCGTGCACCGCTTCCGGCGACGCGGTCGGCGAGTTGCACCGGGTCCATGTCGGCCCGGATCAACGCAGGATCGAAATTGTGTGGCGTCGGCTGGGTTGGCGCCGTGCGGCCCGACATCACGTCCGCAAGGGCGCGAACGCCGCGGCGCACGCCTCCAATTGTGCCGCCGCCCAACCGCGCGGCCGCAGTCACCCCCGACGCCACACCCGGAGTCACGTCGAACTCCCGAGCGAGGGCATTCGCGTCCTCTTCGGTCGACTCGATCCCGTGACGCGCGAGATGCCGCGCCCAGATACGCGCGCGCACCTTCGGCGGTGGTTTGCGAAGTTCCAGAGCGAACATCATGCGGCGCAGGAGAACCTGACTGGTCTGGCGGGCCGCGTTCGAGGTCCACAGGATCGGCACCGGCGTCTCTTCCAGGAGTCGGTTCATGAACACCTTCGAGCCTTCAGCCGGAAGGCCGGCGAAACCACGGGAACCGAACAGTGCCGCGACCAGCGTTCCCTGGGAAGAGAGCAGATCCTCCATCTCGTCAAAGAGCAGGAGGGATCGACTGTCTCCGGCAAGCAGGCGTTGTGCGAACCGGAGTTCCCGCATCCTCTCTTGGCGGGAAGGCTCGCTGCCGGAGGCATCCGATTCGCCGACCACGTAGAGCGGCGCTTCGAGTCTGGCCGCCAGGGTCTTGCAGAACTCCGTCTTGCCGGTTCCCGGCGGCCCGTGGACGAGCACGTTGACGCCCCTCTTGTCGCTCCGTAACGCCCCGCTCAGAATCCGTTCGAGATGATCGCGGTCACTGGCGACGTGGTCGAAATCGGACCAGTGCAATTCGCCGGCGCCAGCTTGGTCGAGCAGCAGGCGCTGCACATCGCAACCGGCCTCTTGCGGAAGCCAGTGAAGTCGGGTTAACCGATCGAGGATTGTCACATCTCCGTCGTCGTCGATGGACATAAGCCCGGAAGTCACCAGAGGCGCGTCTGGCGCGAACCGGCCATAGACCTTGCCGGACGACAGGCCAAGCACGCGCGGAAGCATCGGGTTCCCCAACCTGAAGGTGCTCCTGTTCCATTCCCTCGCGTCGCCTATCTCGTCGACCAACGAACCGACAAGGGAGTCCAACTGGCGGCGCAACTCCAGTTCCAAGACCGCCGTGTCGGTCCGGGAAAGACGCGTGGCCTTTGCCAGACGCCTGACACGCCGCGCTGTCCGATCCGGGCGTGCCGGGCTAGCCGCTGCCAGGGTGTTCCTCAAGACCTCTCCCAGGCGCTGCCACTCCGGCGTCGGCACTTCCTGGTCTATCGGTCTCCGTTGTGCCGCGCCTTCCGCGACGGCGCCCGGGCTTGTCGGGTAGCGAAACCCCAGTTCCTCATCATGAAACTGCAGCCACTGGGCCAAGTGCGGTGCCTTGTCATCGCAGCCGCGAAGGCGCGAGACGACGTTCGACACATAGAAGAGGACGAGACGGCGTTCATAGGCGGAATGCATGACATCTCCTCATTCGGGACTTCAATGAGGGAACTATACCAATGCCATGCGTCAGTTTCGGACGTACCCCGCTCATGCACACGGGGTTTCTTCTGACCCGCGTCTGATGTTCACGCTCAGCGTTTCGGCGACGCCCGTGTCGTCCTCGAAGACATCCTGCACCGCGACTCCGACAAACAGCGTGCCGGGTATGCTGTCGCGGCCCGTACCTCGCTCGCCCTGGACGGATCCGCCACCGTCGCGTGTCCGTCCGTCGGACCGCTTGCGTCGCCGGCGCTGGCTTTACTGCTTACGGGCTGGCGCACCGCCCGTCGCACTTCGTTCCGCACCACTGCGGGCACCACCACGGACGCCGCCGGTAGCGTACTCTGCACGACTCCCTGCAACTCCGTTCGCACCAACAGCTCAGTCGCCGCTCAGGCTCCCGGCGAATGCATGACCGCTAGCGCTGCCCAATCGTTTGGGACGCGGAATGCGGGATGGACAACGCCCTGCGGCGTTTTGTTCTCACACCCCACGCATCGCCGATGCAGGGGGCGCGGTGGCTGCCCATGTCCGCAATTGGTTGCCTATGCAAGTTTTCAGTGCGTTGTGGGGCTGAGCACCGATCGCAACCGCCTCGTGTTAGGGCCACGTCTATGGCATTTCCTGCGCGCCACCGATCAGTGGCATGGACGGGCCCGCCACGTGATGGCACCCCTTCAACGGCGGCCGCCTCATTCGCCCTTCGCGCCGCTCGCGGTATGCTGGTCCCGGCGGTCCGAACGGCGTCGGGATTCGTGGCAAGCTGAACCCGAGCAGCTCCAATTCGTGACAGAGTTCAGCAACAAGAACGGCGAATTGCGATGGCGGAAACCAACGACAAGACCCTCAGCAAGCACATCCGCGTGTCCACTGAGCAATGGGAACGCATCGAGCGGGCCTCCCAAGGTAGTGCCCTGACGGCCAATCAGCTCGTGATCGAGCTCGCCATCGAGGCTCTCGACCAGCGGGAATTGCCCGGCACCGAAGCGGAAATCAAGGTCGCGCGGGCCTCTCTGTTCGCCGCCCAGGCCATCGCCCGCAAACTCATTGCAGACGGACGCGAACACGAGGTTCAGGAGATCCGCGAATTCATTTCGACGATCGTTCCCGATCCCGATTTCGAAGTCTCCGAATCAGATCAGGCTAGCAAGCCCGTTGACCACACTGAAGACAGCTCTTCGTAGACTTCGCCACAGCCCGAACCGACAGCACGCTTGACGAGCCACACCCCGTTAGCTGACAGCCACGGCACGCGCTACGGCGGCATGGAAACATCCGCCACGCATACCGAAATCAAGCGCGCTTCCCGGTCGTCGAGCAATTGCTCGATCCTCACGCTGATGTCCTCTGCCGTCTCCGGTGTCCAACCCGAGCACTTCGTCGGCCGGCACTTCTCCGTATCGCCGAACCAGAAAACTAGATAGATGCCGTACCCCGCGGCCCCGGGGTCCCGTGTGTATTTTGCGATCAGCTGGCTTCGGACCGCAGTCCAGAGATCGCGGTGGCAGCTTCGCTTGATCTCCACCGGGACGTTGAAGCCTCCGAAGCTGACGCGGATATCAGACCTGTTGTCTTCGGCGTAGACGCCCTCCGGTTGCGCATCGATTCCCAACCGCCCAAGCCGTTCCTGCAGATCTGACAGCAACGCATCCCGGCACGCGTCCTCAGGCTTCGGATCCGTCGGGCGGTTGTGGTGATCGACGTTCCAGTGCTGGCGCCAGTCCGACGTGCTTCCGTCTCGAATCTTGAGGGAGAGGTGCGTCAGTTCATCGAATACGAGCGCGGCGAGGTCGCCCGCGTTCGCCGGAGACCCGTTGTTGAGCGTCCGGACTACCTGCCCGATGGCGCCGTACCGGTATTCGCGCTCCCGGCGTTTCCGAGCCTGACTTTCTCTAGCTTCTGCCATCGTGGGCGACCAAGGCTTCGCATCGGGCGCTCTCGAAAGCGCATCGAGAGCCTCCGTGGCGGCCACACTCGGCTCGTCGCCGAGCGTCTCGATCATCTGGGATGTGCTCCAAAACGCTCTTTCCGACAAACCGACACGCCTCAACGCCGCTCCAAGCGCGACAACGAACGGTTCGAAATCGTGGGCGGCGAACCGACGGGTGAAGTCTCTCGGAAAGTGCGCGGCAGCCACGAACCTGGCCAGCCACTTCAGGCACTGCTCGTCGTTCGCCATAGCCCGAAATTTTTCGCGGTAGCGTTCCGGCTCCAGGAGGTATCCCACCGTCAGCCAGCAGCCTCGTTCTCCCGGTGTCTGATCGGTTCTCTCGAGCCGTTCCCCGACCACGCGGCCCACCTCCGACCAGTCGCAATTCCTCAATGCAGCGTACAACGACCAGCAAAGCGCAGTCAGGGCGCCGTCTGTCTTAGCCGTCGGGAAGCTCTCAAGAACGGGAAGAGACGCTATCGCAGCGACCCCACGGTGGTCTTCAGCAACCGCGAGCTCGCGGATTTCGATCGCTGGCTGCACTCCCGTCTCGAGCTTACCGGCCGCGCTCCGGGAGACCACGTCGGTAACCAGCGCCGGATCCTCGCGAAGCAGGTCACGGAACCACTTCGGCCGGTACACGTCGCCTCCAGAGGTGCTGTCCGGGTCGATGACCTGGCGTGGAAGCATATAGACAATCGTGACCGCCAGACGGATCTGGCTTTCGCCAAGGTCGCCTATCGCGAGCCGCCCCGAATGCTCCAGGCTGTGCAGTCCGGCGATGAAAGGCAGCACCGGCCATTCGATCCAGTTCGCGTCAAACAGCCGAACCGTGTGGTCGCAGCTTGGCAGGTCGTCTCGGGTGACGGTCCCTTCGATCCCCACCATCAGGAGTTCGATCAGATCGATGCGGCCGCCAATAAGATCGCCCAGACGTTCCCAGGGGGTCTTCCCTGCGGCCTCTTCGCCAATATCCAGATAAACTTCGGCTGCTTGGCGCAGCAGTTGAGGTGGGCCGCCCCCCGCACGCAACGCCTGCGCCTCCGCCGTTATTCGCGCCTGCCAGGCCTTTTGGTCATCGGTATCCGTCGGCGACTCCAGTATCTCCGCGTGCTCGGACTGGATCACCCGAGACAACGGGGGACTCCCCATTTCGTCGAATTGTTGCAGCAACGATTCGTCAGCCGCCAGAGCCGCGCGGGTCGCTTCCACAGTCAGCCCGCCAGCACGAGACCCATCGTCAACGCAGTCAACGAGCTCCCCCAGATAGAAGGACGCCGCCCTCCCGTCTTCCGCGCCCAGCGCCATTTCCAGGCACCAGCGACCGTAGTCGAACGGCCGAGCCCCAAAGTACCGGCGATCAACTAGACCCGCACATTCGTCTCCCCTCTGCAGACAGGTCTCGACGCCATAGACGATGAGGTCCTTCAGCGCCTCCCGATTCCATTCCAGATCAAGCCTGACGCTTAGTTTTTCTCCCTCCGGCACGCAGAGCCGTGGATCCGAAACCACACCAAGCCAGTCGTACAATCGCTCCGTAGCAATACCGCCGCGCATGTCTCGCAGTACCCGCGTCAGCAGTTTCACAGGCAGCTCCCCCATGCAGGTGTACCGTCCGGTTTCCCCTACCAGGAACGGCCTGTAGTCCTCAAACCTCGCCGCTATGCCGTCCAGCAGTTCGGCCAACTGGTCCGGCGTCGACTCCTTGGGAACATGCCGCGTCCAAAAATCTGCGTACTCGCCGGTTCGATCCGCGAGTTTCGGCGCCCTCAAGTACGCTTGCACTTCCCCGATGGACAGCACTCCCGGAAAGAGAGCCCTCAGCAGAAGGCCCAATAGCTCGTCCTGCGAAGCGTCGGGCGCCCATTTGTCGATCTCGTCCAACATCTTCACGAGTACCTCGGGTCCACAACTGCCCCGCGCGTGATAGGCGACCAACACGTCGAGCGTCGCACACCGAACTCCCCAATTCCACGTCTGATCGTGTACCGCTTCCTCCAACGTGTCCGAGAGCGCGGGCAGCGGTTCGCCGTCCGCCAGCATCTGCATCAACAGCATTACGTAGGACTGGTGCTCGTGGTCCCGCCGGTCCTCTGCCAGGATTCCCCGAAAGGTTCCTTCCAGTTCGGGCGACACGATCCCGCCGATGCCATGCACCTTGAAGAGGTTGCGTGTGCACCACGGATTCCAACTCGATTCCCGGCGCAACTTCAGCAGGATGTCCCGCTTTTCGTCGACCGAGTAGGTATCGCGGTCACCGGCGTAGATCAGCCCACTAGCGTCCAACCAGCTAAGCTCCCTCCTCGAGCGCTTGTTGTGTACAGCCAGCCAGGATGCGAAGTTCATGAACGACGGCACCAGTTCGCCGTCGAATCCGGTAATCAGTGCGAGAATCCGCCCCAGAGGAAGCCCATTATTGATGAGTCCAGAGACGTGCCGGGCCGCGAGAAACTCCGCGATCTGCCGGTGCGCCGGCGCCAGCTTCCCTTCTGAGATCCCCTCGAACAGTCGTGTTCCCAAGGCCTGTCTCGCACGGCCCCGCGCCTCACTGTCGACTTCCATAATCGAAGGGAAGTCGCCATCGGGTTCGGCCCTGTCCGGCAGTGTATAGCCCGCTCCGCCGGAAAGGAGCTGAGCGGCGCAGAGCCGCCCCGCGGCCCCGATCAATGGATCGATATCGCCGGCCGACGGGTTCGCAGCCAAGTGATCTCCGTTTGGCTCTCGGGCGAGCATTCGACACGCCTGCTCGAACGTCTCTCTCTGGGAGTCCGGCCATTTCCCCTCCAACACCGACTTGGCCAATAGGTCGAGGTTTTGCGGGTTTGTCAGCAGCTTGTCGACGTTGCGCTGCCGCGCCGCCGCGATGAAACTGTCGGTATCCTCCACTCCAAATTTGTTGGCGAGAATGTCCTCGATGTCCCGCTTCGACAACGGATCAAGGCGCATCACGGTGACGGAACCGTCCGGTGCGACTTCCCTCAGCCGGTCCCGGTCGGTTGCCGCCATCCAATCCGCCCACCGACAAGACAGCCTGAAGGCCGGACATTCCAGTTCATGCAGCTTCCTCCGAACATCGTCGAGCGGCGTCCGGCCGTCCTCGGTTCCCGCGCGCGCCTCGTCGAGTCCGTCCAGGAAGAGGGTCGTATTGCGCCACTCAGGCTTGTCGAATGTTCGGAAGTCGCGAACTGTGACGTACTTCCCGCCCTGCCTCGTTGCCTCGGTCTCGAATGCGGTTGTCTTACCAGCACCTGGCTCTGCGATGAGCACATACGCAGAGGCGTCGGCGTAGGCGGTCAGCGGCCTCGTGATGCCTTCCCCTTCCCGTTGCGCCTCGCCCGCGTTGACCACCGTGCAGGTCCTCGGGACCACATAGGTCTTGTCCGCGTTCATAGCCCGATCAAACCAGTGCCTTCCGCCAACCGCAGATTTCCTTGCCGCTCTCCCGCCAGTCCGCGCAATCATAACTGCGGTCCGCCTTTCGGCCAGTTCCTCGTTGCTTTCGGCAGCCTGCCTCCGCGCCTCGCGTGCGCTGCATCAGTTTGCCCGCCCCGGAGATTTCGTCGACAAATTTTCACACATGGCTTGTCCTCAATGGCTGTGTACAAATCTACCGGATAGTGTCCAGCGTTCGCCGTCACGGCGCGGGTGAAGTCACACCGCGCCCCGTGCGCGGCGTCTGGTCCAGTCCGCCGCAATCCGCTCTTTTCGCGTGCCCGCCTGCTTCACCAGCGCGACGTGATAGGGTCCCGCCGTGTCCAAGATGCAGCACGATTCTACTTCACCAGAGGCGGTCGCCGCGAACGACTGGCTGCGGAGGCCGCGCATTTGCAGGGGATCGCGGGCAATCCCCTGTCGGCGGAAGAGAGCTCCATGTTCGAGATATTCGAGCGCGAGGAGTGGTCGCCCGAGCAGCGCCGCGCCCATATCGCCCGCCGGATCAGGGACCGCGGCCGCATCGTCGCGGCGGGATGAGCGACCGCCACTACTGCTATCGGCCTGACTTCATCGTTCTCAGGCTGGACATCCGGGACGCCGTCCCCCGGTGCGTCTCGGATGGACGAATGGAAACCCCATCATGACGCCCGAGCGTCCACTTTAAATTGCGGCGCCCTTACCCTTTCCCGACCGGCCTGATCTCATGGCGAATCACCGTTGGCGCGTTGTGAAAGGCAACCATCATGGTTCCCTGGAAGTACGCCCAACTGGGTGTTTCGGACTCGTTCTGGTCGGCGTCCCACCCGACGCCTAGCTTCATGCGGTAGAGGTCGCCTTTCGGGCGGGCGACAGACTTGTTGTCAAGGAGGGCATCGTAGAGGTACATCGCGGACTCGATCACGACGAGGTGAGCGAATCGTTCGGTCGGTACGGCCGCGGGAGGCGGAGGAGGTGGTGGTTCGGTTCGCGTCCCCCCTCCAGCGTCTCGCTCCAACTGGCCTCCCGACACCCATCGATGGATCGTCCGTCGATCCACACCAAACCGTCGCGAAGGCTCCGCCCTGGTCACGCCTCTTTCCAGATAGTGCCTTAACAGCATCCTTGTCTCCCATCCGTGCATCGGTACGCCGCTCCATTCCTGTTGGCTTTTCCCAACAGACTGGCCCGACGTACACGTCCTCGCAATCTTCAATGTGGGACATTTTCGATTGACACAAATGGGACATTTACAGTTGTCCGCTACAGTCCACCAAATCGGGTCAACTCCAGTCAAGAGATGCATCGCGTTTGCGTTGCAGTCATGGCCGCGGGAAGCGAGGCCCGTGAATGGGGGGCGCAAGCCGGATCGAGTCGGTGGACTTCGCCTCCGACGCCTTGTTGGATAGCCGAGGTTTCCCGTGTGCTCTGCGGCATCGACGAATTCACCCGGGAGTGCCTGGACACCATCGTGGACAACTCCATTGATCTGCTCCCCGTTTTGTCCTATGCCCCAACACAAGGCCAGCCTCACCCGCCGGCGCGTGATCCTGGTTTGCTCTTTATCGTGCTCGTGGCCGTTGTGACGGATTCCTGTGCGTCACGAGGCTACAGGTGTGCATGTTTGTGCGACCCGCGATGTATGGAGGGAGTGAGAAGTCATGTCACCTACGCCGAAGGTTCCGTACACGGTTGACGAACTGATCTTGGCGTTGGATTTCTATTTGACGCATGGGTCGCCGCCCCGGCAAGAGACCCGTGAGCAGTTTGTCGCGTTGATGCGATTGATGCATCCACACTCGGCAAAGAGCGTAGAAGCGCAGCTTAGGAACTTCGCGTCTCTGGATTCCGGCCCCGGCCTTTCTAACGCGTCCACATGGGCTGAATGGGTATGGGCAGAACTAGGGGAAAACCCCGAGCGGTGCAGGGAAATGGCGGACAAGATACGGAAGCGGGCTGGGAGTGCTTGATTTGAGGTTCTCGATTCCGCGCCGTGAAGCGACACGCTTGCGCCGGGTTATGAGTGATGAGTCTATGAGTTCTATGAGTCCCGGCCTCGGTGTTGAAATAGTGTTGAAGATACGGGTTGGCGCTGAATTCCCAAGCCTCTCACTGGCCCGTTCGCGATCACGATTTATTCCAGTAAATCAATAGGTTATGTACTTTCAACCGGTTCACCGAGCCATGGCAGGAAACTGCCAATAAGGGAAATCGACGCTCATACGAGCCGAACGAAGAGCTCGTTGGCGAGCAACAGCCCCCGTGCCGCAAACCGCAGCCGTTGGTTTTCTTCGACCAGCAGCCCCTCCGATAACCAGTCCGCGATTTCAGAGAAGGCCTCCATGGGCCTCGTTCCGAACCGCCGACTAAACCCCGGCACCGAAACACCCCCGATCATCCGCAGCCCGGTGAACAGGTGCTCCCCCATGGCTTGACGAAGTTCCGGACGCTCGCGCTCGGTTACAGCGTCGCCGGTCTCGCCGGCGCGGCGCATGTAGCCTGTCGGTAAGCGCTCGTTCTGCCAGCGTTCTCCCAAGGGGTCGCCCGGCATTCGGTGATGGCTGTGGGCGCCGGCGCCGATGCCGAGGTAGTCGCCGCCTTCCCAGTAGTTGAGGTTGTGGCGGGATTCG
>Ga0209754_1002114_pt1 | contig 16957 bp, 10 predicted proteins | sample MesohylBB_FD_187295 | JGI IMG/M metagenome (GOLD analysis project Ga0209754, IMG submission 187295) | Host-associated microbial community of the marine sponge Aplysina aerophoba from Gulf of Piran - sponge mesohyl, lysed by bead beating... | ecosystem: Host-associated > Porifera > Sponge >... | reverse complement strand
GTGGCGACGGATGCGACCTCGCCGCTCAGAGCCACGCCCCGGGCAACCCGCTGCACCTGCACCCCGTCCAACCCGGGCTCGCCGGCCATGAGCGAGCGCAGCGGTCCGAGGTCCAGCCCCACCTCCAGGTTGTTCTCCACCAGCATGCCTTCCGGGATGGAGGCAGCAGCAAGACCGACCGCGCGCTCCGCCGCTCCTGCCGACCCGACCGCTCCGGTGAGAGCCACTCCCCGTGCCAGCCCTTGCACCTGCACGCCCTGCAGATCCGGATCGGCGCCAAGCAGTGCGCGCAGCGGCCCGACGTCGAGGGCCACACGCAGGTTGTTCTCCACCAGCAGACCTTCCGGGAGCGAGGCGGTCGCCAGGCGGAACGCCCGATCGGCCGTGGCGACGGATGCGACCTCGCCGCTCAGAGCCACGCCCCGGGCAACCCGCTGCACCTGCACCCCGTCCAACCCGGGCTCGCCGGCCATGAGCGAGCGCAGCGGTGCCAGGTCCAGACTCACCTCCAGGTTGTTCTCCACCAGCATGCCTTCCGGGATGGAGGCAGCAGCAAGACCGACCGCGCGCTCGGCCGCCGCCGGAGAGCCCACCACGCCACTGAGAGCGACCCCGCGTGCCAGCCGTTGCACCTGCACGCCCTGCAGATCCGGATCGGCGCCAAGCAGTGCGCGTAAAGGCTCGATATCGATCACCACTAGAACATCCCGTTTCAGAACGGATCCGTTCTCGCCAAGCACGGAGATCGACGTGTTGCCCGCGTTCTTGCCAATGACGTACAGCACGGTGGGAGAGAGAAGCTGCACGTCTGCGATCTCAGGGGAAGCAGCAGCGACTGCCTTTGCGGGGCTGTCGAGATGCCAGCGACGACTCTTCCCCAACAGGACAATCCACTCGTCATTGGGAAGCGCATCACCTGGATGATGCTCCAGCGGTTGGGAGGCCAAATTGGGTAGCTCTTCCGCGGAGGCGAACAATAGCGAGGGCGTGGCGGAATCAGGCGCCGCACCGCCAGTCCAGGCATGTTCGGTCAGCCGCACGTTCGAGCCTATGTTCGCAGGAGCGGAAGCGAACGAAGCGGAAGATCGAGCGGAGGGTTTGTCGGAAGTCCGAACTCGATCAGGGGCGGAAGCTACGGGGGCCGCGCTCTCGTACCACGCCGCCTGGCGCTCTCCTTCGCCGTTGAGCAGTGTAGGCTCATCCTGGGACAGGAGCGCGGTGGTCAGGAGGGCTGCATCCGATTCCGAGGTTGGATCGGCCGCGAAGGTAGTCGTGTTTGACGAGGGTATGGCGCGGTCGAGCGAAAAGGCATGCTGCAGGAACACCCTTTCGAACCAGGAATCAAGGCCGAGATCGGCAGCCGTGAGGGTTGTGTTCTTGGGCCACGCGGCTCCTTGGTCCCACACGTGGCTGCGCGACGAAGGTGCTGCTCCGGAATAGAATGCGTCGACAAAGGATGCCAACGCGGGTTCGCGTGCACTATCGGACGCCGTCGCGGTCGTGCCGGATTGCAGCATCGTGAGGTCGAGCAAGAAGACGGACTGCAGGAATGACGCACGTGACATGGAGGAGTGACCGACATCGACAGCACTGAGGATCAGTCGTTGGGAAAACGCGGCTTCCGGCTCCCACAAGCCGTTGAACGGCGCAGATGAGGGGCTGGAAGAGAACGGCATGGGACGGGACAGCGCATGTCCTTCGATCATCGGCTGGGACGGCGCAGGCGTCGCTCCCCGCGTCAACCCGATGGGGTCGGGCGGAAGAATTGGATGGAGGAACGATGCATCCGACCAGGTGTCGCCATTGAAGTCGGCAGACCCCAGGGTCTCTTTCTCGAACCATGCAGAGTCCGGCTCCGGCACGACGTTCATCAATACGGGTGCAGCACCGACAGAGGACGGCATAGTAACGGGGATTGCATCCCTTTCCGTCGTCGGTGCCGACGCCGCTACAGTGCTCGGCGTAGTGGCGACCGCGGCCGAAAGTAATACGGGAGTAGGAGAAGCGTCCGGCGGTGCGGCGAAGCCAGGGACGGTAGCGCCGGGGGGGGGCGTGATCGCTGACCGAGCGGGATAAAGAATCGGAATGCCCAGCCGCAACGCGAACGAGGCCTTTGTCGAAGGCGGCTTCAGGGCAGTTGCCTCCCCGCCTCCGGATGCCGGTCGGGGCCGGTGCACGCCGGCGTAATCGGGAACGGCGAAACCCGCGTCCGCAGCGGGAGGTACGGCCCAGCCGGCCTCGCCGGTGAGGCGAAGCGTCAGCCCAGACGCACCCACGATTGCGACGCCTGTTGAGGGCCCGAGCCCTTGGCTCGCGCTCAATGGAGGTGGGTCGGGGGAAGGCCACTCCAGCAAGAGTCTGGTATCGACCCGGCGCGGAGGCATTGACTGCTGGCGGGCAGTGTCCAGAAGGTTCTGCAGTGCGTGCGAGTCCTCTTCCTCCCAGTAGGACGCGCCATATCGTTCGTATATGCCTGCTGCCGCGTTGATCTGCCCGGAAGCGATCAGCATACGAACGAAATTGGCTGCGATCCGGGGATGCGCCGAGGGTTGGCGGAGCGCCTCGGTGTAGTGGGATTCGGCGGTCTCGTAGTCGGCTTCGAGTACGGCGGCGACGGCGAGGCCGTTCTCGATCCACATGACGGACGAGGGATCTTGTACGAGCGCTCGCGCATCCAGCAGGTGTTGACGCGCCGCTTGGGTATCGCCGAGCGCGAGCGCCGTCCTCCCGGCGCCGAGGAGCGCTTCTCCTCTGGTAGCGGGCGAGGCCTGCGCCAGGCCAGCGGCCCGGAGAAACTGCCGGCGTGCCGCCTCCAAGTCGAGGTTGTGCAGCGAGATGTAGCCCAATCCCAAGAGGGGTTCAGGCGAATCGTCAAATCGCTCTGCAAGCGAGAGGTAGAGTCTGCGAGCAACCGCCGGCTGTCCCGCCGCAAGCGCGGCGGCAGCGACCGACAGATGGTCTCGAAGCAGCTCTCTGGCGCCGGGCCTGTCGGACGGCTCAGAGACGCCGGAGCAGGCGGCGACGAGAATAAGCGTGGCAAGCGCAGCGGTTGCGGGAATTCGTCTCACGGAAGAGAGGCGCAAAGCCGAATTCGCGAATCGGGCGGCCAGCTTTCGACGATGAGCAGATCGGACGTTCAGAGTCTTCGCCTCCCGTGCCCGCGGTGGACCGGCGACCGGAATGTCAGGCGCAATCGACATGCCGAAACGAATTCGCGGAGAACTGTGATGTCCAGGCATTGAACAGGGCATCGCGAGAACCGCTGAGGCGCGCCTGAATGGTCACGTACTCCTGCCGTGTTGTCGTGTTCGCCGCAGATTGGACGGAATATCCGAGTTTCTTCAGGTTGGTCATCCGGGTCTCCGCGTTTACTCTGCTCCGGTACACGCCGAGCGAGACCGCGTTTCTCAGTTCGCCTCTGAGGATAACCGCGACGTCGCGGATTCCCCGGCTCTTGAGTTCGCGCATTATCCGAAGGGCGCTCTTGCGACTGTCCAGGGGCGGGATGTAGACGCGGTGGCTCTTGATCGTCTCACGCGATTCCGCTGCTATCGCGAGAATCTCTGCCCCGCGCGAGCGCAGCCATCGCTTTGCGTCCTCGACGTCGTCGCGAGCCTCGAACTCTCCCACCGACACACAGGCGGTATCGGCGGCGGCCAAGGCGGCAGACGGGCTCTCGATCTGGTTGCGTGCCGACCGGTCTTTGGTCCGTACACTGGACTGAGCCGTCCCGGGTGCCGCGGAAGCGGCCGGATCCGAGGTGCGCGGAGGGGGTGGGCGGACCGGCTGGCTGCGCTCTCGAATTGCGGTCGTGTCGAAGCCCAGTTCCCGGGCGCGGGCATAGGCGCCACGTGCCAGCTTCACGTAGATGTCGCCCAGGTTCCGGTATCCGATGGACACGGGCTGGCGTTCGAGTATGCCGAGTAGGACCCCGCGCGCGTCCTCGAGCCGGCCCTCCTGTACGTAGACGACGGCCAAATTGTTGTAGGCCTCGAACAAGTCGGGAAAGTCCCGCATGAGTGAGCGGAAGGTATCGATCGCTTCGTCCCGGTCTCCCTCGTACAGGCGCAGGATTCCGTGCAGAAGCCGAGCATGGGAACTGGCGGGCTCTCGCTCGAGCAGCGGATTAAGCGTGAGGCGCGCTTCCCGGTAGCGTTCTTCGGCTGCGAGCGAGATCGCCCGGTCGAGCGTGTCCTCGGACAGCCCGGCGTTGGACCAGAGAATCGCCGCTGACATCGCCAAGGCCATCAGGACCAGGCCGATCTTGGTCACGGCCGCCTCCAGTGCCCTTCCAAGGCGGTGCTGCCTGCTGGCCGCGGCAGATCTGCTTGGCTGCGCTGGTCTGTTTCATCGACACGTGGCGAACGCGTCTCCCCGGTTTCTTGCCCGGCGGCTTGGTCGCTCGCTTCACCGTGGTCGCTGGTACCGGCGATCCAGCTCGCGATGAACTTGTTGGCGATCGCGCGAATCCTCTCGTGAAGGTTCTCCGCAACGAGAGCCACCCGGGCAATCACCTCAGGGTCTCGGGGATCCGGTGCCTCGGCGGTGGCCGGCCAGCCGGCCGCGTTCCGGACCGCGGATCCGACGCTCCTGAAGGCGTCCGAGATCATCGACGCCTCTTCCAGCGCGGTTGGCAACTGCTTGTCGTGTGCGCGTTTGACGCGGTCGAGCGTGAGCTCCAGCTTCCGAGCTGCTTCCAGAGTCTCGCGTTCGTCCTGTGAAAACTCGTTGCCTTCGGCCTCACCCTTGTCCAGGATCCAGCCGCTTTCCTTTCCGGCGTTCTGCATGGCGCTGTATGCTCTGCGAGCGTCCAGTGAGTAGGAGAGGCCCAGACGAACCTGCTGGATCAGTGCGAACGGCGTAAGATGACCGACGGCACCGGTCTCGACTTCGATGGCGCGGTATCCCGCCTCGCCATCTTCTTCATGTTGAAGGCGGATACTCGTTGTGCGCGTTCCCTCCCCGGTTTGGGCGCCTGCGTCCGTCAGCAATGAGGATGCCAGGTCTTCGAGCCAGCGGGGTACGCGCTGCTTCGCCATGACGGTGCTGATTTCCGCGCCGAGCGCATTCGTATCGTCGGCGCCGCGCAGGCGCGACAGAGCCTGGGTGAATCCGATGCCATAGGATTCCCTCATCCGTCGCCGCACGGCATCGGAGAGCCGGTTGGCGGCGGCCTTGAGCTCGGTCAGTTCGTTGTCCCGCTCGAGCGCCTCGGGGCGGGTGAATTGCAGGGTGCCGGTGTCCTCGTTCGCAGCCCGAATGCGCGCCTCGAGCGCATGGAAGTCCCCGGGGGACGCGTCATTGGTTTTCGCTTGGGTCTCCGGGACGGTCGGCATTACGGTGCTGGCTGGCTTCTTCGCGACGCTCTCAGGAAGGCCCTCTTCCTGCTCGTCGTCGGCAACGGCGATCGCGGCTTGTTCGGCCAGGGCCCGCAGCCAGCGGATTTCATTGAGGTCGAACGCGTGCAGACGATAACCGGTCGCCGGCGCGTAGTAGCGCCGCAGCGGCGCACGCACGCTGCGCCCGACTCGCAGTCTGATCGCGCTGAGCGCCGTACGCGTCTTCAGGCTCTGCCCGTTCCAGGCACGCTCGAGCGCGTTGGCCACTCCGGCAGTCGTGCGGCGCTCCCGCACCTCTTCGAAGTGGGACTGGAGATGTTGCGAGATCCGAACGGCGCAGAGCGCCAGGAGACTCGCCTCCGTGCCGTCCGTCGTCTTGTACCTCTCGCCGGCCTCGGTCCACTGCTTGGCGGTCTCGTGCACCGTCGTTGCCAACTCGAGAGCGAGGGTCACATATCCGGCGACTGCTTCGGGGCGAACGCCGACATGGAGCGCGCCGTTCGAGCCGTCCCAGACGCGATAGCTCTCGCCTTCCGCCGCGACGGTGACGGTCCGACTCCAGGCGCCTGCGGCGACTACTTGCTCGGCGCTGGCGGCGAGGTCGGAGGCCGCGATCCCGACATCTCCGATCAGCCGGGTGACGAGGGTCTCGACGGCCTCGGGCAGGCGCCGGTGCGCACGTGCTGCTTCGCCAAGCCGGATCCCTGTCTCCGCACTCTCGAGCGCGGTCCAGTTCAGCGGTTCGTCTGCATCGAGCCGTTCTCTGACCGCCTTCGGGAGTGCCGTCACGGCACGGTGGAATGATTTCTCGGTGTTCACGCTGAATCTCCTTGCGACTGGCATGGAAGCCGCTGGTCGGGAAAGCCCTGCGTCCCCCCTTCTGTCATCACCGGCCTTCCGGACCCTGAGAATTGCCGGACGAATTGGTCACGGCGTCGTATCCAGTTCCGCGTTCTCGAACGTGACCGGCCTTGCGTCGGCCTCGAAGATCACGCCGCTGACTTCCGTTCCTCGGATGACACGCACCGTCGTCTGCAGCTCCGGTTCGGCCACCTCGGGGTCCGTTTGCGGTAGGGACAGAAACGTACGCGCCTCGACGGGACCGGTCCCCACGGTCTGCGCGCCGCCCGCAGCGAGCGGGCGAACGGCCAGCGCGAGCTCGCCTTCAAACTCACCGAGCGCGAGCAGACCCGTTTGCTCGGGCAGCACCTCCAGGGTGGCGGTGACGATTTCGGTGCGCTGGACTTCTTCGCCGCCTTCCCCCGACGCGGCGGCGCTTCCGATGCTCCGATCGACCGCGAGCACGCGCACGTCCTCAAGGATCGTGCGCGAGAGCACGTTATGCAGACCCCCGGAACGCGACTCGGCGGTGAGGATGACATCCACGCGATCGTCTGGATCAACCAGCCCGGAGTGGCGCGTGCCGGCGCCTAGGCGGATGGTCATGGCCCGCATACCGGGCTTCAGCACGGCGGCGAGGAATCCCCTCTGACGCGGACCGACCAGCGCCCGCCTGGTCAGTGGAGTGCCCTGGGCCAGCGCCACCCGCACGACATGGCCGTAAGGCACCGGGGCCTCGCCCAGGTCCACGGCGATGTGGCCGCGACGAACCACCTCCTCCTCGATGCTCAGCTCGGTCACGTCGTCCTCTCCGAGCAACGTACCAACTGGCAGATCACGGGCAGCCGCGAGCACCATACGAAGCTTGGGCTCCTCGACGGGCGGCGGCTCCGGCTGGGCGGCAACGGCGGCCTGAGTCTCGACCAGCTCGGGCTGTCCGACGGGCAGCATGTAGCGCATCACGAACACGCCAGCGATCATGGGAACGATGCCCAGCAGCGCCACGATGATCACGATGCGGTATCGTCTCATTGCGTCAGCTCCTCCGCTTCAGATGCCGTCCGACAGCGCGCGCAGCGTTACGACGATGATGGCGGGCGGCGCGATCGCGACCGCGAAGGGCAACTCCGCGCGCAGGCGCCGCGTGCGTTCGAGTGGCAGCAGCGCGACCACGCAAAGCGTGAACGCGAATGCGGCCAGACCGCAGAGGAACAGTCCCAGCCAGGCCAGGGAAGGACCGATCCACAATCCGGCGACGGCTAGAAGCTTGGTGTCGCCCGCACCGAATTGGCCCGTGAGGTAGAGTGCGAAGCCTGCGGCCAGGATGACCGTGCCGACGGCAACGTGCTGCCACAGGCCGCCGGCCGGTCCGGCGGCCCCGGATGCAGCATAGATCGCGAAAAACGCGAGCAGCATCAGAGGAACCTCGTTGGGAATTCGGCGCCAGCGGACATCGGTCGCGATGCTGGCGGCGAACAGCCCGCAGGCCGCCGCCTCCGCGACATACACCCCGAGGCTCTCCATCTGTGGTGCTCCTGTTCGCGCCCGCATTCCTCGCACCGCTCTACGGATTGGGTACGCCAGCCGGCAGCGTGATCTGGGCGACGGTTCCCTGCCCGGGCAGGGAGTTGATCTTGATGACGCCTTCGTGCCTCTTTACGAGATAGCCGGCGAGCGTAAGCCCGATACCCAGCGCATCCTCCCTGGTCGTGTAAAATGGCTGGAAGATGTTCATCCGCTTTTCGGCAGCGATGCCGTTTCCGTTGTCGATGACGGTGATGAGGATCTCGTCGTCCTTGCGCGTCGTGTCGATCCGCACCATGCCCTTCCTTTCGTCCAGGTCGCGTACGGCAAGCACGGAGTTGTCGATGATCTTCATCAGCATGAGGCGCAGCTCGGCCTTTGAGGCCAGGATGTCGGGAATGTCTCCCAGCCTCTTGGTGACCAGCCTGCTGGCCTCCGGCCCGCATTCCTCTATAGCTTCTTCGATGCAGGCATTGATGTCGGTCATGCTGCGGTTGACATGGTTCCGCGGCATCGCGCTCACGGATTCGAGCCGCCTGGCCAGATCGGAAATGCCCATCGCCTCCTGACGGACGCTGGTGGAAATGGCTGCCAGCGCCGCCATCTCTTCGTCCAGATCGATGCCGTCGTGCACCTCGCCGACGGTGTCGCTGTTGTCGAGCGCGTTCTGCAGGTGCTGCCGGGTCTCGCCCAGATAATCCATGCGGGCATCGATCTGCTCGGCCGACGCGGCCAGGCTGCCGACCGCGCACTTGACCACGAAACCGTCGATTGTCGCTTTCTCCAGATCGGCTTCGGTACTCCCGTGCGGCGGTGGCGCATCGGCCGTTCGGGCTGCGACGGGAGCAGGCGACGGCCGGGGGTCGACGCTCGGTTGCGGGGATGCCGCTGGCTGTGGCGGAGGAACCATGGCCGCGGTCCCGGCGGTCGCCGCGTCGGTTCCGCCCCGCCGCCTCTGGTGTAGCGCGAGCAGAATCCAGAAGAGCGCCAGCAGGGCGATGACGACCAGCATCCCGCGATCGTAATAGGCGAGCTGAACTTCCTTGCGGCCCAACTCAAACCGCAGGTTGCCAGCGAGCTCGTCGGTAAGGCGGGAAATCTTGTCCGAGGTGGCCTCCTCAAAGAGCTCCTCCATCGGACCCTGCCTGGTAAGAAGCACCTCCGCATGGGAAAAGAGATTGGAGAGCGTGTTCGCTAGGGTCGGCGGATAGCGCACGCTCGTTTCGCGGAGCGATTCCATTTCGCGTCTGAGACGGGTCTGCGCTTCGTCGCTGGGTGTGACCAGATAGAGGTCCATCTCCTGGGTCAGTCCTGAAATGTCCCGCGCCAGTTTCTGGTCGTCCAGCTGCTCGGCCTGCTGCACCGCGTTCGCGGTCGCCAGGGGCAGATAGCGGGTTGAATTGCGCACCACCGCGTAGCCGGTCTTGAAGCGCTCGACCCGCTCCTCCTTTGCGTCGATGGCGCTGATGTAGGCGTTGACGGAGTTGGCGAGCCGGTCAGGAAGATCGGGAATGCTCCGGGCGGTCTCGGACAGATCCGTCTTGAGGCGCGCCATGCGGGGAATAAACGCGGCCAGCGAGTCGAAGTCCGCGAGAGGATCGGACTTGACCCGCGCGAGCTCGATGCTCCAGTCCGAGGAGAGCCGCTGGATCTGCTGGACGGTGCCGATGGAGCTGCGGTAGTGCCGCTCGCCAACGTCGTTCGCCATCAGATAAAGGACGCCGGCCGCCGCCAACAGGATGACGGTCGCAACGGCACCGACAATCAGTGCGCCAGGTTTCATTGTGACAACTCCTCCCATTCGCCCGCCAGTGTCTTAATGAAGGCAACGATGGCGTCCTTGTCTTCGTCGGGGGCCTCGCGCCCCAGCTGAAACTCGAACATGGCGTCCACCGCGTCCCGCAAGGTCTCGGCGGTTCCGTCGTGGAGGTAGGGCGCGGTATGGGCCGCCATGCGCAGGCTGGGAACCTTGAAGGAGTGGCGATCCTCTTCGTTCCCGGTGATGTTGTAGAGACCGAGATCCGCGTCGGTTATGTCGCCCCTCTTCTTGAAATAATCGTTCAGCACACCGAAGACCTGAAACATGTTGCCGCCGACGTTGACTCCCTGGTGGCACGACACGCAGCCGTAGTCCTTGAACAGGGCGTAGCCCTCCATTTCCAGGGGGCTAAGGGCATTGTCGTCGCCCTTCAGCCACTGGTCGAAGCGGCTGTTCGGGGTGATGAGGGACCTGACGAACTCGGCGATCGCGTTCTTTACGTTCTTGCGGTTGATCCCGTCCGGATAGATTGTCGCGAACTCGGCCGGATAACCGTCGTCCTGATAGAGCTTAGCAACGACCTCCGGCCACAGATTTCCCATCTCGATGGGGCTCTGCACCGGGCCGTCGATCTGTGCGTCGAGCGTCTTGGCGCGCCCGTCCCAGAATTGCTTGAAGTTGAAACCGGCGTTGAACACCGTCGGCGAGTTGATGACCCCGGGCCTGTCGTCGATTCCTATGGAAACCTTGAGCCCGTCGTCGCCCCCGCTCGAGAGGTCGTGGCAGCTCGCACAGGAGACCGTGTCGTCCTTGGAGAGCACGGTGTCGTGGAACAGCATCCTGCCGAGCTCCACCTTGCGCGGGTCCACGTCGATCGCCTCCGGGATCGGCTTGATCGGCTCGTCCTCCTCCCGGCCCACTGCCAGCGCGACCGAGAGACAGAGAGCAAGGCCGGCAACTGCCGGGATCAGCAGCGATCTTGCGTGCATATCACTCCCCGCCCGGTCCGGCTCCGATGCCGCTAAGCCCGGAGAGAGCATCCATGGCCGTCAGGAACGCAGGACCGGCGATGAGCAGCATGGTGCCGGGAGTCACCAGGAGGAGCGTCGGAAGGGTCATGAGGACCGGCAGCCGGGCCGCCCAAGCCGTGATGCGGGCAGCGCGCTGAACGCGCTCGCCGGCCGCGATGTTCTTCATCGACTGGGTGAGCGGGGTTCCGTAGCGCTCGCCCTGGATGAGGGTCATCGCAAGGTCGCGCAGGCCCTCCACATCGCTGCGCTCGTGATAGGCCTGGAGCACAGCCCGGCGGTCGGAACCGAGGCGAAGTTCGGCGTCGATGAGACGAAACTCGCCAGCCAGGTTCGGCTCGATGGGGGTGAGCTCGTGCGCCACGGTCGCGAGGGCGCGCTCGAAGGTGAGGCCCGATTCGAGGCACATCACCATCAGGTCGAGGGCGTCGGGGAGGGACGCGGCCATCCGCCGCTGACGCCGACCCACCATTGAGCGCACCACGTACTCTGGAACGATGCCGCCGATTACGAGGCCGGCTACGCCCGCAAAGGCGACGAGAATGCCATAAGGAACCAACGTCACGACCGGACTGACCGAATGGCCGACCAGCGCGCACAGACCGGCACCGGCGAGGCCGCAAACGAGCTTGCAGGAAAGGAAGAGGGAGAGGGCGTCCTCCCGCCCGAACCCAGCCCGGCGTAGCGTTCGCGTGAGCTTCTCGCGCTCTCGCGCGCCAAGCGGTACTAGCATCGATGCGGCCCGCAATACCTGAGGACCCAGCTCCCGCATCGACAGCCCCGCAGTGCCCGTGCTGGCAGAAGCGGAACCCGGTCCGGAGCGGAGAACCTCACGCCGCGGAACGGCGAGCCTCCTATCGAGCACGCGCGTGCGCTGGGTCTCACTGAATATGAAGACGGCAATCACCATCAGGATGGCGCTGCAGACAACTCCCCCCACGATTAGGACCATCGAGTTGGTCACGGCCCTTCCCCCGCTCCTACTTCTCGCCGCGGGTGCCGAGCTGGCGCGCGACGATGAGGCCGGCGGCAATGAGAGCGACTCCGAGCTGCAACAGGGTCTGGCCTTCCTCGGTGTTGAACAACAAGTCGATAGACTCTGGAGAGGTCATGCTCTGCACCGCCAGAACCAGGGGAGGCATCAGCATCAGCACTACGAGCGTAAGTCGGGTCTGCCCGGTGGACGCCCTTGTCTTGAGCGCCGTCACCCGCCTCTCGCGGAGCGTGTCCGCCAGGTTCGTGAAGGCCGCCGAAATGCTGCCGCCCGCGCGTCGCTGCAGGCGGATGACCGCAGCAAACAGCGTGAAGTCTGCGAGCCGGATCCGCTCGGAGACCATGCCGAGGGCGGTGTCGGGATCGAGGCCGGCGAGCATCGCGTCCGTAACCTCGAGAAGCACCGGCCGCACCGGGGGCTGCGCGTCCTCGGCGATACTCGCGAGCGCCTCCAGAGGGGGCAGGCCGGCCCCGGAGAGGCGCACGATTTGATCGACGGTTTCCGGAAACTGCTGGATGAACTGGGTCTCGAGCTTGGCCTGGAGTCGCGCCAGCGCGTACCAAGCACCGCCTACGCCGGCGAGAGCGGCGACGGGCGTGGACCACCAGCCCGACATTCCGAGCACCCACAGCCCGAGCCAGGCACCGGCGGCCGCAAGCACACCGATCGCCAAGACGCGCGGGAGGGCGCGCGGGGCATCGATCAGCGGATAGCGCGCCTCGACGATTCCCAGGAGCCAGGCCAGCTGGGTCCGGCGCCTGGTGGGGCGAAAAATGCTCTCCTCCGGCACGAGCTCCTCGGCGGCGCCGTGTCCCGAGAGCGGTGCACCCACCCATTGGAGCCTCCTCTGGAACGCCCTGTCCCGGCCGCCGAGCAGGACGACGGCTCCGAGTACGATCACCACCACTGAAACCGTGGCGACGATGAGAACGAGAACGTTCAACTCCCGGCCTCCCCAATTCTCGGGTCCGCCTGAAGCGCTGCCAGGAGAGGCTCGCGCATGCCGACCGCGTCGACGGCGCCCATCCACGAGGGCTGGCGTCCGGAGGTTTCGAAGATGTGTTGCTCGTCGCCAGACTGGCGGCGCCGCCAGAGCTCCTCGGTGGTGACGATACCGTTCTCCATTCCGACCACATTGGTGATGCTGGTCACGCACCGGTGTCCGGAGCGGAGGCGCGCGAGTTGAACGACCACATCGACTGCGGACGCGATCTGGCTCCGGAGAGCCGAAAGGGGCATGTCGGCACCGGCCATCATCAGCATGTTCTCGAGCCGGATGAGCGCATCGCGCGGGCTGTTGGCATGCAGGGTGCACATGGAACCCGGGTGGCCGGTGTTCATCGCCTGGAGCATCTCGGATGCTTCGCCGCCTCGCACCTCGCCGACGATGATCCGGTCGGGTCGCATCCTGAGCGTGTTCACCAGCAGGTCGCGCATGGTCACTTGGCCGGTGCCTTCCGCGCTCATGGTTCGGGTCTCGAGGCGGACGACGTGCGGCTGCTGCAGTTGGAGTTCCGCCGCGTCCTCGATGGTCACCAGCCGCTCGCCGTGGTCGATCTTCTGCGAGAGCGCGTTCATGAAGGTGGTCTTGCCGGAGCCGGTGCCGCCGCTGACCAAGATGTTGAGTCGCGCACGCACGGAGACGCGGAATAGCTCGGCCATCGCCTTCGACATGGCGCGGCGTTCCGCCATGTCTTCGAGACTAATGCCCCGCATGGTGAAGCGTCGGATCGAGATTGCGGCGCCGTCGATCGCGAGCGGCGGGATCACGATGTTGACGCGCGAACCGTCGGGGAGGCGCGCATCGACCATGGGGCTGGATTCATCGACCCGGCGTCCGACCCAGCCGGCGATGCGCTGAGCGATGTGAAGCAGGTGCTGCTGATCGCGAAAGCGGACGTCGACGTGCTCGAGTCGCCCCCGTCGCTCGACGTAGACGCTGTCCATGCCGTTGATCAGGATGTCCGAGACATGGCGATCCAAGAGCAGGGGCTCTATGGGCCCCAGTCCCTTGATGTCGTGGACGAGCTGGGTGACCACCTGCTGCCGATCCAGCGGGCTGAGGTCGGGCAGGCCCGCTTCGCCGGTCTCGAGAAAGGCGAGGAGCTGGGCCGCCAGCCTCTCGTTATCAAGCTCCGCGATCTTCGTCATGTCGAGAGACTTGACGATCGTGGGGTGAATCTTGGTGACGACGTCTGAGATCGCGGCGGTGGTCTTGGCGCGTTGTCGGCGGACGTCGGGCTGTTCGGGCGCGACGGGCAACGGCTGACCCGCTGGGCGCGCCGCCGACTTGGACCTCGTTGAAGCGGCGGCGGGCCTGGGACGGCGACCGAATGCGCGGGCGGCCATGGTCAGGAACTCCCAGGTGGGAGCGTCGCGCCGCCAGCGCCGATGCGGCGCGACGGCTCCAGGAGCCTGTCCGTCAGTGCCCCCACGGGCTTGCGGAGAGAGCGGGGCAGCCGGGGCCGCGGCCAGCCCCGATCTACGGCCTCCGGCAGCTCCGGCTCGAAGGGAATCATGATATCGGGTGCAATCTCGAGACCCGCGTTGCGCAGCGCGCGTTGACCTCTGCCACGCTTGAAGGCGCGTGTGTGGTTCTGAACGAACAGCAGCGGCGAGTCCGCACCCAGCAGGCTCAAGGTGTGGTCGAGGGGGGCGATGTTCGCTGTGGTCGGCTCCGTGACGAAGACGCGGGCGTCCAGCTCGGACGAGGAAGCGAAGCGAACCGCCGGCTCGTGCAGGCCATCGAGCAGGACGAGCTGCGAGCGATCCCGCAGCACGGCGAGTAGCGAGTCCAACGCCGCTCGCGACGGGACGGGGGGAAGGGTCGGGTTCCAACGATGCGCATAGACATGGATTCTGTCGGAGCGCCGGGTACACACGCCTTCCACCATTTCCGGATCCGGAATGCCTCTTCCAGCCGCCTCTAGAAGCTGATCGAGGCCGGCAGCCGGCTCCACGCCGAGGGCCAGCGCCGCCGCGGCCACGGACCGATCGAGATCGAGCACCGAGACATAGCAGCCGCGCTCGGCCGCGTGCAGCGCCGCCGCAGCCAGCACGGTCGTGGTCCCGCTGCCGCCACTGCCGACGAAACCGGCCACGCAGCCTCCGGTGCGGCGGACCGCCGCATCCGGGGAGGCACGGTCCGCGGCGGCACGCACCGTTTGCGCGGTCAGCGGCTTGGCCAGGTAGTCGCTGACGCCCGCAAGGAGCAGCTCTCGACCGGGCCGCGCCGTGTTGTCCGAGCCCAGCGCAATCACGACGGTGCCCACCTCGCAGACCGCCGCAAGCTCGTGGATGGCGCCGGCCGGATACGCGATGCGGTCGATATCCACGAAGATGAGCGGAGCCGAATGCCCCTCGTTCAACGCAGCAATGGCTGCGCGGAGCCCGCCCTGCCACACTTGGGGCTCGCCGTGGCTGGGCGAGGAACCCTCGTAACCCGACAAGCCATCGCGAAGCGCCGCCTCGGTGTCGGGGTCGGCCGCGAAGGCGAGCGCGCGAGAGGGGCCGGGGGGGACCGTCTCGAACGGAACGTCGTGCAGCTCGACGGCGCTCTCGTCGTCAGGCTCGTCGGAACGCGCGCCGCTCTTGTCGGGCGGGACGCCGTCGAAGGCGGTCTCCACGACGAGATTCGCACGGGTGTCGTCAGACTCCTCGGGATGCTCGTCGTCCACCCCGCGGCCGGATGCGGGAGAGGACGGGCCGGGGTCGTCGGATGAGACGGACGGCTCGTCGACCATGCTCCGGAGCAGTCCCTCGTCCAGGAAGACTTCGGCCGGGGCGGCTGGCGCTTCGGCCCGGTCGAGTGCCGGGGAAGCCGTTCCGCTGCCGCCATCGACGCGTACAGCGTCGGATGCGGGGACGGTAGGGGCTGCCTCTTCAGGCGAGGGCGCAGTCTCGGCCCTACGATCCGCACGTGGACTCCCGTCCACGGTCCTCGCCGCAGCCCGATCCGGGTGAGACGGGGCGTCGTGCGCGGAGAGGTCGTCGAACTCGGACTCGTCCGAATTGTTCCGGTCGGACGAGACGGCCGGTGCGCCCGCAAGCTGCCGGAGGTATCCGTCGTCAATGTCGGTCACCGCGTCGCCGCTGAGGTCCGGCAAGGCGATGACGGTCGGTTCGGAGTCCTCGCCGGGCGGCCGCCCGGCATCGGCCGAGCTCTCAGGGCCGTGAGAGTCGGTCGCGCGGGGCGATACGGTCCTGTGGACGGATGACGCATCGCCCGGTTGGGCCGCCAAGTCCGTCGTGGGACCTTCGACCCACGTGGACGGGTCGGACAGCTTATCGACGATCCGGTCGAGGGAGGAGGCCTCGAGGTCGGGATCGCTCTCCAGGGGCGACGCGGCAAGAGAGCCGGTGCCACCGCCCGAATCCGCGTCGTCAAGGTCAGCGGCTGCCCCGGCACCCCTCCCGTTCGGGCCGGCACGGTCGGGCGCATCGTCGTGTTCCGGAGCAGCCTCCTCCGTGAGCGTGGCGAACGGTCCGGAGACGTCCGATGAGATGCCCCTCGTTCCTCCGGAGAGCGCGCCGTCCGAATCGGCTCCGTCGCCGGCCTCCGCCGCGTTGGTAGGAGCGGGCAACACGATGACGTCTGCGGGAATCGCGTCGCTGCGCGGCCTCCTGTCCGTGGTGCCGCGTCCTGAGACCATGTCGGACATGACGGAGGGAGCATCCGCAATCCCATCGAGGAGCGCGGCCTCGAAACGGAACGCGTTCGCTTCGGTCAAGTCAGCCGCTCCATCGTCGCCGTCGGTCCCGCTCATGTCCTGCCCGTCGCCCGGCACGGGCGGTATGTCGATTTCGGAGTTTGCGGCGGGAGCAGGCGGACCGCAGGTAACGAAGTCGGCGCGCCACTCGTCGGGAGAGGTCGCGCCTTTGGTGTCGGTCTTCGGACCCATGGATGCCGCCGAGAATGTCGCGGGCTGGGCTGGATCCGTAGAAACGGGCAATGGGTCCGCAGTGGCTGCTCCGCGCGGGCGCGGGGCGTCCGGCTCGCGACGGGTCCCTTGACGGGCGCGGCCCGCCGGGGCCGTCGGGTATGGCTGGGCCGCCGCCGCGGCCGCAGCGTCTGACGGATGGGAGGGAGAGGCCATGACCGCGCGTTCGAGCGAAATCCGTGCCGAGTTCAGGACACGGAGCCCGGGAGGGAAACGTCTCCGCTCCCCTCCCGGCAGAAGGTTGGGAACGCGATACTCTCGAAATCTTTCACCAATATTGGAGCTGCTTTCATCACTTCTAACTCCTTTCAAATTCCGTTGAATACGTGGCGTTAGCGCGCCGGCCGTTGTCCGTGGTCCCTCCCTCGAGCAACAACGACCGCTGCGCCTATTCCGACTATTCTCCGCCCTTGATCCTCCCCCATTGAATTGGTCCACCCTTAGGTTATGGAAAGAGGAGGACCGAGGATGGCCAGGAAACGTTACAAGCCGGAGGAGATTGTGAGCCTGCTGCGGCAGGCAGAAGTCCTGCA
>Ga0209754_1002107_pt1 | contig 17004 bp, 15 predicted proteins | sample MesohylBB_FD_187295 | JGI IMG/M metagenome (GOLD analysis project Ga0209754, IMG submission 187295) | Host-associated microbial community of the marine sponge Aplysina aerophoba from Gulf of Piran - sponge mesohyl, lysed by bead beating... | ecosystem: Host-associated > Porifera > Sponge >... | reverse complement strand
GACGTTTTTGTTTCGCCTGGCTGGCCTGTCCGACATTGCCATGGACGGTGGTGTGGCGGGTTCGGATTCGTTCGTGGATGTGCCCGATGGTCATTGGGCGGACGAGGAGATAGGGTGGGCGGTTGCCAACGGGATCACCCAGGGTGTGGGCGGCGGTTTGTTCGACATGGGTCGGGTGGTGACCCGTGTCCAGATCGCCGCGTTCATGTTCCGGGTGGCACAGGTCGTGAAACCAGCCGATTCTTCGGTGGTGGGGGTTTCTTCTTCGTTGGAGCGGTGCGCTTCTGCGGGGCGGCCTGGCAGTGGCGTGTTGGCGGTTCTTGAGGGCACAACCGCCGGGGGTTTTTACGAGCCGATCGTGGGTCCGGGCGGTTCTTGCGAGCGGATCATGGAATGGTGGGAACAGGTCCGCCGGGTAGAAGCGGAGCGCATCGACCGTGGGGAATACCCATGCGAATACGATTCGCCGTCGGAGGGGTACGGCCCCGGCGAAGCGGGCGAAACTCACGGTACCCCTTATTTCGTGGGATGCTGGCCCCAAGAGATAGAGCACGACGCTTCGGGGCAGCAGGTGTATCCGCCGAACAGCCCTCCGTTCGTGGAAGCCGTATGGAACTGCTACAAGACGGCGTTGGAAGGCTCGCCGCCCGGCTTCGACGGATACTGGTGGCCCACGGTATACGATTGCCACGACGGCCTGTTGTTCTATGGATATCCGGTGCGCTATATGGGTGTCGACCCGGCATGCGCTGCCGAGTCGTACACTCGCAGAGTCGCAGAGTTGCTGATCGGAGAATACCCCACTGTCGATGGCTCCTACCCGAACTCGTGGTACTACGCCGGGCCGAACTCGTGGACCGAGTGTTCCACCCGCGCCGAGCGGATGGTGCCCGACACGGGCCAAACATTCCAGCAACGATGCCGAGCGGTGATAGCCGCCGCCGCAGAGGACCCGCACACCGCGGAGAACATCGAGCGGCAAGCCGCCGTTTACGGTGTGGAACCCGCTGTCTATCTGACCGAATGGGGAAACATCGTATGCGACTGGTCTTTCGAAACCGTCAAAAACGCCGAAATAAACGGTGTTCCCCTGGACGGCAATGCTTTCATCGCTTATTGGCATGCCGGACCGGAAGCGCAATGCCACCAACAGGTGATCCTCAACCTCGCGGAATCCTACCTACGCGGCGGCCTCGACGCCACGCCGTTTACCCGATTCTGCTGATGAACACCCAGGTCAGAGAGTCAAACTGAGCCACTAACCCTTACCTCACGCTTGTCAACTGGTTTTAGCTTCCAGTTGATAGGGCGTGATGTCGCCCGTCCTGTAGTTGTCTGGATGGAAGGCCTGGCTGATGCTGTACGATTTGTCAACCATCTTTTATCCCATTTGTAGGTGATGTCTACTCTGATCATGCCTCCTGGCATTTCCCGCTCAGATGGCAGGATTCGTAGCCGAAGAGGTGCGGGACATCGCTGCGACCGTCCCCATAATAAGCGATCTGCTCTTATATCGGGGACGCGCGCGTCTAACCCTGGTGCGCCGAGAGATACAACGCCGTCCCCCCGACGGCGGACCGCTACCAGTCCATCTTCTCACTTTTATCTTCCTTCGTTAGCGCTGGACCCTTGGCTGTCGGTGACAGGGATAAGGTGGTCAAACGGCACTCGGTTGGCAGGCAACGCCCAGAACCCCGGTGGCGACTTCCTACCATGCCATAGGCCGGCAGGACGGAGCAGACCTTCCCGAGTGTCGGTGTCGCCCCCGACCGGGCGTGAACAGGGCAAGCCCTGGAACAGTCGTTACACACCGGGATACACTAAGTGTCGAATGTGGCGGTGAGTTCAGCGATTGCTTCGCTGCCTGGTTTGGTGTAGATGGCAAGCGTGCGTGGGTCTTGGTGTCGGCTTTTGGCTTGGAGAAGGATGGTGGAGGCTCCTGTTTCGCCGAGGTGGGTGAGTGAGGAGTGACGGAGTTGGTGGAGTGTCCATCCTCCGGTGGCTTGTTTGAAGACGGTGGAGGCCCGCTCATAAGAAAGCCGGCCCCGTCTCGTATGAGGGCATTCGTCTCCCCGTGCAGGGATGACGTTGGGTCGCCGGTGGGTGAGGAATACCGGTCCTCGACGGCGCCCGACCAAGTATCGGGAGAGAAGACGGGCGGCGCCCGAGGCCCAGAACACGTACTCTCTATGGCCACCTTTGCCGATGATCACCGCTCGCTTACGAGGCAAGTCCAAATCCTCCACGTTAAGAGCGAGGATTTCCCCGGCCCTGGCCGCTGTTTCGTACAGCATCTTCCACAGGGTCTTATCCCGCAGGTTGACCTTCCGTCGTGACCAGAGCGCTTCCAGGTCTTGGTATGGGATGGCTTTTGTCTGGTCGCGGGGTTGCCGCCGGCGGTCCACCAAGGCCATGGGATCGTGATCTAGCCATCTGTTGCGTCGGCAGTAGGAGAGGAACGACTTGACGGCGGTGATCCGAGTGTTCCAAGTAGAAGGCTGCGCCGACTCCCACCTCTGCTGGAACACGTCGAGGAGCTTTCGAGAGTCCAACTGGTCGACAGGGAGGTCCCTTCCCAATCCGTCAGTGATGGCCGAGAGCGCTTGGGAGTATGCCCGGCGGGTGTTGGTCGAGAGTTGCTTGTCTGAGAAGAACGCCTCGATCGCTGTCCCCAATCGTGGTGTTCCCCGGTAGTCGGACAGAGCCACTACACGGCCATTCATGACCCGGATCTCCTGTTACGAAAGATATTCCACATGGTTCATGCGCGGATCCTAGGGCCAAACCCCAGCTAGATCGACACATTGGCCGTGCCTTATGACAGATACTCCATAAATATCTAACGTATTGCCACCGATAAGGAGAAGGGACAAACGCTAGGCTCCCGGTGTCATCTATTCCAGGATGTCTGAGCGTCTTTCTCATGAGCCACAGCCGCAACAACGGTAGCGGTAGTGCACACCGCTCAGAGTCTATGGGGTCGCCAATGTTCTCACACGGTTGAAAGCGGTGCTAGCGACAGCGAGCCGATGCCGTCACGGTGCACATTACCCCCCAAGCTCAATGTTCCAGTATCGCAGGGTCTTGAGATCTCGTCGGTACTGAAAGTTGTCTAAGACGATCGAGCGGGCCGCGGTATGGCTGATGCCAAGTGAGGTCAATAGCAGACACCGTTGAATCCACTGAAGTGCCATTGCTCCTCCGAGACACCGAATGCCGAAGCCGGCGCTGGGTCGTTCTTTGCCGTGCGCTACTTCCCTTCGCAGCTGGCCGATCTTGTGAAGCTCAGGCCAAGCATCGAGGATATGCGCCCCGACATCCCCAGCGCCCGATACGGCATTGTCAATCTTCTCCCGCACGGAGACACGCTCGACCACGGCTCCGGAGTTCTGAGCGGCGTACAGTGATTCGACCGACCGGATCGCGTTGAGCAGCGCACTGTCAGAGCCGCGACCGAGAAGGCGGTCTTGTGACTCAAGGTGCAGTTCCATGGCCATATAGGTATCACCGCTCGCGACTTCTTTCCAGTAGCCAGCCACCACATCCATCGGATCGATGCTGAGTTCTTGGAGCTTGTGCAGAGTTGTCAGGTACTTAAAAGGGGACGACTGCCTTGTTTCTTTTTCTTTGGCTTGGTCGCTTCGCGGCACACGAGGGACGATCAGTTCGACTTCAAGTGGCTTGTTGTCCCCGCCGCTCAAGCTGCAGTTGATGCCGCTCGATGTTGTCGGGTCGGCGGTAAAGCGCCCACCTCTGCAGGTCATCGATCCGAATCCGAGCGGTGCTGCACTCCTCGTCTGATGTCACGCATGTGTCACCTTTGGCGAACCACCCGACTCTCCAGTCCTCATGCCCTTCGGACATGTGGCCGAACCGCCGTGTCGAGCTCGACCTCAGATTGTCGAAGAGGCTGTAGCACGTTCCGTCACGGTCGGTACCCCAGAAGTCGGGACGCGACTCATCCGTCACCCCTGCTGGGCCACCCCCCCATAAACGGCTGATCACCGAGGAAACCGATGGTCTCCAGCATGAAGTCGCCGCGAGCGATCTCCCGCAAAGTGCCTGGCACACGTTCTGAGGGATCAGGCGACTCGTAGGCATCCGTAACGTCGGTCGGGTTCGCAACCCACCATTCCCCGAGCAACATGGTCCCACATCGTACCTATAAATGGGATAAGCCCACCGGACTTCACACCCAGAGGACAATAGACTGGTCCCAAGAATGGATGCCACCACAAACCCGTCGCACGATAATAATCTCGTTAACGCTGCCAGACGATTTGTTGATCGAGCATTAGCTTTTCGTGATGAAGGCGACTGGGAGGGATTTGTGGTTCATGCCTACACCGCAATCGAGTTGCTGGCTAAGGCGGTTCTAGCTCAGATCAACGTCCTGTTGATAGCAGACGACAAAAGGGATCAACAAATGTTAGAATTAGCGTTGAGCGACCCCCGAAAAGGAATTCCAGCGTCAGTCCGCACTATAACCGCGGATGCCGCTCTTCAGCGGACACAGAAAATGGGTGTCCCCTTCGACAGATATTCAAAGGACCTTGCGGCGTTGCGGAAGGCCCGGAATGTCATTATGCACAGCGGGAACTTCGATACCAATGCGTTTGCTACCGCATGGTTCGACGCTTGGATTCGTTCGATGGTGGCACTCTGTGAATATGCAGAGTACAGCCTCGATCTGGTCTTTGGTAAGGGAGCTCGTCTTGTGGAATACCAGATGGGGCAGTACGCCGACCAATTGGAGGATTTGTGGAAAGAGCGGAAAGCAGCAGCTCTGCGTCGCTGGCAGATCGAGCGAAGCAGCAGTGACCCTGCAACCATTGCTAGAAAGCGTGAAGCCCTTCAAGATGAGTACTCGGTCGAAAACTCCGAGGATCCCACCATTCAATGGCTCCCATGCCCTGTTTGTAGTCTTCCAGCTTTGATGGTTGGTGACATTGAGATGCAGGCTGAATATGCTTACAAAGGCGGTGAGGATTACTTAGTCGGCATTTATCATGAATTTGTAGCAACAGATTTTCGTTGCCAAACGTGTCGTCTAAGGCTCGATTCTACGAGGCTGATTGAAGAGTCGGGTTTGCTGGATCAATGGGAAATAGATGAAGAGGATATTCACCGATGGGAGGACCAGGTCTTGGAGGACTACGTTTGATCCCAAATGCACGGAATTGTCTAGCGCATTTGGGCAACGCCATCACATGATCCGCATGGGAGATGTTCAGTGGTCGTACTCGTGTAAGGGTCGGCAGAACTTACCGCTGCCTGGTCTATCTGCCCATGCGTTGAGAGCAAATACGATGGTGGCCGCACCGGCGATGTAGACCAATATCGCCTTGAGGTTGCGCATGCTCACAGTCGGGACTGAGCTAGTGAGCGATGTAGTGTCAGAAGGCTGGCGCGGGCTGGTTGGCATCTCAGTGCGGGTTCCATCGGTCCACCTCAATCGTCAGTGGCGTCCGGCAGGAATTCCTGGTGTGACTCTTGGAGGTATGCGAGACCGGTTGCTTCGGTCGGTGAGATGGCCAACTCTTTCCGATACCATTCGAGCTTGTGACCTAGCTCGGCCAGCAGTTCACCCCATGTGATGACGAAGAGCCTGTAGGCACCGTAGTCTTTAACGAACCCCGGTGGAAAGTGATCCTTCTGGCGCTGGGCATTGACGGTCGCGTCCATGTCCGTCCCGACCAGCCAGAAGTCCCACCTGTGGCGTGACTTAGCCACCGCAGGATGATCGGTGATCACTTGGGCATACTTAGCAACTTGGGAAAAGTGAGTCATGTCAAGCTTTCCCGGACGCTTTAGTTCGACAACGAGGTGTCGTGTCAACTGGCTTTCGCAAATGTGCCGATGGAAAAGCATGTCAACGCGTCCTCCCTTCCCACTCTCTTGCCTCACAGGTTCCAACTCCAATAGAGTTTCTCCGCTGGCCTCAACTGCTGTCCGTACAACCTTGGTGAGTCCGTGTTCCGACAGCGAAGAGTCCCATTCGTCGCCGAACACCCATGGCTCACGGATGAGGATGGGATGAAGCTGGTCGATTTCTCGAAAGGCTCTCGCCGTCTTGGCGGTGTTCAGAATCGAACTGAGGCCAGCTAGGAAGTCAAGCCGACTGGCCACTCGGTGAGCTGAGCGTATTAGTGACCCTAACCCAGTACGTTTCAATAGCATCTCAAGGCTCTTGAGTTCGTCCTCGGGGAGATTGAGCACTGCTTTAAGTGCTGTCCCAAGGCGCGACGGTTCGGCCCGGAGGGCCTCCCTCAATAGCCGAAGGGACAACCGCTTCTGGGCCGTTCCCCTGGTTGGAATAGCGGAACTTGCGAGGACGGCTACGACATCAAAGAGGTTCCGCTCCGCTGTAGCCAATTGAGAATCTGGCTCACCGAGATATGGATACACCCCTTCCTCTTTCCACACTTGTACGATGCGCCCGCGCTCACTTGCGAAACGCTCGGCAAGGTACTTGGTGAGGGCCAGTTCCGCCGCAGAGAGGATGTCCGGGTGCCGAAACTTCGGAACGTGAAGATCACCTACCCCCATGAGTTTTGGATCTCGAAAGCCTGACCATCGCAGATAGGCGCTCCATGAAAACGGAACTGCTGGCAGGCCTGATGGCCTGTAATTCGTAACCGCAGATCCCGCGTCGTCACACAGGATGATCTCTTTCGAGCCGAATGGTCGGTTCCACTCGATCACAGTCAAAGCAGGAGAGGGATGCCCGTGTAGAACGTCAGCTTCGACCCCGGTAAGAGGCACCTCGTCACGTGAACGGATGGCCCGCTCAGGATCCAGTAACCTTCCTCGCCATCGGACCGAGACGCCCCTGAGGCTGATCAGGGACTCGGCGAGGCGTTCCATAACGCCTTGCTCGAAGCCCTCGTCAGCAATCTTCGCAGCCTTCTGGACATCCCGGAGCGTCAGGAAGACAGTTGTTCCGGCTCGCTTGTTGACATCCTCAGGGTCTAGGATGTCGAAGCCATTAGGGCTTTCTCGTGTTCCACGAATAACGATACGTTGTGGACCACCTTGTGTTGAACTGACACTTGACCACTCGACTCTTTCGGCAACGGAGTAGGTGATGAGCCGACCTCGTCCCATTTGGCCGTGTAGAGGTCGGTTGAGGGAATCGGAGAACCGTTTCTCCTTCTTCCATGAGTCGCCCTCGGTTAGGAACAGTCTCCAAGCGTTGTCTGGAGCTATTCCGTGGCCATCATCTGTGACGACCAACTCAGTCGGCGCCCCGAACTCATTGATAGACACAGATACATCGACGGAAGTCGCCTCGGCATCCAGGCTGTTCCAGATCAACTCCGTAATCGCATCCACCGCGGAAGCCCTGTTGGCCAGCGACAACACGCGATCTTTGCCGCTCTGAAGAGCCCTCCAGGCTATGAGAACGTACCTCTATCCATGTCTCGGAATCATAGATCGAGTGCAGTGACAGAGCCGCCATCCAGTGTCCCAGCCGCAGGTTCCCATGGAAGACCCCACGCCGCCATCGGAAACTAGGGACCCCCCACAATGATCCTGCACGGCACTCGGTTTTCGCTCCACGAAATCGCAGTCAGCCACACCCTCCACCAAGACAGTTCACCAAGGTTGCACCCCTGCGTCGAGGACATCCTCGCGGATTGGTCTGCACGGAAGTATCCCACCACGGAATTGAGGTGTGGGCGTCTGGCAACTTCTAGCGACGCATTGAAATACAAGTGGAGGGAATGTCACGGATAAGGCTGTAGTGTCCAGTTTCATGGGTGGAGCCAAGAACCAGATGATGCAAGAAGACGAACAGGGCTGGTCTTTCACTGACAAGTCGGTCTGTGGCCGCTGTGTGAACGAGGAAGCTCTTGAGAGCATCCTGGAGGAGGAGGCGGATGCGCGATTTCGCTGCAACTTCTGCGGTGGCGCTCCCGCTGCTTCCCTCAATGTGCTCCTTCAAGCCTTCGCTAACGGGCTTCGCAATGAATACGAGGATGCCATTGACAGTGCACCTTGGGAGGGTCGCGAGGGCGGATTCCAGGTGCACCCTCAATGGGACACTTGGGAACTGGTTGATGACTTCGCTGAGGTTTTCGTCGGTGAAGGTTTGCTTACTGTCGTGCAAGACGCAATGCATCTCATCACCTGGGTTGAGAACGACTGGGCAACCCGTCGACGGGACGTTGTGTTCAACGAAGCCTGGGACCGTTTCTGTGAGGCCGTCAAGTTCAAAACACGATTTGTGTTCTGGATGCTCACCGAGGACAATGGCCGCGGCGCAGGTGAAATCCCCCCAGCAAAGATCCTCGATCAGGTGGGTCAACTCGTTGCCCGCCTTTCGCTCATCCGGGTCCTTCCCCCCGGCTATCCGGTCTGGCGCGCCCAAGCACATAACGAGCCTGAGATCGATCACTCAGCGTCTCGCCTCGGCACCGCACCGAGAAAGGACGCCTTGACCGCTAACCGTATGAGCCCGGCAGGAATCCCCATGTTCTACGGATCCACCGACTTGGACACAGCCATCAGCGAGGTCGCTTGTCATTCTCACAAGAAAAACGTCACCTGGGGCCAGTTCGAACTCACCGCCGATCTCCCGGTGGTGGATTTCACGCTTCTTCCTCCTGTACCGAGCATGTTTGACCCCGACCTCGGATCCTTACACCGCCACATTGAGTTCTTCCACCGGTTCGTCGACCAACTCAGCGACCGCGTCCAACCCCGGTACGAACAGATCGACTACGTCCCAACCCAGATCGTCACCGAATACCTGCTCCGCGTCCACGGCAACGGCGAAAGCCCCAGGGGCCTCATTTACAAGTCGTATTTGACCGACGAGGAGTGCCTAGTGCTCGATATTCCTAACGACCATTGCATCGATCCCACCGTGACCGCTCCCCAATCCCAAACACAGCTCAGGCTGATCGCGGGATCCGTGGGATCCCGTCCCATCACTCAAACCGATTGTCCCGAATGACGATTGAGAACAAACTCTGCGATCTCACAACCACACCAACACCTTTCCTAAGTAGGTTTATGTGCTGAGGTTCCCCCGGTTTGGCGGACTGCTTTTGTTGGTTGTGGTACCACGGGGCTGATTTTGGCGGTGGTAGGTGGTTTGCTTCCCGTGATTGTTTAGGTGTACTTCCCATAGACGTGGTTGACGGTCTCCGCGTGGTTATGGATTAGTACCAAAGCGAGATTAGATCAGATGCCTATGAATTCCGCGAAGTCATCCGAGCCGGTTGCTTGGATGGCATATCGGAATCGGAGTTCGTCTTTGTCGTCACGGGGTGTTGTCTTTAATGGCTAGGACCTTAATTGCGGCGTAGAAACCGGATACGTTCCTCAGCACCACGATATTCCCTAGAGGGGGCGTTCGAGAACGGGATGTGTAATCCAACGTGGCTGCTTGGTTTACCTGTGAGATGGTTTCGGCTCCATCGCACACGGCTATACCGTTTATCGAAGGCTGGTCGTTGTAGACGTGAATGCTTTTGTTGCTTGCCTTGGTCCACTTTGTCTCAAATGCGAGCTCACCGGAGCCGATCAGGTATCTACCCTTATAGTTGCTGTAGTCGAAGACGACTTCACCAGTCAATGATGTCATCCTCGGAGGTGGGACATCGGACGCTTTCCCGACGAAGGGTTGGAGTCCCAGTTTGTCGGCAATCAATGCGGCGAGGGCGGCAGGTGTATAGTCGTCGGCCTTCTCATAGATTGTGGTTCCTGGGAGACCGGGGACAGGGGTGTCGTCGAAACGTACTGGTAGCACGTATTCACGGTCTTCTGTGATCATTCGCCTCAGGGCAGCTTCTCGTTCCAGTTGCGGCCAACGTTTTGTTACATACGCCTGGGAAATGAACATCAAGACATACCCAGCTTTGTGCTCGAACACGTCGGCAAAGGTCTTTGCGCCGTCCGTTCCCCAGAGCCGTACCTTCTCGAAACCGTCGTAGAACACTCCGATGGCCTTTGCTTGGAGGTGTCTAGCTACTTCCTCAACGTATGAGCGCTGCTCGCCTGCAAACGATAGAGCAACTTGATACTCTTGCTCGCTCATTTTCTCCTTTGTTTTAGACCGTTCCTGCCCTTGTTAGTACCTTCATGAAGTCTATTGGATGAAGGGATGGCCAGGCGGCGGAGAACTTACACGGCTGCGGCCCTGTAGTCGTAGCGGTGTTGATGGGGAGCGACTGATACCGACCCGGCCTCTGACAGGAACGAAGCTCCGACAGGATAAACCCCCACAATCTGACCCGGCCGGATCATGGCGAGGGCGAAGGGGAGCAATCCGCAAGTTTTGATTCGTGGGTAGCGGTGTTGGGTGGGCTGTGCTGTTCTTCGGGGCCCATGATCCATTTCTGACTGGGACGTTGTCACCATAGGTGCCCCTAACGAGAGCCAGAACCCGTTGCTTGCGGAACGTCGAATAACTGGCAACTGTCACAAGCCTCGCTGATCGGTATCTGTTGGTGCTGCTTTTCGCAGACACTGCAACCGCGGGCGCCGAAGAGCCATAAAGCGGGATCGAGAGCCGCGCAGGTACCGGCGATCTGGAGCGAGCCACCGAAATCAGCGGCGGAGACAGCCTCCTGCCATGCTGACCGAATCCGGCATTTCACATCTCTCCCTAGAGGTAAGCCTCGGGTATCGGTGACTCCCAGATTCTCGGTAACCCTGCGCACATGCACATCAACCGCCACCGGGACAGTTTCCATGTTGCTTATGACTGCTCCACCCGGAGCGGCCATAATCCGTACCCACATCGGAGCTATTTTCGGTCCTCTGAGCAGGGGGAAGCAGGCCTTTCCGGCTTTGGTGCTCCGTAAGTCTGCCCGCAACTCCCTAGCGTCTCCTTTGCCTTCTTCGATCACCCGGCGCACGGGGCCTTCCTCTTCTACCAGGGACACCGAGATTCTCTTCCACGCCTTACTGTCGGCGGTGTGAAATCGGCTGACCTCTGCGGAGGACAACACCTCTCGAAGCGTGGACACCGGCACGCGTGCCACTTCGGTGGGTTCAAACAGATCAGGACGCGATTGAAAGAGTGCAGCAGCGGCTCTCCATAGGCGGCTGGCGTCCCGCATCCGATCCACTGCGGACACTAAAGTCAGGAAGAGGCGCACCTCTCTGTTTGACGCCTGCAAGTCACGCAGACGACGGACCGCTCCGACTTCTGGCATTTCGAACCACGTGCCAGCCGTTGCCTCGCCCCTGGCTGACATGTCCAACCCGTCCCCATAGAAGCTGTCTGCGATCAGTTCCGCCAGTCGGGCCGTCCTTTGTACTGCTGGATCACTCAGAGCTATCACCTTCACTCCCGCGGGTGCCCGGATACGAGGTACGCCTTGTACCACGTGATCTGTAAACCATACCTGGCATGTGGGCCAACGGTCTGTATACCTCCGCTCTGGCCTGACACAGATCGCGTTCCAAGCCATACTCGACATACAACCCTACCCTGCATGAACCTCGATCGCTTTTCCGCAAGACCTGCAGCCACGTCCTTGAATTGGTCCAGGACATCTCGTTACCAGGCCCTTCTCTTCGCCGACGAGAGATCACCCAGCGCTAGATCGTACGGTTCGATGCGGGTGGGGACGTGCACGAAAACGGGGCAACTGCAGCCAAACAAAGAGTTTGCTCCTCGTCCGGATCGCCTCCTATCTTTGGGATTGTGCCCCTCAAAGAAGAAGAAACCCACCGCATATCGGAGGGTGCCACGCCAGATGCCCTAGGGCCGGCCCTCCAGAGGCCTCGGAAGTAGCGCAACGCATAGCAGATGCCGCCCTTGACGCCTACACCAAAGAGGACTGGCACTACGTGTTGAACGCCCTTCCCTCGGATCGCGCGGCGATGTACATTTCCAGTCGGCCTCTCCCGAGGACCGCCCGGAACTGCTCTTGCTTATCGAGCCGCCAAGCCGCCGAGCATTAGTGGAGCGCCACCTGGTTGTTTCCGCCGCCTAGCGGGGCGATCCTTTGCCCTTGGGCGTAGCGCCCTCTACCTGCAAACGACTTCACCTCCACTCAACTAGAACAGCCTCCCTCTTCCGGGCTATGACTGATACTCAGCAAATATCTGAGGTATCCCCTTTCCTGTGACAGACCGGATCGGTTTGGTCCTACTCCCCATCAAGACACCTTCTCCAACAGAGATGGGTTCAGGGTTTCCAGAACAGGAGCGAAAGCCAGCACTAGTGGTAGGTCTAATCCCGGAAAGGCGACTGAAACTGCCTCGCCAACCTTCACTCTCCACTGAACCTGATGGCCCGCTATTATGCGGGATCCACTACGCGCTGTCTAACAAACACAGAAGGTCAAGCGAGATGAGAACAGTACGCCGCTTCTGGGGAGTCTTTGCCGCAGTGCTGATTCTTCTGTTGTTGCCGTCCTGCGGCGTCTCCGATGAGCAGCGAGATGGGCCAACTTCGGAACAGGCCATCGGTGAGCCGACAGACCTGCCTGACTCGGAAAATGTTATCGATGAGCGGGAGGGCAGGGCATCCTCTGGACAAACTACCGCTGCGCCCCTCCCGTCAACTACCACTGCGCCCCCACCGTCAACTACCGCTGCACCCCCACCGTCAACTACCGCTGCGCCCCTCCCGTCAACTACCGCTGCGCCCGAAACGGACCGGGCAGCCCTGGTCACCCTCTATAACGCTACCGGGGGCCCGATTTGGATTAGCAACAGTAATTGGCTGAGCGATGTGCCGATTGGCGAGTGGTTTGGCGTCACCACTGATGACAACGGCCGCGTCACTGAACTTTCCCTCCGCGCCAATCAGTTGAGTGGTGTGATTCCGTCGGAGTTGGGTAACCTCGCCAACCTGACAAAACTGGACCTTGGTGGGAATCAGTTGAGTGGGGGGATCCCGCTGGAGGTGGGCAACTTCGCCAACCTGACAGTGTTGGTCCTCCAAGACAATCAGTTGAGCGGGGAGATACCGTCGGTGTTGGGTAACCTCGCCAACCTGACGGAGTTGGGTCTCAGCACCAATCAGTTGAGTGGGGGGATCCCGTCGGAGTTGGGTAACCTCGCCAACCTGACGGCGTTGGGTCTCAGCACCAATCAGTTGAGTGGGGGGATCCCGTCGGTGTTGGGTAACCTCGCCAACCTGACGGAGTTGGGTCTCACTAACAATCGGTTGAGTGGGGGGATCCCGTCGGTGTTGGGTAACCTCGCCAACCTGGAACAGTTGTACCTTCACACCAATCAGTTGAGTGGTGGGATACCGCTGGAGTTGGGTAACCTCGCCAACCTGACAGTACTGCACCTTGCCGGGAACCAGTTAAGTGGGGAGATACCGTCGGTGTTGGGTAACCTCGCCAACCTGGAACGGCTGTACCTTGGCGGGAACCAGTTGAGTGGTGTGATACCGTCGGTGTTGGGTAACCTCGCCAACCTGGAAGGGCTGTACCTTGGCGGGAACCAGTTGAGTGGGGAGATACCGTCGGTGTTGGGTAACCTGGTCAACTTAACAGAGTTGACCCTCTCTTACAATCAGTTGAGTGGTCGGATTCCGTCGGTGTTGGGTAACCTGGTCAACTTAACAGAGTTGGCCCTTGAAGTCAATCAGTTGAGTGGGGGGATCCCGTCGGTGTTGGGTAACCTCGCCAACCTGGAACGGTTGTACCTTCACACCAATCAGTTGAGCGGGGGGATCCCGCTGGAGTTGGGTAACCTCGCCAACCTGGAACGGTTGTACCTTGGCGGGAACCAGTTGAGTGGGGAGATACCGTCGGTGTTGGGTAACCTCGCCAACCTGGAACGGTTGTACCTTCACACCAATCAGTTGAGCGGAAGGATCCCGCTGGAGTTGGGTAACCTCGCCAACCTGGAACGGTTGTACCTTGGCGGGAACCAGTTGAGCGGGGAGATACCGTCGGTGTTGGGTAACCTCGCCAACCTGGAACGGTTGTACCTTGGCGGGAACCAGTTGAGTGGGGAGATACCGTCGGTGTTGGGTAACCTCGCCAACCTGACAGAACTGCACCTTTATGACAATCAGTTGAGTGGTGGGATACCGCTGGAGTTGGGTAACCTCGCCAACCTGGAACTGCTATACCTTTATGACAATCAGTTGAGTAGTGGGATCCCGTCGGAGTTGGGTAACCTCGCCAACCTGAAAGGGTTGGCCCTCTCCAACAACAAGTTGCGTGGGTGGATACAGCGGGAGTTGGGTAACCTCGCCAACCTCGAACTGCTGTATCTCCACACCAATCAGTTGAGTGGGCGGATACCGCCAGTGTTAGGCAACCTCTCCAACCTGGAAATGTTGTCCCTCTCTTACAACTGGCTGAGTGGGGAGATACCATCAGAGCTGGGTAACCTCTCCAATCTGACAGTACTGCACCTTGGCGGGAACCAGTTGAGCGGGTGCGTACCGAGGAGTTTGTCGTGGCGACTTGATATGCAGACTTCAGACCTAGGTGATCACCAGTTCTGTCCTTGAGGCCCCCGCTCATCCGGCCTATCGTCGCCATCTCCGCTGTCCACCGGTAACCCGGAGCAGTCCGTAGCGAATTGGGGCGAAGGGGGAGAGGCTTGAACTGCAATTATCGAAACCCAAAGCGGTTCTTCGGAAATGAACGGGGAGTTGGGAATCTATCGAAATGTGAGGGAGGGGCCTCCATAATCGGGTGCTGAGTGAATTCACATCCGATAGGAGGACCCTGTGGAGACCGATGGTAGCGCATCACCCGCCAAACTCGGGTCGGACCTCCGACGAATACATACTTGGTCTTCCCATAAGCTCCACTCTTCCAACAAATAGAACCTCCGGAAAACTCGGAATGATTCACCACAGGACGGGGGCGCCGGAAAGGTTATTCTGGCGTCGTGCACTATCAATGACCTTGTAAACCGAATCTGAACCGGCCACCCATTGAAGCGACTTTGGCCATCGCCGCCGGTGCAGAGTTGAGACTAAGCAGCGCAATGGTGATGAGGCCGGTGAGCGGGGACCTCACGGGCAGAACGGGAGACCACCTAAGTCTGAAACACCCATAATCAACCAGCGCCGCAAACCGCTAGGCACACAGCCGCTCAACTGGTTGTTTTCGATGCCCAACTCTCTTAGGTTGATGAGGTTGCCTAACTCCGGCGGTATCTCCCCACTCAATTGCTGATTGTCTAGGTACAACTTTTCCAGGTTGGTGAGGTTGCCTAACTCCGCCGGTATCTCGCCGTGTAACAGTTGGTTGTTGCCGATGCCCAACTCTCTTAGGTAGATGAGGTTGCCTAACTCGGGCGGTATCTCCCCGTTCAACAGGTTCGCCCCAAGGTACAACAGTTCCAGGTTGGTGAGGTTGCCTAACTCCGCCGGTATCTGCCCGCTCAACTCATTGTAGTTGAGGTTCAACAGTTCCAGGTTGGTGAGGTTGCCTAGTTCCGGTGGTATCTGCCCGCTCAACTGGTTCCTGTCGAGGGTCAGCTTTGTTAGGTTGGTGAGGTTGCCTAGTTCCGGTGGTATCTGCCCGCTCAATTCATTGCTGTCGAGGCCCAGCCCTTCTGTTAGTTTGGTAAGGTTGCCTAGTTCCGGTGGTATCTGCCCGCTCAATTCATTGCTGTGAAGGCTCAGCCCTGTTAGTTTGGTGAGGTTGCTTAGCTGCGGTGGTATGTGCCCGCTCAACTCATTGCTGTGAAGGCTCAGCCCTGTTAGGTTGGTGAGGTTGCCTAGCTCAGGCGGTATCTCCCCGTTCAACAGGTTCGCCCCAAGGTACAACAGTTCTAGGTTGGTGAGATTGCCTAGTTCCGCCGGTATCTGCCCGCTCAACTCATTGGTGGAGAGGTTCAGCCCTGTTAGGTTGGTGAGGTTGCCTAGTTCCGGTGGTATCTGCCCGCTCAACTCATTGTTGTGAAGGTACAGCCTTGTTAGGTTGGTAAGGTTGCCTAGTTCCGGTGGTATGTGCCCGCTCAACTCATTGGTGGAGAGGTTCAGCCCTGTTAGGTTGGTGAGGTTGCCTAGTTCCGGTGGTATGTGCCCGCTCAACTCATTGTAGTTGAGGGCCAGCCCTTCTGTTAGGTTGGTGAGGTTGCCTAGTTCCGGTGGTATGTGCCCGCTCAACTCATTGTTGTGAAGGTACAGCCTTGTTAGGTTGGTGAGGTTGCCTAGTTCCGGTGGTATGTGCCCGCTCAACTCATTGTCGTGAAGGATCAACAGTTCTAGGTTGGTGAGGTTGCCTAGTTCCGGTGGTATGTGCCCGCTCAACTGGTTCCTGTCGAGGGTCAGCTTTGTTAGGTTGGTGAGGTTGCCTAGTTCCGGTGGTATGTGCCCGGTCAACTCATTGTTGTCGAGGGCAAGTTCAGTCACACGGCCGTTGTCGTCCGTGGAGACGCCCAACCACTCGCTAATCGGCACCTCGCTTATCCAATTATTGTTGCTATTCCAAATCGGGCCTCCGGTGGCGTTATAGAATACGACCAGCACTTCCCGATCCGTTTGGAGCGGCGTTGCTGGAAGTGTAGGCATGGCAGTAGAATCTGTCCCTTCCTCCACAAGACCTGCCGTGGTTGTGGGCGTTGCCGTGGTTGTGGGCGTTGCCGTGGTTGTGGTTGTGGGCGTTGCCGTGGTTGTGGTTGTGGGCGTTGCCGTGGTTGTGGTTGTGGGCGTTGCCGTGGTTGTGGGCGTTGCCGTGGCTGTTGTTCCCACAACTTCTTCCAAGACCGTAGGATCATGGACTGGGTCTTGGTCTCCGCACCCCACCACCAACAACAGAAGTGCCACGAGCGCCACCCAATTCAACCAACAAGACAAGAGGTGGAGGTGAGTTCGGCCCACTACAAAAACAATATAGGAAGGTCCGTTTGGTGAGAGACCGAAAACCCTGACCCGAGTTTGGCGGGTGGTTTGGTGTTTTACCTGGTCAGGGGGTATACGCGTGGAAGGTGTTTCCACTACATTCGGTGTTTGAGGCCGATGGTGGGGTTAGGTGATGGTGGCTTTGTCCCAGGTGCGGGTGTCGACTCCGATAGCGGCGAGTGCCCGGGTTTGTAGGGGGGTGCGTCGGG
>Ga0209754_1002104_pt1 | contig 17010 bp, 14 predicted proteins | sample MesohylBB_FD_187295 | JGI IMG/M metagenome (GOLD analysis project Ga0209754, IMG submission 187295) | Host-associated microbial community of the marine sponge Aplysina aerophoba from Gulf of Piran - sponge mesohyl, lysed by bead beating... | ecosystem: Host-associated > Porifera > Sponge >... | reverse complement strand
CACATACGCCTACCATCAGTCTCCACAGGGTCCTCCTTTTCGGATGCGAATGTTTCAGCACCCGATTATGGAGGACCCTCCCTCACATTCGATGGATTCCCGACTCCCCCGAGATTTCCGAAGAACCTGTTTATCAAAGGCGGACGTGAGTTGCGCGATTGCTTCGGTTCCTGGTTTGGTGTAGATGGCGAGTGTGCGTGGGTCTTGGTGTCGGCTTTTGGCTTGGAGGAGGATGGTGGATGCTCCTTGTTCGCCGAGGTGGGTGAGCGAGGAGTGACGGAGTTGGTGGAGTGTCCACCCGCCACTTGCTTCCTTGAATAACATGGAGGCGCGTTCGTAGGACAGTCTTCCCCGGCCAGTGTGGGGACATTCGTCGCCCCGGGCGGGAATTACATTTGGTCGTCGGTGGGTAAGGAACACCGGCCCTCGCCGTCGCCCGGCTAGGCACCTTGATAGCAGCCGCGCCGTGCCGGATGCCCAGAAGACACATTCTTTGTGGCCACCTTTGCCAATGATGACTGCTCGTTTCCGAGGCAAGTCCAAATTCTCCACATTGAGCGCAAGGATCTCCCCGGCCCGGGCGGCGGTTTCGTACAGCATCCTCCACAGGGTTTTCTCCCGCAGGTGGATGCCTCGGCGTGACCAGAGTGCTTCCAGGTCTTGATAGGGGATAGCTTTGGTCTGATCCCGGGGTATCCGCCGACGATCTATTAGAACCATGGGATCGTTCTGCAACCAGGCGTTTCGTTGGCAATAGGAGACGAATGATCGGACGGCGGTGAACCGGGTGTTCCAAGTGGCAGGCTTCCCCGCCCCCCAGCACTTCTGAAAGACGTCCAGGAGCCTACGAGAGTCCAATTGGTCGAGAGGAAGGTCCCACCCCAACTCCTCGGTGATGGCCGAGAGTGCCTGCGAGTATGCCCTGCGCGTGTTGGGCGAGAGTTGCTTGTCGGAGAAGTACGCCTCCACTGCCGACCGCAGTCGTGGGGTTCCCCGGTAGTCGGCTAAGGCCACTACACGGCCGTTCACGGCACGGATCTCCTGTTACGAAAGATATTCAACATGGTTCGTGCATGGATCCTAGGGCCAAACCACCAGGTAGATCAACACATTGGCCGTGTCTTACGACTGATACTCCATAAATATCAGCCGTTTGCATTTGGTGTGATGTGCCCATTTCCCGGGACCAGGTAGAGGCGGCGCGATTGCTCTTTGTCTATCTCGGGAGAGCCAAGAGTCTGAATCGCCCCGCTTTTCCCGGAGGGTTAGGAAAAGGGGGTTCCCTATTTGGGTGGGGGTGCTTGTCCGATGGTACGGTTATAACACATGTTGGAGCAGTTAACTCACACCAGATGGAGCAATCCACTTATGATTCTTCGGTGATATCTTATGGTTTGGTGGATGTGTTCTGGTAGGTGGTGTGGTGTGGGTAGGGATACGGCCGGGTGGGTTTGGTGGCTGTTGGGGTTGTTGGTGGTGGTAATGGTGGCTGGGGGGTGCGGTGGGGAATCTTCACCGGCTGGTCCTTCCCAAACTTCGGCTCCTGTGTCCGAGCCAGTGCCTACCACTGTTGAGACTGTTCGGAACGGCGGGGTGGTGGAAGAGCTTCCCGGTGGCGACTCGGAGGCGGTGGAGGACACCAAGAAAGCACCTCCTCAAACCGAGGAGGAGGAGGTTGTGCCTGTCGAGGAGCCCCTCCAGCCGGCAGTTGAGGAGGTTGTGCCTGCGGAGGAGCCCCTCCAGCCGGCAGTTGAGGAGGTTGTGCCTGTCGAGGAGCCCCTCCAGCCGGCAGTTGAGGAGGTTGTGCCTGCGGAGGAGCAGGTCGAGTTGGAAACGGTGGAAGCTATCGATTCGGGATCGGTTAGGTTTGTGGCTGTGGGGGTGGGACGGACCGACATCTGTGTTATGCGGGTTTTGGGGTCGGTGTTTTGTTGGGACCGGACAGGGGGGGGAATCTCCACCGGTGGTTCGTTCGTGTCTGTGGGGGTGGGTCATTCGGCTTGTGGTGTACGGTCCGAAAGCAGTGTGGAGTGTTGGGGAATCGACAACGACGGAACCCTTCCGCCCGAGGGACAGTTCACTGCCGTCGACGTGAACGGTTACCATGCCTGCGGTCATCTGGTAGACGGCTCGGTGAGATGTTGGGGGTCTGATCCTTGGTTGGAACCTATGCCTCAGGCGCCAGAGGGGGTGTTCGTCTCGGTTAGTGCCGGGTGGGCTCATGCCTGCGGGATTCGCCCTGACAGCAGGACCGAGTGTTGGGGTACCAGTTTTTACGGTGAGACCTTTCCGCCGCAGGGAGAACTCGTATCGGTTAGTGCCGGGGGATTCTTCTCCTGTGGCCTGCGACCGGACAAAAGCGTTGTCTGTTGGGGCGATATCCATAACGGAAAGTCGTTCTCTCCCCCCGGCGAATTCGTCTATGTCGGGACCGGTTGGGATCATGCATGCGCGTTGGCTTCCGATGGAACCGTTGTCTGCTGGGGAAACAATGAATATGGTGAAGCGACTCCACCCCAAGGTGTTTTCACCACGATAAGCGTGGGCGATGCCCGAACCTGCGGTATCAGAGCCGACGGCGACATCGCCTGTTGGGGCAGAGATCCCAGGGTTCCAGAATTTGTCAATGTGGCGGAGGAACCTTAAGTCGAAACCGAGGTGGCGGAGGAACCTGAAGTCTCAGACGAAACAGGCGTGACCGCCGAAGATCCGAGATCGGATGTGACGGTCCAAGAGTGGTTTTCCCGGTGGTGGCGGAATATTGGAGGCATGGCCTTGATGAAGATGCATTGGATCTCTTGGATCCTGAGTCGGTGGGTGCGGACAAGTGGACCAGGAAAGTTGGGAGGAGGTATGGAGAGAGGCACTACTCGTTCTATTGGTTTCACGATCCCAGAGGTGACACCGACGAGGAGATAGGGGCGTTGGAAGGGGCGCTGAACATTGTCCGTTCCAAGATAGAGCCTGGTAACACTATCTACCATCCGATTCGCTATGACCTGCGGTGGGCAGAGTACCCGACGGAGGCGAGCATCACCGGCTATTACCCGGTGGGGGAAGTGCGCATCCTCAACGCTCGCCAACAGCGAGTCAGACCCCCGGCCTAGGAGGCTGCTGATTTATTGGGGTGGGTGGGGTTGGTGAAATGCTGGTGTTGGGGGGTGGGTTGTGGGATGATTTAGGGTATGTTGGGTAGTGAGGGGCGCAACTCGCCGCCGTGGTCGGCTAGGTCGGCGGTTAGGGAGGTGCCGACCTGCGGGTGTGCCGACGAACATCGTCCGCCTATCCGGTTGCTCTAGTCCCCAATATCGCTCCGCCTTTCTCTGAGAGGGTTAGCAGTCCGAGTAGGGTCCTAGAAACTTCTCCCCGTCGAAGTGGATCATGTGTGTCGGGTTGTCCGCGGTCCAGACTTCGGTTTCCCAGGAGATGCTGGTCAGGTATTTGCGCATGGTCGGCAGATCGGGAAAGCAGGACACGAAGACGAGACCGGCGTTGCTGTTGGCGAACAGATCGGACAGTTCGATGTGGCGTTTGTGGTCTACCGGCCCATGGGACGAAGCGGCCTCCATCAACACGAGCCAGTTGCGATCCTGCAAGTAGACGACCAGGTCAGGCATTTTCCCGTGGCTGTCAACCGTCACACCCAAAGTTGCGAGACCCTGTTCGTCGAAGATCAGCCACTTGGAACCGGCATCACCGACGTACATCACGTTCCCTCCCGGTAGGAACCGTGGACAGAATCCCTCAATCATCGCTTTCATGAGATCGTTCTGGCCACCGGCTGACAGGGTGAGATCGGCACCGTCTGGGAGGCAGACAGGTATCTGGTGCATCTCTCGCTCACGCCGATACATTTCCTCTAGGCCCGGTCGTAACTGGAGATAACCGGCCAACGCTTCATCAAAGTCGGCTGTCCCGATGCGCCTCGCCAGTTGCAGAGCCTCGTCTGTGACTTGATAGCACCATTTCGGCGAGTTGATCGGACGGTCAGGCTCGTCGGGGTTTTCGATCACCAAATGGGCCTGTATGAACTGGTGCAGCGTCTGCCGGCGGATGGTTTCACGGGTGTTCGGTTTGTAGTTCACGTCGTGTTTGTCTCTGATCCACGCCATGATGTCAACTGTTCGCATTGACGGGTTCGACGCGGCTTCCCATTCATCATCCGGGGACAGGTTCAGCAGAGCGAGCAGCACTAGAGCCGACCGGTCGTTCTGACGTTCCTGGTCGAAGCGCAGATCATGGAGAAACCCACTTGCGTCTTCCTTGGCTACCAACCGGCCACCTCATGTCCAAACAACGAACCATTCCCCTCGTTGTGGCCTGGAACCGGTTCCCGCGACAGCGGCGCGGTCAACGGGACGTGCAACCGTCGCAGGTCGGTGGCGTTCACTTGGGTGTTGCCGCTGAACATACGAAAGTAGACATCCACGTCGTCGCTGTTCAGATAGTCGGCGATCTCCTCCGCCACGCCCCGTGGGATCGGTTCCCTATTGCAGTGGATCACATTGACATGGTTTTCGAAGGCCACCTCCTCGAACCCGTCAATAGGTTCGTACACAGCAGCAACAACACGTCTCCTCTCTTCCTTGGACGTGAACCTTTTGACTACAACGTAATGTCCATTGGGAAACAGCCGCCGAGCGGACTCGGCTGTACGAACATACCCTTGCGCCTTCGCTCGTTTGACCGGCCAACACACCCCTTCGGGTTGCACGTTATTCGGGTAGATGAGAGGAACAGCGGCAGGGTCTTCCGCAGTAGTTAGATACTCGGTCGCCCGGAACCCAACAACCGGGCCGGTGGAGACCGACAGTCCAAGCGACCCCAGCGTTTCGTTATAGGAACGCACCCGTGCGGCCACCGCCATCACCTCGGTGTTGCCCGGAAGGTTGATAAACCGGTCGGGATCCTCCAGCGAAACGATCATCGATTGCGGCACCTCATGAATGTCATGGGCAGGAGTCTGATGATCCACCCGAGTCTCGACCACAACCCCATGAGCATCTGGAGTAGCGGACTTGTCCAACCGGAAGATGACCGTCTCCTGCAGCACCGACGACGAACGAAAGATTCGGTCTCGACGATCAAAGAGGACAACATGCCTAAACGCCGACCCCCCGGCAAGGAACCTCCTAAGGGGAAGAAAATATCGACCGTTGGCAAAGGAGCGGGGAGTGATCGCAGCCAACTGTCCACCGTCCACAAGAACAATCAACGCAGTAGCCATGAAAGCCGCGTACAGATTCGGGCATTCAACTCCGGTGTTACGGTGAACCATTGTCCTCGCAGCAGCATGCTGACCTAGTTTGCTGTAGGGCGGATTCATAACGGCAATGTCATAAGGCCGCTGCACCCACGCGCCCACATCAAGAAAGTCAGCGTCGATGATGTTGAGATCCAACTCGACTCCGTGTAACTCCCCCGCAGCACGTGCGACACCGACAGCCTCATCGAGAAGACGCAAAGCAGCGTCGTCCCTTTCGACCATGTCTATCACAAGCCTTGCAGTCACTCCGGTCTCAATCGCCTGGGCAACAAGGCTCAGCATGAGAGCACCAGCACCAGCACCCGCGTCCACGATCCGATACTGCGACGCGTCCGTCAGATCAAGGATCTCAACAATTGAACTGGCAGCTTCTGAAGGAGTGGTGAACTGCCCCATGACTGCCCGGCCGCTCCGATCCGACTCGCTCTCCAGTCTCTTGTTCAAGGCGTCCGCCGATGCGCGCAGATGCTGTCCTGTCTGCTCCTTATCATGAAGCCGGTAACTAGTCACATCAATGATCCGCCATCTTAATCTGATGGACCCTCCAAACGGGGAAAAGCATCAGGAAGATCCAGACCCAGAAGGGTGGATGACTAGGGTAACGCACTATGCAGGCCGTCTCCGATCCCATCGGTCCGGCAACGGTTGACATTTTCTGTGGTGCGGGGGGTCTGTCCTACGGGATGCAAAAAGCCGGCGTGAAAGTGGTTGCTGGAATCGACATTGACCCAGCATGCCGGCATCCCTTCGAAGCAAACGTATCTGCTCCGTTCCACGAACGGGACATCGCTGATGTATCAGCGGGTTTTGTGGCGTCACTGTTCCCCGATACTGGCCCACGGGTGCTCGCCGGTTGCGCTCCGTGTCAACCATTCTCGGCTTATACCAGCGGTAGGGCCGCCAGCGTCAGGCAATGGGGTCTGCTTGACAGGTTCGGCGCGCTTGTTACCGAGATCAAGCCGGAAGTGGTCACGATGGAAAATGTCCCCCGTTTGACTGGCCGGTCGGTATTTGAAGGGTTCTTGTCGCTTCTCCGGAAGGCGGGCTACCAATGCACGCACAGGGTTGTTCGATGCGCGGCGTATGGAGTGCCACAGACCAGGTCGCGTCTCGTGCTTCTGGCTTCGCTACTGGGAGGCATTGACCTGGCGCCTCCGACTCACCCGGATAACGGATGGGTAACTGTGAGGGACAGTATCGGGCATTTGGAGTCGATACCGGCCGGTGGGGCCGCCGAGGCCGATCCTCTGCACAAGGCAAGCGGACTTTCCAAGAAGAACCTTCGGCGGATACGTGCGGCGAAGGCTGGCGGAACATGGCGAGACTGGGATCGGACCCTGCGGGTCCCCTGCCACACCAGGCCCAGCGGCAGGACATACCCAAGTGTGTATGGGCGGATGGAGTGGGACCTTCCCGCTCCGACTATCACCACCCAATTCCATGGCTTTGGGAACGGACGATTTGGCCATCCCGAACAAGATCGCGCTATTTCCATCCGGGAGGGAGCCCTGCTCCAGACTTTCCCGGCAGATTACTCGTTCGTTCCCGAAGATACCATCGTGAATATAGGCCCTGTCGCTCGCCTCATCGGGAACGCTGTGCCAGTCAAACTTGCCGAGGCGATAGGCAAGTCGATCGTGGATCATTTGAAGGAGCACACATGAGCGGAACACCCAAGTATCAGATGACGGTCAGCTTGAACGTGCTCCGGCATCTGGGCTTGGGGCTGTACTCAAATGTGGCGGCGGTGCTCTCGGAGGCGGTTGCCAATTCATGGGACGCTGACGCGGAATGTGTCCAGATCTTCATTGATGCGTCTGCGGGTCGGGTGGTGATAGAGGACGACGGGCACGGAATGACGGTTGACGACGCTAACGACAAGTACCTGCATGTCGGGTACGAGCGACGTCAGGATGCGCCGTTTACACCCCGGTTCAGCAGAGCGGTTATGGGACGCAAGGGGATCGGGAAGTTGTCTCTCTTCTCAATAGCCCGAACGGTCCGCGTCGAGAGCGTTGCCGATGGTCAGAGGCACGGGTTCGTGATGGACGCTGAGGACATTGAACAGAAGATCCGTGACGGCGGTGAAGGACGATATGAACCTCTTCCGGTTCCCAACGCGGAGATTGACCTTGCTAGCGGCACTCGTATAACCCTCACGAACATGAAGCGCCAACTGCAATGGACTGGCAGAGCATTAAGGAGACGCCTCGCTCGACGTTTCAGCATCATCGGCCAGGAGTATCAGTTCGCCATCACTCTGGATGGCCAGCCGATCACAGCGACCGACCGTGAGTATCAGGACAAGGTCCAGTACATTTGGACCTTCGGTGACTTAGGCCACCGCGTTGCTAGCACAGCCAGCAACCTTGATAGGCACGAGGAACGCTCTGGACAGTTGGAAGGGTATCCCGGCTGGGTGATCGACGGTTGGATCGGCACCGCATCAATGGCAGGACAACTCAAAGATGCGGAGACATCCGAGAGCATCAACAAGCTAGTGGTCCTTGTGCGCGGCAAGCTGGCACAAGAGGACATCCTAGAAGAGTTCGGTGAGGGGGGCCTATACACCAAGTACGTACTCGGGGAAATCCACGCTGACTTCCTTGATCTGGACGATGCTGAGGACATCGCTACCACCAGTCGGCAGAAGCTCATTGAAGAGGACCCCCGCTACCAGGCTCTCAAGAACAAGCTCCGAGAGGAATTGAAGCATGTCCAGAGCCGATGGACAAAACTGCGCAGATCGCAGGGAACGGCACAGGCCGTTGTTTACCCGGAGATCCAAGAATGGTTCACAGAGTTGGACCCCGACCAAAAGGTCGCAGCGCGACGGCTGTTCGGTCGCATCAACGAACTGCCGATTGAGGGCGAGTCCAACCGGCGACAACTCGTCGTGAGCAGTGTCCTCGCCTTTGAGAGCCTCAAACTGAGGAACATGCTTCACAGACTTGATGAGATCTCCACCGAGAACCTTGACGTCCTGCAGCAGGTGTTCATCCAACTGGACGACCTTGAAGCCAGCGCCTACTACCAGATAGCGAAGAAACGCCTACTGATCATCCGGAAGCTGACAGGACTTGTAAACGAGGACGCTAAAGAGCGGGCGATGCAGGAGCACCTGTACAAACACCTCTGGCTACTAGACCCTTCGTGGGAACGAGCAACTCACACCGAGCACATGGAGAGAAGCCTGACGACCGCCCTCGCCGAGGTGTGCGATGAGCTGACCGAAACACAGAGACGAGCGCGGGTGGACGTCAAGTACAGCACCACCGGGAACAAACACGTCATTATCGAACTCAAACGCGCACGGAAGCGCATCAGTAGCACTGCCCTGAACGAACAGGTGTCGAAGTATTACACCGCTGCTGAGAAGATCCTCACCGCCGCCGGACGAACGAACGAACCAGTGGAGATAGTCGTCGTTGTCGGCAGGCGCCTAAGCGATTGGGACGAGACCCCTGATAGCGAGAAACGTTTCCGGGAAATGCTTGCCGCGTCCCGAGCGAGAGTGGTGATGTACGACGAGCTGATCAACAACGCACTGGAGGCCTACCAAGACTATGTGGATCGCGCCGAGGAGGCAGGCAGGGTGTACAGGCTGGTCCAAAGGATCTCCCAAGAGGATGTAGAAGCGCTCAGCCCGCGACCTGAGACAGACGAAAGCTCGCTCTGAGGCTGCGTTGTAGTGCTTATCGCGGCCGGGGCCTCCCGTCGTCGGGCCGGGCTTTCTATCTGGACGGATCACCCGGCGGAGCAACGACAGACCACAATAGCTGCTTCGTTGCGGCATCGGCCTGGGTGGGACCAGGCGATGTACACCTGCGCGGCGGTGATCGGGCCTACACCTGGCTGGTCCAACACTTGGGGAGCGACAGAGATGACCAGTTCGGCGATGGATGCTCTCAGTTCGTTTGTTTCGGTGGTGAGAACTTTGATGCGTCGGGCTACAGAACGCATGGCTCTTTTGGTGGCGGTGAGTTCGTTGATCGGTGCCGATCCGAGCCGGAACGCCCGGCATTTTGTGACCAGAGCGGTGGTGGTCAGACCCCTGAGTTGGTCTCTGAGATCAACCGGCGCGGTTACTAGGAGGGCTTTGAGTTCGTTGATAGCCGCCACGCGGGCGGTTTGGGCGCCCCGGCGGGTGGTTACCAACACTCGAAGAGCTTCTCGGTGTCCCCGGGCACGGGGAACAGAAGGCCGAGGACGTCCCAGCACCTGGCGAGCAGCCCGTAGAGCATCCAGTTCGTCGGTTTTGGCGCCGTCGCCAGTACTCGGGGTGGGGTGGTCGAACTCCACCACCCACTCGTTCTCGGCAGCGAGGTAGCTAGCGGCACCTGAGCCGTAGCTACCCGTGCCCTCGATCACCCACGCTCTTTCCGGCCTGGTTCCTTGGGAATGAACCCTCAAGCGGAACTGGTTGAAATCCTGTCCACCGCGCCTCACGGATCGGAAGTCTTGTAACACTATCCCACAGTCCTAAGCAGGCCACCTAACAACAATTCCCATGCTGTTTGCCCCGCCTTGCCATAGGTAGCGGGACTGACTACACCCAAATCGAGCAACTGACTGGCGAGATGATCCCGCAAGCGGTCTTTGGTCGCCTGGTCACCAAGTGACTGGCCAGTCTCCATCAGAGGTCGAGCCGCCGGAGACGCTTCGAAGACTGCCGAGCCTCCTAAAAAACGAGATCGTCTTGTGAATCGCCGACTTGTATGTGGGTTACTGGTCGCTGTGGCTGTGGGGGCGTAGCGTCTGGTAGGTCGTCGGCTGGGTTGGCTCATGAAACGCCTGCCCACCTTCTTCAAGGCTGGCTCTTTCGGGATGGGCCACCCGGTTGACGGCTGGCTGCGGTCTGGCTCAACAGAGGCGTGATTTCCCCCTAGTGGGTCTCGTTCCCCGTTTCTCTGAGAGCAAGGACCAAGAAGAGACTTAGGTTTGCCCTGTTCGCCTGTGTCAGGCGAAGTATGCTCGCTATGGTTGCGATGCTGTCGACCACTTTGTTTATTCGGGACATACATGCCTATAATAGGGACGTACTCTTTGGGAAAAGGGGGGCAAATGGCCACCTGCGTTCGTTGCTCCGCTTTCCAAGCCATCAACGATTAGGAGGCAGCATGTTCGCCAAGTTGAAGCCGGTCTTCCGAGTTCCGGCGACCCGGGGCCGGATGGGTAACACCAAGTACTACACGGCAACGCTCCCGTTCGGGGCCGTTACGAAGCTTTTCACGTTCGACCCGAACAAGATGCTCGAACTTACCCCGGAGAACCGTAGTCAGAGAGCCTTGAAAACCAAAAGGATCCCGGAAATCGCAAGGTACATCACCGATCACGACGACTACATCTTCTCTGCCATTACGGTGTCTGTGGATTCCGACGCGGTTGAGTTCGAGGAGGTCGAAGAAGGAGTTGACATAGGGGTGTTGGTGCTGCCGCTGGAAGCCAAGTACGTCATCAACGACGGGCAGCATCGCGTCGCCGGGATCGAGGAGGCCCTTCGCACCGATCCTCTCTTGGCTCGGGACACGATCTCTGTGGTGGTGCTCCCCGATGGGGGCTTGGAACGTAGTCAGCAGGTTTTCTCCGATCTCAACCGGACAGTTCACAAGACCTCGAAGTCTCTCGACATCCTCTATGACCACCGGCTCCCGATCAATCGGATCACGATGGCATGCATGGAACGGGTTGAACTGTTCCGCAACCGTATCGACAAGGAAAGGGTGTCCCTGTCCGTGCGCTCTGCTAAGTTCGCCACCCTCTCGGGACTCCAGGAAGCCAACAAGCAACTGCTAGGAGACCTGGACGAAAGTATCGACGCCGCCACTGAGAAGCACCTGACATCTTTGGCGATTGACTACTGGAACCACTTGACGGACCGAGTAGACCCATGGCGGGAGATCCGAGATGGGGATGTCAAGCCTCCCGAGGCACGCCAGAACTTCATTTCATCATACGCCCTGGCGCTGTGGGCGCTTGGGGCCGCCGGTAAGGCCACCCTGGCTGCCAAAAGAGAAACGGATGGGCCCTGGGCAGACCACCTGGACGAGTTGAAGAAGATCGACTGGAAAAAGGCCAACCCGGACTGGCAGGGAATCTGTATGTCCGAGCACGAAGTGGTGACGCGTATGCCAACACGCCGCGCCACCGCCTTGTACATCATGTGGAGAATCGGAATCAGTCCCCAACGGCCGACATCGGTGATTTCCGACACCCGCTAAAAGAAGACCGTCCCTGGGCGTAACGACGACACAACCGCCCGTACGCAAGGTACCTGATTAGGAGGTCACAGTTGAGTAGGAAAAAGGGTCTAACGACCGGACGCATACCATATACGGCGCGGGGATTCCTCCAAGACGCGCAAGAAGCGATGGGTACCGACCTAGTCCGAGGGCTCATCGAGCTGATCACCAACGCCGACGACAGCTACGCGAGAAAGAACGCATCCGGACCCATCCGCGTGGAGGTCGATCACTCCCGCAAGGCGGATGTGAACGAGGTGATGGTAAGTGATCGGGCCGAAGGAATGTCCTTTCTGGAGATGCGCGAGAAGCTGTTGCCGATTGGCGGGCGGGCGTCGGGATTGACGGAGGGGAAGGACGTCCGGGGTAACCGCGGCCGCGGAGCGAAGGACCTGGTTGCGTTCGGTGAGGTAGAGTTCACATCGATCAAGGACGGGCGCATCTCGAGCGTTCGGTTACGCCCAACGGGCGAGTTTGCCTTCTCTCGGCAGGATGACAAGCCCAGGTCGGAGGATCGTTCACGTTTGGGGATCCGGCGGGGAAACGGGACGGTAGTCACGATCTACTTACGGGGTGTCCGCCGCCCGCGGCACGAGAAACTAAGCGATGCCCTAACCTCTGATTTCCAACTCCGCGACATCATGGCAGACGCAGAACGAAAAGTCATCTTGGTTGGTCGCACCAGGCAAAGGTCCAGAAGCACCACACTCCGTTACAACAAACCCGTCTTAGAACCCCTGCTCAACACCACAATCGCAGTCAAAGGACATCCAGACACCGGAACGATCGCCCTTACAGTGGGCAAACTACGGGAGCGATCAGACGACGGTCCACGGGTACCCACTCGTTCGGCCGGCATTCTCCTCGCGGGCACAAGAGCGATTTATGACAACACGCTGTTCAAGTACGAAGGTCATCCTATCGCAGGGTGGCTCCATGGTCGCCTGGACTGCACCTATATAGACCGGCTGGCAAAACAATACGACGACGCTTTCGAATCCGGTGACACCCATCCCGAGAACAACCCCATTCCAATCGTTTCCCGCAGGAGACGAGGACTCGCCAAAGACCACCCCTTCTGGACGGCGCTAAGCAAGGCTGTTGAGGATCAACTCGCTCCCCTCATTGAAAGACTGGAGGAGGAAGAACGCAGCGGCACCGAACCCAAGGAATCCCCCGAAACTCGCCGTCGGCTGGATCACCTCGGGCAAGCAGCCGCCAAAGTATTCCACCGAAGCCTGCGCGAACTTGATGACGACAACCCGCCGACAGGTCCGCTACCGGAGATCCCCGACACCTTAGTGATTCTCCCAAAGCAAGCCAAAATCGTCGTGGGCTCTACCAAAACCCTGTCAGTTGTTTGTGACGCCAAAGGACTCCGAGAAGGAGACGAAGTCACCGTGGAACTCGACCCCGAAGGTGTCTTCGAAATCGTGAACAAAACACCCGTCCGTTTAGGACCGCATCGCAGCGGCAGGTCTGATGTCCTGACCGCCCCGACTCGGATCAAAGCCCTCAGACCGGAATCAGCCCTCCTCGAAGCCTCCATAGGAGAACGAACCAACCTTGCGCTCCTGGACGGAATCTCGGAACCTCCACCACCGCCACCGATAAACCCACCGGAAGACTTCAAGTTCGAAAACACCACCTACAGCATCGGCATCAACAAACGCAAATCCATCGAACTGTGGGCACCAGCCGCGCTGGCCAAACCGACCAGCAAGATAGTCCAGGTGACATCGGACAACGAAGGAGTAACGGTGCTTGACGGCGGGACAACCACCATGCTGCTGAACGAAGAGCAAGGCTTCTATGTCGCAACGATCCGGATAGCCGGATCACAGTTAGGAGCGAAAGCAACCCTCTATGCCAACCTCGAAGAGCACACCGCTCGGAGCCAGGTAAACGTTGTAAGCAAAGAGACAGGTATACCCGACCTCAGAATCAGACTCACACCCAACGACGTAGGATCCCGCCGTGCATACTTCGAACCGCCAGAACCCGGACCCGACGGCCAGACCCTATGGGTAGCAATAAAACACCCGTCCCTGTTACCCCTCATCAAGAAAGACCGATCTGGAGAACACACCCCCGAGTTCCGCACAGCCTTAGCCGAGGTCGTCGCGGAAGCACTGGCCGCGCAGCTGGTAAAAAAGGAACACGACGAACAACCTATCGAAGCTACAACCCTCTACCACCGCCACGCCCAACAGCTAACAAAGATCCTCCCCGTGATACAAAAAGTGCTCATCTAGCCGAGAAGGAGCCCTTCACTGACCGGCGTTCGCCCAGTTTCAAACCGGGGCTCCTTGTCTTGCGCGTATCCAGGTAGGGTCGTCTACTTCGTTTCTGCACCCTTGACAGTGCCAGCAGCGACAACCCCACTCAAAATGCCAATACTTCTGCGTAGTTCGGGGTGTTAGGTGAGGAAACATAGGTATCCTTGACGGTCGCGTTCGGCCACGGCCACGCCGTGCAGGCGTTTGGGAGTGTTGCGTGGATACGGGGCCGCAGCTTCATGTTGAGTTGCCGAAGGTACGGATCTCCCACCGGTGCTAGTAGGTTCGTTGCATTACGTCGTTGTGTTCCGGTTCCGGGGTGTCCCTGTACTTGGGCGAGTAGATACCCGACATTTATATTCTGTACTTTGGTGATGCCCCACCAGCCGAGCCACCAGACTCCCGACGCCCACTCACCTGCTCCGGCCTAGTCCAACGCCGGGTACGGGTCATGGTTCCCCGCGATGAAGTACAGGGGCGCGCCGAGGTTGATGTCACCATCAGCAACTCGGGGGAAGTTGCCCACCATGCGTTAGCGGGGCGGTCCCCCCACCCCGAGGTGATCGTCATGGCCCCGGTTGGGTTCCACATCTCCCACCGCTAACACAAAATCGAACTGGCCCCACCGACAGCGGGCTGCGTCAAGGGCCTCGGCCAGCACCTCGAAACGGCCGTGGACATCACCCACCAACGCGAATCTGGTTCCCATAGACGCTCCAGGCTAAGAAAACCGCTTCGCTGGGAGCCAGCCAATTAACAAGACCTCGAACGCGAAGCAGCAAGGCAAACCTTGCCGGGAGGGCAACCCTTCGACTCGTCCTAGGCCTTATGCCCAGCTCCGCGGCCCATGGTGGACCCTGTCCCTCCGGTCCCAGACAAGCTCGAACAATCCGATCAGCCCAAACAGTCTCGCTCATAGTCCCAGAAAGGGCAAAAGCAAGGGTGTACATTGCCCGGCCAAGGCGAACTCGCCCTGATCATCGACAATCTGTCGGCACTCATACGTGACATCACTGATGTTCCAAGACTCGTTGAACCTGAATTAACATTATTCGCTGGCGCCTTTCCTCCGGCACCATCCTGAAAAACCAAAACAAGGCTTCTTACAATTGGATGTAAGGCTCCACGGTCACCGCTGTGGGGAGGCGGTTCGACATCTGAAGGTGAAGGGGCTTCGGGTGTGTCACCTTTTGGGTGGTGGATCACCGGCGGTATGGGTTGAACATCTCACCAAGCCTGTTCAACACCGATGTGATGGGCGGCGTGGTGTCCTCTTCGTTTCCCATTCAATTAGTTGTAGGAATACCAGGTCGGTCCTTCCTTCGCTCAGGCCGCCGCTCTCGGTAGGCAGCGCCAAACGGGCCGGTGTTGGGTGGGTGTATGCGGCGAGCACATCGTCGCTTGCTTCTTTGCCCCACCAGTCAAAGTCGATCTGGGTGGGGCACTGTTCCTTGGGCAGGTGTTCCCACATGGCGTCTAGTTGTTCATACGCCACCCTGATCTCGGGAGCGATCACATGCGCGGCGTCGATAGTGACTTCCCAGTAGTTGACTGCTCTTACATGGAACAGCACCCTTCGTAGACGACCAACCCAGTCCGGTTCGCTGGTTTGCATCACCCGGGTCGGGATGTCAACCGTCAGATGGATGCGAGCGAGTTCACCCACCGGCTGTCGGGGGATATCCAAGACAGGTCACTCCCGCCGGAGGTGAACCGTCTCGGGCGTACCATCGCTTGTTGGGCCACCCAGATCACGAACTGGCACCACTGCGCAGTGACCAACGGACCCACCGAGGGCTTGAACAATCTCATCAAAGGGATCAAACGAGCAGCGTTTGGTTTCCAGAACTTCGCTAACTACCGAATCCTAGCACTCCTATACGCCGGGAAACCCAACTGGAAACTCCTCGCCACCATCACTCCCCGCTAATTTCGGATGTGCCTTCAAGTTCCGGGGCTTATGCTCTCGTCGACGGTGTGACGGAAACCGGGCACTATGTCAAGACCTTCACATATCCACTGGGTTTCAGTCGAAAGGGAATTGTTCGTGGGCATCACCAAATCCGTCGCCAAGAACGCGTCGACAGGTGCAGCATCGGTGAGAGGTTCGACCGAGCAAGCAACTTCCCCGGTTCTGCGGAAACCTTCGGTCAAGCTCCTATCAGGTCACATCCGCCCTGGGAACGCCCCGTTGCTGCTTGGGTGTTCATCAGCAGAATCGGACCGCTGGCACGGTATTGGTGCCGCCGCGTAGGTAGGATTCCGCGAGGTTGAGGATCACCTGTTGGTGGCATTGCGCTTCCGGTCCGGCATGCCAATAAGCGATGAAAACGTTGCCTTCCAGGGCAACACCGTTTATTTCGGCGTTTTTGACGGTTTCGAAAGACCAGTCGCATACGATGTTTCCCCATTCGGTCAGATAGACATCGGGTTCCACACCGTAAACGGCGGCTTGCCGCTCGATGTTCTCCGCGGTGTGCGGGTCTTTAGCGGCGGCGGCTATCACCGCTAGGCATCGTTGCTGGAACGTTTGGCCCGTGTCGGGCACCATCCGCTCGGCGCGGGTGGAACACTCGGTCCACGAGTTCGGCCCGGCGTAATACCACGAGTTCGGGTAGGAGCCGTCAACAGTGGGGTATTCTCCGATCAGCAACTCGGCGACTCGGCGCGTGTACGACTCGGCAGCGCATGCCGGGTCGACTCCCATACCACGCATCGGATGTCCATAGAACAACAGGCCGTCGTGGCAATCGTTTATCGTGGGCCACCAGTATCCGTCGAAGCCGGGCGGCGAGCCTTCCAACGCCGTCTTGTAGCAGTTCCATAGGGCTTCCACGAACGGGGGGCTGTTCGGCGGATACACCTGCTCCCCCGAAGCGTCGTGCGCTATATCCAGGGGCCAGCATCCCACGAAATAAGGGGTACCGTGAGTCCGGCCCGCTTCGCCGTAGTCGTATCCCTCCGGCGGCGAATCGTATTGGCATGGGTATTCCCCACGGTCGATGCGTTCCGCTTCTGCCCGGCGGGCCTGTTCCCACCATTCCATGATCCGCTCGCAAGAACCGCCCGGACCCACGATCGGCTCGTAAACACCCCCGGCGGTTGTGCCCGCCAGAACCGCCAACACGCCACTGCCGGGCTGCCCCGCAGAAGCGCACCGCTCCAACGAAGAAGAAACCCCCACCACCGAAGAATCGGCTGGTTTCACGGCACTTGCCACCCG
>Ga0209754_1002102_pt1 | contig 17011 bp, 13 predicted proteins | sample MesohylBB_FD_187295 | JGI IMG/M metagenome (GOLD analysis project Ga0209754, IMG submission 187295) | Host-associated microbial community of the marine sponge Aplysina aerophoba from Gulf of Piran - sponge mesohyl, lysed by bead beating... | ecosystem: Host-associated > Porifera > Sponge >... | reverse complement strand
TGTTCTCTCTCCTTCATTATTAGGCTCTTATACCAAATAATGTACCTTGGAGAGAGGACCATGTCTTTAAGTTTGTCTCTTCATCTCAACAAAAAACCACTCGCTTTATGAATTTTGCAAGAAGCTCCTTCTATTAAACATCTTTCAACCAAGGCTTCGCATTCTTGGTAATACTTATCCAGAACGGAACGAAATTTCTCGTTGATGGAACCCTGTTCTAAGGTAATGTTTCCGAAAAAAGAGCCTGGGTATATGGGCTGCTTGAAAAGATCTTGATGAGAAGAAAACGCCCTCTTGTAACAGTTTAGAAACTGTTCAACAGGATTGAGATCGGTTTGCATAATTTCCGACATTTCACGGACCTGGCTGTCGGCAAGTTTTGTAAGAACATTCAATCCCAGCTCTTCTTTGCCCTCGAAATAGTAGTAGAAGTTGCTCTTGGAAACGCCCGCTTTCTTTATGAGCATATCTATGGAAGTTCCATCATACCCATAGAGATGGAAAAGCTCGGTAGCGGCGTCCATAATTTTATCTTTATTGCTCATAACGTTTAATCGTTTCTAGTACTAAAAGTACTAAACCTTTAAAAAAATCCGTTGTCAAATGCGCTTTGGACAAATTGAGAAGTGATTACAATATGATACGGAACGGTCGGTCCTTACCTAGTCCAGCAAGTTCTTCGGGTGAAAAACCCTTTGACTGGAGCAAAGCCTTGAACTTTCTTCCCATGAACTCAGGCATGAAAAGCGTCTTGGCCGCAAGGCGGTCTCCCTGGTTCTGGGGTTTGTCGTATGTCTTGAAAATTTCGAGAATTCCCCAGTCAACAAGGAACTGCCCCTGCGTAGTATATTCGACGGTGCTAAGATCCAGAGTATCCCCAACCCTTATAAGCTCGGAAAAATTGACGTCTGCGGTTATATCCTGTTCTCCAACTCTCATGTAGGGATCGGAGCTCAGTTCATGGCGATAAAAGCACCTGAAAGTACCTTTTCGTCTTCCAGGAGAGTAAAGCTCGGGAGCGAGAGATCCGTAGTCAATACATAGAACAAACCCCTTTTGAAGCGCCTTCCCCACCTCAGCAAGCCACTTCCCCGCCAGCAGACAGGCTTCCGCCTCTTCGCCTTGGACGTATCCTTCAAGATACCGTTTTGAAAAGTCATAAATCCCTTCCGCTTCGGGGTCCCGCAGAATTTCCTCGATCTCCCCGTTTCGAAGGGAAAGAAAAACCTCCCGGATTTCTTCTCCGTCCGACCTAAGCCTGTGAAAGGGCAGGGAATCGAGAAATTCGTTGGCGATCACCACTCCGCCGAAGCCGCCTTTTCCGATTTCCTGCAGATCATCTATCCACCGAACCCTCCCGCGGTGCCCCTTGAGTCCCTCCTTAGCCGCCAGGACCGCCGCCGGACTCGCCTCAACCATCACGTAGTCGGTCTTTGAGTAAAGCCCGGGGTGGTCTCGGCTAAGGGCCTCGAGTATATCAAGGGCAAGCTGGCCGCCAGAGGCCCCGAACTCCACGACGGTGAAACTCTCCCCTTCCAGCAGAAGCGACGCCTCGGCAAGGAAGCGCGAAATAGTCTCCCCGAAAGAGCGGTGAACCGATGGAGCGGTGTAAAAATCGCCTTTTTTTCCGATCCTTGCCTTCCCCGATGAGTAATAGCCGTGCTCCGGGTGAAAAAGGGAAAGTTCGACAAACCTGCGGAAGGAAATCGGGCCGGATTCCCGGATTTCCTCTTTTATTATTTCCAAAAGGGTATGCACTTTTCCTCCGTTGTGGAAAATAGCAGTTCAAAGATAAAATTACACAGGTTTTCCATGCTTTAAAAACAAGCTGAAATCCTTCCTGATTGCCTGAAAAACAAGGCAAAAGAGCACATTACGACCGATAAAAGAAGTTTAGTACTAACTATTAACATTTCACATAGAGCTAAAAGGGACCTTTGCGGGCCGGAAAAAATTATCAAGTAATTTCAGGTAATTAGATCTTTTAAACCACGCTGGATCAAAAGATTCCACAATCTATCAACAGGAAAAAATTGTTTGATATCAAGCAATTACGAAAATCCGGGGCTTTTTAAGGCTCCCGGCACGGTACAACATGCAAAAAGGCACCGAGGGCAGGATCTTGCATTCACTATCAGCTAGGGAATATGGTTGAATCGTGCCTGAAAAACAGCCGGAAACAGGCACCAGTCCGGGGTTTTGCGCCGGTTTACTTGCTTGAGAATCTTTTGCCGATACTGGCAAAGGCGTTGTGGCTGTGAATGCTTTCGTAGTTAAGAACCCTGAGTTCGTAAGAGTCAAAACTGGGGTTGCCGTGGAGTTCCGAAGCTATGTTTCTCACGACATCCTCAACGAAGCACGGCTTGTTGTAGGCGCTCATGGTAACGTGGCGCTCATCTTCCCTTTTTAAAAGCGGGTAAAGCGGGGAAGAGGCCCCTCTTTCCGCAATCCCTATTATTTCCTCAAGGCATATGCCTATCGGATTATTTTCATTCTTTTTTTCGTGCGTGATGGTGATGAAAACCTTCGAACGCTGGTTGTGGGCCCCGTAATCGCTTATCTCCTTGCTGCAGGGACAAAGGGTCTTGACCGGAACCACCACGCTCTGGGTAAGGCGTATGCCCTCAGGGTGCATTTCGCCGTGGTACGTACATTTATAAGGCTGTGGAGATATCTTGCCACTTACCGGAGCATGCCGGTTGAAAAAATAATCAAACTCTATTTTGACGTCGGAATCTTTCGAACTCTGCCTGTCGCAGAGAGCGATCAGGAAAGAAGCCATACTTTTCAAGGAAAAAGCTCCGTTGAAGTCAAGAGCTGTTTCAAGCAGCCGGCTCATGTGAATTCCCTTCTGGTCGGGACCCAGGTTAACGCTCAGGCTCAGGGAAGCCTGAACACTCTGGTCCTTCTCAGAATCGATCTCGCAGCCTTTTATCTTAAGCGGAATCTTGAGGTCGCAGACACCGACTCTGTCTATGGAGATATTCCTGTAGTCCTTTCTCGCCTGTATGTCTTCAATGGGTTTTTCTTCAAATTTCATTTTCAAAGTATTTTCCCCTTTCTTCAATAGAGTAACTGATGCGAATCAAAGGCGGATTCTTTTCGAGACGGGGAAGGATACCACAACGAAAGACCTTTGCAACAAACAGAACCCTCAACGGGGTCTTCAGCGAAGTTTGGGGTTATCCGCGTGCCGTTTCCCGTCCCTCAGTGTTTTCTTTTCAAAGTTCTTTCTCAAAACCTCCGTAAGATCAACTCCCGTCTGGTTCGCTATACATGTTAAGACGAAGAAGACGTCAGCAAGCTCGTCCCCGAGTTCCCGGCGATTCTCATCCCCCTTGAAGCTCTGCTCCCCGTATGTCCTGGACATGATTCTCGCTACCTCTCCCACCTCCTCGACAAGCTGCGCAAGGTTGGTAAGCTCGGAGAAGTACCGCACTCCCACTTCCCTTATCCACTCATCAACTTCCCGCTGATACTCCCTGACCGTTATCTCGCCAGACATAAAACCACCCTCGGCTTCTTAGCGCCCACAACAAACCCTAAAGTTTTTTCCGTCCTCTTAATTCTACCACCCGAACTCTGAGAGAAGCGATTCCCTCATAACTTCGTAACTCCGAGGAACAGAAGACATCGCGTCGCCACCCACTCCGCTTACATAAACAATACCCGCAACGGCGTTGGTAAGAAAAGCGTAATCACTTGATAGAAGCTCCTCAAGGGGAAAATTCCCGCAGACGGGCTCATAGCCAAGTCGACTGGCCGAACGCAAAACGATTTCCCTGGTTACCCCAGGCAAAACAGGGCACTCAGAAGACGGAGTGAAAAGCCTTTTTCCTCTCGCCCAGAAAATATTGTGGCACGAGGTCTCGGCCACCCTGCCATTGGTATCAAGGAAAAGGGCTTCGTCAAAACCCCTCTCGATAGCCTCTCTCTTCGCCACGATGTTTTCTAGATAGTTAAGCGTTTTGTGCGAAAAAAGACTGTTCTGCGGGGGTCTTCTCTCGCCGCAGACCCAGAGAGAGAGGGCATCCGGACTCTGCGCGCGGGGTCTTACGGACACAAGGAGCGAAGCCGCCCGGGGTTTCGAGTGATAAACCGCGTCCCCTTGGGCTAGAAGACATGCTTTTACGTGCAGATCGCCCCCATGGGACGCTCCTGCGGCATCCTCGATCCTGAGTCTCACCTGGGATTCCGGGGGGAACGGGATGCCGAGAAAATCGGCTCCCTTTCTCATTCTCTCAAGATGCATGGAGAGGAAAACTGGCGGGGATCCCTTCCACCTGAAGCTCTCGAAAACCCCTTCTCCGTAAAAAAGAGCGCGGAGCGCGGGCACACCCTCAAGCATTTTTCCGTCGAGAAAGAAAAGTTCTTCCATGTCAGATAATTATAGCATCCGTCGGGACGCAACGGATGTAAGCGCCTTTGCCTTGAGCTCCGTCTCCCCGTATTCCTCGTCCGCTTTCGAATCCCACACGATTCCGCCCCCGAACCAGAAATCCGCGCCCTCGGGGCTGTTCACCCCCGTGCGGATCGCGACGCTCATGGTGAAGTCCCCGCTCGGGGAGAACAGACAGATCGCCCCGCAGTAAGGACCCCTAAGGTGGGGCTCAAGACTGTCTATTATGCGAAGAGCTTCCCTTTTCGGAGCCCCGGTAACGGATCCGGGGGGAAAGGTGCTGGCAATTATCTGAGAGAGCCCGACTCCGGGACGAAGGCGTCCCTCGATTTCGGATTCCATCTGGAAAAGGGTGCTGTAGGGCCTGACGGCGAAAAGTTCCCTCACCCCTATGGAACCGTACCCGCATATTCTCCCGAGGTCGTTTCTCATGAGATCAACTATCATGAGGTTCTCGGCCCGCTCCTTGGGATTGTTTCCGAGCGTCTCGGCAAGTTGTCGGTCGCGGCGGGGGTCGGAATCCCTGCGGACGGTCCCTTTTATGGGTCTCGTGGTAATGCTGTCGCCTCTTTTCTTAAGAAAAAGCTCCATAGAGCCGCTTACAAGCTCAAAACCCGGAAAACCGATAAAGGCGGCGAAGGGAACGGGCTGGGCACGGTAAAAATCCAGAAACCACGAAAGCGGCTCACCCAGAGGCTCGAAGCGGAATTTTCGCGAAAGGTTCACCTGGTAAACGTCTCCCGCCGCTATATGCTCCTTTATCGCCGAAATCTTCCGGGCGTATTCTTCCATCTCAATGTTCGAGCGGGGAAGGGGCCCGGGACCTGTCCTCTCCTGCGGGAGGGCGGAGAGAACTTCCTCCAGGGGGGCTGTGTAAAAGTCATCTTTTTCGTAAAAGTGGAAAAACAGGAAAGGAAGCATCTCTCCCTGCTTTGCATCCGAAGTCGCAACCCCGGGAGTGGTGTAGCTTAAGTAGTCGTAGCTTATGTAGCCAAGAGCGGTGTATCCCTCGGCAGCCAGTTTTTCGACCAAACCGAGAGGATCTTCTGAGAAAGTCTTCTCCCCGGAGCGGGAAACCACTTTGGTTCCGTCGCTCGAGAAGCAGAGAGTGACAGCGGGGTCGCCGAAAATCCCGGCCGTGGCAGAGGAACCCGAATCGAACCATCCTCCGCCCGAGTCTATCAAAAGGGACTTTGGTCTATCAAGCTTCATCGCCTCCTCCCCCTGAGACTCAAAGCCCGGTCGAGCACTGGGGAACGCCCTTACGACGGGGGAGGCGCATCAGCTTTAACCGAGCGGTTAAGGATTTCGGCTATGTCCTGGACGCCGATATCCTCCTCCTTGCCCTTAAAGCGCGCGGCGTCGTCAAACATCGTGTTGCAGAAGTAGCACGCCGTCGCCAGGGTGTCGGGGTTAGTTTCCGCGGCCTCGTCGAAGCGGTTCCAGTTAACCCTGGGAGCCTCTTCCTCCATCCATATCTTTCCGCCCCCGGCTCCGCAGCAGAAACTCTTTGTCCTGTTCCTTTTCATCTCCACGAGATCGATCCCCGGAATGCTTTTCAGTATCTCCCTCGGGGAGTCGTAAACGTTGTTGTAGCGGCCGATGTAGCAGGAATCGTGATATGTTATCTTCTCCTCGATCGGGGAGTCGGGGTTAAGTTTTCCCTCCTGGATGAGCTGCAAGAGAAAGTCCGTGTGGTGGACGACCTCGTAGTGCCCGCCGAACTCCGGATATTCGTTCTTCATGGTGTTGAAGCAGTGGGGGCAGTTAGCGAGAATCTTCTTCACCTTCAATTCGTTAAGCGTCTCGATGTTCTGAACGGCGAGCATCTGGTAGAGGGCCTCCTCTCCGAGCCTTCTTGCGGGATCCCCCGTGCATGTCTCCCCGGGACCCATGACGGCGAAATTGACTCCCGCGATCTTAAGCAGGGTCACTATCGCCTTTGAGACTTCCTGGCCCCTAGGGTCGTAGCCCCCGAAGCATCCCGTCCAGTAAATCACGTCAAATTCGCTTGCGTTCTCGGCCGAGACTCCGAGGATGGGAACTTCCATCTCCGAAAGCCAAGCACCGCGGTCAGCCTCAGGGAATCCCCAGGGATTTCCGTTGTTCTGGAGCTTCTGAAGGGTTCTCGTGGCGGTTCCGCTCATGCGGCCCTCAAGCGTAAGGAACCTTCTCATGTCCATTATCTTGCCCATCTGGTCGATGAAAAGCGGGCACTGCTCAACGCAGGCGTTGCAAGTCGTACACGCCCAGAGCTCCTCGGGCGTCACCCACTCGGTGTCGGGAAGGTCGGGCTGCTCTTCCTGGGGTTTTCCGGCGAGTATGTCCTTCCCCTCGCTTGAGACGTAGTGGCGAAGCTTAACGACGATGTCCCTCGGGGAGAGCACCTTCTCGGTGTTCCACGCCGGGCAGTTGTCCGTGCACCTTCCGCACTCGGTGCAGGTATATGCGTCGAGTATGTCCTTCCAGCTGAAGTCGGCTATCTTCGAGGAGCCGAAGTGGTCAAGATCTTCGGGGATTTCCTCGAAATCAAGCTTCGAGAGCTGCCCGCGGGGTTTCAGGCTCTGGAAAAAAACGTTGAAAATCGCCGTCAGGACGTGACTGTGCTTAGAGTAGGGAAGGTAGTTGAGAAAGGAAAGCACTATGAGTATGTGGAACCACCAGAAAAACTCTTTCCAGAAAAAGGTGCTCCCGGCGCTCATGCCGTCGTAGAGCCCGGAGAATGCATTGGACACCGGCAGCATCGCGGGGCTTGTTTCGGCAAGCGCTATCTTTGCCCCCGTGGTAAGAAAGGCGGTGATCATGAGGCCGAATATAAGACCCAGTATCACGACCGCGTCGGGCCCGTTAACCTCCCTTCTTCTCCCTATGGTGAGCCTGTTTATTATGCCCATGCCTATGGCCACAAGAACCAGGGTCTGCACTATGTCAAGAACCAGCTCGTAGATTCCCCCCAGCAGCCCCGGGAAGAAATGAAATCCGGGAACAACACCGCTTACCAGCATCTCCACCGTCCCCACCGTTATTATGACGAAGCCCCAGAAGATCATGGCGTGCTCTATACCGGCGAAACGGTACTTGAAAAGCCTTCTCTGCCCGAACACGTAGACGATGACCTTTCTTATCCTCTCGGGAATGTTGTCAAGCCTGTTGTCTTCCTTTTTGCCGAGAGTGATGAGGCTTATGAGAAGGCGGATGTTGTAGGCGAAAAAACCGAAGGCCGCCACAAGCAGCAGAAGCATTATTGCGGATTTGGGATTCATCTGGTTTCTCCTGAGCAAGACATGGAAAAAAGCAGAGTAAATTATATTGAATCCGAGGGGGTTAATCAAGCCGGGCGGGGGAAGCAGGTCCTAGCGCCGTTTGAGTGCAAATACACGCCTACCGGGGATAAAGACGTCCCTTTCACAGATACCGAAGAGGCAATACCTGGCTGTGCCCGGCAAAAAACAGATTCCTGTTCCGCTCCGCGCAGAGCGCTTTCTCAGGCAAGGTTAATCTCTACCGGTGCCTGTCCTTCCGCCGCGCCCGCAGACCCAGAGTCAGAAGCTTTTCGCCCGGGCGGCTTTTCCCCGAGGTCGCCAGAAACAGAGCTGCGGCGATAAAAAACAGGTTAAGAGCCGCAAAACCAAGCTCGTTCCCGCTCCCGGCGGCAATCGCGCACCCTCCGCCGCCACCGCTGCCGCCGCCCTCTTCCGACTTAGGATAAATACCGGAGCCGAGAACGTAATCCGTCGTTCCCCCGATGCCGAAGTCTGTCCTTATGAAGTACCCGCGCTTAACCGAGGTGCCGGGGGACCTGCCGGGGATAGGGCTCCCCGCCTCGCAAAACACCTCTTCATCCTCATTATCGCCTTCATTCTCAAGCGGCGTGCCGGGAACAGCTCCTGTCTGTTCACAGACCACCTCGTCGCCCGAAACAACCGGATCATCCCAGAGGTAAGTGAGAAAACCCTCATTTTGTTCTTCTACTATCTCTCGTACCTCTTGGCCGACGTTAAGGTTGTTTTCGTCTATGAGAATCAGGCTCGTATCCTGAAACTGGGGAGTGAGTCCGTTAAAAATCCCGTACTGCTTATCTGTATAGATGATTATGTAGAAATATATGGAGCCCGACTGCCAGGGCGGTTCCCTCCAGCACGGCATAAGCTGAACCATTCTCGCCAGCGGAAGCCTTCCCCGGGAGTGACTAACCTTGGCAAACTCCTCGGTAATGTGCTCGTCTACCGTTTTCAGATAATTCTTCAAACTTTCCTCGTCAACAACCATATCGGCGTTTGTGCGCGTAAATTCTTCTTCTTCTCCGTTGGGGAGGAGGCGTGTTGCAGATTTGCCGAAGTACTCGGGGCCGAGATTAGGACACTGGATCTTGTCAAAGGACACGTCACTCACTTCATGATCAAATCCGCCAACATGTATAAAGGAATCTCCCGCTTCGCCCGTATCCGAATCCTCAACGGCGCAGATATGCCCGCCGCCTCTCCCGGGCCTGTCGTCCTGAACGCAGACCACCTCGTCACCCGCTTCTTCCACCCTTTCCATCAGGCGTCGGAAAACCGGAATGCCTCTCAGGGACGCGCTCAGCGCCCCGGGATGTTTCCCGTGAAAAAGTATGATATCGCCTGATTGAAAAGAATCGCCGGTCACTGCCCCGTCGCCTGATTTGTTAACGGTAATTACGTACGTGTCGCCGTGGCGCCACACTCCGTTATTGTTTCTCATGGCATTTCGGAATTCTATTCGGCCCTCATCACTTGTGACCCGTTGCGCCCGGTGTCTCTTTAGGTGCAGCAGAAAATCCTTCATATCCTCCATATCTCCCGTGCTCGCCTCTTCGGCGTTTATCCCGTCATGCGCAGAAGCGGGCGGGGCAGCGGAAAAAACGATTATACAGAAGAAAAACAGGGTGACTGACGCGACTTTTTTCATGACTTAAAATCCCTCTCTTTTTGCCAGTTAAGATACAAGTTCCAGTTAAACACAGATTTTAATTTTTTGCCAAATTGATAATACCTAGTTGGTGTTAAAAACGAAATTGAGATAAAATAATTTCCATAATTCAGATTCGTGAATGCCGGGATTTTACAAAGTCCCTTGGTTTTGCGACGATTTGAGGGAAATGGGTGTCTGCACGCCCGGTCAAGGATATAGAAACCTCGTTACAGAAGGGTTCCTGAAGTTCAAACGGCAAAAAGGAGTAACAAAAAATGATTCATAATTTTCGTGAGGCAATTAACCAAGTTGCACCCTGGAATATTATTCTCGCGCTGCTTGTCCTAGCGACGGGCCACTCTATGGCCTGGGATGCAGCTGCGGCGGAAGGGAGCCTTGTCGGCAATCGTCCGTATTCCGAAGCGATATCCGGCAGCCTGCACCCCGTGAAAGTTATCACCCGCAGGGACATTGAGCTCTCAGGCACAAAAAGGATAACTGACCTGCTGGGTCGGTCGGCTTTTAACAGTTTCGGTCTTGAAAGGCCGCTCGTTCTCGGAGGAGGCCGCGTTCTGATCCTGGTCAACGGGCGGCGCGTCTCAGGCTCGGGGGTTGACACGGACATGATTCCGATTTCGGCCGTCGAACGTATTGAAATCTTCAATGACAGCACAAGCGCCCTGCATGGCGGGGAAGCTATCGGCGGCACCATAAATATCGTTTTCAAGAAAGACTATGAAGGTCTTGACATCCAGCTGAACGCCGGGCGTCCCCGCGGTGAGGGCGCCGATTCCGAAAACTTAGGCGTTCTCTGGGGCACAAGCGTGGGAGAGGGAAATCTTACTGTCGGCGTGGATATCTTCCGACGGGACGAGGTGCGCGATATCGACCGCGATTACAGCCGCGCCAGATATCAAGCCGGGGGTTCCTTCGTCGATACCGAAGGAGTGTCGTCCCTAGGCAACACGGTTTTTTTGGTAAAAGATGACGGAGGAAAGGTATCCGGTCCCCTGGGCGACTGCGATGAAAGCGTGTACACGGGAGAACTCACGGATCCTCCGGGCGGATTTTTCGGTACCGTCTGCGGGTTTGCCTATGCGGATATCGCTTGGCACCTGCTGCGCAGGCGGGACGACAGCGCGTTTATGAATTTCAGTTATCCGGTAGGCGATGCGGCCGATATATATATTGAGGGACGCGTGACCAAGGAAGAACTGAGGCTCCTGTATGCGCCGGAGCCGAACGTTTTCTCCGTTGCGCCGGACGAGATGCTGAGAAACAGCCTGATTGAAAGTGGAAACTTTGAAGGTCTTGACGAGAGCAACTTCCCCGAGAGCATCACGGTCGGCCACCGTTTCCTGGGGCACGGCAACCGCCAATGGGATTCTGACCTTGAAGAATATGATATTGCGCTGGGGCTGCGGGGGGAGATTAAAGACAGCATAAGATATGACGGCTATATTCACTACAATCGCTACGACTATGCCGAAAGTGGCCACACGTTCATTAATGAACCCATAATAAACGCCGCTATTCAGAGCGGAGATTACGACATCCAGAATCCGCTTTCCGAAGCCGAAGGGCATAGGGCCGCGATCAGTGAAAGCAGCGTGCGTAGCCAACTGAAATACAAAACCGACTATGTTGAGGCGGGAGTGGCGCTTGACGGCCCGTTGCTTGAGCTTATGGGCAACAAGCTTCGCTGGAGCGCCGGTCTGCAGGTCGCCAAAAAAGACGTAAGCTCTTCCGAGGAATATTTTAATCTCAGCGGTGAGCCGGTTAACGCGGATGATGTCCTGGGGAGCTCTCCGTTCTCGTTGATGGCCGATCGTCGTCGCCTGTCAGCTTTCGGCGATATTCTGGTGCCCTTGGGGAATGCAGTGGATGTGTCGGTTGCCCTTCGCCATGATGATTTTGACGATGTCGGGGGAGCGTTTTCGCACAGGGTAGCGACGCTTTACCGCGTAATCCCCAATATTGCGTTGCGCGCATCATGGAGCGGGGGAGCGCGAGCTCCCGGCTTTTCAACCCTACATGCAGAGGAATTTGTTTATTACCCGTATGTCTGCGACGCTGATACGCCGACTCCCGATTGTCCCAGAGATCAGGTGCGGGTGGTCACAAGCGGTAACCCGGAACTGGAACCTGACGAGGCCGAAAGCCTTGGCGCCGGTGTCTCCGCGGGCTGGGGTCCCTTTTCAGCCGACTTTGACTGGTTCCGCCTCCGCCTCCAGGAAACGCCCACCACGCTGAACACGCAGTTCGTCATCAGCCTGGAAAGAAGCGGGAGGCTTAACGAGTATCCGGGACTGAGCGTGACACGTTCCGACGGTCGATTAACGGAAATCCGCAACCCGCTGACCAACAGCGGAGAGACTGACATGGACGGGTTCACGGCTCGGCTCGGCGGCGACTTGAAAACCGACCTGGCGAATTTCATGCTCAATGCCAACTGGATCAGGATAACGAATTACGAGAGGCGCGTAGGAGTGGAGACACAGCCCGGAGATATTCCGCGCAACCGTATTCACGTTCTGCTCCGCGCGGACCGCAACGACCTGACAATGCAGTGGAACACTCACGCGGTTACGTCCTTCCGGAACGAAACCGATACAAAAAGCTTCAGAAGGTGGGTAGGGCACGATATCGCGCTTAGCTGGAGAAACGCTTTTGGCTTTAACTGGTTCGAACTCACGGGGGGCGTTCTGAATATAGGGAACGAGGGCCAGTCCCGCCCTGATCCCGATGAAGAACACATACTGTATCTGGATTCGATCCTAGGGCGCACATTGTTCCTGACCGCGAAGCTCGAGATCTGATGCGCGCGGCTGCTTTTTCCCGGAGCCGCTCGATACCCTGGCTTAAGGTGGAAATCAGTTTACATGCGTAATCCCGCCTGTTCTGGGTAAAACGGACTGCTGTAGAATAAAAAGACCTGACCCTATAAGGAAATCTTTTCTTTTCGAAAAAAACGCACTCGTGTACTCTTAACAAGAACGTGAAGATTTTTCTCTACTACGACTACATCTGCCCTTTCTGCTTCCTGGCCACCGAGAGAGTGCTTGACCTCGCAAGGGAGTTCGACCTCGAAGCGGAGTGGCTCGGCTTTGAGATTCACCCCGAATACCCGGCCGAGGGAAAAAGACGGAAAAAAACGGAGAGAACCATCCGCATCTCGGAAACCCTCGAGAACGTGGCCGCCGAGGCAGGAGTGGAGATAAAGCTCCCGGGATTCGTAACCAACTCGAGGCTCTGTCTTGAAGGAGCGGAGTTTGCTAAGGAGAAAAACAGGTTCATGGAGTTTCACAAGGCCTGCTACACCGCCTATTTCAGGGAGGGGAAGAACATAGGACTTCTCGAAACCGTTCTCGAGGCGGGCGAGAGGGCGGGGCTTTGTCCCGAGGAGCTCTCGGAGTCTCTTCGGAAAAGAAGCTTTTCAGAGAAAATAGAAAAGAACATGGAAAGCGCCCGGGAAAACATGGTCCTCGGCGTCCCTACCCTTTACCTTGGAGAACTCAGGATACACGGGATCCAGCCCGTTGAATCATACAGAAAACTGATAGCAAGGGAACTTCTGCGAGAGAAGCCTCTTCACTGACCCGGGCATCTCGTTTCTCACCTCTGCGACGGGGCAAGTTCCCCGGCACGCTGCAGATACCTCTTCGTCTCTTCGTATTGCTCAAGCCCGAAACTTGTACCTATCTTTCACGGTCCGCCCCGCGAAACGTCCAGCGGGAGTTCAGGTAGTAGTTAAGCAACGCACCCGGAGCGATCCCGAGCGCCTGGAGCAACACGGGGAAGGCCCGGGGAAACAAAATCGAGAGGGCAACAAAAACCGAGTAGCTGAGCAAAAGGGTCATCAGGGAAACTGCGAGGAACTTAACCCCTCTTACTGACTCCCGCCCGATCATGATGCGGTCGCCAAAAGTCCAGTAATTATTCATCATGAAGTTCGAGAAAATAGAGAGCATTATCGCCACGGGCGAAGCGACAAACTTGTGAATACCAAGCCTGAGCATCAGGTAAAAAGAAACCAAGTTGATCATTGTTCCGCAAAGGCCGGTCACGGAGAACTTAAGAAATGTTAGATGGCTTCTCAGGCGAATCCAGAAGATGCTGAGCAGAAACTCCAGCATGTTCGCCACGCCCAGCTTCGTTTCTCCGCGCTCACGGTCGCGGAAATGAATAGGCTCCTCGACCACACGCGCCCCGCAGCGAATCAGACGATGTAGAAGCTCGACCTGAAACACGTACCCCTTCGCCTGGACATCCTGCAGCCTCGCCTCCCTGAGCTTCTCGGTCCTTATGGCCTTAAATCCCGCGGTGCAGTCGGAAACTCCCCTCAAGCCCCCGACCCACTTGGCCAGCCGGTTCCCCCACTGCGATAGCAACCGCCGCCTCAGGTTCCAGCGCTCATCAAGGGAGCCTCCCGTAACGTAGCGGCTCCCGATGGCCACGTCGGCGCCGTCAGCGATGCGCCCAAGAAGCCTTTCAGCGTCAACCGGGTCGTGTGAAAAGTCGGCATCCATCTGCACCACGACGTCGGCGTCGAGAACATCCATCGCGTGGGTGATTCCGCGTACGTAGGCGTCCCCCAGGCCGCGCCGCTTTCCCTCAAGCAGATGAACCCGTCCGTCTGTCCCGTCGGCAACCTCCCGAACCAAGCGTGCGGTGCCGTCGGGACTGTGGTCGTCAACGACAAGAAACGCCGTATCCGCGTCACCGTAGATCTGCGTAAGCCGCTTGAGCAGTGAAGTGATGTTAAGAGCCTCGTTGTACGTGGGTATAACGAAACACACCCTTGCGTTACCGGCGCTCAATCAGAACCCTCCGCGGGGCAAAAGCGGCACAAGAGACAAAACTGTCTTTGGAAAAGCTTTTCCCTTTCAATGTCGATACTCTCCGAGATTATTTTACCGAAACCGGCATAAGGAAGTTATTTCCCAGTCCGCAGGTGAACCTCGTTTATCATCCTTGCGGTTGAAGAGACCACCGTGAAAGTTTTTCTTCCGAGAACTATCACGGTTCCGGGAGCGGGAATCGATCCATATTTGTAAAGAAGGAATCCCCCAAGCGTCTCGTAATCCTCGCCTTCCGGAATGGCGAGCCCGAGGCCATCGTTAAGCCGCTCTATCTCAACGGTGGGATCTATTAGATACTGTCCGACGCCGAGCTTTCTCCACGGGGTCTCGCCAGTGTCGTACTCATCCTCTATTTCCCCCACGACCTCTTCAATTATGTCCTCGAGGGTTATGATTCCGACTGACCCCCCGTATTCGTCGACCACAACGGCCATTCCCGCGCGCCCTCCCTTCATCTCGTCCATAAGCTCGTTCACAAGCTTCGATTCCGGAACGTAGAGAGGAGGAAGAGCGTACTGCTCAACGCTCTTGTCGAGGTCCTGCTCGCCGAGAACGTAAAACGAGTTGAGTATGCCGGTTATGTTGTCGACCCGGTCGCTGAAAATCGGGATTCTCGAGTGGCTTTTCTCCGCTATGAGCCCCCTGACGTCGCGAAGCGTGGACCTTCTCTCAAGCGCGTCCACATTGACAAGCGGGATCATTATCTCTCCGACCGTGGTCTCGGAGTACCCGAAGATTCTGCGAAGAACCCTTCTTTTGTAATCCGAACTCGGCTTGTCCTCGTCTTCCTCCATCACGTCCTCGAGCTCCTCGCGGGTTATGGAACTCATGTTTCTGCCCGGGCGGTTCAATATCCCCCGGGTGAAGAGATTGACGAAGAAAAGCACGGGGTAAAAAAGCTTGGAGAAAACCCAGAGCGGATAGATAATCCAGAGCACTATGGAGTTTCGCTTGCTCTCAAAGACCGCCTTGGGAACCACCTGGCCGAAAACGATGATGAGCGGAGAGAGCACGGCCACTGTGTAGAGACCGCTTCGCTGCCCGACGGTCTCCTCGAAATAAAAGGTGAGCACCAGAGTGTTTATTATGAGCGAAAGGTTAACCCCTATGAGGGTGGTGCCGATGAAGCTTTCGATCTTCGAATGGGCGTCAAGAACCAGCCCCGCGGCGGCGGAGCCTTCCTCGGCAAGGGATCTCATCCTTATCTTGTCGCAGGAGATGAGGGCTATTTCCGAACCGGCGAAAAACGCCTGCAGGATTAAAAACAGCAAAATAAGAAGAACTACCAGTTCAATGGACATCGCCGCGCGCCTCCCTCCGAACGTCAACCTTTATCTCGGAAATCCTTTTCCCTTCCTTGTTCTTTACCGTGAAAACCAGTCCGCCGAAACCTATTTTTTCCCCTTCGGCGGGCAGCCTCCCGAAGAGGTCGAATACAAACCCCCCCATAGTCTCGTTTTCCATCCGAAGCGGGATAACGGCCTCTTCCAGTATTTCCCCCAGGTTCTCAAGCCCCGCCGAACGGGCAACTGAGAAAAGATAGTCGTCGTTGAATTCCTCTATCTTCATTCCCCCGGGAATCGTAATGGCTCCCCCGCGGATCGCGGGAGCGGCCTTCTTGAGCACCGATCTTTCATCCTCTATCTCTCCGAAAAGTTCCTCCAGTATGTCTTCCATGGTCACCAGCCCGTCGAACCTTCCGTACTCGTCAACCACTATCGCTATGTGAATCCTGTGCATCTGGAACTCGCGCAGAAGCGCCCCCGCGGGCTTGGAGCGGGGGATGAAATAAGGCTTCCTGAGGCACTCGCTCACGGTGGCTGCGGCGTTGTGCTCGGTAAAATTCCACTTCAGAAGATCCTTGCCGTAGAGAACGCCCGCTATGTTGTCCCTCCCCTCCTCGTAAACCGGGACCCGGGAGCGGCCCACCTGGCGGACCCGGCCGACGGCATCTTTTACCTCGATGTCGTGGGGAAGAGTGAAGCAGTCTATCGCGGGAGTCATTATCCTGTGGGCAGGCAGGTCCTCAAGCTTGAAAAAGCCGTCGGCGAGATATTTTTCCACGTCGTTTAGCACTCCCTCGTCCCTCCCCATTCCCACCAGTATCTCAAGCTCGTCGGAGGAAATGTCGTTCCCCTGCGCGCGGTGCCCCAGACCCGCCCCGAAGGCCCTTATGAAAAAACCGGAAACGAACATGATCGCCCACCTGATCGGGGTGACCGCGACGTGGAAAAAATAAAGGGGGAGGGCAACCGACTTCGAAATGGTCCTGGGGAACTTCACGCCGGCGGTTTTGGGAACGATCTCCCCGAACACAAGGAGCGTGGGAGAGGCTATGGCCAGGGATATGAGGGCGACTGTCTGCTCCGGGGTGTCCTGGAGGTATTTTCTCGCCGTAAGACCTATTATGCTTGAGTAGGCTATGTTGAATATCTCGTCGGCCAGAAGAACCGTAGTGATCAGCTTGTGGGAATTGGCAAGGAGCTTTTCTATGGCCGCAGAAACTCTGCCTCCCTGCTTCGATATGCTTTCTCTCTGCGGACGGCTGAGGGAGAAAAGCGCCCCCTCGCTGAAGCAGAAAAATGCTGAGCAGCATAGCAAAAAAAGAATCAGAATGAAATTTTCGCCCAAAAAATTCTACCCCTGTGGAGGAATCAGCAGAAGTGCTCAAACCCCCCGGTATCGTAAAAAACCTCCTCCCCCCCCTTGTCAAAAAACCTTATTTTCCGCCCGGCGGTAACAGAGCCGATTTTCGAGATAGCAATCCCGCAGAGGCGTGAAACCTCCTCTATCGAGGCGCGGTTCCGCGCAGAAGAGG
>Ga0209754_1002101_pt1 | contig 17011 bp, 12 predicted proteins | sample MesohylBB_FD_187295 | JGI IMG/M metagenome (GOLD analysis project Ga0209754, IMG submission 187295) | Host-associated microbial community of the marine sponge Aplysina aerophoba from Gulf of Piran - sponge mesohyl, lysed by bead beating... | ecosystem: Host-associated > Porifera > Sponge >... | reverse complement strand
CAGAGATGGCGAAGGAGCGATTCGATCGGTCGAAGCCGCATGTGAACATCGGGACGATTGGTCACATCGACCACGGGAAGACGACGCTGACGGCGGCGATAACGCAGGTGATGGCGAAGCACGACCCGACGAACACGGTGCGTTCGTTCGACTCGATCGACAACGCTCCGGAGGAGCGGGAGCGTGGGATCACGATAGCGACGGCGCACGTGGAGTATTCGACGAAGGACCGTCACTACGCGCACGTGGACTGCCCGGGTCACGCGGACTACATCAAGAACATGATTACGGGCGCGGCGCAGATGGATGGAGCGATCCTGGTGGTGGCGGCGACGGACGGACCGATGCCGCAGACCCGGGAGCACATCCTGCTGGCGCGGCAGGTAGGGGTTCCGTCGCTGGTTGTGTTCCTGAACAAGGTGGACGCGGTGGACGACCCGGAGCTACTGGAGCTGGTGGAACTGGAGGTGCGGGAGCTGTTGAGCTCGTATGAGTTCCCCGGGGACGACATTCCGGTGGTTCAGGGTTCTGCGCTGAAGGCGTTGGAGGGGGACGAGACGGGGGAGCGTTCGGTGGAGGCGCTGATGGACGCGGTGGACTCGTATGTTCCGCTGCCGGCACGGGACGTGGACAAGCCGTTCCTGATGCCGATCGAGGACGTGTTCTCGATATCGGGACGGGGCACGGTGGTGACGGGTCGTGTGGATCGGGGGAAGGTGACGGTCGGGGAAGACATCGAGATTGTGGGGTTCACGGAGACTCGGAAGAAGGTGGTGACCGGGGTAGAGATGTTCCGGAAGCTGCTGGACGAGGGGGTCGCCGGGGACAACATCGGGGTATTGCTGCGGGGTACGGAGAAGGACGACGTGGAGCGGGGGCAGGTTCTGGCGAAGCCGGGGTCGATCACGCCGCACACGAAGTTCCGTGGCGAGGTGTATGTGCTGACGAAGGACGAGGGGGGTCGGCACACACCGTTTTTCAACGGGTATCGGCCGCAGTTCTATCTTCGGACGACGGACGTGACGGGGGTGGCGCAGTTGCCGGAAGGTGTCGAGATGGTGATGCCGGGCGACAGCGTGAGCATCAGCGTGGAGCTGATCACGCCGGTGGCGCTGGAGAAGGGGCTTCGGTTCGCGATTCGGGAAGGCGGCCGGACCGTCGGCTCGGGAACCATCACGGATATCGTGGAGTGAACTCTCGATGCGCAACATCGTCACGCTGGCGTGCACGGACTGCAAGCGGCGGAACTACAACACCACCAAGAACAAGCGTACGACGACGGACCGGCTCGAGTTCAAGAAGTACTGCCGCTGGTGCCGCCGCCACACGTCGCATCGGGAGACCAAGTAGTCCGGTTCGCGCGGACCGGGTTCCCGAACGCGCAGGCGGGTCGCGTGGGCGGTTGGAAACTCTCGTGCAGGCCAGTAGCTCAATTGGTAGAGCACCGGTCTCCAAAACCGGGGGCTGGGGGTTCGAGCCCCTCCTGGCCTGCCAGTTTCTTCGTCGCGCAGCGAGGATGACGCCGTGAAGTCCGCAATGGTCGACCGCGAATCGTCCGTCAGCGCTCGGGGCGTCCTGGGATGGTGGGGGCGCTCCCGCACCTTCCTGGCGCAGGTGCGCAACGAGCTCGAGCGGGTCACGTGGCCGAGCTGGAAGGAGGTTCAGGCGACCACTGTGGTCGTGATCATCACCTCCGTTCTGTTCGGCCTCTATCTCTGGGGCATCGACCTGGTGCTCGACCGGGCCGCGAGGACGCTGTTTCGGGCCTTTGGAGCGTCATGACCGAGGTCAACACGAAGCAGTGGTACATCGTGCACACGTACTCGGGGTTCGAGAAGAAGGTCGCAGAATCGCTGCGCCAGCGCGTGCAGGCGTACGCCCTCCAGAACGAGATCGGCGAGGTGCTGATTCCGACGGAGGACGTCGTCGAGATGCGCGGCGGAAAGAAGGTGGTCAGCTCCAAGCGCTTCTTCCCCGGGTACATCCTCGTCGAGATGAACATGTCCGACGACGGCTGGCACGTCGTCAAGAACACGCCGAAGGTTACCGGCTTCGTCGGGGCCGGGGCGAAGCCGACTCCGCTGACGCGCGAGGAGGTCGACCAGATTCTGCATCAGGTCACGGTGGCGGCGGAGAAGCCCAAGCCCAAGTACACGTTCGAGAAGGGTGACCAGGTGCGCATCAACGAGGGCCCGTTCACCAGCTTCAACGGCCTCGTGGACGAAGTGAACGTGGACCGCAACACGCTGAAGGTGATGGTGACCATCTTCGGGCGGTCCACGCCCGTCGAACTCGATTTCCTGCAGGTGGAGAAGACTTAGGACGAGCCGGGCCGCCGGATCCGCAGGCGGGCGGATCGGCGGACATCGCTCCCGCGATTTTCCGGCCCGCGCCTTCGTGACGATCATGTCGAAGAAGATCATCGGTCAAGTCAAGCTGCAGATTGCCGCCGGCAAGGCAACGCCGGCGCCGCCGGTGGGGACCGCGCTCGGCCCGCACGGCGTGAACATCATGGACTTCTGCAAGGCGTTCAATGCCAAGACGGCCGCCCAGGAAGGCCTGATCATCCCCGCGGTCGTGACGGTGTTCGCCGACCGCTCGTACAGCTTCATCACCAAGACGCCTCCCGCCGCGGTGCTGCTCAAGCGCGCCGCCAACATCGCGAAGGGCTCCGGCGAGCCGAATCGCAACAAGGTCGGCGTCGTGACGCGCGGTCAGGTCGAGGAGATCGCGAAGACGAAGATGCCGGACCTCAACGCCAACTCGCTGGACATGGCGGTGAACATCATCGCCGGCACCGCGCGGTCGATAGGCCTCGAGGTCGAGGGGTAGCCGATGCCGAAGCGTTCGAGGAAGCTGACGGAGGCGAGATCGAAGGTCGGGGACCGGCTGTACGCGCTGTCGGAAGCGATTCCGCTGCTGCAGACCGTGGGGTTCGCCGGGTTCGACGAAACGGTCGAGGTCGCGATGCGGCTCGGCGTCAACCCGCGCCACGCCGATCAGATGGTGCGGGGCACGGTCGTACTCCCGCACGGTCTCGGACGCAGCAAGCGCGTGCTGGTGATTGCGAACGCCGACGGGCAGCGGACCGCGCAGGATGCGGGGGCCGACGTCGTGGGCGGCGACGAGATGGTGGACAAGATTCAGGGCGGCTGGATGGACTTCGACGCCGTGGTCGCGACCCCCGACATGATGCGCTCGGTCGGCAAGCTCGGTCGCATCCTCGGGCCGCGCGGGCTGATGCCCAATCCCAAGACCGGGACGGTGACGGTCGACGTTGCGAAGGCGGTCGGCGAGATCAAGGCCGGCAAGGTGAACTACCGCGTCGACAAGGCCGGCGTCGTGCACGCGCCGATCGGGAAGAAGTCGTTTGAGACCGAGAAGCTCGTCGAGAACGCCAGCGCGCTGGCCCTCAGCGTCATCAAGGCCAAGCCGGTCGCCGCCAAGGGCAAGTACGTGAAGAGCGTGGTCGTGTCGTCGACGATGGGGCCGGGAATCCGGGTCGACGGCGCGAGCGTCGAAGCCGCGGCGAAGTGAAGGTGTGACGAATGGCGATAAGCAGGACGGAGAAGGAGGCGCGGGTAGCCGACCTCCGATCGGCGTTCGGCGCCACCGAGAGCGTGATCCTCGTTGATTTCAAGGGCCTCGACGTCCCTGAGGTCACGGAGTTGCGCCGCAACGTGCGCGCCGCGCAGGGCGGCTACCGCGTCGTCAAGAACAGGCTGGCGCAGCGCGCGGTGAACGGCACGCCGTTCGAGGTCCTCAAGGATCACTTCGACGGCACGACGGCCGCGGCGTACGGCAGCGACGACGCCGCGCTGCTCGCGAAGACCCTCATCGAGTTCGCGAAGTCGGCTCCCGCCCTGTCGATCAAGGCGGCGGTCGTGGAGGGGCGGACGCTGGACGCGAAGGCGGTGGCGGACCTGGCGACGCTGCCCGGCAAGCCCGAGTTGCAGGCGATGCTGCTCCGTGTCATGCAGGCGCCGATGACGCAGCTCGCGCGTGTGCTGAGCGCCGCGCCGCGGGACCTGATGAGCGTCCTGAGCCAGTTGGAACAGAAGAAGTCGAAGGAGAGCTGAACATGGCTGACGTGACCCAGGATCAGGTGGTCGACTACATCAAGGGGATGACGGTCGTCGAGTTGTCCGATCTCGTGAAGCGGCTCGAGGACGAGCTCGGCGTGTCCGCGGCGATGCCGGTCGCCGTTGCCGGCGTAGCCGCGGGCGGCGCGGCGGAGGCGGCGGAGGAGCAGACCGAGTTCACGGTCCAGCTCGTCGAGATCGGCGCGAAGAAGATCAACGTCATCAAGGTCGTGCGCGAGGTGACGAGCCTCGGCCTGAAGGAGGCCAAGGACCTCGTCGAGAGCGCGCCGGCCGCCGTCAAGGAAGAGATTCCGAAGGACGAGGCCGAGGCGATCGCGAAGAAGTTCGAGGAGGTCGGGGCCAAGGTCGAGATCAAGTGAGGCCGGGCGGGCCCTGCCCGCCGCTCGAGGTCCCGCGGTCGTGTCGCTCGGAGACGGTCGGCCGCAGGAAGGGCAATTCCGCGAGGACGCCACCGATCCCCGTCGTGGTCACGGCCGCGACCGGAGCGCGCAAACGCCGGCCCGCCCGGCGTCGCTCGTCGTGGTTCAGGCATCTGCGCTGACCGACCTAGACACAGAGGATTCCAGACCGTGCAGACTCTGCCCAAGAACGTCTACCGGGAGCGTATCGATTTCTCGAAGATCCGGACGACGGTTCCCATTCCGAACCTTATCGAGATTCAGAAGAAGTCCTACGAGCGCTTTCTGCAGATGAACCGCATGGCCGCGGAGCGCGAGGACTCCGGTCTGCAGTCGGTCTTCAAGTCGGTCTTCCCCATCAGCGACTTCCGCGAGAACTCATCCCTGGAGTTCATCGAGTACTCGATCGGCAACTGGGAGTGCAAGTGCGGACGCCTCGCCGGGCTCCGGCACCTCCGGCAGCCGTGCGAGGGCTGCGGCGCCACGCTCGAAGCCGACCCGCTCGGCGAGGGGGCGGTGACCTGTCCCTCGTGCGGGCGGGCGAACACCGCCCGCAGCACCGTCTGCGACGTCTGCGGCAACGGCGTCGGCCTGAAGCTCAAGTACGACGTCGAGGAGTGCCAGGAACGCGGCATGACGTACGCGGTGCCGCTGAAGGTCACCATTCGCCTCGTGGTCTGGAACAAGGATCCCGACAGCGGCGTCAAGACGATCCGGGACATCAAGGAGCAGGAGGTCTACTTCGGCGACATCCCGTTGATGACCGGCAACGGCACCTTCATCATCAACGGCACCGAGCGGGTCATCGTCTCGCAGCTGCACCGGTCGCCGGGCGCCTTCTTCCACTCCGAGGACAAGGCGTCGTTCGTGGCCCAGATCATCCCCTATCGCGGTTCCTGGGTGGAGTTCGAGTACGACGCCAAGAACCTGGTCTACGTGCGGATCGATCGGAAGCGCAAGTTTCTGGCCACCGTCTTCCTGCGGGCGCTCGGGCTGCGCACCGCGGAGGAGATCATTCGCGCGTTCCATGTGGTCGAGAGGGTCGAGACGACGGCCTCGTCCGTGGAATGGGCCGTCAGCGACCGCCTGCTCGGACGGCGCGTGGCGCGGACGGTCGAGATTCCCGGCTCGGAGGTGACCATTCAGGCGGGGAAGAAGGTCACCCGGGTCGCCCTGCACGCGCTGCGTTCCGCCGGCGTGCCTTCGGTGGCCCTGTCGGACGCGGAGCTCGAAGGTGCGTTCGCCGTCGCCGACGTGGTCGACCCGACGAGCGGCGAGGTCGTCGTCGAGGCGAACAACGAGGTGACGCCGCGCATCGTCTCGATGCTGCAGGAATCCGAGATCGACGCGATCGAGGTCTTCTTCCCGGAGAAGGACGATGTCGGGCCCGTGCTGTCCACGACCTTGAAGAAGGACCCGATACTCACCCACGAGGATGCTCTCATCGAGATCTACCGTCGCCTGCGGCCGGGCGATCCGCCGACCCTGGACAGCTCGCGGTCGCTGTTCGAGAACATGTTCTTCAACGCGCAGAAGTACGACTTCTCGCGCGTCGGCCGGCTGAAGCTCAATACGAAGCTCGGCCTCGACACGCCGCTCGACGAGCGGGTGCTGCACCCCCAGGACTTCTACGAGGTGATCAAGTACCTGCTGAAGCTCCGGGCCATGCCGACCAACGTCGACGACATCGACCATCTCGGCAACCGGCGCGTCCGCTCGGTCGGCGAGCTGCTCGAGAACCAGTTCCGGATCGGACTCGTGCGGATGGAGCGGGCCATCAAGGAGAAGATGTCGGTCTACCAGGAGATGGCGACCGCCATGCCGCACGACCTGATCAACGCCAAGCCGGTCATGGCGGCCATCCGGGAGTTCTTCGGGTCGTCCCAGTTGTCGCAGTTCATGGACCAGACGAACCCGCTGTCCGAGGTCACGCACAAGCGCCGGCTGTCGGCCCTCGGCCCCGGCGGGTTGTCGCGCGAGCGCGCCGGATTCGAGGTGCGTGACGTCCACCCGACCCACTACGGCCGCATCTGCCCGATCGAAACCCCGGAAGGCCCGAACATCGGACTCATCTCGTCCCTGTCGTGCTACGCCCGGATCAACGAGTTCGGATTCATCGAGTCGCCGTATCGGAAGGTCAGGGAGGGGCGGGCCGTCGACTACGTGCGGATCACGAACTCCGGCGGCACCCGGTACAAGCTCGGCCAGGTGGTCGAGGCGAACGATGCCGACGCGGACAACGCTGCCGCCAAGAGCCGCAAGAAGCGCGCGGCCGAGCATGAGCCGCACTCCTTCTACCTGACCGCGTGGGAGGAGGACAAGTACCTGATCGCCCAGGCCAACGCCCGCCTCGACGATGACGGCAGCCTGGTCGACGAGCGCGTGAGCGCCCGCATGGCCGGCGACTTCCTGCCCGCGTCGCGGGACGATATCGACTTCATCGACGTGTCCCCGAAGCAGCTCGTCTCGGTGGCGGCGTCGCTCATCCCCTTCCTCGAGAACGACGATGCGAACCGCGCGCTGATGGGGTCGAACATGCAGCGCCAGGCGGTTCCGCTGCTGCGCGCGCGCGCGCCGTTCGTCGGGACGGGAATGGAATACATCACCGCGCGCGATTCGGGGGCGGTGGTGACCGCCCGGCGCGCCGGTACCGTCGATTTCGTCGACTCGCAGCGCATCGTCGTGCGCGTGGAGGGAGAGCAGGCGAGCGAGGTCTCGGGCGAGATCGGGGCCGACATCTACAACCTCACGAAGTTCCGCCGGTCGAACCAGAACACGTGCATCAACCAGAAGCCGATCGTCAGCGTCGCGCAGCGCGTCGACAAGGGGCAGGTGCTGGCCGACGGGCCGTGCACGGAGCTCGGAGAGCTGGCGCTGGGGTGCAACGTCCTGGTCGCGTTCATGCCGTGGCGCGGCTACAACTTCGAGGACGCCATCCTCGTCTCCGAGCGAATGGTCAAGGACGACTACTACACGTCCATCCATATCGAGGAGTTCGAGATCGAGTCCCGGGACACGAAGCTCGGACCGGAGGAGATCACGCGGGACATCCCCAACGTCTCGGAGGGCTTCCTCAAGGACCTCGACGAGAGCGGCATCATCCGGATCGGCGCCTGGGTCAAGCCGGCCGACATCCTCGTCGGCAAGGTGACTCCGAAGGGGGAGACCCAGTTGACGCCGGAGGAGAAGCTGCTGCGAGCGATCTTCGGCGAGAAGGCGGGCGACGTGCGCGATGCGTCGCTGCTGTGTCCCCCCGGCATCGAGGGCATCGTCGTCGGCGTCAAGATCTTCTCGCGGAAGGGCATCGAGAAGGACGAGCGGGCGAAGGCCATCGAGGCAGAAGAGCTCGAGATGCTGGAGACCAACCTGCAGGACGAGATTCGCATCCTGCACGAGGAGGTCAAGAAGCGGCTGCTGGCCATGCTCGACGGGCAGACGCTCGGGGCCGACCTGGTCGACGCGGACAGCGGGGAGCGCCTGCTCGAGAAGGGGACGGTGCTCACCGAGGAAGTCATCCGCGGGATGCAGTACAGCGACATCGCACGCCTGCGGATCGCCGCGACCGACTCGGCGCTCAAGACTTCGCTGCGCGAGATCGAAGATCGGACGGAGCGCCAGGTGGAGGTGATCCGACAGCTCTTCGAAGAGAAGAAGGAGAAGATCCGCCGCGGCGACGAGCTGCCGCCCGGCGTCATCAAGCTCGTCAAGGTCTACGTGGCGATGAAGCGCAAGCTCTCGGTCGGCGACAAGATGGCCGGGCGCCACGGCAACAAGGGCGTCATCGCGCGCATCCTGCCGGAAGAGGACATGCCGCATCTGCCGGACGGCACGCCGGTGGAGATCGTGCTCAATCCCCTCGGCGTGCCGTCCCGGATGAACGTCGGCCAGATCCTGGAAACGCATCTCGGTTGGGCCGCGCATGCGCTCGGCCTCTACTTCGCGTCGCCGGTGTTCGACGGGGCAGAGGAGCTGGAGATCAAGAACTGGCTGAAGCAGGCGAAGCTGCCTACGGGCGGCAAGACAATCCTGTACGATGGCATGACCGGCGAGCCCTTCGAGCAGGAGGTGACGGTCGGCTACATCTACATGCTGAAGCTCTCGCACCTGGTCGACGACAAGATTCACGCACGATCGATTGGGCCGTACTCCCTGATCACCCAGCAGCCGCTCGGCGGCAAGGCCCAGTTCGGCGGCCAGCGGTTCGGAGAGATGGAGGTGTGGGCGCTCGAGGCGTACGGGGCGGCGCACATCCTGCAGGAGCTGCTGACCGCCAAGTCGGACGATGTTACGGGCCGCGCGAAGATCTACGAGGCCATCGTCAAGGGCGATGCGTCCTTCGCTCCGGGGCTGCCGGAATCCTTCAACGTGCTGATCCGCGAGTTGCAGGCGTTGTGCCTCGACGTCGACCTCGTCAAGACCAAGCGTCCCGTCGACGCACCGGCAGCGGAACCGATCGAGGAGGAGACGGAGGCCGTGGCGAACGCGGACGCGGTGCTGTCCGCGGCCGACGTGGAAGCTGAAACCGTGACCGAGGGGCTGGAGCAGGCATGATGGCCAACGACTTTGCCACGGACGTCCGCGGAGGGCACTCCATGAGGCCGGCCTTCCCGGATCGAGGTTCATTGACCGTCGATTTCGACGCCATTCGGATCAGTCTGGCTTCACCCGAGAAGATCATGTCGTGGTCTCACGGTGAGGTGACCAAGCCGGAGACGATCAACTACCGCACGTTCAAGCCGGAGCGCGACGGCTTGTTCTGCGCCAAGATCTTCGGTCCGGTAACCGACTGGGAGTGCCTCTGCGGCAAGTACAAGCGGATGAAGCACCGCGGCGTCATCTGCGACAAGTGCGGGGTCGAGGTCACGCAGGCGAAGGTGCGCCGGGAGCGACTGGGGCATATCGAGCTCGCAACCCCGGTCAGCCACGTCTGGTTCTTCAAGGGGTTGCCGAGCCGCATCGGCCACCTCCTCGACATTTCGCTGCGGGATCTCGAGCGCGTCCTGTACTTCGAGGCGTACGTGGTGATCGAGCCCGACGGCGACATCGGAGCCAACGAGCTGCTCACCGAGGAGCAGTTTCGCAAGGCGCGCGAGGAGTACGGTCCGAAGTTCCGTGCGCAGATGGGCGCCGAGGCGATCAAGGAGCTGCTCAGGCGGGTCGATATCGAGGACCTGGCCGTCGAGCTCCGCGCGAAGATGCGCAGCGAGACTTCGGTTCAGAAGAAGCTGAAGTTCGCCAAGCGTTTGAAGGTGGTCGACTCGTTCCGCAAGTCGACGAACAAGCCCGAGTGGATGATCCTCGATGTCGTGCCGGTCATCCCGCCCGAGTTGCGGCCTCTGGTGCCTCTCGACGGGGGGCGGTTCGCGACGTCCGATCTCAACGATCTGTATCGGCGCGTCATCAACCGCAACAACCGCCTGAAGAAGCTGATGGAGCTCAAGGCGCCCGACGTCATCATCCGCAACGAGAAGCGGATGTTGCAGGAAGCGGTCGACGCACTGTTCGACAACGGGCGCCGGGGCCGCGTACTGCGGGGAGCCAACAATCGTCCGCTCAAGTCGCTCTCCGACACGCTCAAGGGCAAGCAGGGGCGCTTCCGCCAGAACCTTCTCGGCAAGCGGGTCGACTACTCCGGGCGGTCGGTGATCGTGGTCGGTCCCGAGCTCAAGCTGCATCAGTGCGGGTTGCCGAAGAAGATGGCGCTCGAGCTGTTCAAGCCGTTCATCTACAACAAGCTCGAAGAGCGCGGCCTGGTGACGACCATCAAGCAGGCCAAGGAGATGGTCGAGCAGTACGAGCCCGAGGTCTGGGACATCCTGGAAGAGGTCATCCGCGAGCACCCCGTTCTGCTCAACCGGGCGCCGACGCTGCACCGGCTCGGCATCCAGGCCTTCGAGCCGGTCCTCGTCGAGGGCAAGGCGATTCGGATTCACCCGCTCGTCTGCACGGCGTTCAACGCCGACTTCGACGGCGACCAGATGGCGGTGCACGTGCCGCTGTCTCCGGAAGCGCAGATCGAGGCGTCGGTCCTGATGATGTCGTCGAACAACATCATGTCGCCGTCGAACGGCACTCCGATCGCCGTACCGTCGCAGGACATCGTGCTCGGCTGCTACTACCTGACGAAGGAGAAGCCCCGAGCCCGGGGCGTGGGCCGAATCTACGGTATCGGGGAGGACGAGAACGGTCGGCCCAAGGTGCTCCGCAACGACGACGCACGGCCGGTGTTCCGCAACACGGAGGACGTGCTGCTGGCCCTCAGGTCGGGCGACGTGGAAACCCTCACCCCGATTCGGCTGCGGTTCACCGGGGACTTCATGGACCTGACGGCGGGGCGCGACGATCAGGACGTGCTGCACGCCCCCGTCGAGTCGGTCGAGCGCCGGATCGTCGACACGACCGTCGGCCGCGTCGTGTTCAACTCCGCCCTGCCCGACGAGATCCCGTTCGTCAACGGCCTGCTCAAGAAGAAGGGCCTGCAGCAACTGGTGCAGTTCAGCTATCTGCGCCACGGGATCGCGCTGACCGTCAGGATGCTCGACGGGCTCAAGGATCTCGGCTTCCTCTACGCCACCAAGTCCGGCCTGTCCATCGGCATCGACGACCTGGTCATCCCCCAGTTGAAGGTCGAGCTCATCGACCGCGCGAACACGGAAGTGGGCCGCGTGGAGCAGCAGTACCGGGACGGCGCGATCACCAACGGCGAGCGCAAGAACAAGGTCATCGCGATCTGGTCGGACGTGACGGAGAAGGTTGCCGACGAGATGTTCAGCGAGATGGAGGACACGCACGACGAGGGCCGTTCCTTCAACCCGATCTACATCATGGCCGACTCGGGCGCCCGCGGCAGCAAGCAGCAGATCCGCCAGCTCGCCGGCATGCGCGGGCTGATGGCGAAGCCGTCCGGCGAGATCATCGAGACACCGATCACATCGAACTTCCGTGAGGGCCTGACGGTTCTCCAGTACTTCATCTCGACACACGGTGCGCGCAAGGGGTTGGCCGACACCGCGCTGAAGACCGCCGACTCCGGATACCTGACGCGCCGCCTGGTCGACGTCGCCCAGGACGTCATCATCTCCGAGGTCGACTGCCGCACCCTAGACGGCATCGAGTCGCGGGCCATCGTCGAGAGCGGGGAGATCATCGAGCCGCTCCGGGATCGGATCACCGGGCGGGTGGTTCTCGAGGCCGTCCACGATCCGATCGACAACACTGTTCTGGCCGACGCGAACACCGAGATCGACGAGGAGCTGGCGTCGAGAATCCAGGAGGCCGGGGTCGAGAAGGTCAAGATCCGGTCCGTGCTCACCTGTGCCTCGCGGCGGGGCGTGTGCGCCCGTTGCTACGGACGCGACCTGGCCACGGGCAGGCTGGTCGAGCTCGGACTCGCGGTGGGAGTGATTGCCGCCCAGTCGATCGGGGAGCCCGGCACGCAGTTGACCATGCGGACCTTCCACATCGGGGGCACCGCCTCACGCGTCTCCGAGCAGTCGACGGTGGAGAGCAGGCATGCCGGGACGGTGCGGTTCCAGGGCGTGCAGGTCGTCGCGAAGAACGACGGGTCGCTGGTCGTCATGAACCGCACCGGGGCGGTCGTCGTCCAGGACGAGAAGGGGCACAACCGCGAGCGCTACGACGTGGTGTACGGCGCGCAGCTGCGCGTCCACGACGGGCAGGAGGTCGAGCCGGGAAAGGTCCTCGTCGAATGGGATCCGTACACGTTCTCCATCCTGACCGAGCAGCCCGGCACGGTGAGGTTCAAGGACATCGAGGAGGGGGTCACCGTCCACGAGGAGGTGGACGAGGTCACCGGCCTGATGCGGCTGATCATCGTGGACTCGCCCGACGAGAAGAAGCAGCCGACCGTCGAGATCCGTAGCGAGACGGGCAAGCTCATCCGCAAGTACCCCATGCCGTCGCACGCGCACCTGATGGTGGCCAACGGGGAATCGGTCGACGCGAGCGACGTGCTCGCGAAGATCCCGCGCGAGACCACGAAGACCAAGGACATCACGGGTGGTCTGCCGCGCGTCGTCGAGCTCTTCGAGGCTCGGAAGCCGCGCGAGACGGCGATCATCAGCGAGATCGACGGGACGGTCGAGCACGGGGGCATCGTCAAGGGCATGCAGAAGATCAGCATCGTCCCTGAAGAGGCGGGGGCCGAGAAGCGCGACTACTCCTTGCCCCGGGGCGTCCATGTCAACGTGCAGGACGGTGATCGTGTGCGCGCCGGCGAGCCGCTGATGGACGGTCCCTCGAATCCGCACGACATTCTCAACGTGCTCGGCGAAAAGGCCCTGCAGAGCTACCTCGTGAACGAGATTCAGGAGGTGTACCGACTGCAGGGCGTCGCCATCAACGACAAGCACATCGAGGTGATGGTTCGCCAGATGATGCGCTGGGTCAAGATCGAGGATGTCGGCGACACGGAGTTCCTGGTCGACGAGCAGGTCGACAAGTTCCGTTTCCTGGCCGAGAACGAGCGCGTCGGCGAGGTGGGGGGCACGCCCGCGACGGGCCGTCCGATGCTGCTCGGCATCACCAAGGCGTCGCTGTCGACGGAGTCGTTCATCTCGGCCGCGTCGTTCCAGGAGACCACGCGGGTGCTCACGGAAGCGTCGATCTCGGGCAAGGTCGACCACCTGCGCGGTTTGAAGGAAAACGTCACGATGGGGAGGCTCATCCCGGCCGGCACGGGGTTCGACTACTGCCGGAGCGTGGAGATCGAGCCCGACGAGCCGCCTCCGCCCCCGCCGCCCGCGCTCGACGAGCTGGAGTACGAACGCGACGTCGATTTCTTCGTGGAGCAGTCGGACGGTACCGCGAGCGCGCTCGGGGCTCTCGGCGCCTACCGGTCGATGCCGGCGGCCCCGGCCGCGGTGTCGGACGACCCGGGCGAGGGCGCTTCGCTGGCGAAGGACGGAGACTGATCGAGTGTCGGATGCCATGCGGCCTTGCAGGGAGGCATGGCGCGTGATAGAGTCCATAGGTTTCGCGGCGCGCGGGCCGGGTTCCTGATCCATCTTGGACGGGTGCCGGCCCGAAGGTGCCGATAGCTTTGTCGGAGTCTCGCCCGCGGATAACGTATCGCGGCGAGCCTGCACGACGGGCATACTTAGTCAGGGCCATCGGCCCAGGTGCCAAGTCGCCGTCGCGGGAGACAGCGGCTTCCAGGCCTGGGCCAACGTATCTCGCAGCCGTTGCCGGCTGCGCGGCCGGAGTCGTTCGACGCAAGAGACAGCGCAGGGAGTGTCCGTGCCGACGATCAGCCAGTTGGTTCGCAAGGGTCGCGTGCAGGCGGTCAACAAGACGAAGAGTCCGGCTCTGCAGAGCTGCCCCCAGAAGCGGGGGGTATGCGTGCGCGTGTTCACGCAGACGCCCAAGAAGCCCAACTCTGCGCTGCGGAAGGTGGCCCGCGTGCGGCTGACGAACAGCATCGAGGTCACCAGCTACATCCCGGGCGAGGGGCACAATCTGCAGGAGCACTCGCTCGTGCTGATTCGCGGCGGCCGGGTCAAGGACCTGCCGGGCGTGCGCTATCACGTGGTGCGCGGCACCCTCGACACGGTGGGCGTCGCGGAGCGGAAGCAGTCGCGCTCGAAGTACGGCGCGAAGCGCCCGAAGGCGTAGTCGGAGCCGCAGGCGAGGAGAAGAGGGATGCCACGGCGACGCGAGGTCCCGAAACGCGAAGTGCCGGCCGACCCGGTGTACGGCAGCACGCTCGTCACCAAGTTCGTCCGCATGATCATGAAGAGCGGCAAGCGGAGCGTCGCCGAGGGCATCGTGTACGGCAGTCTCGACATCATCAAGGATCGGACGGGCGACGATCCCCTCAAGATCTTCAAGAAGGCCGTCGACAATACGAAGCCGAGCCTTGAGGTGAAGTCGCGCCGGGTCGGCGGCTCCAACTACCAGGTGCCGATCGAGGTCACTCAGAACCGGCGGCTCTCGTTGAGCATTCGCTGGCTGACCTCGTACGCGAGGTCGCGCGGCGATGGAAAGACGATGCGCGAGAAGCTCGCCAACGAGTTGATCGACGCGTCGAACCTGCGCGGCGGATCGGTGAAGAAGCGGGAAGACACGCACCGGATGGCCGAAGCCAATCGGGCGTTCGCACACTATCGCTGGTAATCGTTCGGGGCCGTCCGGTGCCGGGTCGAGAAGGCGGCGCAGCGGGCGGGGGCAAAGCACGGGTTGACAGTGACCACCTCTGAAGCGACGGGCGCGGCACCGAAGGGACGCGCGCGTTCGCAAACGCCCGCGCGGGCGACACGAGACATGTCCAGAGCGGTTCCGCTCGATCGGACGCGCAACATCGGCATCATGGCCCACATCGATGCCGGTAAGACGACGACGACCGAGCGCATCCTCTATTACACCGGAATCACCTACAAGCTGGGCGAGGTTCACGACGGCACGGCGGTGATGGACTGGATGGCCCAGGAGCAGGAGCGCGGGATCACTATCACCTCCGCGGCGACCACCTGCTTGTGGCGAGACCATCGGATCAACATCATCGACACGCCCGGCCACGTCGATTTCACGGCGGAGGTCGAGCGGTCGCTGCGCGTGCTGGACGGGGCGGTTGCCGTGTTCGATGCCGTGGCCGGAGTCGAGCCGCAGTCGGAGACGGTCTGGCGTCAGGCGGACAAGTATCGGGTCCCCCGCATCTGCTTCGTGAACAAGATGGACCGGGTCGGCGCCGACTTTTCGGGAGCGCTGGACCAGATTCGAGGCAAGCTGCAGGCGAACCCCGTCGCAATGCAACTTCCGATGGGAGCCGAGGAGGGCTTCCTGGGGGTCATCGACCTCGTCCGCATGAAGGCCGTGCGTTACGAAGAGGCGACGCTGGGTGCCGACCCGCAGGTCGAGGAGATCCCCGACGCCTATCGCGACGAGGCGATGCATCTGCGCGAGCAGCTCGTCGAGAAGGTCTGCGAGGTCGACGACGAGCTGTTGAATCGGTACCTCCACGGCGAACCGTTGCCGGAGGCGCCGATGCGCGCCGCGATACGGCGACGGCTGATATCGTCCGTCGACAGCGAGGAGGCGCCCTTCGTTCCCGTCCTGTGCGGGTCGGCCTTCAAGAACAAGGGCGTGCAGCCGCTGCTCGATGCGGTCGTGGACTATCTGCCGGCGCCGCCGGACGTGCCCCCGATCTCCGGCATCAACCCGAAGCTGCGCGACGACGACCCTCGCCGAAGTGTCGAGCGCCCCGCCGACGACGCGGCGCCGTTCTCCGCTCTGGCGTTCAAGGTGATGACGGATCCGTACGTCGGTCAACTCACCTTCATCCGGGTCTATTCCGGCGTCATGAAGTCGGGCTCCACCATCGCAGTGCCGCGTCGCGGCCGCACGGAGCGCATCGGGCGCCTCCTCAAGATGCACGCCAACAAGCGCGAGGAGATCAAGCAGGTCTACGCCGGCGACATCGCGGCCGCGGTGGGGCTCAACAGCGTTGCCACCGGCGACACCATCTGCGACCCGCAGCACCCGGTGGTGCTCGAGTCGATGGAGTTCCCGAGCCCGGTCATCAGTCTGGCGATCGAGCCGCGGACGAAGGCCGGCCAGGAGGCGTTGGGCGAGGGCCTCGCCAAGCTGATGGCCGAGGACCCGACGTTCCAGGTGCAGACCGACGATGCCACCGGGCAGGTCGTCATCTCCGGCATGGGCGAGCTGCACCTGGAGGTCCTGGTCGATCGCCTCCGCCGCGAGTTCGGCGTCGAGGCGAGCGTCGGCCGTCCACAGGTGGCATACAAGGAGACGTTGACGCGTGCTTCCGAGTCCGAGGGTCGCTACGTCAAGCAGACCGGCGGGCGCGGGCAGTACGGCCACGTCAAGATTCGCGTCCTGCCCGGCTCTCCGGGGCAGGGTTTCGAGTTCCTGAACGCCATCGTGGGAGGCGCGATCCCTCGCGAGTACATCAAGTCCGTCGAGGACGGCATCCGCGACGCGATGACGATCGGCGTGCTGGCGGGCTACCCGATCGAGGACGTGAGCGTCTCGCTGTTCGACGGGTCGTACCACCAGGTCGACTCCTCGGAGGCGGCGTTCAAGATCGCGGGCTCGATGGCGTTCCGGGAAGCGGCGCGGAAGGGCGGCCCCGTGCTCCTCGAGCCGGTGATGCGAATCGAGGTGGTCGCGCCGGAGGAGTACACCGGCGACGTCATCGGCGACCTCAACACGCGGCGCGGCCGAGTCAAGTCGATGGAGGCGCGCGGCGGCACGCAGATCGTGAACGCCCGCGTGCCGCTCGCGGCGATGTTCGGGTACGCCACCGATCTGCGGTCGAGGACCCAGGGACGGGCGACGTATTCCATGCACTTTGATCGATACGAGCAGGTGCCTCGGGACGTCAGTGAGGATGTCATCGCTCGGATCACGGGGAGGTAGGGGCGCAAGTCATGGCGAAGGAGCGATTCGATCGGTCGAAGCCGCATGTGAACATCGGGACGATTGGTCACATCGACCACGGGAAGACGACGCTGACGGCGGCGATAACGCAGG
>Ga0209754_1002094_pt1 | contig 17047 bp, 13 predicted proteins | sample MesohylBB_FD_187295 | JGI IMG/M metagenome (GOLD analysis project Ga0209754, IMG submission 187295) | Host-associated microbial community of the marine sponge Aplysina aerophoba from Gulf of Piran - sponge mesohyl, lysed by bead beating... | ecosystem: Host-associated > Porifera > Sponge >... | reverse complement strand
GGTGCCGGAGGTCATTGCAGTGGCGGACCGGGTGACGGTCAGCAATGAGGAGGACGGTGTGGCGGTTGTGGTGGAGGAGTTCACGGTTTGAATGGTTGTGGGTTTTTGAACTTCTGATTGTGCCTACCGCAGTGCGAGTGCTAGAATTCTACTTATCAACAGCTAGCAAAAGGCACGTAAATCAGGATCATCTGCCCTGCCATGGCGGATCAGAGAAGGGCCCCGGACGAATACCCCACGACAGTTGAGAGCATCCTGCAGGTGGAGGATGTGACACTCTCCTTTGGCGGCACGACGGTGCTGGACCAGGTTGCGTTTGACGTTCATGCGGGAGAGATACGCGCCATTATCGGCCCCAATGGCGCGGGCAAGACTTCGATGCTCAACTGCATCAGCGGCTTCTACCGCCCGCAGCAGGGGAAGCTGCTCTTCGAGGGCGAGCATGACCTGACGGGCGCCAGAAGGGTGGCGCAACTGGGTATCGCCCGCACTTTCCAGAACATTGGCCTCTATACGTACCTGAGCGCGCTCGACAATATGATGGCGGCGCGGCATATACACATGCGCCAGAATATGCTGGCGAGCGCGCTGTTTTGGGGCTCTGCGCGCAAGGAGGAGGCGCGCCACCGGGCGGTGGTCGAGGAGTTGATCGACTTTTTGGAGATTGCGCATATCCGGAAGACGATGGTGGGCGCGCTGCCGTACGGCCTGCGCAAGCGGGTGGAGTTGGGGCGGGCGCTGGCGCTGGAGCCGAAGCTGCTGCTGCTGGATGAACCGATGGCGGGCATGAATGCGGAAGAGAAGGAGGATATGGCCCGCTTTATCCTCGATATTCATGAACGCCGCGGTGTGACGATTATCCTGGTCGAGCATGATATGACGCTTGTGATGGATATTGCGGACCGGATCGTCGTCCTGGATTTCGGCAATAAGATCGCGGACGGCGGGCCGGAAGAGATCAGGCGCGACCCGGAGGTTATACGCGCCTATTTGGGACAGGCTAGTTGAATGACTGAGACGAACGGCCCTGAGACGGTTCCCCAACATTTCTTGAGACAGGTCAGATCCCGCGGCGCCGGGGAGGTCGCGCTGCGCCACAAGGAGTTTGGCATCTGGCGGGAGTTCAGCTGGCAGGAATCCTACGAGCAGGTGCAGCAGTTTGGCCTGGGTCTGCGGGCGCTGGGCCTGGCGCGCGGTGATCATGTTGCGACGATTGGCGACAATGACCGGCAGTATCTGTGGGCCTATCTGGGGTTGCAGGCGGTGGGGGGCGTGCAGGTGGGGTTGTTTACCGACGCCACTGCTGAGGAGGCCGCTTATATCATCGACCACAGCGACGCCCGCTTGGTCCTGGCGCAGGACCAGGAGCAGGTTGACAAGGTGCTGGCGGTGCGGGACAGCATTCCCAAGGTCGAACGGGTTGTCTACTGGGATGAGCGGGGGCTGTGGGAGTACGACGATCCCTGGCTCACGGCATACGAAGAGGTTTGCCGGCTGGGCGGGGAGCTGGCCGTTCGGGAGCCGTCACGATTCGAAGAGGAGACGGCGCAGGGGCGCGGCGATGACCTGGCGATTCTCAGCTACACATCGGGTACGACGGGCCGCCCCAAAGGCGCGCTGCTCAGCCACGAGAACATACTCCGCTCGACCGAGGCCTTTACGCAGGTGGAACCGCTATACGACAGCGACAACCATGTGAGCCTGCTGCCGCTGGGCTGGATCGCTGAGCACGCGTGGGGCGTGGCGCCGCATTGCGTGCATGGCATGGTTTTGAATTTTCCCGAGAGCCCGGAGACGGTGCGCGAGAATGTGCGCGAGATTGCGCCGCAGCGGGTACTTTACAATTCGCGGCTGTGGGACGCGCTGCTGGGAACGGTGCAGGTGCGGATGGCGGAGTCGTCGTGGATCAATCGCAAGCTGTACGAGATTTTTCTACCTGTGGGCCTGCGGTTGGCGGACCGGAAGCTGGTGGGCGAGACGGCATCGCCCGGGTTGCGGCTCGCGTATCAGATCGGCGATTGGTGTCTTTTCCATCCGCTGCGCGATAAACTGGGATTCACGAAGCTACGGGCCGCGTATACGGCAGGCGGCGCGCTGAGCCCGGATGCGATGCGGTTTTTTCACGCGCTGGGCATCAACCTTAAACAGATATATGGATTAACTGAAGTGACCGGAAGTGGTACAATTCACTGGGATAATGATATCAAGTTTGCGAGCGTTGGGCGGCCTGGAGGCGGGGTTTCCGTACGCACGGCTGAGGATGGAGAGATCCAGATTGGCGGTCCGACCGTGTTCCAGGGCTATTACAACAATGACGAGGCGACGGCCGAAGCGATCGTTGAAGAGGATGGGCAGCGCTGGTTTCGCACGGGGGACGCGGGCCACATCGACGAAGACGGCCACCTGATCTATCTGGACCGGATGGCGGATATGATCACGCTGGCCAATGGTGAGCGCTACGCGCCGCAGTTCATTGAGGGGCGGCTCAAGTTCAGCCCCTACATTCTGGACGTGATGGCTGTGGGCGGGCCGGCGCAGGAGTATGTTACGGCGTTGATCATTATCAACTTTGAAAATGTGAGCAGCTGGGCGGAAAGGCAGGGGATTGTTTTCACCACGTTTGCGGACGTCGCACAGAAGGCGGAGGTGTGCGAATTAATCCGGCGGGCGGTGGAAGAGGTGAATGCAGAGTTGCCGCCGACGAGCAGGGTGCGGCGATTTGTGCTGATGCACAAGGAGTTTGACGCGGACGAGTCCGAGATGACGCGCTCACGCAAGTTGCGCCGCGATGTGCTTTACGAGCGCTATGCTGAGATGATCGAGACGATGTATGCGGGGAAGGAGTGGATTCACGTGCAGACGACTGTGCGGTATCAGGACGGCAGCGAGGGCGTTATTGAGACGGATCTGCGAATTGTGAACTGCAGTGAATAGTGGATAGTTTTCACTGTGGGGGGCTGTGTTGGCTGGTCTGATGCGTTCACTGTCCACGAAGGGCCGCGGAGAACGGCGACTGCAGAAGGTCAACGGCAAAACCTTTTATCCACGAAGGGCCGCGAAGGACCGCGAAGAACGGCAACTGCAGAACTGCAACGGCTACACCTTTTTCCACGGAGGACACGAAGGGCCACGGAGAACGGCAACTGCAGGATAGGCAACTGCAGAAGGTCAACGGCAAAACCTTTTATCCACGAAGGGCCGCGAAGAACGGCAACTGCAACTGCAGAACTGCAACGGCTACACCTTTTTCCACGGAGGACACGAAGGGCCACGGAGAAGGGCCACGGAGAACGGCAACTGCAGAACTGCAACGGCTACACCTTTTTGTTCGCGGAGGACATCTTTGGCGCCGTAGACTGTGGGCGTAGAACAGGGGTATCGGGGGAGAAACGGGCCATGGCTGCCCGCGACCTGCTGCATGGGTTACATTTTCTATGGTCTTTACCGAATTTCAACGACTTCTAGTCGCTAACGACAAGCTACGACGATGAATTGGCCGCTGGTACCGCAACAGTTTGTGACAGGACTTCTCAACGGCGGGACGATTGGATTGATCGCGTTGGGAATCGTTCTGATCTACAAGTCGTCGGAGGTGTTCAACTTTGCGCATGGACATCTGGTGATGTTCGGCGCGTTTTTGACGTGGTGGTTTACAGGCGGCGGGGCGGAGGCGGGCGGCGCGGTGATCGACCTGCCGTTGTGGGCGGCGCTGATCGCGGCGCTGATCGTCTCGATGGGGATTGGGTTGCTGATCGAGCGCTTTGCGCTGCGGCCGATGACGGGGCAGCCTTTGCTGGCGATCATGCTGATGACGCTGGGACTGGCGCAGCTGATTGAAGGGGTGACGGCGATTCTTTTCGGGGTGGAGTTGAAGAGCAACTTCCCGGCGCCGTTTTCGCCGAGCGACGTGTTGGTTATTCCTTTTCCGGGCGCGTTCGGCGATGCCATTCGTCTGAAATATACGCTGGTGGCGACGTTTGCGGCGGCGACGCTGGCGGCCGCGCTGTTCATCTGGTTTTTCAACAGCACGAAGACAGGACTGGCGATGCGGGCGACGGCAGAGGACCACGAGGTGGCGCGCGCGGTCGGCATCAAGGTCAGACGCGTTTTCGGTCTTTCGTGGGGCATCGCCGGGGTGATCGCTACACTGGGGGGCGTCCTGCTGGCGACGGTGAGCGGTGTGAGCTTGAATTTATCGACGGTGGCCCTGATCGCGTTTCCGGCGATTCTGCTGGGCGGGTTGGAGTCACTGGGGGGCGCGCTGTTGGGGGGGTTCGCGATTGGGCTGGTGCAGGCGCTGGTGCAGGCTTCGCGGCTGATCGAAGTGCGCAACTCGTCCGAAATCGCGCCCTACCTGTTGTTGCTGGTAGTACTACTGATTCGTCCGGAGGGTTTGTTCGGGCAGAAGAGAATCGAGAGGGTGTAGGCGGTGGCTATCTTACGGCCGGCGGGGGACTTTGACCGCACGTATGAACAGGATATGGCGCTGTTGCGCCGGCCCTGGCACTACTGGCTGCTCGGAATCAGCCTGCTGGCGGCATTCACGCTGCCGCTGTGGGGTGATGCCTACCTGATCAGCACCGCCAATCAGATCGCGTATACGGTCATTGCGGTGCAGGGTCTGAACATCCTGACCGGCTATACCGGCCAAATTTCGCTGAGCCAAGCGGCCTTTATGCTGGTGGGCGGCTATGCGTCGGCGCTGCTGGTTATACACGCGGGTTTCTCTTTTTTCATCGCTTTGCCGCTGGCTGCGCTTGCCGCTGGCGCGATTGGCCTGATCTTTGGCCTGACGAGTCTGCGGGTGAAGGGTTTCTATTTGGCCTTCGCGACGCTGGCGGCCCAGTTCATCATTCCGTGGCTGAGCCGCCACACTTTTAAGGAGTATCTTGGCGGCACAGACGGAGCGATCGAAGTGCCGCTGCCACAGCTGGGCGGGGTGAACTTCGGCGAGGTCAGCAACTTCTACTATATCTCGCTGGTCGTTCTGTTGGTTACGACTGTCCTGCTGTTTAACATCTCGCGGACGCGGTTGGGGCGGGCATTCGTGAGCGTGCGGGACAACGATTTAGCGGCGGAGCTGCTGGGCGTCAATCTTTTCACGTATAAGCTGCGGGCATTTTTCATCGCGGCGATGCTGGCGGGCCTGGCGGGCGCGATTAAGGCGCACAGCCAGCGCGGGGTTGGCACTGAGTTCGGTTACAGCCTGAACGAGTCGATTATCTTTTTGGGGATGCTGGTGATTGGCGGCCTCGGCACGAATCTTGGTCCGTTTCTGGGCGTCGCCTTCATCGTGTTGCTGGAGGACTTCTCCAACTTGCTGGGCGGGATGCTGGCGGGGGTCTTTCCGGAGCTGTCCGGGCAGCTGCTGACGTCGTTCCGCCCGATCTTTTTCGGGGTGGCGCTGATGCTGTTTTTGATCTATGAGCCGCGGGGACTGGCGCACCGCTGGCAGCTTCTGCGAGCAGGGTGGCGGCTGCGTCCATTTGCGCGTTGACGCGGGCAAGGATGTTGCGAGGAAGGCAAGACGATTGTGGAGTCTACGCGGCGTCCAACCGTTCACGCGGTGTTCCAGGGGTGGAGAATGGAGGTGAAACCAGAATGAGAAAAGCACTTTCAGTGGGAGCAGAACGTTCTTTGCTGGTCACACTCTCTCTGTTCTTTGCGCTGCTGGCGGCCGCTTGCGCGCCAGTACCGGCCGAGGAGGCGGCAGCACCGAGCGCGGAAGTACCGGTAACCGAGCAAGGAAAACCGTTGGCTATCGCCTGTGAAAACAACTACGATGGCGCCAGCCTGACGATCTATCAGCAAGCGGGCCTGACCGGCCCTCTGTCCACGTTGATGGGGAGCGGCTCGGTCAGCGGCACGAGGGACGCGGTGGAACAGATAAATGCGCAGGGGGGCGTCTGCGGGGTCATGTTGGAGATGCGGGTCGAGGACACGCAGTACGCGCTCGAACAGGAGGTTGGTGTCTATGAGCAGTTCCGCGCGGAGACGCCCAAACCGGTATTTGTGCTGACCTACAGCAGCGCGGCCACGATCGCGTTGAAGGACCGGGTGGTGGAGGACGGCATCGTCAACCTGGCCTCCGGCGTGAACGCGATGGGTCTCTATAACCCGAGCGATGGGTTTACGGTGGGCACGGTGCCGATTTATTCCGATCAGTTCGCCGGCTTCCTGCAGTTCGTGCATGACAACTGGGCTGAAATCAGACCGGAAGGCGCAGGCGATGATATCACGGTGGGTGTAGTTGGTTGGGCGAACGCTTTTGGCGCGGGCGCGACCACACCGGAGGCGTTAGCTTTCGCGGACTCGCTGGGTATCACGGTGCTGCCGCTGGAGGCACAGCCGATCGACCCGGCGGCGGACGTGACCGGTCAGCTGCAGAACTTGCTGGTCAGTGGCGCGAACGTCATCTATATGCAGTCGCTGTCGTTCAGCATCACGCAGGTCATCGGTACGCTGCACGCGCTCGGCTTCTACGATCGGGTGGTGGTGGGCAGCGTGAACTGGGGCATGAACCGCGACGTGCTGAATATTCTGGGCGAGAATGCCGCGCTGGCCGCGGGCTACTACGGGGTCTTCCCTTATTTGTGGTGGTCGGATACGGATGCGCCGGGCGTACAGCAGGCTTTGGAGACCTTCACCGCCAAGGAATACCCTGAATCGGACAAGGCATTCACCTATCTGCTCACGTACAGCGCTATATTTGGAATCGCCGACATTCTGACGGTTGCGGTGAACAATGTTGGCTTCGAAGGGCTGAACGGGGCCGAATTCCTCAAGGCGATGCAGCAGATGGGGAGGATAAGCGCGGCCGGGGTATTTGAGATGAATGTTGAGGGCAGTAACCGTGCGCCCAACCGGGCACAGATCCGCCAGGCGCAGATGATGGCGGACGGGAGTATCGACTTCGTAGTAGTTCAGGATTTCACGGCTCTGCCGGATACAAGGCCGGCGGCCAGGTAGGATTTGCGTAAACGTAACTACTGGGCCACATTTGATGACGAGCCTGTCATCCGCGGCATAGTGCAGGCTTTTGATGACTTAACTGTTTGACGGCCGCCGCTTTGCTCGACAGGCGACATGCTGAAATGAAGGCGCACTGCCGGTGAGGCGTGGTTTTGGAGGGGGGCGTTGCGGGGGCGCAGCCCCTGCACAAGGGAGGGCCGAAGGCCCGACCGCCCGGAACTGCAGTTTTTAGTTTTCAGTGGAACACCAGTCGTCAGTGGAACTCCGGCAGTTAGTGGTCGGTGGTCGGTGGGTTGAGGCGGCAAGTGGGGGAGTAGACACCGTTCGCCAGACACGATGCTGGGGAAGGGTAAACACGGTCGCTAGCCTAGGGGGGCGTTGCGGGGGCGCAGCCCCTGCACAAGGGAGGGCCGAAGGCCCGACCGCCCATATAGAACTACTGGGCTTGGCGGCGCCCGCAGGCGGGCATAGTGGACGGCGGGATGGAGACACTTTGGATCCTGGAGTCCGATTGTTCTGCAGGGTCGCGAGTTGACGATGGCTGCGTAGTTACGAATTTACTGTCGGAAAGAATCTATTACAAAGGAGCGTCTACAATGAAGAAGACCTTGGTGATCTCATGCATCCTGGTATTTGCGTTGCTTGCGGCTGCCTGTTCACCGGTGCCGGCAGCGGAAGAGCCGATGGCGGCAGAGGAGGAAGCGGCCCCGGCGGCGCAGGAAGAATCGGCGGCGGCACCAGAGGCGCCGATGGAGATTGTGTGCGAAAACAGTTACGACGGTGAGACCCTCAGACTCTACCAGCAGGCGGGGCTGACCGGGCCGCTGGCAACGCTGATGGGAACGGGCTTCATCGGCGGCACGCAGGACGCGATTGAACAGATTAACGCGGAAGGCGGTGTCTGCGGCGTGATGTTGGAATTGCGGCTGGAGGACACGCAGTACGCCCTGGAACAGGAAGTGCAGATCTATGAGCAGTTCCGCGCTGAGACACCGAAACCCCTGTTCATCTTTACAACCAACAGCGCGGCGACGATCGCGTTGAAGGACCGCGTGGTCGAGGACGAGATCGTCAACATAGCCACCGGGGTCCATGCACAATCCCTTTATGAGCCGCCCAACGGCTATACGGTTGGCCTGGTGCCGATCTACTCGGACCAATTCGCCGGATTTTTGCGCTTTGTGCATGACAACTGGGACGACATGAAACCCGAAGGCGCAGGCGATGAGATTACCGTCGGTGTCATTGGTTGGGCGAACGCCTTCGGCGCGGGCGCGACCACACCCGAGGCGCTGGCCTTTGCCGATTCTTTGGGCATCACAGTGCTGCCGCTGGAGGAGCAGCCGATTGATCCGTCGGCGGACGTGACCGGTCAGCTGCAGAATCTGCTCGTCGATGGCGCGAATGTCATCTACATGCAGTCGATCTCGTTCAGTGTTGCCCAGGTCATCGGCACGCTGCACGCGCTTGGATTCTACGATCAGGTAGTGCTGGGCAGCGTCAACTGGGGTATGAACCGTGATATATTGAACATCCTGGGCGCGAATGCCCCTCTTGCCGTAGGCTACTACGGTATTTTCCCTTATCTGTGGTGGACCGATACCGATGCGCCCGGTGTGCAGCAGGCGCTGGAGACTTTCGCGGCTAAAGGGTACCCTGACACGGACAAGGCATTTTCCTATCTGCTCACTTACAGTAGCGTATTCGGGATAGCGGACATTCTGACCGTCGCCATGAACAACGTCGGCTTTGACGGCTTGACCGGGGCTGAATTCCTCAAGGCTATGCAGCAGATGGGGATAGTCAGCTCAGCCGGCGTGTTTGAGATGAATGTGGAGGGCAGTAACCGTGCGCCCGGCAGAGCGCAGATCCGGCAGGCGCAGATGATGGAGGACGGAAGTGTCGACTTTGTCGTGGTGCAGGACTTCGTGACTCTGCCGGATACGCGGCCGGGGTCAGAGTAGTTAGAGTGGATAGTGGGTAGTGGTTAGTGGATAGTTGATAGTGGCCAGGGGAGGCATATAGACCGCCCCTCTGGCCACTTTTCGCTGGATTCCAGATGCTGCAGATCAACAATATCGAAGTCGTCTATAGTGATGTGATTCTGGTGCTGCGGGGCATCTCGCTGGCAGTGCCGGACAACGAGATCGTCTCGCTGCTGGGCGCCAACGGAGCGGGCAAGTCGACGACGCTTAAGGCGATTTCCGGCCTGTTGCGGACGCAGCAGGGTGAGGTGACGCGCGGGAGCATCGAATGGGACGGCGAACGGATCGACAGGAAGTCGCCGGACGAAATTGTGCAGATGGGGATCGTGCAACTGCTGGAGGGGAGGCGGTTGTTTGAACACCTGACGGTCGAGGAGAATTTGCGCACGGGCGCGATTTTCCGCAAGACGAGCGACGCGGCCCTGCGGAAGGATTTGGACGAGGTGTACGGTTATTTCCCGCGACTGGCGGAGTTCCGCGGACGCACGGCCGGTTATTTGTCGGGCGGGGAGCAGCAGATGGTGGTGATTGGGCGGGCGCTGATGGCGAAGCCGAAGTTGATGCTGATGGACGAGCCGAGCCTGGGGCTGGCGCCGCTGCTGGTGCAGTCGATCTTTGAGGTTATCCGGCGGATTAACGCTGAGTCTGGTGTGTCGATGCTGCTGGTGGAGCAGAACGCGAATGTTGCGCTGCGGTCGGCGGCGCATGCTTATGTGATGGAGACTGGGCGGATTGTGTTGGATGGGCCGGCGGAGCAGTTGGCGGAGAATGCGGATATCAAGGAGTTTTATTTGGGGCTGACGCAGGTGGGCGGGCGTAAGAGTTACCGGGATGTGAAGCATTATAAGCGGCGTAAGCGGTGGCTGGGGTAGGAGGGAGGGGACACCTTTTTCCACGAAAGGCCACGAAGGACACCTTTAACACCTTTTTTGTCCACGAAGGGCCGCGAAGAAAACCTTTAACACCTGCTTTGTCCACGAAGGGCCGCGAAGGACCACGAAGAAAACCTTTAACACCTCTTTGTCCACGAAGGGCCGCGAAGGACCACGAAGAAAACCTTTAACACCTCTTTGTCCACGAAGGGCCGCGGAGGGCCACGAAGAAAACCTTAACACCCTCTTGTTTCAACGAAGGGCCGCGAAGAACACCTCTAACATCCTCTTTGTCCACGAAGGACACGGAGGGCCGCGAAGAAGACCTTTAACACCTTTTATGGTCCGCGTAGGACTCGAAAGGGCGCGGAGGACGGCTTTTTGGGGTTGCCGCGGAATATGGTTTTGGGACAGGAGTGTCGGGTGAGGAGCGGTTCGACTTTGCCTGGTGGCGTCCTGTTTTTTGTTTTGGCTTTCTTTGGCGGAAGTCGGTGGGCCCTATTGGTTCGTTGGCTGCCAGCCGAGGGCGGGGGCGACTTGGGTTGCGACTTGTTCAAGCATCTCGAGGATTCTCGCTAGGGGTGGGTGGATGGGGTCGAATTGGAGGATGAGGTCGGTGGTGTAGGGGAGGACGCGGTCGGCGGCGAGGCGGGCGGCGACTTCTTCGGGTGCGCCGTAGGCGATGTGGACGCGCTGGCAGTAGCCCTCCGGGGAGAGGTCGGGCGGGATGCCTCCCATGGCGTATTTTTCGATTTCGTCGAGGGCGGCCTGCTGATTGCTGCCGAGGTAGATACCGCGCGAGAGGCCGATGCGGGGCGGCAAGGGGCGGTCGCCCCAGGCTTCGCGGAAGGCGACGGCCACGGGTTCTTGCTCCTGGCCGGCTGCCTGCTCTTCGCTGCCGACGAAGCGGCTGAGGAGGAGGCCGGCGCCGCTGTCAGCCGCGTATTGTGCGCCGCGGATGCTGAGCGCGCTGAGCCAGAGGCGGTCGTTCAGGGTGGGGGCGGGGGGCCGAAGGCGCTGGCCATCCGTTCCCAGAGTGTCGCCGGCTAAGGCTTTTTTGAGGGCGATGAGGGCGGCGGTGGTGCGCTGATGGCGGCTGTTGATGTCGATATCGAAGGCTTCGAATTCGTCGGCGTCGCTGCCGCTGCCTACGCCCAGCTCAAGACGGCCGTGGCTGATGGTATCGACGACGGCGGCGTCTTCGGCGACGCGCAGGGGATGTTCAAAGGGCAGGACGATGATCGAGGTGCCCAGCCGCAGGCGCTTCGTGCGTGCGGCAACCGCGGCCAGAAATGGGAACGGGGAGGGCAGCATACCGCCCAGATCTTTGAAGTGATGCTGGGCAACCCAGATTGCGTCAAAGCCGAGCTGGTCGGCGGCGTCAAAGATCTCGAGGCTTTCCTGGTAGGCCTGATCGGCGTCGGCGCGGCCGCGCAGGTGGCTTAGGAAGCCGAGACGAAAGGGGTTCGGCATAGCGTAGCTCCTCGCTTTATCCTCACGATTTCTTCTTTACTCACCCAGTTTTCTTTGTTCCAGCACCTGTTGCCAGGTATCTGTATCCACGTTGCCGCCGCAGATGACGACGGCCAGGCGTTTTCCGGCGACGCGGTTTCCCATCTTCAGCAGGCTAGCTACGGCTACGCCGGCGGCGCCTTCGATACACTCGCCGATTTCATGGTAGATGAGGCGCATGGCGGCAGCGATCTCGTCCTCGCTGACGGTCAGCCAGTGGTCGACGTGGCGCTGGCAGAGGTCGAAGGTGACGGTTTGCGCTTCGATGCCGCCGGCGCTGCCGTCGGAGAGGGTCGGCAGGCTCTCGGTTTCGACGATGCGGCCGGCGCGTACGGAGGCGAGCATGACGGCCGAGTTTTCGGGCTGGCAGCCGTTGGTCTGCACGGCGGGTTCGGATGCTTTGAGATAACCGGCGATTCCGCCCATCAGGCCGCCGCCGCCGACGGTGACGAAGACGGCGTCCAGGTCGGGCTGCTGGTGTAGCAGCTCGACGGCGATTGTGCCCTGACCGGCGATGATGTGCGGGTCGTTATAGGGTGATATGAAGAGCCGGCCGCTCTGCACGGCGGCTTCTCTGGCGCTGATCTCGGCGTTGAGGGCGTCGCCGGGCACGCGGCGGAGCGCAACCGGAAAGGCCTTCAGTTTTTCTATTTTACGGGGGGAGGCATCTTCCGGCAGGTAGATGGTAGCGGTGATTTGGAGTTGGGCAGCGGCGCGGGCCACGGCCAGTGCGTGGTTGCCGGTGGATGCGGTGACGACGCCGCGTGCGCGCTCCTCCGCGGTGAGGCTTAGCAGCCTGTTGGTTGCGCCGCGCAGCTTGAAGGAGCCGGTGTGCTGGCGGTTTTCCAGTTTGAGGAAGATGTGGGCGCCGGTGCGTTCGGACAGGGCGGGGGACGGGAGCAGCGGTGTTTCGACGATGTGAGGGCGAATGCGGGATGCGGCCAGCCGGATCTGATGGGAAAGGTCGGCGGCAGATGCGTCCGCAGTGGCGTCCACGGTGGCAGCATGGCGCTCCACAGTTTCCGATGCGGTGATCTTTACAGCGCCATTTGTAGGCTGGCGACGGGTCGACGCGGCCATCTCTTGCCGTTATCCTTGCTGCGCTGGGGAGCCCTTGCTCCGCTGATGTGCTAGAATGGAAAGTTGTGCGGTTGCCATAATTCTAACATATTCTTTCCCACCAGCCCGCTGGGACGAAGGCGTTGCGTTCAGTTCAAAGTGGTAGCGGACGCATGCGGGCCGGGCTGCGGCTATGCCCTGGTCGGGAAAACAGCCTGGAGACCCTCTCTTATCATGCGGATAGCGATTCTGTCAGACATTCACGGAAACTGCGTGGCATTGGACGCGGTGCTTGCCGATATTGCATCTGACGAGCAGGAAGCCGTCGACGAATACTGGATTCTAGGGGACTTGGCGGCGGCCGGCGCGCAGCCTTTGGAGGTGATGGAGCGGCTGGGAGCGTTGAAGAACGCCCGGTACGTGCGGGGCAATTCGGAGCGCTATCTGACCACGGGCGCGAGGCCGCTGGCGACACCGGTGGAGGAAGTGACGGACCTTTCGTTGCTGCGCGCATGTATAGGGATTCTGGAGTCATTTGCGTGGACCGCGGGGGCGATGGCCGCCGGGGGCCATAATCCCTTTATGTTGGGGCTCCCGCTGGAGGAAAGGCTGACGTTGCCGAATGGCAGCCGCGTATTGCTGGTGCATGCGTCGCCGGGGAGGGACGACGGCGATGGATTTGTGCCCTGGTACAGCGACGTGGAGATGAGCGAACGGGTAAAGGGCTGTGAGGCGGATCTTGTGTGTGTGGGACATACGCACTGGCCGCAGAGTTTTCATCTGAACGGAGTGCATGTGGTCAATCCGGGCAGTGTCGGAAATCCGCTTATTCCCAGCTTGCGCGCCACCTACGCGGTGCTGGAGGCGGATGGGAATGGGTACAGGGTGGGGCACAGGGCTGTGGAGTATGACAGGGAACTGGCTGAGCGGAAGGCATGGGAGGCGCAACATCCGCAGGCGGCGTTTATCAGCAGCTTTTTGCGGGGGGACCGGGCACGCTCGTGGGGTGAGCCGGAGGTGCTGCGATGAGCGCGCGACCTGGCCAGTTTGGCTTCGAGTATTCCAGTATTTTTCAGGACGAGAGTGTGGTGCGGGCCTACCGGTACCGGCCGCAGTATCCGGCGGCGACGTTTGAACTGCTGGCTGATCTGCTGCCGGCGAAGGGCAGGCCGCGAGCGGTTCTGGATGCGGGTTGCGGGACTGGGTTTGTGGCGCGGCCGCTGGCGCGGTTGGTGGAGCGGGTCGATGCGGTGGATTTTTCAGCGGCGGCTCTGCGGGAGGGCAGAGGGCTGCCGGGCGGAGATCAGCAGAATTTGCGTTGGATCGAAGGGCCTATTGAAACGGTGGCTGTTGATCCGCCTTACTGCCTGATCACCGCGGGGGCCAGTATGCACTGGTTCGACTGGGATGTGGTGTTTCCTCGATTCGCGCGGCTGTTGACGGCGGATGGGTTTTTCGTTGCGGTGGGGATGGCGCATGAGAGGCCGGACTGGATGCGGACGGAGCTAGGGCCGGTGCTGGCGCGTTATTCGATGAACAGGGAGTTCGAGCCGTACAGCGCGGCGGGGATTCTGGCTGAGCTGGAGGGGCGGGGACTTTTCCGGAAGATGGGCAGCGCCCAGACGGAGACGGTCGAATGGCAGCAGCCGATTGGCGAGTGGGTGGAGAGCATTCATGCGCGCAATGGGTTTTCGCGGGACCGAATGGACCCGCGAGCGGCGGCGGAGGCTGATACGCTATTTACGGAAATTGCGACGCGCAATGCGGACGGTGGGGACGGCTTGATTACACATCGTTATGCGGGCAAGCTGTTGTGGGGGCAACCCCTGCAGGGGGATGGATAGACGGGGGCGGTGGAGGGAATCAGGCCCACAGCATGCCATCCTCATCGCGTTCAAGCTCTTTGTCGACGAGGAGGGCGTTGTCGGCGGCCAGGGCGGGCTGCTCGTTCTCGAACCATTTGCGCCACTCGTCGGGCGCGTCGACATCCTGGCCGCCGTGTTCGGTGCGACGGGTGCGCACACGGAGCATGAGGGGCGTGTTGACGCTGGCGCCGCTGACGATGACTTGGCCTTTGCTGAGGGCGGGCAGCTCTTTGAGCATGTCGCGGCCGACGCTTTCGACTGATTCGGCGATGCGGTTCTGGTCGATGGGGTTGGTGATGCGCATGATGCATTGAGTCATGCACTGGCTGAGCACGTCGCTGTCGAGGCGGCCGGGGCGTTGAGAGATGAGGCCGACGCCGACGCCAAATTTGCGGCCCTCGCTGAGGATGGTCTTGAGCACGTCCGAGCTGACAGCGTCGGCGTTGGAGGGCGCGAAGTTGTGGGCCTCTTCGAGCAGGCTGAAGACGGGGAAGGGCAGATGGCTGTGGTCGCCCCGTTGGTGCTTGCCCTGTTCGGTGTCGATGCGGGCCTGATATACGCGGCGCAGGAGGGTGGCGACGATCACCTGTTGCTGCCGTTGTTCGACTTCATTCAACTGAACCAGCGTACACATCCCCGGCTGGAACAGTTCGTCCAATTCGATGTTTTCAAAGTCGTGGAAGATGCCGCTGCCGCCGAGGGCCGCGCCCAATCGCCAGATAAGGGCGCCGGTGGTGGGGTCGTCATCGGTCGTCTCTTCGTCCCCCTGCGCGCCGTCGCCTACCTCGCGCACAGCCATGTAGAACTGCTCCAAGGTATATCTGTCTTCGCCCCAGGTACGTTGGGCGTATCTGAAGGCGCGCCCCAATTGGTAGTGCATCTTTTCGGAAAGGTTTGTGAGAAGGTAGCGCAGATCGGGCAGGGTCAGGCTGCTGATGCGCACGCGCAGGTCGTGCGGGCGGAAGATGCGGACCTGCGGGCTGTAGTCGCCGTCGCGGAAGACTGGCTGATTCTGGGTCTGTTGGAGGGTATCGTACTCGCCGTGGGGGTCAATGACCAGGACGGCGGCGCGGTTGTAGGGCATCAGCAGTTCTTCAAGGAGGACGCCGGCGAGATAGCTTTTGCCGCTGCCGGTGCTGGCGATGATGGCGAGGTGGGTGCTGGTGAAGCCGCGCACATCGAGGGCGACGGGGACGGCGTCGGGGTCGCGGCTGAGCAGGTCGCCGATGTGTGCGCTGCCGAGTTCGCCCTGGCGGCCGCGGCTGAGCAGATCGGTAAGCAGAGCGTCTTCGGCGATGAAGATCGGCGCGCCGCCCTGGGGGGGCACGCGCGGGTTGGTGAAGTCTTGGAGATACTCGTTGTAGTAGCCGAGGACGGTGACGGTGAGCTCGAAGAGTTCGGTGGCGTCGCTTTCGTAGCCGAGCATGGCGGCGACGGTTTGGGGCGGCACGGAGGGGTCGGCCATGAATGTATCGGGGAAGAGCTTGACGGCGGCGCGGGCGGTGATGCGGCCGAGGATCTGGCGTTCGCTGCCGTCGACGGGGGCGGTGTAGTAGACGAACTCACCATGCTTCAACTGCCGCTGTGGATCGGGCGCGATGAAGGTGTATTCGTGGAGGGTTTCTCCGGGTCCTTTGACGGTGCCTACGGCAGTTCTTAGTTTTTCGTTTTCAGTTATTGGTAACGCCATTTACTTCTCCCAAACGCGATTGCCGAAAGCGAGAAACTGATTACCAAGAGCTATTGACAGGGCTCAGCCGGCAGGGCGCACTATGGACTTCCAGGCTACGTTGTCGCGCATGACCTGCAGGATAGCCTGTTCCTCGGGGAAGAGGCTTCCCAAGCGGTCGATGATCTCCAGCAGGAGGGCGGGGACCAGCGGGTTGTTGAGGGCGAGGAGGGTGGCTGCATAGCGCAGCGTCAAGCGACCGCCGGCGTCGCGGTGGAACTGCCGGACCTCCTCGTCAGTCAGAGTGCGGACGTCCGCACTCACCTCGGCGGCCAGGCGTGGGGTTCCCTGCTGGGGGCCGGCGGCGTCTTGCCAGCCGAGGGCCAGGACACCGACCAGCATGGCGGTCTCGTCAATCAGATCCGGGCTGAACACGGCCTGCTCCGATTGGGAGGTGAGGCGGGGGCCCAGGTTGGTAAAGCTGGGATTGACGAGAAGGGTGTTGTAGATGACTCCGATCAGGCATGGGACGTCTGGGGCCGGGGCAGCGGCGGGCTGCTGGGGCAGGTCGATGGCGACGAAGGCGCCGAAGGCATAGGCGTCGGGCGCGGGACGCTGCCCGCGCTCAAGGGGGCTGGCGAGCTGGCAGACGTAATCGATATGTGAATTGGAGTTGACGATATGGCCGATCCGGTTAGTCATGGCTTCATTGAATCAGAAAATTTGTTCGATGGCAAATTGTGAAGGGAGTGTTTTCGCAGGCAGCTACATGGCCAAATACGGTGCGTGAAGTGACCTGCCTTTTGTCCACACCTCCATGCAGGCTACCCGATGGCCTATGCGGTTGGCGGCCGCCGGGGTACTGAAGCCGCCCGGTTGGACTGAAGACGTCAGGTCGCTGAGGCATGGTTTTGGAGGGGGGCGCGGAACTGCGGGGGAACTGCAGGGGTTAGGGGCTGGGGACCAGGGGTTAGGGGGATGAGACAGCAAGGGGGGGGTAGACTCCGTTCGCCAGACACGATGCTGGGGAAGAGTAGACACGGTCGGTGAGGCATGTTTTTGTAGGGGGGCGTTGCGGGGGCGCAGCCCCTGCACAAGGGAGGGCCGAAGGCC
>Ga0209754_1002091_pt1 | contig 17070 bp, 21 predicted proteins | sample MesohylBB_FD_187295 | JGI IMG/M metagenome (GOLD analysis project Ga0209754, IMG submission 187295) | Host-associated microbial community of the marine sponge Aplysina aerophoba from Gulf of Piran - sponge mesohyl, lysed by bead beating... | ecosystem: Host-associated > Porifera > Sponge >... | reverse complement strand
CCAACTTGTCCAGATCGTTCAAGATGACAAGGAACAAAGGCTCGCAACATCAGCGGCTTAGGAATCTGTTACTCGAGAGTCAGAAAATCCGTGAAGGTCTACGATCCCCCGGGACCCGAACAGTTACTGCCGAGGCACCCGGTAGTACATTCTGCTCAACTGATCGCGGCCGTTGCGATCATTGTCTCCGTTCAGCATACCGCCCGTTCTGACGCCCCGTCCTCCCTCGCCCCGGTTTGGTCTGAGGATTCCACCACGACCCCCAGCCACCGTAACGAGCGGAGCACCCCGCCAGCCTCGGTGCTGCCTGCCAGTCCCGCGATTGCCCCCGATCGAGAACATTCCGATGAGCGTCCCTTCGTCAGTCTGGCGAAGGCCGTCCTGCTCCGCCTCGGATATCCTGTCGGCCGATTGGACGAGCGCACCACCGCGAAATTCAAGGCCGCGCTATTCCGGTACCAGCGCGCGCACGGCATCCCGTCTTCCGGTACTCTCGACCAGGCAACGCTCCGGTCACTGGGAATAGCCCCGAAATGAAGCGCGTGCTGCTTCCCCTGAATGCATTGGCCGTTCTCATCGTGCTCGCCTTCGGCGCCGACCGCTACCTGGCGCCCGTGATCGCGGAAGCCGTTTACGAGGAGAAGTACAAGGATCTGATGTATCAGTGCGACCACGTCATGCGCGAACACTTCATCGCCAAGCAAATGGTGCTGGCCTCGACGACCGAAGAGACGATTCGCAACCTGGAGGCCGCCGAAGTCGGCCTGACCACCTGCCACGAATACGACAAGATGCGAAAGGAAATGATCCGCTGGGGACTTTCCGAGAACGCGCTTGCCCGCATTGGTCTGGAAGCAATCGAAGAACGCGCCACGGACATCCGCAAGTTCGTCGAGATCCATGAAATCCGCTATTAGGCTACTCCTTGCCGCCATCGCACTCACCATCGGCACCGCGGCCAGTGCCGCTGACAAGTCGTTTTCCGAGATCCTGCGTACCGCAGCCCTCGCCAACGGCCTTCTCCCGGCCAAACAGCTCTTCGTGGATACCGATCAGCATCTGGCGGCTATCGGCAGCGCATTCTTCGAAAGCAAGAACCTGAGCCTGAACGGCCGGATTGCTTGTCGGACGTGCCATCTAGACGCCTTCGGCTCGGGCGATGGCTTGCCGAATGCCGTGGGCATCTTTGGCACCGGCGAGGGCCCGGTGCGCGCATTCAGCAAGGGAAAGATCGTCCCACGGAATACCCTCCCGCTCTGGGGGCGCGGGGGCCAGGGTTTCGATGTCTTCTTCTGGGACGGGAAGGTCGACTTCTCCGGGCAACGACCGATGAGCCAATTCGGTGCCGACGTCCCCTCGCCGGATCCACTGTTGACCGCTGTTCACCTTCCTCCTGTCGAGATCCGCGAGATGATCGACGACGACGCCGATGTATCGCGATTCAAAACGGAGTCCCCGGAACAAGCAGAGCGCCTGTATGCCCGGATCCTGACTCGCCTTGTCGAGACGGAACGAGCGGCGATGGAGGATCTCGCCTCCAGCCTGGACAAACCGCTGACAGAGATTGCCTTTGGCGATGTCGCACGGTCGATCGCCGCCTTCATACGCTCGGAGTTCCGCCTGCGCGATACCGACTTCCATCGATTTGTCTTCGGAGACGGCCAACTTTCCCCTGACGAAATCCAAGGCGGATTGATCTTTTATGGCAAAGGGAAGTGCGTCAATTGCCACACCGGCCCTTATTTCTCGGACTTCCGGTTCCACGCTGTACCATTTCCTCAGCTCGGATTCGGGAAGAACGGCTTTGGTATTGATTACGGTCGCTTCAATGTCACCTTCGATCCCGACGATCTATACAAGTTCCGAACACCGCCACTCTTCAATGTCGCATCCACGCCGCCCTTTGGTCACTCCGGCTCTCTTTCCGCGCTTCGTGATGCAATTGTGGCGCACTTTGACCCGCTTCGAAATTTGGACACTGATGCGATGACAGCACTATCTCGCCATGAGTACTACAAGAGAATGGCCGCGGTCGGTGAGGATTTTAATCTCTTCAGTGTCCTGTCGGACCTAGAAGTTACATTGGTGATTGAGTTCCTGAAGACGCTCAGTTTCTCTTCCGACGGGCCTAGTTGAAGTAAGGCTCAGCATTGCGTCCCGAGCCCCGTCCCTCGGCGAGAGCCTTCCGATAATCGGGACCTCCCTCCGTCACACCCAGGTCGAGATCACGGCGCGCTACACGCACTTGGCGAATGCACCCGTCGAGCCTCAGGGTCGCACCTCGGGTCAGCATCCGTTCGCGTATCGCACCGCCGGGGCCGGCATAGGCTATGTTCGAAATGCTCGCGAACCAGCTCCAAACCAAAAGTCCCGGGCCGTTTGGTGTGACGGTCATATCTAAACGCCTCACTCGGAGGCGCGGATTGTCCACTTGCCGTTCGGTTGCTTTATCTTCTCGACCTTGTAGCCCAGCGACTTGTACTCCGCCACCTTCTGCTCCACTTTGTTGTCGGGAATATCCTTCAATTCGTTGACTATCGCCATCTGTCCCTCCCGCTACTTGGCGTTCAAGTCCTCAACCGCTTTCGCTCGAGCTTTACTGAGCATGTCGAGACTCAAAAAGGTCGGAATGAATACGTTCTCCAGTCCATTATTTTTCAACCAGTCCTTCAATTTTTCAATATTCTCTTTGTTCGAAAATTGCTTTTTTTCACTGTCCCATCCCAGATGACGGTAAAGTATCGCGCCAGCGGCATCTTCGCTGAAGCTACCGCTAACGACTTGCTGCAATCCTTCTTCCGCAATAGCTGCCTTTTCGCCTGCATCTTTTGCGATTCCTACAAGAGAGCCGGGGATGGTACCGGCCCGATAATAGCCTTCCAAGTCACTAAGAGCTTGAAACAAAGAATAAGCACTATCCTTTTGCCGCAAACCGGTCCGCAACGTCAACAATGCCTCCTTTCGCGAAGCTACCATTTGTGCCATAACGGCGGGCACGGTTTTTTCGACCAACGCGTGTTTGTCGAAAGAGGACTTGGCACCGAGGATTCCGGTCGACGCAGCACCCAGCGCCGCCTTCGCACTCTCACCGCCAATCGTTGCAGTGGCCCCAGTTAGCGCCAGCACTACCCAGTCGGTTCCGATTCCAATACCGATCCCTTGTTGGTGCAGCGCTTCCTCGAACTGTCCAAAATGAACGTCGATCGCATGGATACGCGCATTTACAATATCATTGCGGAGAGTCCGCCGCGCTTCCGGGTCGTTTTCCGCAACATACTCGTTCACCTTCTCAACGCCCAAATAGACCTTGAGTTCTTTCAAGTCTTCAGCTGGGCTTATTGAGCGGCTGGGAAAACCGTCCAACGCTGCGGAACACCCCGTCAAACCTGCGACTGCTAACATGCAAGAGCACAACTTGACTATCGGAAGCATGGTCTTAGGAAATCTGGGCATGAGCAAGACACCGTTGACGCATTCGAACTAACAGTTCATGTCTACCACATTTTCTATGCGATTCACTCATCACGGCGCAATGGCGCGCCTGAACAGTACCGGGTCATTTTTGATACTCCATGGAAACCATTCAAGAGTCAATGCTATTGAATGGACGTAGAGCGTTTCAAGAGCGACGATTCGGCGTATCTGTAGAGAGACGCCGAATCGAAGGAGTGGGTGCTTCCCCCGGTGCCATCCCAGGGTCCCAGGTCCGACACTGTCAAAGTCGGTCGACCTTCACGGAAGCGATAGGAGAGGCTCCGCCACCGGATGTGGGCCTCTCGGTCGGACGATCATGGCTGACCGGACCGCGGAGCGAACGCTGAACTGCGACTGCCGTTCGCGTTGGCCACTAGTGGAGGCGTATGTGGGCGATGTCGACCCATGCCTGGCTGGAAGCGATGGTTTTCTCCCAGTCTTTTGCCAGCCTGCGACAGCGCCCGAGCCATGCGAAGGTGCGTTCGACGACCCATCGTCTGGGCAGGACTTCGAAGCCCTTCGCGGTGTCGGAGCGCTTGACGATTTCGAGCATCCACTTTCCGATCCTGTCGAGGGCGCCGCGCAGTTTCGCCCCGGCATAGGCGCCATCGGCGAACAGGTGGCGCAGCCAGGGGCAGGCATGGCGTATGGATTTCAGGACGGCCGGAGCGCCGTCGCGGTCCTGAATATCGCCGGCATGGACGACGAGGCCGAAGAGCATGCCGGTGGTATCGACAACGATGTGGCGCTTGCGGACCATGATCTTCTTTCCGGCGTCATAGCCGCTAACTCCGCCTGCCTCGGTGGTTTTCACCGTCTGGCTGTCGATGACGCCTGCACTCGGCTGGGCCTCGCGCCCCTCGCGTTCGCGCGCCTGCATCGCCAGATGGAACCGGATTGTCTGCCACAGCCTGCTGTCGCGCCACTCGTAGAAATAGCGCTGCACCGTCGAGTCCGGCAGGAAATCCTTCGGCAACTGCCGCCACGGGCAGTCGGTCGAGACGATATACAGCACCGCGTTCACAACCTCACGCAGATCGGTTTTGCGCGGGCGACCGATGCGGCAGGTCGGCGGCATGAAGGGCTCGATCAGCGCCCACTCACGGCCGCTCAAATCGCTGCGTAACGCAAGCCCTCGCGCCGATACTCCCGGCGAGCGGTTTCGGTCCAGAGCATATGTGGCTCCGTTCAGCTTCGTAACCGAACTGAATCACAATCCCTTGAAACCGCTCAACTCTTTTTAGGTCAGGCTCTCGGAGTACGAGAGCTCCGCAAAGCAATCAATTTGGTTGCATTGCGAGCACAATCGGTAGATTCTCGGTGTACATTCCACTCCGAAGTGATGGACCCAGATAGGAGGATAGATTGGAGAGGCTGATTTGGGCGGAAGGTGCCCTGCTCTTTGTCGTTCTCGTAGCGATGCCAATGTATTCAATATGGAGCGCCAGGAAGACCGGTACACACCTAGGTCCAAGACTCAAAGGCCTTGGACTGCCGGAAGGGTCGATTCGTGGCATGCTGGCACTCTTAAGCGTCGGTTCCTTCGTTATTCTCTTGGTCTTGGGTCCCGGCGCCCCCGAAATGAAGGAGTTTTTCGACAAGGCCCTGGCAGCGTTCGGGACACTCACCGGGGCAATTATTGGCTTCTATTTCGGCAACCGTGGAACAACGACGCCGGGCCCGACCGAGCCACCTGACTCACTCACAACGCCCGCCACGACCGCCACCACGGCGACGGTGACGGGAGAAGCAAATGCGGGACCGATCGCAGAGACTGGCTCTACGCGGCCCACCGAAGGTGCTCAGTCGACAGCCAAGCCCCAGTGATGCCAAGGCCAGCGCCGAAGCGTGTCGCCGCATCCTCCTTGGGAACTAACCGCCGTCCATGTCGTACCTGACTCCCCGCCGGGACAACTCGGTGCGACCGCGCGTCGAAGGCAGACATCCGCCCGCCCCAAGATCGGACGGAGCCGGCGCCTCTCCATGTACGCCTCTGAGATCAGCCTGCGCTTGGCCCGCTCGATGCAGCCTTCGGAAAGCAGCTTCTCCAAGCGCGCAACTTCCTATTGCAGGGAAAGGGCATCCTCTTCCTCAGGGCTTACCCTCGCGCGATGATTGTTGCGTTGGTCCTTTACTGCTTCGCCATCAGCATCCTGATTCACGTCGTGATGCTGATGGCGAGAGGCATGGAGGTAACGCCAAGCGTTACCTTCCTGCGCATCGCTCCCAACCAAGGGAAGAATGTAGACCTGACTCCGGTTCCACTCGTCGACAGAGCCCGTTCATCTTTCGAGGCAACACCGGTTTTATAGACCCTAAGACTCGCCCTCGGACTGCCAGCGGCGGCATGCCGGAACACAACAGGAAAACAAAAGCCTCGTCCTTGCTCTGACCATGAGCTCGGGCGAACCGTTATTTGATGCAACGAACGCTTAGAGGTGCCCCGATGAGCCAGTGAAACGTTGTGCTTCAGATTGATGGACCCGGAGTCAACACTTCATTGTGTCATCGTTATTGGGTCAGGGCCGCGCGTCTGCACGACGAAGACCTTGCGGCCCGAGGGATGGACCCTGACGCCGAAACCCTTGAGGTCGCGGTCCCAGAACACGGCGTCCTTGCCGGACACGGCGAAGGCGTCGACGATGCGCTTGGTGAGCTTGGGGGCGGCGTCGGGCATCATGGTCTCCGGCGGCTCGGGTTTCCGGCCGAAAGCGTTCGTTCAAAGGGTGACGATGATGAGGACGGCGCGACGCCGGCTCCGCGTTCTGCCGGGCTTCGGCTGCCTTCGCACTTTGCCATCGTCTCCTCCATCACCGCGTGACCGAACGCTTTCCGCTTGAGCTCCGGGGCACCTTTTGCTGGTAGAATGCAATCGCTTTCGATTTGATGACGGATGTCGGCCTTCAGAATGTCGGCCGGAGCAGGAGACAAAAAAAGTTGTCAATCAAGCAACTTACAGACGACGAGCAGTTCGCGGTCGGGGTAGTTCGGTTTATCCCGGCGAATCCCGGATAAGATTTGTGCTGCGCCCGCAGCGTATGCATGCGCCGATGGACGAAAGTCGTGTTGGACGGGTCGCGGCGGCCGGCGGCTCGGCTCAGCCCCAGGCGGCGCTGGGCTCGGCGGCCATCGGCTCGCTCAGTGCGGCGGCGATGTCCATGAGGCTGGCGATATTGTGGACCGGCCGGAACTCGTCGATGTGCGGCAGGATCGTGCGCACGCCGCCGGCCTCGGGCTTGAAGCCCTCGTAGCGGAGCAGGGGGTTGAGCCAGATCAGGCGGCGGCAGGACTTGTGCAGCCGCTCCACCTCGGCCTGCAGGATGCCGAGATCGTCGCGGTCGAGGCCATCGGTGATCAGCAGCACCAGCGCGCCCTGGGCGAGCACGCGCCTGGACCAGAAATGGTTGAACTCCTTGAGGCAGGGGCCGATGCGCGTGCCGCCGGACCAGTCGCGCACGGCGCGGCTCGAGCGGCCGACGGCGACGTCCACGTCGCGGTGCCTGAGATGGCGCGTGATGTTGGTGAGCCGGGTGCCGAAGAGGAAGCTGTGCACCCGGTCGCGGTCGTTGGTCACGGCGTGGACGAAGTGCAGGAACATGCGCGAGTAGCGGCTCATGGAGCCCGACACGTCGCAAAGCACCACCAGCGCCGGCAGCCGCTCGGCGCGGGAGCGGCGCTTGAGCGGCATCATGTCGCCGCTGGAGCGCAGGCTCGCGCGGAGGGTCGCGCGCATGTCGATGCGCCGGCCGAGCGGATCGGGCCGGAAGCGCCGCGTCGGCACCGGCTTGATCGGCAAGCGCAGCGCGGCAATCGCCCGCTTCGCCTGGGACAGCTCGTCCGCCGACATGTCCTCGAAGTCCATCTCCTGCAGCACCTCCTGGGGCGAGAAGGTGAGCACCGCGTCGAGTTCGATCTCGACGTTCTCCTGGCTTTCCTCTTCTTCCGGCGGGCGTGGGGTGATGGCCTCGCTCGCCCGGCGGCTCGCCGGCGGCGCCTCCGGCTGGGGCAGCTTGTCGGTCCCCATGACCGGCCCCTGGACCGCGCTCTCCATCCGGATTTCACGCCAGAAGAGCCGGAACGCCTGGTCGAAGAGGTCGTGCTGATCGCGCCGCTCGACGAGGACAGCGTGGAGCGCCCAGTAGAGATCGCTGCGGCGGATTGGATCGACCGCTTCGACGGCGCGCACCGCCTCGATGGTCTTGCCGGGCCCCGCCGGCAGGCCGGCGCCGCGCAGGCCGCGCACGAAGTGCATGACGTTGTAAGCGAGCGTGCCGCCTGCCTCGTGCTCGACCGTCTGTTGCCAGACCGTCACGGCCGCTGCCCCGGCTGTTGGGGTCCTGGCGGGGCACCGCCGCTGGCCTCGGCGAGGCCCCGTTGGTAGGCCAGCAGGCGCTCGAGATTGGCCCGGATGGTCTCGGGGTCGAGCTCGATCTGGTCGAGCTGGACCACGGCGCTCGACCACGCGATCACCTCGCCGAGCGCCGGCACCGTGGAGAGATCGGCCTTCTGCAGGCGCTCGATGAAGGCGGCGATGTTGTCGCTCAAGCGTTGCTCGATGCCCGGCAGGCGCGCGCGCAGGATCGCCTTCTCCTGCGCCGCGTCGGGATAGTCGACCCAGTGGTAGAGGCAGCGCCGCTTGAGGGCGTCGTGCACCTCGCGCGTGCGGTTCGAGGTGATGACCACGATGGGCCGCTCGGCGGCGGTCACCGTGCCGACCTCGGGCACGCTCACCTGAAACTCGGAGAGCACCTCCAGCAGGTAGGCCTCGAAGGGCGCATCGGCGCGGTCGATCTCGTCGATCAGCAGAACCGGGGGCCCGAGGGGATCGGGCTCCAGCGCCGTGAGCAGCGGGCGCTTGACCAGGAAGCGCTCGCCGAAGATGTCCTCGGCCAGGGCATCGCGCTCGGTCCCGCCGCGCTCGGCCAGCCGGATCGCGAGCATCTGGGCGGCGTAGTTCCACTCGTAGACGGCGGCGGCCGAGTCGAGGCCCTCGTGGCACTGCAGGCGCAGCAGGCGGCGGCCGAGCGTTTCGGCCAGGGTCGCGGCGAGCTGGGTCTTGCCGCAGCCGGCCTCACCCTCCAGCAGCAGCGGGCGGCCGAGGGCGAAGCTCAGGTAGAGGGTCTTGACCAGCGCGTCGTCCGCGACATAGCGCCCCTCCTCGAGGAGCGCCCGCGTCGCGGCTTCGCTGCCCGGCAGCGCGCGTACGTGGTCGGCCATGCGCCGTTTCTTACCCGGATCGGGCAGGGATCGAAAGGCGGCGCGCTTTCTGGCTCCACTCGGGATTTCGCGTGCCTTCCAGCAGCTCGCATGATTCCGCGCGCCTTGCGGCGCGACCCCTTGCCCAAGCGCGCGATGTCCGCTTGCATGGCGCCGGCAGGAAAACGGCTGAGGACGGTGCAGAAGATGACGGAAGGATATGCAAAAGGCTTCCCCGTATCGTGGGATCAACTTCATCGGGACGCCCGCGCGCTCGCCTGGCGGCTGGCGGAGCTCGGCCCCTGGCAAAGTATCGTCGCGGTCACCCGGGGCGGGCTGGTGCCGGCGACGATCGTCGCCCGCGAGCTGGACATCCGCTTGATCGACACCGTCTGCATCTCCTCCTACGACCACCAGGACCAGCGCTCGGCGCAGGTCCTGAAGCCGGTCGAAGGCGACGGCGAGGGGGTCCTGATCGTTGACGATCTCGCCGATACCGGCGCCACGGCGCGAATCGTCCGCGAGATGCTGCCGAAGGCCCATTTCGCCTGCATCTACACCAAGCCGGCAGGACGGAGCGAGGCGCACACCTTCGTCACCGAGGTGAGCCAGGACACCTGGATCTTCTTCCCCTGGGACACCGACCTGCAATTCGTGCCGCCGATTGCCGAGCGCGAGGCGGCCCACGAGGGGCAGGGAGCGGGATGACCGCAACCCGCTTGCCGCGGCCCAGCGTCGAGAGCCTGTCGGCGGACCAGCGCCGCGTTTACGACGCGATCGCGAGCGGCCCGCGCGGCACGGTGCCCGAGCTCTTCATGGCGCTCATGCACAACGCCGAGCTCGCGGACCGCGCGCAGGCGCTGGGCGCCCTGCTGCGCTATCAGACCAGCCTGGAGCCCAGGCTCAGCGAGCTCGCGATCCTGGCGGTCGCCCGCCACTGGTCATGCCAGTACGAGTGGCACTGGCATGCGCCCGAGGCGGCGCGCGCCGGCCTGCCGGACGCGGTGATCGAGGCGATCAGGCACCGGCGCCGGCCGCCGTTCTCGGCAGAGGACGAGGTGACGGTCTACGACTTCACCTGCGAGCTGCAGATGAACCGTGCCGTGAGCGACGAGACCTACGACAAGGCGCTCGCGCTGCTGGGACCGGCGGGTGTGGTCGAGCTCACGGCGTTGAACGGCTACTACGCGATGATCGCGATGACGCTCAACGAGCATCGCGTCCCCCTCCCGGACGGGGCGGCACCGCAGCTTCCGAATTAGCCCTGGCCGCTGACGCCATCGGATACGCGCAAAACGCAACATTTTGGGTTTTTTTCTCTCGCCATCGCACCCTATTGTAGTTAGCGTCACATATGGTAGGCATCGGCGCCTGCCGCGTGTGCCGGCACTACGACGGGGCGATGAGATGGCGGTGTCGCTTGTGGAACCGGAGCGCCTTTCGTGCGACGCGCTCGACGCGGTCGAGCGGGTGATGATGGCGAGCCGGCTCTCGTTCGAGCGCATGGGCGACGAGGACATCACCGGCTCGCTCGCCGGCGGCTGGTGCGATTATCAGCTCTGGTTCGCCTACCGCGCCGACCTCGACGTCCTGCACTTCGCCAGCGGCTTCGACATGGGCATCCCAGATGGCCGCCGGCCGGCGGTCGGCGCCCTGGTCAACCTCATCAACGAGAGCCTGTGGATCGGCCATTTCGATCTCTGGGCCGAGGAAGGCCAGCCGACGTGGCGCCACGCGCTCCTGCTGCGCGGCACCCAGGGCGTGGAGGACTCCCAGATCGTCGAGGTGGTGACCGTGGGCGTCGCCGAGTGCGAACGCTTCTATCCGGCCTTCCAGCAAGTGATTCAGGCGGGCCTCCCGCCCGAGGATGCCTTCGAGGCGGCGCTCATGGAACCGCGCGGGAGCGCCTGATGTCGGTGTCTTCCGGCCCCATCGTCCTGGTCGGCGGCGGCAGAATGGGCGGCGCGCTCGCGGCCGGTTGGCTGCGCGGGCCGCTGGATGCCGCGCAGCTCCGCATCGTCGAGCCGGACGAGAGCGTGGCCGCGCGCCTCGATCCGCTCGGGGCGGAACGCGTGCGCGAGCCCGCCGCCTTGCCCGCCACGCTCGAGCCCGCGGCGATCGTCTTTGCGGTCAAGCCGCAAGTCATGGCGGAGGTCGTGCCCCGGTACGCGGGCTTCGGCGGCGCGGACTGCGTGCACTTATCCATCGCCGCCGGCTGGCCCTCCGCCCTGCTGGCGCGGGATCTCGGCGAGGTCGCCATCGTCCGCGCCATGCCCAATACGCCCGCCGCCATCGGCGAGGGCATGACCGTCGCCTGGGCCAATTCGGCTGCAGACCGCGATCAGCGGGCGCTCTGCGAGGGATTGCTGGAGGCCGTGGGCGCCGTCGCCTGGATCGACGACGAATATCACATGGATGCGGTGACGGCTGTCTCCGGCAGCGGCCCGGCCTACGTCTTCCTGCTCGCGGAATGCCTGGCCGAGGCCGCGGTCGAAGCCGGACTGCCAGCGGATCTCGCGCGTCTGCTGGCCGAGCGCACGGTGTGCGGCGCCGGCGCGCTGCTGGCTCAGGCGGAAGACGACGCCGCCCAGCTTCGGCGCAACGTGACCAGCCCCGGTGGCACCACCGAGGCCGCGCTCTCGGTCCTGATGGCGGCGGACGGGCTCAGCCCCCTCATGACCCGCGCGGTTCGCGCCGCCGCCGAGCGGGGCCGCGCCCTCGCCCCGTCGTAGGTGGCCCGTCGCGAGCGCGTTGACCCCCGGATTTCGGGCGGCCTACACTTCAGGCACTGGAGACGGCGACGAGGCGCAGGACCATGCCGAGGAAAACTGCAGCTGGGGCCGGCAAGCGCAAGGACGCATCCCAGACCATCATCGAGAGTGCTCTGACCCTGGCCGCGAGCCGAGGCTGGGCGCGGGTCGGGCTCGGCGACATTGCCGAGGCGGCCGGGGTCTCCCTGGCCGAGATGCGGGCAGAGTTCCCGTCCAAACACGCTATCGTCGCGGCCTATGCGGCGGCGCTCGACCGCGAAGTGCTGGCCGCGCGGGACCCCGAGATGGCAGGGCGACCGGCCACGGAGCGTCTGTTCGACGTGCTCATGAAGCGCTTCGACTTGCTCAATGCCAACAAGGACGGGGTGGGCGCGATCCTGCGAAGCTGCCCGTCGGATCCCGAAGCGATCCTGTGCGGGCCGCTGACGCTGCGGCGTTCGATGCGCTGGATGCTCGAAGCCGCCGACTTGAGCAGCGCGGGCCTGCAGGGCAGGCTCCGTGTCAAGGCGCTCTGTGCGCTCTATCTCTCCATGCTCCCGGTCTGGCTCCGGGACGAGAGCGAGGACATGGCGCGCACCATGGCCGTGCTCGACCGCAGGCTCAGGCGCCTCGATCGGTGCACACGCGCGCTCTGCCGCCTCGCGCCAAACCGCGAGTGGCGCGACACCCAGCCCGCAGAAGCCGGGTAGATTCCTGACCTAGATCGGTAGTCGGAGCTCGGCGCGAAGGCCGCCGAGCGAGGCTCCGCTCATGCGGATGTCGCCGCCATGCCCGCGGGCGACATCGCGAGCGATCGCGAGGCCGAGGCCGGCGCCGCCGGTGCGCGGGTTGCGTGCGTCATCGAGCCGGAAGAAGGGCTTGAACACCTCTTCCCGCTGGTCCTCGGGAATGCCCGGCCCGTCATCCTCGACCGCGATCGAGACGACGTCATCCCGGCGCACGGCGCTGATCGCGACCTGTCTGCCGTGATGTACGGCGTTCTCGACCAGATTGGTGAGGCAGCGGCGGATGGCGTTCGGCCGGAGCGCCACGACCAAGGGCCGCTCGAGCTCAAGAGTGATCGGGCTGCCCTTGCTGCGGGCATCGGCGGTGACATCGTCGATGATCTCGGCGAGGTCGGTGCTGACCGGCGCCTCCGCGCCTTGGCCCCGGGCGAAGGCCATGTATTCGTCGATCATGTGCTCCATGAGCAGCAGGTCCTGCTCGGATTCACCGATCTCGGCCCGCGAGTCCGGGTGCGAATCGGCCAGCATGGCGAGCTGCAGCCTCACCCTGGTGAGCGGAGTGCGAAGATCGTGAGAGACACCGGCCAGCATCTCGGTGCGCTGCGTGATCTGACGCTGAATCCGCCCCTGCATCTCCAGGAAGGCGGCGCCCGCGAGACGAACCTCGGACGCGCCCGCGGGCTTGAGGTCGGTCACCGGCCGGCCCTTGCCCAGCGCGTCGGCGGCGGCCGCCAGCCGCCTGATCGGACGAACCTGGTTACGCAGAAACATGACGGCGATCGTCGTGACCAGGAGCGCCATCCCTGCCATCCATAGGAAGGGCAGGACCGTGGTCGATTCCCGCATGCGCCTGGTCGTCGTGATCAGAGTCAACACGCCGTCGGGGCGCTGGACCCGAATTGTCATCCCCTTGTTGGGCAAGTTGCTATCGACATGGTAGGGGCCCCCGACACGGCGGTCGAGCTGCCGGCGCAGCATTTCGTACGAGATGCCGCTGCTCTGCGGCGGCGCTTCGTCAGGCAGTACCGCGCCATCCTCGAACACGACGCCGAACTGCATTTCTCCCCGGGCGATCTCGTCGATCCGGGCGCGCTCTGCGGGGTCCGTCACGCCGTCGGCCATGCGCATGATGGAAAGGACATCGCCGCTGACATCCAGCGCCAGCTGGTGGCTCACCGTGTCCCAGTGACGCTCGAAGAAGATGTAGACCACCGTCGCCTGAACCAGGATCAGCGGAATGAACATGATCAGGAAGGCCCGCCAGAAGAGGCCGCGCGGCAGGAGTCTACGCAGCGGGTTCAAGGCGCGCGCCCCCCTGGTGGGCGCCGCGGCTCAGTCGGCTCGCAGCACATAGCCCCGGCCCCAGACTGTCTGCAGGTAACGAGGATTCTGGGGTTCCGGCTCGATCTTGCGCCTCAGCCGGGCGATCTGTACGTCGATCGCGCGACGCGAGGCGCCGCCTCCGAGGCGTTCGCCGAGCGCCAGCCGGCTCATCGTCTCTCCCGGATTGGCGGCGAATATGCGCAGCAGGTCGGCCTCGGCCGTGGTCAGACGCACCGGCACATCGCCTCGCAGGAGCTGATCCCGAGCCGGAAAATAGCGGACCTCCCCCATAACGATGCAGGTCTCGGGCGTCGCGGGGGGCGTCGCGGCCGTGCGCCGCAGGATGGTGGCGACGCGCAGCAGCAGCTCGCGTGGCTCGAAGGGCTTGGTCAAGTAGTCGTCCGCACCGCTCTCCAGCCCGGTGATGCGGTCTTCCGGCTCGGCCATGGCCGTGAGCAGCAGGACCGGAACCGTGTCGGAGCGACGCAGCCCGCGCGTGAACTCGACGCCCGATTCGCCCGGCATCATCACGTCGAGCACGATCAGGTCGAAGGTCATGCCGTCGAGCCTGGCCCGCGCCTCGGCGGCCGTGCTCGCGGTGGAGACGAGGTAGCCGTTATCCCGAAGATAGCGGCCGAGCAAAGCGCGCAGACGGTCGTCGTCGTCCACCACCAGGATGTGCTCCGCCCCGGCCGGCGGCGCCTCCCGGTTGGGGGAGTCGGTTGCCGCGCTCTCGCCCTTCATCGCCGCATCGTCCCTCGCCGGACGGGCCGCTTCGACCCGACAGCCTCAGGGCCGGTCGAAGCGGCGCCGGTCAGCCTCGTCGATGATTCCCATCAACACCTCCCGATATCCTTCCACGGCGACGCCGCCTGCGCTGCGGTAAGCCTTGGCGATGCGGGCGCGCTGGGTCGCGGACAGGCGGCTCTCCAGGCTCCGGCCTTTCGCCGTGAGGGCGAGCAACCGGCGGCGCCCGTCGGCAGGGTCCTGTCGGGTCGTCACGAATCCCTCTCTCACCAGCCGGCCAAGCACCCGCGACAGGCTTTGCTTGGTGATTCTCAGAATCTCCAGCAATGCCGTGACGGAGATGTCCGGATTGCGGCCGACGAAATAAACGACCCGGTGATGCGCGCGCCCGAAGCCGTACGACTCGAGGATCGTATCGCATTCGGTCGTGAAGTCCCGGTAGGCGAAGAAGAGCAGCTCCATCGCCTCGTGAAGCTGGTCTTCACGCAGATAGAGGGGATTCGGCCCGGCCTTTACGTCAGTCACATTGACTTATATGCAGGCCGATGATAGGGAGCGCAACTGCTTTCTATCCACCCGCCGACCATCCGTGAGCGCCATGGCCGACCTCATCCCCTACGACGATCGCGACGGAGTCATCTGGTACAACGGCGCGCTCGTGCCGTGGCGCGACGCGAAGCTGCACGTGCTGAGCCACGGCCTGCACTATGCGAGCTGCGTGTTCGAAGGCGAGCGGGTCTACGGCGGGCGCATCTTCAAGGTGGAGGAGCATACTCAGCGTCTCCTCGATTCCGCCCACGATCTGGGCTTCGAGATACCCTACAGCCTGGAGGTTCTGGTCGACGCTTCGAATGAGGTCGTAGCGGCGCACGGCCTTGGCGACGGCTACGTGCGGCCGGTGGCCTGGCGAGGGGCCGAGATGATGGGCGTCTCGGCGCAGCACAACACGATTCACGTGGCCATCGCCGCCTGGGCGTGGCCGGCCTATTTCGGCGAGGATGCGGTGACGCGGGGCATCAAGCTGAAGACCGCGCGCTGGCGCCGGCCCGCGCCGGACACCGCGCCGGTGACGGCGAAGTGTGCCGGGCTCTACATGATCTGCACTCTCAGCAAGCACGAAGCAGAGAGGGACGGCTGCCACGACGCGCTCATGCTCGACTGGCGCGGGCAGGTCTCCGAAGCCACGGGCGCCAACATCTTCCTCGTGCAGGACGGGGTCATTCACACGCCGACACCGGACTGCTTCCTCGATGGAATCACCCGGCGCACGGTCATCGAGCTTGCGGAAAAGCGCGGCTACGAAGTGGTGGAGCGCGCCGTCATGCCCGATGAGATCGCGAAGAGCGACGAGATTTTCCTCACCGGCACCGCCGCCGAGGTCACGCCCGTCGGCGCGATCGACGACCACAATTTCCAGGTCGGTCCCGTTACCCGGACATTGATGGCGGATTACGCGGCGACGGTGCGCGCCGGGGACTAGCCCTGTGCGGCTCCGGCACTCGCCGTGAACGCTGCCGGCGACGCGCGCGGGGTCTATCGGCGCATCGCGCCCTTCTACGACTTTCTCGACGGATCTTTCGAGCGCAAGCGCTATGCGCCGATCCGGGGTGAGCTCTTCGCCGGACTCACGGGGCGGATTCTGGACGCCGGCGTCGGTACCGGCCGCAATATCCCCTACTATCCCGCCGGCGCTCAGGTGGTCGGCATCGACCTTTCGCAGGCGATGCTCGCGCAGGCCCGCGCTCGGCGCGACGCGCTCGGCAGCGACGTGCCGTTCGCGGCGATGGACGTGCTCCGGACCGGCTTCTCCGACTCAAGCTTCGACGCCGTGGTCGCGAGCTTCGTCTTCTGCGTTCTGAAGCCCGATCAGCAGCAGGCGGCGCTCGAAGAGCTCGGGCGGATCGTGAGGCCCGGCGGCGAGATCCGCCTGCTCGACTACACGTGGTCCAGGCAGCCGTTGCGGCGCTTCGTCATGGGTGTCTGGGCGCCTTGGGTAGGGTGGGCCTATGGCGCGGGCTTCGACCGCGAGCCGCATCGCCATGTCGAGCCTGCCGGCCTCGAGCTCGCCGAGAGCCGCTTTCTGATCGACGACGTCGTGAGGTTCGTGGTCGCGCGCCGGCCCCCGGCGAGCTAGGGCCTGTTCACACTAACGCAGGGCATCGTAGATGAGTGCGAAGTGGATGAAGCCGAGGAAGAGCGCATCGAGTTTCTCGAAGCGTGAGAAAATGCGCCGGAATCCCTTGAGCCTCCTGAACAGGCGCTCGATCTCGTTGCGCCGCTTGTACATCTCCCGGTTGTACACCCAGGGTTCACGCCGGGTCTTGAGCGGCGGAACCACGGGTGTGTAGCCAAGATCGAGCGCCAGTTGGCGTGTCTCGTCGCCCTCGTAGGCGCGGTCCATCACCAGTGCCGGACTGGCGCGCTGACGGCCGAGACGGCGCAACAGCTTGCGCCCCTCCGGCGCGTCGTGCGCCTGTCCGGCCGACAGCGAGAAGGTCACGGCCGTCCGGGCATCCGCGGCAACCATATGAAGCTTGGTGGTCCAGCCGCCTCGGGACCTGCCGATCGATTGGGGGCCGTTTTTTTTAGCGCCCCCGTCCCATCGGGATGGACCTTGACGATGGTGCTGTCCATCGACACCGCCTCCAGCTTGAGGCGGACGATCTGTTGCCGTTGCAGCTGTTCGAACACCCGGTCGAGCACCCCGTGTTGTTTCGCAGATTATTTGATGCCGGATCTCCCAGATTATTTGACGTGACCGGTGCCCGGATTTCCCAGATTGTTCGGTCCTTTCCGGATCGTTAGGTAGGAGCTCATGGTCTCTGCGGACGGTT
>Ga0209754_1002087_pt1 | contig 17084 bp, 10 predicted proteins | sample MesohylBB_FD_187295 | JGI IMG/M metagenome (GOLD analysis project Ga0209754, IMG submission 187295) | Host-associated microbial community of the marine sponge Aplysina aerophoba from Gulf of Piran - sponge mesohyl, lysed by bead beating... | ecosystem: Host-associated > Porifera > Sponge >... | reverse complement strand
AGCTCACGGCCCTCCCGATCCGTCAAACGACGAACCCGCAATGGTTTGGACATACCCCAATCCCACCACCCACAAACCCTCAAGTGGTGGACGCGACCCCGACGAACGTTAGTTGACAGAGCACTAGCAACGGGCGCGGGCAGGTGCAAGCCGTCGCGGTGCGGCGGTGTGTCTCCCGCGTTTGTTCGCTTCGCTCACGGGCCGCTCCGGCCTTGGCCTCGCCCGTATGCGCTGGGCTCGCTCGCCTACCCGCGGGGCCTCTGAGCGTCCTAGCCGGTCCGCGTCAGCCGGCCTCCCGACGGCCGCGCATCCGTCGGGACTTGACCGCGCCCCTCCTATCCGACAATATGTCAACAACTGCTCACATATAGGAGGGCTTTCTGATGAGAACACTACCGGACTCCCGCTCGCGGTCTCGCTTGTGGCTCGCGGCCTCGCTCGTCGCGCTGCTCGCGCTGCTCGCGCTGGTCGCCGCGGCCTGCGGAGATGACGGCGATGCGGGGACCCCGGAAGCTCCCGCCGAGCCGGCTGCCCTCGATACGGGCGCCGCCGAGCCGAGTGACTCGACCGAGGCGCCCGAGCCGGAGACCGCCGCGGCGCCCGACGAGCCGGAGCCCGCCGAGCCGAGTGACTCGACCGAGGCTCCCGAGCCGGAGACCGCCGCGGCGCCCGATGAGCCGGAGCCCGCCGAGGTCCAAGAGCCTGCTGCTCCCACCGGCGATCCGGTGCGGATCGGGATCCTGTTCTCCAACAGCGGTCCGGCAGGAGTCTTCGGGCCGCCCACAGCCAACATCTCGGAGCTGATCGAAGAGGACATCAACGCCGCGGGTGGCATCAACGGCCGTCCCGTCGAGACGTTCCTGGCCGACGACGCCACCGACCCCGCAGTCGGCCGCCAGGCCATGGAGCAGCTCATCGACTCCGACAACGTCGACGTGGTCCTCGGAACCCACTCGAGCGCCACCCGCCAGGCCGCCAAGCCGCTGGCGGAGGACGCCAACGTGCTCTACATCTACGCGGCGCTCTACGAGGGCGGTGAGTGCTCGCCGGTGATGTTCAACACCGGTGAGGTGCCCAGCCAGCAGCTCGCTCCGGTCATTCCATGGATGATGGAGCAGACCGGTGGTCAGACCTGGTTCCTGCTCGGCAACGACTACGTGTGGCCCCGGCGCAGCTTCGAGCTGGCCCGCCAGTACATCGAGGCCGCCGGCGGCGAGGTCGTCGGCGAGGAGTACGTGCCGCTCGGCACTCAGGACTTCTCGTCGGTCGCCCAGATAATCGCGGGATCCGGAGCGGACCTGATCTTCCCCGCTCTGGTCGGCGGCGACGCCATCGCCTTCGAGACACAGGCGGTGGACTTCGGCATCGGCCAGGACGCCATCCCGCGCCTCGCGAACATCTACGAGGAGAACGTCCTGGGGGCCATGGGCCCCGCAGTCACCGAGGGCATGCGGGTCACACTGGGCTACTTCAAGGAGGTCGACAGCGCCCTCAACAACGCGTTCGTGAGCCGCTACTTCGAGCGCTTCGGCGCCGACGCGGCTCCCCACATGACGTTCAGCTCCCACATCTATGACGCCGCGCTGCTGTACGCGGCGGCGGCCAACGCGGCGGGAACCACCGACACCGCGGCAGTGGCGGCCGCCATGGAGGGGCTGTCGATGACGACACCGACAGGTGACATCACGATCACCGGCAGCCGCCATCTGGCCCAGCCCATCTACGTGGCCGAGATCCAGGCCGACGGCTCGCAGTCGATCGTGCAGGCGTTCACCTCGGTGGAGCCCGACGAGACCTGCGCTCCGGCCTGACGGCGAGTCGGCCGACAGCCGCAGCCTCCTGAGAGCCGGTGCGGGCGCAGCGTCCTTCCAGCGCCCGCACCGGCTCCGACCCTGAGCACCGCGAAGACCGGAGCGAGAGCCCTTGGACGCGCTGACACTCGAACTGCTCAACGGCGTGAGCCTCTTCGCGATCCTTGCGATCGTCGCGCTGGGACTCGGGATCGTCTTCGGCCTCATGGGCGTGATCAACCTCGCCCACGGCGAGTTCGTCATGCTGGGCGCCTACGTGGCCTACGTCGTGCACGCCAACGGGCTCAACCACTGGCTGAGCGTGCCGCTGGCCGCAGTCGTGCTGTTCGTTCTGGGTGCGGTGATCGAAGCGGGCCTGATCAGGCGCATCCACCGCCGGCCGGAGCTGACCATCCTGGCCACGTTCGGTCTGTCGGTGTGCTTGCGGCAGGTGGCGGAGCTCGTGTTCAGCAAGGACTTCCGGAGCGTCCCGAATCCGGTGCCGGGGGCCACGAGCGCCTTCGGCGTCCTGTTCCCCACATACCGGTACCTGCTGATCGCCATCGCGGCCGCGGTCGTTGCGGCCACACTGCTCACGTTCACCCGGTCCCGCTTCGGGCTGGTCGTGCGAGCCATCGTCGCCGACCGCGACCTCGCCGAGTCGGCGGGCATCCGCACCGGAATGACCAATCTCTGCGCGTTCGGTGTCGGTGCCGCCACCGCCGGGATGGCCGGGGCCCTGGTGGCTCCGCTCGGTGCGGTCGAGCCTCAGGCCGGACTCGCCTACCTTCCCGGTGCCTTCCTCGTGGTGATAGTCGGGGGCTACAACCGGCTCTGGGGCGTGGTCGTGGGGGCTGGCGGCGTGGCCGCGGTCCAGACGGGCGTCATCCACTTCTACGACGCGGTGTGGGCCCAGATCGCATCGCTGGCGCTTGCGGTGCTGGTACTCCAGTTCCGGCGCCCCACCCCGGCCGGAGCGATCGCGTGAGACAGCCGCTCAGCCTCGGCGGGGCGGCCGCGGTGGCGGTCGCCGCGGCCAGCCTGGCGCTGGGGGACTTCCGGGCCGGCCAGCTGTCGCTGTTCTTGAGTCTCGCTCTGCTGGCGGTGAGCCTCGACCTGGTCTGGGGGTACTCGGGGATCCTCTCGCTGGGCCAGCTGCTGCCGTTCGGGATCGCGGCCTACACCACCGCCCGCATGGCGGCCGCCGCACCATCGGCGACCCTGCCCGCGCTGCTTGTGGCGGTCCTGGTCGGCGCGGCCGTCTCGGGCCTCGTGGGCGTCGCGGCGTTCCGGCGCCGCCCCACGCCGGTCGTCATCGGGCTGCTGACCCTGGTGCTGTCGCTCACCCTCGAGCAGGTGGCGGAGCAATGGCGCGACGTCACCGGCGGATTCAACGGCCTGACCGACATCCCCCGCATCACCGCATTCGGATCGGAGTGGTCCGACAGCGCCCAGGACCTGTTCATCTCGGTGGTGGCGGTTGCGGCGATCACCGGCGTGGGGCTGCTCGTCCGCAGGCCCGTCGGGGCGGTGCTCATCGGCATCCGCGACAACGAGCGCCGCATGGAGGCCCTCGGCTACGACACCGTCGCCATCAAGGTCTGGGTGTTCACCGTCGGGGGCGCGGTCGCCGGGCTGGCCGGCGCCCTCTACGTGCACAGGACCGGCTTCGTGTCGCCCCAGATCTTCGGCTTCGCCCTAGCAACCAACGTGGTGCTGTGGACGCTCGTCGGCGGGCGAGGAACGATCATCGGGCCTGTCATCGGCTCGCTGGCCATCAACTTCGCCACCGCGACCCTCGCAGACGTGTGGCTGCAGTATTGGACCCTCGCCACGGGCGTCGTCTTCGTCGCGGCGGTGGCCCTCGTCCCCGAAGGACTGGTCCCGAGCCTGCTGCGCGCCGTCGGGCGCCCGGCCCGCCGCAGCCGCGATCCCAAGCTGCTGTTGACGGCGCCCGACACAGCCTCCCGCGGTGGTTCAGCGGTGTTCGAAGCCACCGATGTGGACAAGAGCTTCGGGTTCTTCAAGGTCCTCGACGGCGTCACGCTCACCATGGACGAACCGGAACTGCGCTGCCTCATCGGTCCCAACGGCGCGGGCAAGTCCACCCTCCTGGACATCCTCTGCGGCCAGCAGGACTGCCAGGACGGCTCGATCAACATGCTCGGCCGGGACTGCACCGGCCTGAAGGCCTGGGAGTTCGCCCGCCACGGCGTGAGCCGCAAGTTCCAGTCACCACAGGTCATCGACTCGTTGTCGGTGGCCGAGAACATCGCGGTAGCTGCCTGGGGAGCAGCCCCGTGGCCTTGGCGGCTGACGTTCAGCTCCTGGGAGGCGAAGGTGCCGCAGGTGTCGCGGCGGATCCTCGAGCGCACCGGACTCGACGGACGTCTCGACTCAGGCGCCGGGGGACTCTCCCACGGGGACAAGCAGTGGCTGGAGATCGCCATGGCGATGGCGGGGCCCTGCCGCGTGCTCCTGCTCGACGAGCCGACGGCCGGAATGACGGCGGCCGAGAGTCTCGCGGCCGCTGAGCTGTTGCGGGAGGTGCACGCCGACTACCGGCTGCCCGTGCTGATCGTCGAGCACGACATGGCGTTCATCCGGGCCGTAGCGGACCGCGTGACCGTGCTGGCCCGGGGCTCGCTGCTCGCCGACGGCACCGTCGCGGAAGTCGAGAACGCCCCCGAAGTGGTGGCCGTGTACGGGGGAGTGGGCGACTGATGCGTCTCGAAGCCGCCAGCCTGCGCTCCGGCTACGGCACGTTGCCCGTGCTGCACGGCGTGAGCTTCACCGTGGCGAACGGCGAGATCGTCGCGCTGGTGGGCCGCAACGGAGCGGGCAAGACCACGCTGGTCAAGACCGTCCTCGGCGTTCTGCGGGCCACCGGGGGCGAGCTGCGCCTCGATGGCGTCGACATCACCCGGATGCCGCCGTCTCGCCGGGTGCGGGCGGGCCTGCGCGCCACCTTCCAGGAGCGGGCCCTGTTCGAAGCTCTCACGGTCAGTGACAACCTTCGCCTCAGCGGCTTCAGTTCCGAGAGCCACGATCGAGTGCTGGACGCGTTCGGTCCCGCACTGTCGGGACGAGGCTCCCAGAGGACAGGAACACTGTCGGGCGGCGAGCAGAAGATGCTCGCCGCGGCGATCGCGCTGGCCACCACTGCGCCGCTGCTGGTCATGGACGAGCCCGCCGAGGGCTTGCAGCCCTCGAACGTCGCCCTGCTGGGCGACCACATCGAATCAGCAAGAGATGCGGGGCGGGGGGTGCTTCTCATCGAGCAGCACCTCGGGCTGGCCAGGAGGCTCGCTGACCGTTTCATCGTCCTGGAGAAGGGCGAAGTCGTCGACAGCGGACCGGCCGCCGACCCGGGTCTGGCGGCCCGAGTCGCCCGGCGGCTGCTGATGTAGCTGATGCAAGGGAGAAAGGCAGGAACCAGCGATGACCGAGCTGACACAGATGAGCCTCACCGAGGCTGCCGAAGCAGTGCGGGCCAAGGCGGTGACCGCGACCGATCTGGTGGAGGCATGCCTCGCCCGGATCGAGCAGACCGACGGATCCGTCGGCGCGTTCGCCTCGGTCCAGGCCGACGAGGCCCGCGCCGAGGCCGCCCGACTCGACCGCGGCGAGGCGAGCGGCCCTCTGCACGGTGTGCCGATCGCTCTCAAGGACCTGTTCTTCACCGAGGGAGTCCCCACCGAGGCCAATTGCGCGGCGCTGGAGGGGTTCACCCCCGACCACGACGCGACCGTCGTGCGCCGGCTGCGGGCCGCCGGCGCGGTGATCGTCGGCAAGACCAACACCCACGAACTGGCCTACGGCGTGTCGTGCCCGGCGTCGCGCAACCCATGGAATCCCCAGCGGATGACGGGCGGGTCGTCAGGAGGGAGCGCGGCCGGCCTGGCCGCCCGGCACGTGTTCGGAGCGCTGGGAACCGACACCGGAGGCTCGGTGCGGATCCCGTCGAACTGCTGTGGCACCACCGGCATCAAGACCACCCGGGGAGCGGTACCCCGAGACGGTGTCCACCTCATCTCCTGGACCTACGACACCGTCGGCCCGATGGCCCGCACCGCCGCCGACTGCGCGGTGCTGCTCGACGTCATCGCGGGCTTCTCCGACCGGGACCCGTACTCCTCCAAGATGTCCCTCGGCGCTGCACGGGGACCGGCCGGGCTCGTGCTGGGCGTTCCCGACGACGGCTTCTTCGACGGCTTCGAGACCGACCCCGAGGTGCGAGCGGTCATGGACAGCGCCGTCGACGTGCTCGGGCCCATCGTGGGCGGCGTGCGCACGGTGCGGGTGCCCAACACCGCGGAGCACTTCGACGCGGGCGCCGCCATCGTGTTCGCCGAGTCGGCCGCCCTGCTGGAGGAACTGCGGGCCTCGAGCAACGAGCTGATCGGAGAGGAGCCCCGAGCCATCATGGAATCCGGGGCTGCGATCCCGGGCACCGCGCTGGCCGCCTCCCAAGCCAGGCGGACGGCCTTCGAGCGCGCCTACCTCGACGTGTTCGACGACCAGGGCGTCGACTTGATCGTCGCGCCCGTCAATCCCAACCAGGTGCTCGCCCACGGCGCGGTCGATCTCGGCGGTGTTCCCCTGATCCCCGCGACGACGCAGTTCACGTTCCCCGTCAACGCCGCCGGACTGCCGGCGATCGCCCTTCCCGGAGGATTCGCGGCCGACGGGATGCCGATCGGCTTCCAGATCATCGGACGCCCCTTCGCCGACCGAACCCTCGCGGCCGTGGGCGAGGCCTTCCAGCATCGGACCGACCACCACCAGCAGGCTCCCTGGCTGTAGACGGGCGACGCTCGACCGCGGCCGGCGACCCGGCGGAATCCCGAGGAGGCCGGAGTCACTGGTAGACACATAGGGAGACGGCATGGCGACCACGGGCGAGATGGACTGTTACGAGCCGATCGAGCGGGCCTCGGTGGACGAGTTGCGCAGCTTGCAGCAGGCGCGGCTGCGCGAGATCGTGGCGTACGGGTATGCGAATGTGGGGCACTACCGACGGTCCTTCGACGCCGCCGGGGTGGCTCCGGGCGATCTGGTCGACCTTGGGGACCTGTCCCGTTTCCCGCTGCTGTCGAAGGCGGACCTGCGGGACAACTACCCGTTCGGAATGTTCGCGGTGCCGCGCCGCGAGGCGGTGCGGGTGCACGCATCGTCGGGAACCACCGGCAAGCCGACGGTGGTGGGCTACACCGCCGAGGACATCGACGTGTGGGCGCGGCTGATGGCCCGCTCGATCTACGCGGCCGGGGGCCGACGGGGCGATGTGGCCCATGTGGCCTACGGATATGGGCTGTTCACCGGCGGGTTGGGCGCCCACTACGGGGCCGAGCGACTGGGTTGCACGGTGGTGCCGGTGTCGGGTGGCCAGACCGAGCGCCAGGTCACGCTGATCGCCGACTTCGAGCCGCGCATCATCCTGGTGACGCCGTCGTACTGTCTGAACCTCATCGACGAGATGGTCCGGCGGGGGATGGACCCGGTGTCGTGCTCGCTGCAGGTTGGGATCTTCGGGGCGGAGCCGTGGACCGACGAGCTGCGGTCCGAGATCGAGGAGCGCCTCGGCATGGACGCGGTGGACATCTACGGGCTGTCGGAGGTGATGGGCCCCGGCGTGGCCCAGGAGTGCGTGGAGACCAAGGACGGCCCCACGCTGTGGGAGGACCACTTCTATCCCGAGGTCATCGACCCTGGAACCGGCGAGGTGCTTCCTGAGGGCTCCTTCGGGGAGCTGGTGCTGACCGCGCTCACCAAGCGGGGCCAGCCGGTGATCCGCTACCGCACCCGCGACCTGACCCGCCTGCTGCCGGCCACGGCCCGCACCATGCGGCGCATCCAGCGGGTGACCGGCCGCTCCGATGACATGTTGATCGTGCGGGGCGTGAACGTGTTCCCCTCCCAGGTGGAGGCCGAGATCCTCAAAGTGGACGGCCTCAGCCCGCACTTCCAGATCCATGTGGACCGCTCCGCCAACCTCGCGGCCCTCACCGTGCGGGTCGAGCGAGACCCGGCCTCGGACCGCCCGGCCGGCGCGCTGTCGGAGACGCTGGTCCACCACATCAAGGGAAACATCGGCGTGTCCGTGGAAGTGACCGTGGTCGAGCCGGGAGAGGTGCCCCGCTCGGCCGGCAAAGCCCAACGAGTGGTATCCACCCGATAGGCGACACCTGCGAGCCTCGGACAGAGGCGAGCCGGCGACGCCTCGTGAGGCACTCCCCGGGCCGGGCCGGCTGCCCCGGGGAGCGGTCGAGGCTGCGACTGCGGTTGCTCGGATCGCGTCCACGGGGCAGGCTCAGGCGATGCGCACGGCTGATCTGAGTGGCGACTTCGCCGGCCGATCCGGTGCTGCCCTGGTAGTAGGGGGCAGCGGCGGCCTCGGTTCGGTCATCGCGGCGGAGATGGCCGCCCGCGGCAGCGACGTGGCAATCACCTACCGCAGCAACGCCGACTCGGCGGAGGCCACGGCCGCAGCGGTGAGGCGATCTGGAAGGCGGAGCTGGACCGCGGCTGCCGACCTCAGCGACGACGAGTCCTCGGCCGCGGCGGTGGCTGAGCTCGCCGCGGCGGCCGGTGGCCTGCACACGCTGGTGTACGCGGCCGGCCCCGATGTGCCGCAACTGCACCTGAGCCGCGTCGAGCCCTCTGCGATGCGGGCCCAGCTCGCCGCTGACGCCGCCGGCTTCTTCTCGGTGGCCCAGGCCGCCCTGCCGCACCTGCGCGCGGCCCGAGGCAGCATCGTGGCGGTCACCACCGCGGGCACCGGACGGCACCCGGTGCGCGACGGCCTCAGCACCGTCCCCAAGGCGGCCGTCGAGGCCACGGTTCGGGGATTGGCCGTCGAGGAGGGCCGCTTCGGGGTGCGGGCCAACAGCGTGGGGCCAGGGATGCTCGCCGACGGCATGGCCCGGCGGTTGATGGCCTCTGGCGACCTCGACGAGCGGGCCCTCGACGCGGCCCGGGCCAACATCCCGTTGCGCAGTTTCGGCTCTGCGACCGACATCGCCGAGGCGATCTGCTTCCTGGCCTCGGACCGGGCCGGCTACATCACCGGCCAGCACTTGGCGGTCGACGGCGGCTACTCGGCCTGAACGGCGGCGCGGTAGCGTCGGGGCCGATGTACCCGGGAGCCCACGCCGCCGCCAATCCCGACAAGCCGGCTGTGATCATGGCCGGGTCGGGCGAGACCGTCACCTACGCCCAACTCGACGCCGAAGCCAACCGGGTGTCGCGGGTGCTCCGCGAGGCCGGCCTGGCCCCCGGCGACCATGTGGCGTGGTGCCTCGAGAACCACCGCAACTTCCTGCCGTTGATGTGGGGAGCCCATTACGCCGGGCTGATCTACACGCCCATCAGCAGCCGCCTCACCACCGACGAGATCGCCTACATCGTCGACAACAGCGGCGCTCGGGCCTTCATCACGTCGCAGTACAAGGCCGTTCAGGCGGCCGAGCTCGTCGACCGGACGGACGGGGTCGAGCTGAGGCTGATGATGGATGGCGTCATCGACGCCTACGGCAGCTACGAGCAGGCGCTGGCGGCCGCGTCGCCGGAGCCGCTGGAGGGCCGCGTCGCCGGGACCGACATGCTCTACAGCTCCGGCACCACCGGGCGGCCCAAGGGTGTGCTCAGCGCCTACGAGGCGGTTCCCATCGAGGAGGCCCAGTCGGTGGTGGCCATGATGTGCGTGCTGCTGATCGCCATGTCCGACGAGTCGGTGTACCTGTCGCCCGCGCCCCTGTACCACGGCGCGCCGCTGCGCTTCACCATGGCCAACCACATCGTCGGCTCCACCGCGGTGATCATGGAGCGCTTCGACGCCGAGCAGTTCCTGGCCGCGATCGAGCGCTACTCGGTGACCCACACCCAGGTAGTGCCGACCATGTTCGTGCGGATGCTGAAGCTGCCCGACGAGCGGCGGCTGCGCTACGACCTGTCGTCGCTGACCAGCGTGCTGCACGCGGCCGCGCCGTGCCCGGTGGAGGCCAAGCGCCGGATGATCGAGTGGCTGGGGCCGATCATCAGCGAGTACTACGCCGGCACTGAGGGCAACGGGGCCACCTTCTGCGACAGCGGCCAGTGGCTGGCCCATGAGGGCACGGTGGGGGTTCCGATCAGCGGCGAGGTGCACATCGTGGACGAGGCCACCGGCGAGGAGGTGCCCGTCGGCACCGAGGGCGTGGTGTACTTCGGTGAGGGCAACACCTTCGAGTACCACCTCGACGAGGACAAGACCCGCGACTCCCGCCTCCCCAACGGCTGGTCGACCATCGGTGATGTCGGCCGGGTGGACGAAGACGGCTTCCTGTACCTGACCGACCGTAAGGCGTACATGATCATCTCCGGCGGGGTGAACGTGTACCCCCAGGAGGCCGAGAACCTGCTGACCATGCACCCGGCCGTGCTGGACGTGGCCGTGATCGGTGTGCCCGACGACGACCTGGGCGAGGCGCCCAAGGCGGTGGTCCAGCCCATGGAGATGCCCGGCAGCGACGGAGCCGCCTCCGCATTGGAGCGCGAATTGATCGACTGCTGCCGGGCCGGCCTGGCCTCGGTCAAGTGCCCCCGCACGGTCGACTTCCGCGCCGAACTGCCCCGCGACGAGACAGGCAAGCTCTACAAGCGCCTCCTGCGAGACGAGTACTGGCAGGACCAGGACCGCCGCATCTAGCCGTCGAGCCGGCGGATGAGCGTGGACGGAGCGACCCGCCGGTAGCTGTCTTCGAGCCAGTCGGTGATGTCGTCGATGTTGGCGTCGGCGAGTCGGACGAGCACCGCACCGTGGCCGTCGTAGTGGGGCACGGCGAACAGCACGCCGGGGTGGTTCTCCAGCAGCACCGGCTTCATCTCCAGTTCGCAGAACAGCACCAGCACCTCGGTGTCATGCACTTGGTCCCGCCGGTGCTCGCGCTCGCCCCACAGGCGGCAGAAGCCCTTGTTGCGAACCTTCAGCCCCGGCGTGCCGTACCACGTCGACTCGGTGACCTCGGGCAGTCGCATCCCCAGCCGCCGGACATCGTCGAACGTGATCATCCGGCCAGTCTGGCAGACCTCAAACCCGCCGCCCCCTCACCGTGTCGCCGGCTGCGATGTCGGCATCGGCCCAGAGTCGACCGGTCCGAACCGCGCTGAGCGCCCGCCAAGCCTCCGCCAAGCCTCCGGATAAGTAGTCGCGACAACGGCAAGAGTCGCAACGTGTTGGGGCTGTGGGCTGGTTGGTGGCGCTTGGGTGTGTGCTGGGAGGCGGCGGGTCCCGGGGCTGTGGCTTAGATGAGTTGGGGCAGGTTGCGTATGTGGTTGAGCGCTCGGGTTCAGGTGTGGGCCCAGGGCCAGTCAGCGGGCATGGGCAGGATGTGTTGTCGGCTGTGGTTGACGACGCGGCCTCCAAGCCTTCGCAGAGGCGGTCCGGCACCCTTGCAGCGTGGTCAGCTGGGCCCCGAGAGACGACTGGCGGCTTGACCACAGGACAGGGACACCCTCCTCGGGAACGATTCCGCGCTGTTGTCATAGGGACCCGCTACCGTCGGCCTGTGGCCTCAAGCGACCCTCGTGACATGTCGGCGAATGCGCGTCGGAAGCTCGCACCGCAGGCTGCGATCCTGCGCGGCAATGACTACCAACACGCGATCGCGTGGCTGTGGGTATCCAGGATGCTCAGCGACCCGGCCCGGATCGTGAGCGTTTCGGTGGAGGATCCAGAAGGCGGAGCTTTCGACGATGTCGTGGTGCGGAGGCACTTCGGACCGGATCTCTATATCCAGGCCAAGAGTTCCAACTACGGCAGCGCGATCATTGACGACGACTGGCTGCTTGAGGCCGATTCGCCCGCCTCGCAGAGCTGTCTGCAGCGCTTCTACAGCACATTCAGAGACCTGGAGAAGACTAGCGACCAGTTCGTGCTGGAACTCTGGACCAACCGGGGCTTCGACAGCAAGAACCCGCTCCTGGGCAAGCTGCGGGATCTCAAGCACCACCGGATCGATACACGGCGGATGCTCGACGCCGGGCCTCGCTCCAAGGTTGGCCGCGAACGGGATCGCTGGGCTCAGCATCTGGGCGTCGGGCCCGAGGAACTGGCTGCTTGCCTGGCTGTGGTTCGGTGGAAGCAGACGGAGTCTGAACTGGACATCCGCCAGCAGGCGCAGGACTGCATGGCTCTGGCAGGGCTGCGGAGCGACGAACCCGCGGTGATGCTCGGGGTGAGCCTCGTTCGGGACCGGGTAGCGGATGGATGCGGCCCGCTTGACGCCGAAGCTGCGGGGCGTCTGGTCGCGAAAATGCAGATGCCGCGCTCGCCGAAGGAGCCTCGCGACGCAACCGACGATGAGAGGACGGACCGGCTGCCCCCGCCGTGTGTCACCCACCTAAGAGGTTTGCGGCAGTCGTCACCAGAGGCTGCAGAACGCGTCCAGCGGCTGCTTGAGCAGCCTGCTTCGCTGGTTCCGGGTGTGCTCGCTCATCAGGTCGAGGAGCCGCCGGAATGGCTGATGGAGGCCGGGCACCTCGCCTGGGAGGCGATAGCGGGGTTCTTGAACGGCCACGAACTGCCTGGGGGCGACGCGGCGCGGCGCGTGGCCGTGCGCCTCGGTTCGCCCCGTGGCGACCTGTACCGGCTCAAGGACGCCCATTTGGCCGCGCTAGACGGCAACGTCGACCACGCGGAGATGCTCCTGCGGGAAGCGGCGCCAGACCATCCGCTGCATGAGGCCACGCGCGCTTTGGTCGCCGGCGATGCCCGGACGGCTGTCACGGCCATCGTCGACTCGGACGCGTGCGAGTCGCAGGATCCTGACATCGCCCTGAACGCCCTCCTGATGCTCGCGCAGGCTCTGCACGACCTCGGTCAACTCGATGAGACGCGGCGGGTACTGGAGGATGCCAGTCGACGGTTTCCTGATCGCGGCAGCCTGTACCTGCATCAGGCACGGCTCTGCATCGAACGAGTCAAGCAGCGCCAATCCGCGGGAATCGCCCCGTCGGGACTGTTGGAATCAGCCGTCAAGCTTGGGTTGAAGGCCAGGGACCTGTACCGCCGTTGGGGCGGACCGTCGGCTGCCGCGGTTGCGGCAGCCACGGAAGCGCTGCTGATGCTGGACGAGCCCAAGAAGGTGTGTGACCTGGCAACACCCGGCCCCGAGGGACAAGCCATCCAGGAGGAGGCGGCGGATGCAGCTGTAGTCACCAATCGGGCGCATGCATTGTTGATGCTTGATCGCCACGATGAGCTCGAAGACTTGGACTGGAACCTGATCGACGCATCGGAGGGCGCGTTGATGGTGGCCTATCGGGCCCGAAGCAGGGGCGATCCCGACGCGGCCGAGTTGATGCGGAAGGCTCTCGATGAGGCCACCGACGACAGCCGGCGCCTTATGGCGTTGCATGGCCTCGCGCTCGTTGGGGAGTTGGACGAGGCAGCATTGGACCGAATCGACGGAGCCGAGGATCAGCACAAGGCGCTGATTCGGGCTGTCGCCTCCTATCACCGGGAGGACTACGGCGGGGCTGTGGAGTTGTTGGCCCGCCACGGTCTCGCGACGTCCATGCACGCCCAACTCCTCGCGAGAGCCCAGCACAGGTTGGGCGAGACCGACGACGCTGTGGACACACTCACGCAGGCTGTCGAGAGGCTCGGAGATGCGTCGCTGCACCTGGCCGCGGTCGAGATTCTCAAAGAGCGCGAGAGACTCCAAGAGGCCGAGGCTCTAGCGCTTCGTGCGCTAGGCGGGCCCATGCCGCGCAGCGATAGGCGCCGGTTGTTGTGCGCTCTAGTCGACATCGTCCAGAGCCGCCGCGACTGGCCGGCCATGGAACAGCACGCGCGGAAGCTCCTTGAGGAATTCCCCGACGAGACGATGGCGATATGGGCGATCGTCCACTCGCAACTCTCCCGCGGCGACAGGCTGGCAGCCTGGAGAGTCATCGCCGAGCACGACGCGAAGCCGTTCGACAAGGACACTGCCCTGTCGTGCATCCAAGCCTACCAGTCAACCGAAGTGACAGCGTCTGGTACTGAGCGCCTCCTCGACATCGCCAGCGAGTTCGCCCATGACGAAGAGGTTGCCGCCGCCGCGCTCATGGCGCTCATGCTCAGAGCAGACGACACACAGATGACCGAAACAGAACGCTCCCGCCTCGCAGCGGCGTTCAATAGCCACTTCGACAGGTTCGACGAGGGCCAGATCCTGCGCCGCTTCGAGTTCGCGACGGCAGAAGACGCCATCGAGACGATGGAGTCGATGACTGCGACGCCCTCGATCGAGCAACTCCAGGTACTGGGCCTCGTTCGGCTCGGCCAAGCACCGTATGGAATGTTGCAGGGACTGAGGATGCTGCCCTATGCCGAACTGCTGGTTGGGGTGGCCGCGGGGCATCTGACCGCGGTCTCTCTTGACGACGAGGAACGTCAGCGCGAACGCGAAGCTGCGAGGAGTGCCTTGGGAGGTGTGGTAGCGGCCGACACGAGCGTCGCGGCCTTGGCGGTCCATACGGGGATCTCGATCGACGAGAGCGCGGCAGCTTTCAAGCGCGTGCTGATCGCAGACGATCTGGTCACAGACGCCCGCAGCGCGGTTGTCAGCGCGAGCCTTCCAGTGGCTGGCTCAGCGTTCAACGACCCGGTGGCGGGCGGACTGCGTCTGACGGACACTCAGGAGCAGCACGCGCATCATCGCGAGAAAGTGGCTCGCCTAGCAGACATCCTGCAACGATGGCGCAGCGTGCCCAGCGGAGGGCTCGCGGCGCGTTGGGACGACGAGACCGCAGAGCTAGAAGCCGTAGATCTGAGTCCGTGGGATGCTTCGCTGCGGGTCGCGTCGAACCGTCAGTGCGCTCTGTGGTGCGACGACATCGCCTTGCGCAGATGGGCCCGAAGTGAAGGGATTCCCACATTCGGCACGTATGCCCTCTGGGAGGTGCTGACCTCTCGCGCCGACACGAGCCTGTCGCTGGAATTGGCTGAACTCAAGGCTTCGCTGCTGCGGGAAGGCATCGCGGATGTGCCTCTGACGTGGGATGAACTCACCGCCATCGCAGACGCCGACAGCACCGGGCGGGCTGCATTCAACTTCCTGGCCCGTCCAGCGAACTGGCATCACCCGCCCTTGACATTCCAATGGTACTCCGAACGACTTGGTCAGGCCGCTGCCACCGAAGACGTCTCAGTCATGTGCGGGCTGCTGAGGGCCGCCTCTACTGGGTTCGGAACGTCGGTGGATCCCTCGATTCGGCGACACCCGTTGAGCTACATGCTCGCCACAGCGGTACTCGGGGCACAGAACCTTGAGGTTGTGCCCGCACTGGTACTCGCCAGCCGCTATGCGTGCTGGGAGATTGAACCCTCAGGCGATCTCGACGTGCTGCCCGACGCTGCCGCGGCGTTGTTTGACGCTTACTTGGCAGAACTAGCGCCTGCTCAAGCAGCCCAGGCGGTCCTCGTCCGCTTCAGAGAGTGCGAAGAACAGGATCGCCGCACCGTTACTTCCGCAGTGCTCTCGTCACACGTTGAGCACCAAGGAAGCGTTCTGCCCGCGCCGGGCCTCGCGACAACGGGCGGGGTGCCGCGGATCGCGAGAACACGAACTGCGGTACCCACACGGGCCGACGCCCGCAGGGCCGCTGACGCCCTGTCGGCCATCGGTGCTCGGCAGGTGCTGTTGTTCGGATCGGTCGCGCAAGGCAACCCGAACCTCGAATCGGACATCGACCTCGTAGCTGTGTTCGACGACTTGGGCGACTACCGGAGTCGTCACAACATCGAGACCCAGGCGCGCAAAGCCGTTGAGGATGCTTGCGGCTGGGCGAGCGACATCTTGATCACAGACCGCGTCGAGTGGTCCGTGCGCTCCAAACTGGCGACCACGGTGGAGGCGGAGATTGCGCAGTCCTGCAGCGTCCTGCTCGATCTTCCTGTCGCGGGACCCATCGACTGGGACAAGACGATCGGTCGGCCCGCCGATGACACACAGGAAGCGGTCGCGGAACTGCGACTTGCTACGCGGCACATGCGTGTCGTGTGTGAGTACGCACGGGGCACCCGCGGCGAGCACGATGCCGAGAGGGCACGTGACGATGTGAGGATTGAGACCGCTCGCTACGACCGAATGCGAGTGTTGTGTGAGCGATCCCACAGCGCTGCCAGCGCGGCCTTGCGGGCCTATACGAAGGGTGTGATCCGGCAACGACCGAGGCGTGGCCAGGGTCGGGGGCGATTCGTCGCGACGCTCGATCAGATTCCTGCCGACAAGCGCTCGGGGCTCGAAACCGCCCTGCGGGTTCCCGCCGGGTGCGTGGACGCGTGGGAACAGAAGCCGGGCGCTTCGCTGCCGAGCGCAGTACTGGAGTCGGTGACGCCTGCGTTGGCCGCAGACATGGTTGAGACCGCCATCGGGTGCTGCGCATTCGCCGCTCGCTCCATCGAGTCCGCCCTCGGCCCCGTGCAGGAAGCGCGCGATCTGCTGGAGACCGTCTCGGCTGCGGATATGGCCAGCGCGATAGCGACGATCCGCCGAGGTCCTCCCATTGCAGGTGTGGCCTACGAGGTGAACGGCCTGAACCCTCCGAGCCGACGCGAGGAACAGCCAGGGCCGAGGCTACCGAGCCGCAAACCGGAAGAACTCGCTGGGTCGAAGCGGCGATGAACAGTACAGGACTTGACCGGCGATCCGCCGAGGCACTGGGAACGGCGCGCTTTCAGATCGACCGGCTGGCGGAGGCGGCCCGCCCTGGAGAGAACGAGGCCGTCGCCATGCTCGCCGACAATGCCCACCGATGGGATGAGGCTCGCTTCGACAGAATGATCGAGGTCTGCAGCGCTGCCCACATGGCGACAGAGAACGCGATCAAGGCACTAACCGCTGGCGTAGTCCGCCAGCTACCCAAGCACGATCACAGAATCGACGTGCTGCTTGCGTCACTCCCGATACCTGTGGCGGTGCATGTCACGGATCTCATCTTGCCGCTCGAGCCCGAGGACCTGAATCCTTGGCGCACGGCTGCTACCTACGTCTTCGAGGAGGAGTCTCTCCCGATCTTGGCCCAGATCACGCCGAACTACGCCGCGGACATGTACAGGGTCGCCCTTGCCTCGTGCGAGTACACGGCTTCTGAAGTGCTCTCCGGGCAGAGCAGTGACTCCAAGTTGGCGCAAGCGGCTAGTGCTCTGTCAACTAACGTTCGTCGGGGTCGCGTCCACCACTTGAGGGTTTGTGGGTGGTGGGATTGGGGTATGTCCAAACCATTGCGGGTTCGTCGTTTGACGGATCGGGAGGGCCGTGAGCT
>Ga0209754_1002086_pt1 | contig 17088 bp, 13 predicted proteins | sample MesohylBB_FD_187295 | JGI IMG/M metagenome (GOLD analysis project Ga0209754, IMG submission 187295) | Host-associated microbial community of the marine sponge Aplysina aerophoba from Gulf of Piran - sponge mesohyl, lysed by bead beating... | ecosystem: Host-associated > Porifera > Sponge >... | reverse complement strand
TGCGCAGGACCGGTTGGCAAAAGAAGTCCGCGTAATCAGTCATCATTTATCATAAACTGTAAACCGATTACCAATATACACAATAATTCTTACAAATGCAAGACCTATCGTATTACTTTCAGAAATGCGTGTACATCCCCCGACAAATTGGTAGTTGGTGCTATATTAGGCCCTCTTAGGGCATAATAATGTCTCTATGACGACCTGGGCTGCTATGCCAATAATTATAGTACTATCGTGGCTAACAGTATTCAGTTAATGACATGAGATGACGTATTGTTGGCAATTTATGCCCGTCATAGCCCGTCAGAGGGAGGAATATAGCAAAATCAGTCACCAGCACAATCCGAATGGAAATTCAGGCTAGTTACTCTCCCTCCTCACGAGATCCGCTATGAACCGCTGGCACATCAACAAACCGATTAGTAGAATTCCATCTCAACACCACTCCATACCCTGCATCGTATCGACCTGTTTGAGGCTTTACCGTATATTAATTGACCCCTTCCCTACGATAATGTCAGCAACTGGTGCTGTGAGGTCGACTCAATATCCAGTCCCGAACGCACTTGATCTAGAAAATCCTCGCCATACTTAACCAGATAGTAAAGCGCCGGCAATTCGCGCTCCTGAAAACTCCCGCTCGGGTATAGTGCCTGTTTGCAACGCTCAATTTGTGCCCGCATCTGTTCATGACGCCGCTTCTCTGCACGCTCTGCACGCTGTTGCAGTTTAGAAAGCTCCTTGCCCCACTGAGCCCGCATCGCCTCCACCGTAGGACGCAATGTTGAGTCTACTGCCGTTACAACCGGTCTTAACCCATCCACACATGTGTCAAGTGCGATTGCAGCTTTCTCAAAGGCATGTTCAAGTTCTGTCCCCTCAAGTACGCGCCTGCGCATGAGTTCAGAGGTCTCATGTCGCAATTCATCCGCCGATAGATTATGCCGTTGCATGAGCTTTGCCACTCGAGGTTCAATTACCGTCAGGCTCACCCGCGGAAAAATGATGGGCATGGGACGCTTCGCCCAGGTGTATAATGACTTGAATTGGGCGAAATAGGCAATCTCACCTGGCCCAGCTACATAGGCTACCGTCGGAAGCAGCGAGTCCTGCACAAGCGGCCGCATAACAACATTGGGGCTAAGATTGCATGGAGAAATATTCTGGATCCCGTCAAGCGGAATCATACCCCCAGAGAAACGCGCTTTGTAGCCATTACCTGTTGGATCCAGTGCCTCTCGCCCCGAATCACTCAGCATGAATACATTCCCTGGATTAACATGAACCTGAGCATGATAGTCCTTTTCAAGCGCCGCACTGGTTGCCTGCAGCGCAGCATGCGTCGTATTGTACTCTCTCAACTCACGCCTCAGCAAAGGAGCTGCTAACTGCTTGAGTCGACAATCCTCCGGGTTCATGAAAACCATCGAACCGCTACCTAACAGAGACGTCAACGTGCGTGCAAACGCATCTGTGAACGTTACACCCTGACTATAGGCGACGTAGTGAGTGGCAAATACATCCCCCCGAAACGATGTATCTGGTAATACCTCACGGAGCTCGGTGACTACCCGATCAATATCCTCTTTGAAGGTAAGACGTCCAACGCTTCCAAGGTTGCCAATCTCAGGCTGCTCATGCCCTTTATACCTTATCTGTTTTCCAGGAAAAGTGACGCCTTTGACCTCATCAAGATCATGATCTCCCCCCTCTATCCAGAAAACCGGTATGACGGGACGCGCAAGTATTTGCGACAGGCGCTCTGCCAACCGAATGGCCGTCAATGCCTTATAGAGCGTGTATAATGGCCCACCGAAGATGCCTACCTGTTGGCCAGTTACCACTGCCAGTGAGTGCGGATCACGTAGTTGTGACGCAAGATGGCCATTATTCCAGCCTAGGTTTTGCTCTTCCAGCACATCCACCAGCACGGTCCGGTCAATAGGGCTGGTAGTCAGGTTTTGGGCAACAGCCTCATAGCTTCTATCCTCGCGCCAGTCCCCAGCATAATATGGAGACAGTCGGCCGTAGTCCGTGACGTATGCCGCAAAAAGCCGAGACACCCCCTTCATTCCCGAATAGGGAATCACTTTCCGTGTCATTTTGAACTGGTTGTCGATAGCAGGAACTATGAGGCATCACTCTGGCTCCTTAATTTGGGCAAGAGCATCGCGCAAGCGTGCAGCTTCTTCATAGTCTTCTTTCTCAATAGCGCGCGCCAGTTGCTGCTCTAATTCTTCAGTTGGGGATACTTTCCCTGTGGTCTGGTCCTCGTACGTCGGCAATTCCGGCTCTCCCATTGGGATACCGGCTTCATCGAGTACAGTCTCCGCTACAAAAATGTCGGCATCCAACCGCACAGCAATGGCAACAGCATCACTCGGACGTGAGTCCAACTGATCATGGTTTCCATCTTGGACGAAGCGAATCTTAGCATAAAAGGTGCCATCCTTCAACCCATCGATCACAATACTCACCACCTGTATCCCAGTCTGCTCTATCAGACTGCAAAAAAGATCGTGTGACATGGGTCGCGGAGGGGGGCGATTTTCAATACCGACGACAATTGCGGTAGCTTCATTTTCCCCCACAACTATCGGTAATCTCCGAGCACCGCCCATCTCACCCAACACCAATATGAACGCCCCCCCACTGGCTGGGCTGGTTGACAATCCCACGACCTCAACGGCAATCATTCCCCTATTCATTTATTGATTGTGGTACATACCGGCGGAGTAGAACCTACAATATTGCCTGTGTCAACGCTTGTAGGAATATCCTGTTCTCGGCAGGTGCACCCGCACTCACACGCAAAAAACCCCTAAGCTCTGGATACCCACTCATATTACGCACCAAAACCCCCCTCTCAGCCAACGCCATAAATAATTCCTCTCCATCGCACGGAGGTCGAAAAGTGACAAAATTCGCCTGCCCTGCAAGTACTCGCATCCCCTCTATTTCCTGCAATCCCTTTATCAATCCATGTGTACCTGAGCGAATCAACATCACACGATCATGGATCAACTGTTGATGCTCGAGAAGCAGTTTTGTCACACAAGCAGTGAATCGATCAATCATGAAAGGAGGACGAATCTTCATGATCTCACCCATGAGATCAGGATGACCGACCAAATAACCTAACCGTGAACCCGCTAGGCCGAACGCCTTGGAGAAAGTTCTAAGCAGAATGACATTAGGGAAATTGCTCAACAGAGTAAGCATACTTGGTTCGTCTGAAAACTCTATGTATGCTTCATCAATCAACACGAGACCCGGCGAAGCTTCAGCAATTGTTCTTAATTCTGTGAGAGGAAGAACTAGGCCGGTAGGGTTGTTGGGCGAAGTTATAACTACCATGGAGGGCCCAATCCTCTGAATAGCTGTAAGGATACCATCCGTATTAAATCCAAGACTTTCAAGAGGCGCAACGGGCACCACCTCCCCTCCGTAGACATGCACAACTCGCTCATAAAAAGAAAACATTGGACGCGGCAATACCACTCTACTGCCAGCAGCAATGAAGGTCATACCCAAAGCATAGGTCAATTCATTGGAGCCATTGCCAATAATTATTCCTTCCGGATCCCAGCCTATGTTGGACGCGATCAATTCCGCAAGATCGTCTGGTTGCTCCGCCGGGTATCTATTAAAAGCAATTTCTCCCCAGCCTGCAAATACAGCAACCTTCAACTCTTCGGGCAGATCAAAAGGACTTTCGTTCTGGTTCAGCTTGACCACAATATCTCCGATCGGCACACCAACCTTGTAAGGGCGTTGTTCGCGAACCTCAGGTCGAACCCGCGAGAGTACTTCCCCCAGTTTAGTCATTAACCCTAATCCGAGCCTCTACGCTACGTGCATGTCCCTCCAGCCCTTCGCTTCGAGCCATCAGAGCAATATCATCAACCGTACGTTCCAATCGCTGCTGACTGTAACCAATTACACTTTGTCGTGTCACAAAATCGTCAACTCCCAAGGCGGATGCAAACCTAGCAGTCCCGCCCGTCGGCAACACATGATTGGGTCCTGCATAGTAATCCCCAACTGCCTCAGGAGACCACGAACCGATAAATACTGCACCCGCATTGCGAACACGCTCCAACATACCCCATGGATCTGCAACCATAAGCTCCAGATGCTCCGGCGCAATTTTGTTGACCATGTTAATGGCTTCATCCATAGAATTCGTTACAATCGCTGCACCGTGATTACACAGGGCTAGACGTGCAATATCCGCACGTGGAAGGTTGACTGAAAAATCTTGTAGCGCTTCGCAGACCGCTTCTGCAACCGTTACCTCCGGCGTTACCAGTATTGCTGACGCCTCAGGATCATGTTCGGCCTGTGCAAGAAGATCATGGGCAATCCAGTCGGCTTGACAGGTTTTATCGGCGAGAACCACCAATTCACTCGGCCCGGCGAGGCTATCAATATCTACATGACCAAAGACCAATTTTTTGGCTGCAGTAACATAAGCATTGCCCGGCCCCACAACCTTGTCCACACTAGGTATGGACGCTGTTCCAAACGCTAATGCTGCGATAGCCTGTGCACCACCAATGGCATATACGTTCTTTATATCCAACATGTATGCAGCAGCCATGATTTCCGGATGAGGCAATCCAGATGGTCCGGGCGGACTCGTAAGGTGTAAACTTCCTACTCCTGCTACTTGAGCTGGAATTGCCGTCATCAAAACACTAGATGGGTAGACAGCCGTGCCACCGGGAACATACAAACCCGCACGGTCTACCGGTAAAATACGTTGCCCCAAACGCACACCATCCCCATCATCCACGTACCAAGATTCCCGCCGCTGTCTCAGGTGATACCGACGTATGTTGTCTGCTGCAGCCCGAAAAACGCGCCTCCATGACGATTTCGACTCCATCCACGCCGCCTCCAGTCTCGAGATAGGCACGCGAACCGAGGACAACTGCACGCCATCAAACTCGTGAGTATATCTTAATAGAGCACGGTCTCCAAACTGGGAGACATCCCTGACTATACCGGCGACTATCTTCTCTACCTCAGGACGGAGGCTGACCGCTTTCCGCTTCCAATCCTCTGCCGCAATCAAAGGGATCATGGCCCGAATCTCAGGCTATTGATCGTCGTCTCTCGGCGGAAAGTCAAGTGTCGGATAGCCATAGAACTCATAATCCGGCAACCGCTCAGTCCGCACATCCTCCATCGCCGCATACAATCCCTTGATAAACTTGGCAAAATCTTCCTTATAGACGAAGATCTTATGTTTTTCATGATGATCTCCAACACGCTTACTCTCTGTGATGACTATGAAGTAGTCCTCGCCAGATCGAGTTGTTTTAACATCAAAAAAATAGGTACGTCGTCCTGCCGGGACCCGCTTTGAAAACACCTCATCACGGTACCTAGATCCCCTGTTTTGGCGCGGCGGCGCCCCATCCCAATGACCTTTGTCGTCTCTATAATCGTCGTTCATACGCTGAATCCGCTTTCGCTAGTTCTATGATCGTGTTTTTTTCTTAAAGATGCAACTTAGGAGACTGAACTACAGCATGAACCAACAGCTGCGCCAAGTCGGCCTGTGCGCTCCATGCTGCACGAAGCACTTCTTCATGATCCAATCCTTGTTTGCTCAATCCAGAAGCTTTATTGGTGATGACTGCTACAGCAAACACACGCATTCCCAAAGCAGACGCCCACAGCGCCTCCGGTACGAGACTCATTCCAACGGCATTGCCACCTCTACGTTCAAAAGCAATAATCTCTGCCGGGGTTTCATAGCTCGGCCCAATCGTCCATACAAATACCCCGCACGAAACTGGTAATCCGTCAGCGGCTGTAATTACACGTCGTCTCCAACATGCATCGTACACAGCCCCTCGCTTGGCAGTTGCTAACAACGGCTGCGCACAGAGATGATCTTCTACAAGCATTATGCTCCCTGGATCCAAGTCATCCCGTATTCCACCTGCTGCACTCACCAAAACTATGTTTCTGATACCCAATTCTCGAATTAGACGCACTTGGAAGGTAATACTCTTTTCAGGAACGCCCTCATAGCAATGAGTGCGCCCCTGCATTAACAGAACATCGTGCCGCCCCAAGACGCCAGCCGTTACACGTCCCGTATGTCCATCCACCATGGGAAGAACGAACCCCGGAATATCCGAGGCAGACAGCTCCCCATAACTGGTATCCAACTGTATATTCAGGCCTGACCCCAAAACGATTGCAACAGAGGGCTGCCTGCCCCCAAGACAATGATGTAGCAGACTACTCGCATGTTTAAGCCCTTGCTGCGTGTAACTCACCTTTGATTCAGCACCTCGTGGGCCAATTCTTTCGATAATGTGTACTCATAACCGCGTCTGACAAGGTAAGCTGTCAACTTTTTCTTTCGCTCAGGTAATGTGCCTTGTACCCTATCCCTGAACTTTTCTGCTAATTTTTTGGCACTCACGATATACATATCCGAACTCGCAGCTGCCGTGATCGCCTCTGTAACATAATCATGTGATACTCCATCCTCAACAAGCTCACGGAGGATCCGGTCTGGCCCGTATCCCTTGTTCCTGAACCGTGCCACAGCATACTCTACTGCGTACCTGCGGTCGTCAATATAACCAAGCTCGTAAAGATCGGTAATTATATCATCGAGTTCATTCTTGGTAACCCCCTCCTGCGCTAAACGTTGACGTACTTGATGTTCAGTCCTTGGAGCATAAGCGAGATATCGCAGTGCAGTAGAGCGCCCCCGTAATACCTTCTCACCACACAGCAAAGTATTCAAGTCTGATTCACTGAGCCGTTGACCAACATATAATCCTTCACTTACAACTAAATCAGCGTGGACTCCAAACGCAAATTCGCCGTCAATAAAGACAGATGTCCTGGCAGAATTCCGAACCTGCTGTTTCAGCGCTGTTATTTCACCGGGCTCGACCAGAACCTCTCGATCACTGGCCATCACTGGACCTCCACCGTAAGCGTATCTATTGCCAATCCCGTAAAAATCCCAAGCGCACCTGTTACGTTTGAGGGCGGCTCGCTCTCCCCAGGATTAGAACTGCCGGATACAAACTGTGCATAAGCCCGCGTGCATCGAACAATACCAATACGCAACCCATGTACGGGTATGTGGTTACTCGAACTAGATACCTGGACAGCGTAAGCCCCCGACCATGAACGCTGCTTAGCATTGACAAACGGTACAGACCTCTCCCGCTGTAGTGCTTCTGGACTGAGAAAAAAATTGCTCAGCCGTGGACTCTGTCCCAAACGTGGGAGAAGCTGTGTCCGCATCCACCAGTCATTGCCGTCACCTTCGGTGTTGTCGGTCCAATACAATGTTGCTTCCACCAAATAGACCAATCCTTCACGCGCATTCGCACCCAATGCCTGCAGTCCCAGGGAGTCCACCAGGAGTGGGTCGACAAACACCGAATCCAGAATCAGACCAGGTATCGGGGTGTCGGAAACTTCAATGCTTACACTATCAAGAGAAATTGGCGGTGGAACCCTACTATTAGCCGTGATAACTTGATCGTCCCAGTACACTTTTAAGTCCAATTCTGCTCCTGGAATCGCTGTAACGGGCGTAAGTGGAGTATAGACTCCGGTGCCTTGCATCGTGTATGGAACCAAAATATCCTGCATCATAAACTCTACACGCGCACCGATAGCAGCTGTCGACTGGTTCAGGTCGTAACGCGCCTCCAAAGGTGCTGTCCTTCTCAATGTTATCTGCGGCAACGGCTCTCCGGCCGCCACGTATGACTCTACCACAAGGAGTGAGGTATCCTCGGGATGAACCGCTTCGCAACCCATCAGGAAAAAGATCACCAATACTGTATTCCTGAGCAACATATGCTAAAACCGAACAGTGATTTCGAGAAGCGGATAAGCTGACATGCCATAAGTGGACATAACCGAGACCGGTTCGGGAATTTCGAAGGAATATGTTTGCCTAACAATATTACGCCGGAATGTAATATTGCTGATGTCCAGTCTAACCTGGATAGAAGCGAGACCTACATCAAACCTGTAGGCACCCTGCAGCCCATAGTTCACGTACGGGGGCAGTCGACCATTGTTGATCTTGGGGAAATAAAGAAATCCCTGGGGTTCTTCGGACAGCGGATCATCTATGGCGTAGCGGGCTTCAGGAACGGTTACAGGGTAGCCACTGCGCCATTGTCCCGTTAATCCATAAGTCCAGTTCCGCGTGTTGCGTTGCAAGACGATCTCAAGTCGTTGCGGCACATCATAACGAGTAGGACGAAGACCTTCCTCCCCAAGCGAAGGGGCGCGACTACGCGATCGTCCGGCAGCATAACTGACCCAAACTACGTTCGCACCGCGTTCATACTGCAGACTCCCCTCCAAGCCATATGCCAATGCCTCTCCTCTGGTATACTGACCCAAAATTGCTGCAAGCGAAATCCCCGGCCCCCGCAGCCCATCCTTGGTCTGTTCCTCATCCCGTGGAATCAATAAGCCATGTGTCATATGGACGTACGTAGCGATACCGGCTGTAAGATACATGCCGAGAGACAGATTGCCACCAATAGCCCCATGATAACTATACGAGGGGTCAACTGAACCACTCGCAGGCACCCACCGGTAAGAAATCAAATCGTAGAGCACCGAATAACGATCGCGAACCTGATGCAGGTACTGGACATTGATCCCAGCAGTTGCACGTAAAATGACACGATCCAGAGCATAGCGGACACCCAAGCGAGGACTCAGCCTTAGGTCATTGCCGTCAAGGAGTTGACTGATTCGTAACCCCGGTTGTACCTGCAGCCTGCGTGTTGGCTTCCACGTGTCCTGTATATGGAGCACCAGTTCTGTATTGTTTAATGTACTCTTTTCATCGGTGCTCTCGGAAATTGAATTAGTCTGTAGAATAAGTGCTTCCAACTCGCTGGAGAAGTTCCGCTGGACAATGGAAGCCCCTGCCCGAATGTGATGCGTTAGCGACAGATAGTAATCCATGTCTAACTTAATACCCATATCAAGTATATCTACTGCATATTTCGAACTGATTGACGAAGTTGCTACCGGTCGAAGGAATATGCGTTCATGCGCACGATATGAGGTGGCATATGCCGTCGCACTCAGAAAAAATCGGTCAGCATGCAGATAATGGTAACGCGCACTCACGAGACGGTTGCTCCAGCGCGTGTCAAATTCGACCACTAGACTGGATGGACTCAACCAGTCCCTCAATGGAAGTATTGACCCGGATTCACCGATACGTGAAATATTAATCGGCAATCGAATATCCAATACATCTGCACTGCCGTAGACACCCAGAGTCAGTCTATGTTGCGGGGATGGACGCCAAGCCAGTTTCGTACTAACGTCATACAGATATATCCCCGTGCGCAGTGTGTCCTTGATCACGCCGTTATCAACAGGGTGCCTGCGTCCTATAATACGATCCAGGTAAGAACGACGCCCGGACACCATAAACGAAAACTCATTTCCAATCGGCCCTTCAGCAAAAAGGCGGGCGCTAAACAATCCTACACCCACCAACCCAGTTATTCCCTCCCGCGTACCGTCCTTTAGTTCAGCATCCAGTACGGCAGAAAGACGCCCCCCATATTCAGCAGGAAAACTACCCCGATACAGACGGACATCCTTGAAGACCTCGGGCTGATAAACAGACAATAATCCACCCACATGCCACATATGATATACAGGTGCCCCATCAATCAGATACTGAATTTGATCCGGTTCACCGCCTCGAACAACAAGACCTCCCTGGTTTGTGCGCACCCTCTGTACACTGGGAAGCCAGCGTAAAGATTGGAGAAGATCTGCTTCGCCAGGAAGCCCCGGAAATCTGTTGATCAGATCAACCGGAATCTCCCGCACACCCGGAGCAACCTCATAGGGATCTCGACGATCCGAGCTGACAACAACGGTTTCCGATTCAACCGTCCTGCGCTCAAGTTCAAGCATGACTGATTCTTCGGAAATTGTAATCAGCGTATCCAGCGAGGAATAGCCGAGAAAAGAAGCGCTTACTAAGTATTGGCCGATAGGCAGGGCCGGAATAGCGTAATAACCGCCCTCGTTGCTAACTGCACCAATGGCGAGTTCAGGCAGGTACACATGGGCGCCAGGCAATGTCTCCTGAGATATGGCATCAGTTACAAAACCCCGCAGCGCGCCCATATGGACATTATCTTCAGTAGAGTTCGAGATGGAATCACTGCTCGTCTCCACGAGTACATATTGCCTCCTTCTCAGCCGAACAGCTCGAAGATCCTGATTATTGAGGATGCATGCCAGAGCGCGCTCAACATCGGTACCCACATAACTGCACGTAACTAAACGTCCCTCAACCTGTCGCTCCACATAAACAAGATCAACCCGCTGCGCCGCGGTGAATGTGTTCAGAACCTTCTGGAGAGATTCAGAAACAACATCTACTTCAATAACCTGCGCGCAGGTGGTTGATGACGGAATTGCCCACACGATAGCAGCAGCTACACACAGACCTGTGTAATACTTTCGTAGGAACCGATTCTGAGAAACCACGCGCATCTGAAGTGCGCGTTACACGATATTCTTCACTCGGTTCCAATGGTGAGCTTACGGGGCAATCCGAAACACATTCCCCTCTATAAGGACCTCGGTTCCAAGTGCAAGGGCCAGTGCATTCAGAATTTCTTCTATCTCTGCATCCGGAGCAAACGTACCTGTCACGGTCTCATTTGCCAGGGATGGATCTACCTCGACACGAACATTACGACTTTCCGAAAGCAATATTGCTGCTCTGCTCAGCGGGGTCTGTCGGAGAAAAATAAAACCTGTCCAATTCAGTGCATCCTCCAATTCGACCAGAACTGGTGGTTCGGGCGGGGCGCCATCGGTGACACTAGTCATCTGCCCAGGTTCAAGCATGACGCTTTGCGAACCTTGAGCTTTCGAAGCCACCTCCACTCGACCGCTTTCCAATACTACCTGCGTAGCACCTTGCTGTGATCGAATACCAAAACGTGTTCCGAGCACATGGATGATCGCTTCTTTCGTCTGCACTGTAAACGGATCAGACTGGTGAATGATATCAAAAAACGCCTGACCGGTAAGCGTTACGCTGCGCACGAAATCTTGCTCATCAAATTGAAGGGTCGCCGGCCCATTCAGGTGGGCGACCGAGCCATCTGGAAGTGATACTCGCTCATACTCGCCTGACGCAGTAGCAATCGTTTGTAATGCAGTATCATTGTCGCGGAGCATCAATGCAGCAACGAAACAGACACCGAGAACAGCTATCACAGCCGCAATGCGCAAGGGCCAGGACGAAAGCTTTCGTGCAGGACGATCTATCTGCGCCCAGCATTCGAGGAAATCCTGTCGATCCTGTTCGATCTGAACCGCAGCCTCAGCAAAACCTGGATGCGACTCAACCACCCTATCCACCGTGCTCCAATTGGCCCTAATCTCCTCAGATTCTTCCTCACTAAGATCTTCGGCATGTCCGCCGGTGACCAATGAGTACAGCACGAATTGGTGAGTATCCGGCAATCTGCTACACAGATGCGCACATATCTGTTGCCAGCCGGCATAGGAGCGAACCAACTCTGGGTCGCGCTCCAGTGCCTCTATAAAGGTGTGACGCTCCTCTGGGGTCAGACCACCCTCGTGAAGAATTGCGTCTATTTTATCGAATTGCTCCATTCTAGAAACAGACATCGCCTGTATGACGCAGACAGTAGATAAAAAGTATCTTATCCATCTGCAAATACTTTTCTCATTTTCTCAAAGGCACGTTTCACCTGCATCTTGACGGCTGTTTCAGTAGTGCCGAGAATTTTGGCTATTTCTTTGTATTTGTATCCGTACTCGCGAAGCTCTAGGATACGTCTAGCATGGGGAGTAAGTACAGATAGAGCTCGCTCGACATCAAGAGAGCTCGCAAATCTGTTACTAGCAGCCTCAACCTTTTCCGAGAGCACCTGAGGCTCGTACACTCGCTCCTTGGGCGAATGGCGCCCACGATAATAATCATGCAGCTCAAACAAAGCTGCTTTCATGGCAAAGGCCTTGAACCGATCGGGGTGCTTCAAAGCAGAGAGGCCAGAATGAACTCGTAACAGCGCGCACTGCACTAGATCGTCCACAATAGCCTGATTCCCGACTTTTGCTCGGTAGTACTTCTTGAAGACCTGTGTCAATCGCCGCAGGAGCACTTCTCTGGCCAGCCCATCACCGTCCTGTGCGTTTCTAACCAATCTTGGATCAAATTTACTGTGAGCCATCGTGGGCATACAGGCACATACATGTACAGACTGATTATCGACCCTAGTGTACTACACAGGTTCAAACCTGTTTGCAGCAATATTTTTCTGGACTTCTTCTGGATTAAAGATCTGACCGTTCATAGCCAAATACACACCATTAGGCAATATTTGCACCGCAGCAAGTGCAAACCCAATATTGAATTCTGCATCGGAAGATTTGAACCTAGCCGGCATCAATGCACCAACCAAAACCACCGTCTTGTCTCTGACGGGCTGGAGATGTCGGGCGGTCGTGATCATGGTATCAGTGCCGTGCGTGATCAGTATGCACCGTTGCGTAGCCTGGCATACCCCGTCACGAATGCAGTCCCTGTCCTGTTCAGTCAATTCCATGCTGTCTTTTGCCAAGAGTGTTTTGATGACATAGGGGACGGAGACACCAACATGCTGAAGAATTTCTGTGATTTGGGGATTTCCTATCCGATAATTACTCTTGGCGTCGAAGTACACTTTGTCAATTGTGCCACCAGTGGTGAGGATAAGAATTTCGGCCGGCATTATCACACACAATGTAAAAACAAAAGCCCCTACACCTTTAATGGTGAAGAATTCAATTTCTGAATCCTCCGGGGTATAGATCAAGCCCTTTGAGGTGGAAGTATCCAGCGTTCGAAAACCGCCACTGCTACGGAATTCTCAATACCGGATTTCGATAGTTTTGATCCGGTTGTTGATGCTTTCGACAAAGCTATTACTGACCTTTTGAACGACGGCATTGGGATACCCCATAAGTGGTTTCAACTGACTGGTGTAGTGTGGCAGGTTCCAATTACGGGCGATATGTACTTTGCCATGAACAATCCAACGTCAGCATGGAACGACTCAACGGGACCATCCAAGAGGCTAATACGGTCGGGAAAGGATACAGAAAATTTGAGAACTTCATATCCACCGTTCTTTTCTCTGCGGCAATTGAGCCTCTACCCACAACATTCACGGTAGAACCAAAAATTTGATTTTATCTCTGCTCACTGAACATTGATCGCTGTTCAAAGAGATTGGGGACAATAATGGGAATGGTTGCTAACCCCTATATCTGGCGTAGAGTAAAAAAACAAAAGCCCCGAGACAAGGAGTCCCGAGGCTTTTGTCTTTATGGTTTAATTAACTAGAACAGATCTGCTACCAAACGAAGGACGTAGGCCCGTCCATTGTAGTCCCAAGGAGTACTCTCCGGTCGAATGTTACCCTGGCTGAGAGTTTCATCCATATGCGCGTCCGGCACTGTGTTGAAGAGGTTATCTATTCCCAAAGAGATCTGATAGTTATCCAATAAGCGATAGCCTACCCCGATGTCTGCAATGATTGCTCCGTCGTACGCGTCCAATAGACTCATGTCGTTACCATCCACACAAGAATTGCTATTGTTCCGGCAGGCAGACCAGCCATCATAGTAATTGAGCCGTAGCATGCCATTAAGTGCTCCACGTACATGCCGTCCCATCATCACAATGCGATGCTCTGGATTCACTTCCTCAATCTCAATCTGCCGCCGTGGTGTAAGCAGTGTGAGTGTGAACGGAGTACTTAGCTGCTGCCCCAGAAAATCACTGATCTGCCGAGGCTCTGAGAAGGACACGAGACGCTGTGACGTCCAGTTCCATGCAAAGGTAGCCTGAGTCGCATTACCATCTTCATCCTCAACATCGTACGCTAGGAGTAGGTCAATGCCGCGTGTACGCGTGTCAAAGTCATTGGAGAAGAATTTCACCTCTCGCAAGTTCTCGACCCCGCCCAGCAGATTTTGCTCATCCATGATGGTCTGCATCGTCGGTGTGAGAGGAATATTGCCAGTCAGCGAAATCCTGTCCGTCAACGTAATATCAAAGTAGTCCAAGGTAAGCGTTAGATCCTGCGAAAGATCCATGACCGTTCCCAGTGTGAAGCTGCGTGCTGTCTCTTCGGTAAGTTCCTCTCCCCCCAAAGCAGCGGAAATCGGGTGCGTTGGCGGAAGCTGTCCAGTCTCAACGAGTTGGTCTCCTGTACCTGCCAATGCAGTTTGCAGAGCCCACAAATTCGCCTGACCAGGAGTGGGTGCACGGAAGCCCGTGGATGCTGTGGCACGCAGGCGAATACGGTCAGTGGCTCTGTATAATGCCGCAAGCTTACCCGTCAGTGTACTACCGAAGTCATTGTAGTAGTTTTCGTAACGGGCGGCAGCACCCAAAACCCAACGCTCAGTCACGTCAGTCTCCAAATCAACATAAGCGGAGAAGTTGGGGCGATCCCATGTGCCAGAAAATTTGGGGTTCAAGCCCTGATATCCGTTAGAACCAACACTGAAACCCTGTTCGCCGTATTTGCCAACCCGGTACGAATCCTCATTACCTGGATATGTGCTGAACTCTTCGCGGCGCCATTCAACGCCCGCGGCGACATTGAGCGGCGTAGCAAAAGCATCTACTTCCACGGGCATGGACCCGCTTGCAGAAACCGTTAGCTCCAGTTGCTCATAGCCCCGGGGATCGAACGACGTAGGCGTGTCCGGTCCCATCGACGCATTGACTGTATTGTAAATAAAGTAGTCTATGTCACTGTTGCCATACCCGAAACTGAGATCCCAGCGCAAACCATCATCCGCTCCCCCGCGAATGCCTCCAGTTGCACTCAGATCGTAAATGTTGGCACCGAAGCGTGGGGTGAAGCCACCGGGAAACATCTCGTTAAAGAGGAAGCACTGCCCACTGTACTGAGATATAAAACTCTGCACAGCGGTAAAATCGGAATCCAAACCGGGTACCACGTCACTGCACACTATGTCATCATTTTCGTTCAGATCAGCTACGGCCCGAACGGCACTGTCACCAGAGCCAAAGCGAAATACGCTGGACCTCGCACTGCCGGTACCTGGAGCCCGAAAATAAAAGCCACCTTCGGATTCCCGTTGTCCATAACCACCAAACGCATATATACGCATGTTACTACCCACATCAATGCCCGCATTCAAGAATCCGATCAATGAAGTGCTAACATCCGGGCTCCCCCAAACCTGGGCAGGGACATCATCGCCATCTACAACAGGTCCGTTCGTTGAGCCACCTGGATAGCCCCTCTGCAAGAGAAGTCCTTCATCACGCCTCAAGCCGCTTCTGACTGTGGGATCTGCATCACGATATTCGAAGCTGAGGTTCAAGAAACCATTCTCCGTCAATGGAAGCCCCACATTGGCTGCCGCCAGGAAATTGGTCCCATCTCCCTCATCGTACTGCCCTCCCTGCATCCGTACATGAACTCCACTGGAATTTTCACGCAGCTGCATATTGAACACCCCAGCAACCGCGTCTGCGCCGTACTGTGCAGTCGCGCCATCTCGGAGCACCTCAACCCGTCCCAAGGCGATACTTGGAATCATGTTCATATCCGCGCCTTGTGAACCCGTATTGAGTGAGCTGGCAAGAAGCGCCATTGACGCCGAACGGTGACGTCGCTTGCCATTGACCAGCACGACAACATTGTCCGGAGAAAGTCCCCGAAGAGTGATCGGCCTGACCAGCGTGGCTTCATCATCTATTCCGTAGCGCTGCACGTTATAGGAGGGCACTTGAGTGCGAAGTATGTCATCGATATCCGTACTTGCCTGGGAAGCCAAATCGCGCGGACCAAACACATCGACCGGCACGGCAGAATCCTTAACAAGCCTAGGCAGACGCCGTGATCCCACAACGACGACTTCCTCCAGTCCCAAGATGCTTTCAAACAGGCGTACATTCAGCTCAGTCATTCCATCCGTAACCAGATGTTCCTGAGTGCTATAGCCTATAAAGCGGAATACCAGCGTATTCCCAACCTCCGGGACCGTAATTGAAAATCCGCCATCCCCGCCAGTTGTCGTACCGATAAGCGTACCCTTTACGACTACCTGCACGCCAGGAAAGGGCTGCTCTGCCTCAGCATCCATCACCGTACCCTGCACCTGTACCTGTGCCACGGCTACCTGTATCGATAAAAAGGCTAGAGCGAGAAAAAGTGTAGAAATATGCTTCATCTGAAATACTAGTCTAGTTCTAGGAAAACCCAAGGCCCAATTTACTCAACTACAAATTAAATTTCAAGCCCATTCGGCCTTGCAGTGAGAGAATCAGGTTTCTTTTGCAATCTAAACTTTCTTGCGGGGCATCGTACGGGATCAATCGGGTTTGGTTTCTACTCCGAGGCACCGAAACAGCCTCCTAACGCTGTATTTCGTCAAATAGGGTTTGCGCTGTGTCCAGCGACAATTAAAATTTAAGTCGGCGACAATTAAAATTTAAGTCGGGACATATGGAGTTTTCGCGCGTGAACGCGTGAATTATTTTCCATTCAGTCTCTGGCGATGATCACGGATCAGCAAGCAAAACTTTTAGACAAGTTGGTAAACAAGGACAAAATGTCAATTAAAACAGCCGCTGCGAAGGCGGGCATGAGCGAGCCGACGGCGCACACCTCTCTTCGTTCGGGGAAGCTTCCGAGCGAGCGAGATTATCGTCGTACGCATCGAACGCGTGCAGACGTATTTGAAAAGGTCTGGGGAGAGGTTGTGGGATATTTGCAGGAGAATTCGGGGCTTGAAGTGAAGGCACTGTTTGCGCATTTGCAGCGCAAGTATCCCGGTCAGTTTAAGCCGGGACAGTTACGAACCTTGCAACGTCGTGTGAAGCAATGGCGGGTCCAGGAAGGTCCCCCGAAAGAGGTGTATTTCGAGCAGGTGTATAAACCTGGGGATCGGGCCCAGTCCGATTTCACCTGCATGAACCGTCTGGGCGTGACCATCCAGGGCGTGTTCTTTCCCCATAGA